>Ga0209297_1000651_pt1 | contig 21550 bp, 19 predicted proteins | sample S_130805_MF_Meta_FD_187322 | JGI IMG/M metagenome (GOLD analysis project Ga0209297, IMG submission 187322) | Freshwater microbial communities from Lake Simoncouche, Canada to study carbon cycling - S_130805_MF_MetaG (SPAdes) (version 2) | ecosystem: Environmental > Aquatic > Freshwater > Lake ...
CAGAGCAAAGGCCGAAGCGCAGCGACGCGCCGCATACGGTCGCATCTAACTCAGCGCACAGAGATCACCATGTCGCTCAAACTTGCGTCGATTCAAGGTCGGGCGCAATTTGTTGTTGGGTCATCAACCGAGTTTCGGGTTGTAGATATTGAACACTCCAGCAACGGCTCACTGCCAAGCGATGTGATGTCGTGCTATTCGGTATGGCAATCGCTTCGCGCACATGCTGCAACGCTGAGTTCAACAGACGGCACTATTTGCTCACTTGAAGAACTCGACTGTCCCGTGCCTCAACCACGACAACTTTTTGCAGTAGGTCTCAACTACAAAAAACATGCCGAGGAAATGAATAGCCCAATTCCAGCTTCCCCACTCACGTTTGCCAAGTTTCAAAGCTCAATCAACACGCCATGTGGCGACGTTCAACTCGTTGGTGCAACATGCGACTACGAATCAGAGCTCGTCATCGTGATTGGTACTGGTGGTGTCAATATTGCTCAAGCAGATGCATGGCAACACATCGCAGGCATCACTGCAGGCCAAGACATCTCTGACCGCACACTGCAATACAGCGGCGTGCCGCCACAGTTCAGCCTTGGCAAGAGTCGCACTGGTTTTACACCGATGGGTCCGTGGGTTGCCGACATGCACGACAATGCCAGTCGCGACAACTTACGACTCACGTGTTCTATTAACGGCGAGATGCGTCAAGACACCAATACCAACGACATGATCTTTGATATTTCGCAAATCGTTTCCTATCTTTCTGGCATCTGCCAGCTGTTTCCTGGTGACGCAATTTTTACTGGTACCACTGCTGGTGTTGGTCACGGCCACAAGCCACCCATTTACCTGCAGCGCGGCGACATTATTGAGACAACCCTTGAGGGTGTTGGAATTATTCGCAATCGCTGCGTCTAGTAGCGCGACCGGCTCGCCTCGTATTAGATTTTCCAGTTATGCAAACCGGTAACCGAACCGTCATTACGGGAGCCAATCTGGTTGATGGCACCGGCTCCCCAGCACGTCACGCCGATGTTGCATTTGTTGACGGCATTATTACTGAGGTTGGCGCACCAGGCTCGGTGTCAACAGCCCACGCACATCGCCACATAGATGCCGATGGATTGTTGCTCACTCCGGGCTGGGTTGATGTGCACACGCATTACGACGCTCAGGCAACATGGGATCCATGGTTGACTCCAAGTAGTTGGCACGGCGTCACATCTGTTGTGATGGGTAATTGCGGAGTTGGTTTTGCTCCAGCAGAACCCGAGCGCCATCAATGGCTTATCGATCTCATGGAAGGAGTTGAAGATATTCCCGGCTCCGCAATGGTCGAGGGCATTAAATGGGAATGGACTTCGTTCCCCGAATATTTGGACGCCCTTGAGCGCACTCCCCACGTGCTCGACATGGGAACACAGATTGCGCACGGCGCACTACGAGCATTCGTGATGGGCGACCGCGGTGCCGCCAATGAGGATGCAACAGCCGACGACATTGCACAGATGAGCGCAATCACCGAAGAGGCACTGCGTGCTGGCGCACTCGGTTTTTCCACATCGCGCACGTCGTTGCATCGCAGCAAGCACGGCGAGCTTGTGCCGGGAACAAACGCTCAGCCAGATGAGTTGTTTGGTATTGCCGATGCGATGAAGCGAGTTGGTCACGGCATCTTCCAGTTTTCTCCCGAACACTCGCGCGTGCCAGTTGATGAATGGCCGTGGATGCAGGAGCTCGCGCGTCGCTCTGGCGCCACTGTCAGTGTCAACGTCAATCAGCTAGATGATGGCAGCGAAGTGTGGCGCAAAACTCTTGCGCTGCTCACGAAGGCGCACGCCGATGGAGAGAAAATCGTTGCTCAAACCGCCGGCAGGTCTATCGGCATCTTGATGTGCCTCGAGGGCAGCGTGCATCCGTTACTCGCCCACCCCGCATACCACGAAGTTGCGCACTTACCGTTTGCCGAACGCATTGCGGCGCTCAAAGACCCTGTGCGGCGTGCACGATTTGTAAGCGAAGTTCCAACAGACGGCTTCTACAACGGGCTCGTCACAAAATCTTTGCATCGCATGTACCCAGTCACTACGTCCAACATCGATTACGAGCCGCACCCAAGCACAGCAATTGGCGAAATAGCAAAGCGCACTGGTGTTGCACCAATGCAACTCATCGTCGACCATCTGCTGACAAACGATGGCAAGGGCATCATCTACTCGCCATTCTTCAATTACATCTACGGCGATCTTTCAATGACGTACGAAATGATGCAGCATCCGCAAACACGAAACGGACTCAGCGACGCAGGTGCACACTGCGGCGCTATCTGCGACGGTGGCATGCCAACATTTATGCTCACGCACTGGGCACGTGACCGCACTCGTGGTCCAAAGCTTTCACTCGAACACATCGTCTACCGTCAAACACGACAAACTGCAGAGATACATGGCTTGCTCGACCGTGGCATTGTTGCGCCAGGTATGAAAGCAGACCTCAACGTGATCAATTTCGACGAACTGGGTTTTGACATGCCATATATGGCCTACGACTTGCCTGCTCAGGGCCGACGCCTCGTGCAAACTGCGCGTGGCTACAACAAGACTTTTGTGAGTGGCGTGCAGACAGTTGAAAATGACGCGTTCACAGGAGAGTTACCAGGCAAACTCATCCGTGGTCCGCAGCGCTAAATACGCCGCAAATCTCTAGCTCGTCATTCCCCCAAGACCGACAAGCCCGCGAGCAAGTTCAATCTCGCCCATGTGACGCAATCCGTGTTGGTAGATCCAGCACTCAACCGCATCCAACACCGTGATACCAACGTCGCCCGCCACGCGAGCCGAATATGTCGACTCAATCTGTGGTGGAAACGGACGGGCAATCACAACACGGGTGAGTTCGTTTGGGTCCAAGGTCTCGAGCCATGAGTGCACGCGGCCAAAAACCAACTGCAAGTACTCCTGAAATGCTTCGTAGTTGCCAATGCGTTGGCCAACCATTTCTTCCACTGTTTTATGTTTGCCATGATCGGCAATAGATGGGTTGACGCGGGCCTTCCACTCGTCATTCCAGATCGGTGCGACGCCAGTGATCAGCATGAACGATCCGTCAATCACATTGACAATATGAAACAGACTGAATGCGATCGGCATGACACCTTCGCGTTCAAAGTGATTGACATGATCAATCGTCATGGTGCTCAATGCTTGGTCATACAACGAATGCAATGCCTTCATGCGCCGCTGCAACGAGTCAAGAATCAGTTCGTTTGACATAAGGGTGTTATTCCTTTGCTGCTTCAGTGATTAAGAACGCATCGATATCGGCTTTGGTTGGTCGACTGCGAATTTCGAAATGCACTTTAGAGATCGTTGAGTTAAACGCAAATGGCGCAACGTAATCACTCACCACTGGCGACAACTGATCGCTTCCCAAATCCATTCCCATTGAGCCGAGCACACGCACAATCTTAGGAATGTGTACTGAACCGATATCTCTCCCATCGGCTATCAGCGTGATCGTTCCAGTCGAATCTTCACGATCAAATCGAACGCCAAGCTGATGCGTGCCTGGCTTCAGAGAAATCGGCGCACTTGCTCGCTGATGCTTACCGAGGGCGTTGTAGTCAAAGTGCAAAACAGAATCTTTGACGAAGAACGAGTGCCCGATGTTGTGTGCACCACGTGCATAGATCACACCTTCAATCGGTTGATTGCCCACAACTACGTCTGCCGTAATCGTCCATGCCCGACCGCTCAACAATGGGCATGCATCTGCCGGAATGTGCGCAACAGGTGGATAATACGTATAGGTGTTTCCATAGTGCGGCGAACCAGGACGAGACTTTGAACCGAAAATCTCTATGCCTCGATCGTCGAGCGGTAGCACTCCGTGCAACTCGGCTTGCTCCCACCACAGCGCAATCATCTCTTTGAGCTTTGCTGGTTGAGTTGTAGACAAGTCATGCATCTCCGAAAAATCTTCGTCGAGTTTGTACAAACCCCACGTGTCGTTTTCGTATGGCACATTTTGGTCATGAAATGTGACTGCCTTGTAACCATCGGCCCAGATCGCGCGGTGGCCCATCATCTCGAAATATTGTGGTCCCCGCTTGGTCTCTCGCGTTGCAGTATTGAACGTGTATGTCAGGCTCTCGCCGTGCATCGGCATTTGTCCGTGCCCATTGACTACAGACGGAACAGTGATGCCAAGCGCTTCATAAACCGTTGGCGCAATGTCAGTGATATGGCAAAACTGTGAGCGAATGCCCCCTGGCTGATCAATTCCTTTTGGCCAGTGAAGAATCAGCGAGTCACGAATACCGCCACCGTATGTTTGCGACTTGTACCAACGACTTGGCGTATTGCCCACTTGCGACCAACCCCACGGATAGTTGGAGTGCGCATTCTTGGTGCCGATGTCGTCAAGCCGGTTGGCAACCATGTCGTCCACGTCTTCCCACATGCTGTTGAAAAAACTGAATTCGTCAACAACACCTTGTGGTCCACCTTCACGACTCGCACCATTGTCAGAAAGCAATGCGATCATCGTGTTGTCGGTCAGATTGTGTTTGTCAAGAAAGTCGAGCAAACGACCAATCTGCGCGTCGGTGTGATCGAGCATCGCGGCAAAAGCTTCTTGCAAACGACACGCAAACAATTTTTCGTTAGCAGTGAGTTCGACCCATGGGCGCACGCCAGGGTTGCGCGGCGAAAGCACGGTGTCGGGCGGAACAATACCCATTTCGATCTGTCGCTTAAACCAAACGTCACGATGCACGTCCCAGCCTTCGTCAAACTTGCCACGCCACTTTGCCAAATAACTATCTGGTGCATGGTGCGGTGCATGTTGTGCGCCGAATGCAAGATACAAATAAAACGGACGATCGGGTCGCACTGAAACCAGATCACGAATCCACGTTGTTGACTGATCGACAAGATCTTCTGAGAGGTGATAACCCTCTTCTGGAGTGCGCGGCGGCAAAATATGTTGGTTGTCTTGAGTGAGCTCAGGATAAAACTGATCGGTCTCGCCATTCAAGAATCCGTAGAAGCGATCGAAACCTTTTTGCAACGGCCAGTTGGTGTGTGGGCCTGCTGCCGTGCACTCTTCCATCGGAGCAAGGTGCCACTTGCCTGCACACAATGTTGCATAACCTTCGAGCCGCAATACTTCGGCCATTGTTGCTGCCTTCGGAGTGATGCCTCCACGCATGTTTGGAAAACCCGTGTTCCAGTTGGATACACCGCGCATGCCGACTGCGTGATGATTGCGACCTGTCAGCAAACTTGCACGCGAAGGCGAACACAACGCTGTGGTGTGAAAGCCCGTGTAACGCAAACCGTTTTGTGCAAGGCGATCAATATTGGGCGTGTGCAGTGTGCTGCCAAAACAACTTGGGTGCGAAAAACCCATGTCGTCGAAAACGATTGTGATGACGTTGGCCCCGTGCAGACCCTTTGGCAAGTCTGGCCATGCCGGTGTCGATGTCTGATATGACGAATCAATTGTTCCTGCAAAATGCGGTTCGTTTGGGTGCACCGAATTGTTCGTTGCCATATACAGCGACCTTTCAAGCTCAAATAATGTCTTACACCAAGTTTTCTCATAGTGTATGCAAAAAGATTGCTATGTTTGCTATCGCACCAATGAATGCACAGATAACCGCACAACTACTGGAGACCTCATGGAAGTCATTTTGCTCGGCACAGGAAGCCCAATGCCAGACGCCAAGCGTGGTGGCCCAGCAACGTTGGTGAAAGCCGGCGCAACACAGATTTTGGTCGATGCTGGTCGCGCCGTTGTGATGCGACTCACTGGGGCCGGTTCGTTACCCATCTTCCTATCGGGTGTACTCATCACTCATCTACATAGCGATCACCTCACCGATCTCAACGATGTCATCACCACGCACTACATCATGAGCCAGGCCGAAACTCCGCTCCATATATACGGACCACCACGCACGCAAGAAGTGGTCAACGGGATCCTTGCTTCACTTGCACCCGACATCAGTTACCGGCTCGCGCATCACCCCGACACGTTGTGGTGGCAACCAAAAATCATTGTCACCGAAGTAACACCCGGCATGTCGTTCACACTTGGCGAAGCACAGGTTTCGGTTGGTGAGACCAATCACGCACCTGTCGAGCCAACTGTTTCGTATCGCATCGAACACGAGGGCAAATCAGTTGTGCTCGGCGGAGATGGAATTCCTTGCGAAACCCTGGATGCTATTTGTAAAGGTGCCGATGCATACGTGCAGACAGTGATTCGCGCAGAACTTGTCGGCCTTGTAAAAAATAAACGCTTCCTTGACATTTTGGATTATCACTCGACAGTTGAGCAGGCCGCACAAACGGCAACACGCGCCGGTGTAAAGAAATTAATTTTGACGCACTACGTACCAAGCATTCAGCCAGGCCAAGAAGAAGAGTGGCGCGCGCTTGCCGCCGCGCACTTTGCGGGCGAAATCGTGCTCGGCGACGATCTCACAGCAACAACGATCTAATAGCTAATCCAGTAGCCGAACACAAAAGGACAACAACATGAAAACATTGCGCACACCAGACGAACGTTTTGACAATCTCGACGGCTACAACTACGAGCCGCACTATTTTGATATCTCCGACCTCGAGGGAGGCACGTTGCGGGTGCATTACATCGACGAAGGCCCGCGCGATGCCGATCCAGTGCTACTCATGCATGGCGAGCCATCGTGGTGCTATCTGTATCGCAAGATGATTCCGATCCTGCTCGCAGCAGGACACCGAGTTGTAGCCCCCGACCTGGTCGGCTTTGGACGATCCGACAAGCCAACAGAACAAACCGATTACTCATACGCCAGGCACGTTGCATGGATGAGCGAACTGGTTTTTGACAAACTGCAACTGCGCCACATCACATTCTTTGGTCAAGACTGGGGTGGGCTCATTGGCTTGCGTCTTGTCACCGCAGAACCTGAGCGATTTGACCGAGTAGTTGCCGGCAATACCGGTCTTCCGATTGGTCGCAAGGTGGATTTTTCTGCCAACGATGCATTCATGCAGTGGCGCAACTTCTCGCAAACCACTCCAACATTTCCTGTTGGCACCATTGTCAATGGTGGCAGCCTCAAGGCACTTTCGCCTACAGAAGTTGATGCATACGATGCACCATTTCCCGACGAGAGTTACAAGTCTGGCGCACGCATCTTCCCAACTTTCGTTCCAGTGACGATTGACGATGTATCTAATCGCGACAACGAAATCGCGTGGGGCGTGCTGCGCAAGTTTGAAAAACCTTTCTTGTGCACCTTTAGCGATCAAGACCCAGTCACTGCCGGTGGTGAAAAGGCGTTTATGCGAGACGTGCCAGGTGCAGCCAACCAGCCACATGTGACGATCAAAGACGCAGGTCACTTCTTGCAAGAAAACAAAGGCGAAGAACTGGCCAACATCATGGTCGAGTTCATTGCCAACAATCCGCGATAACAAGCACACACGGCAGTATTTAAGCCGCAATAGATTGGTTGCGTGAAACTCCGTCAGTTGACGTTTGCATTGGCCTGCATCACGACAGGTTGCACTTCAACAACTTCTGTCGCTACAACTACAGAACCTTTCACCACAGCGTCGAGCGTTGCACTTCCGCAAGCAATCACGTTTGCTTTTACTGGCGATGTGCTGTCACATACCCCACTCATCAATCAGGCCAAGCGCACAGCAATCGCCAACTCCACTACCGAGTTACAACTTGACTACGACTTTCGTCCGATGTTTCTAGACATCAAGCCATTAATCAGTGGCGTCGATCTGGCGGTCTGTCATCTTGAAACACCAATCGCACCCGAAGGCCAAAAACTCTCTACGTTCCCTTTATTTGGTGTACCAAAGGAAATCACCACTGCCATTGCCGATGCCGGATTTGATCGCTGTTCTACTGCGAGCAACCACACCTACGACCGAGGCAACGACGGCATTGATGCAACTGTCAACGCACTTCAAGATGTAGGCGTAAAACAATCGGGAATGGCGCGCACCCCAGATGAAATAGAGCCAAAGGTTTTCGAAGTCAAAGGCATCAAGCTTTGTCATCTTTCATACACTTTTAGCTATAACGGTCTCATCATGCCCGACGAGACACAATGGCGCTCTGCCATCATCAACACAGAGCGAATCTTGCGCGATGCAAAACGTGCTCGCGAGTTGGGTTCGCAAGCCACCATCGTCAGCATGCACTGGGGAACAGAAAAAGATTCAAACACCAATTCAATGCAGACGTCAATTGCTGATGAACTCACCGCATCTGGCCTTGTCGACTTGATCGTTGGACATCATGCACATGTGGTACAACCAACCAAACAAGTCAATGGTGTGTGGGTGATGTACGGGTTGGGCAATGTGTTATCCAATTTGCCCACTGACGAACGTTGGCCCATCAACAGCCAAGATGCCGTGATAGCTACGACTTCGCTCACTATTTCTTCATCTGGCAAAGCGGTCTTTGAAAAACCTGTGATGCACCCAACGTGGGTGGATAAAAATAACGGCTGGGTGATTCGCGATGTGCAAAAAAGTTTGCAATCAACAACAACTTCTCAAGGTCTTGCACGAGAACTTGAGTTATCACTGGGGAGGACAACTCAAGTTCTCGGCGACTACATCACCAAATAATTACTGCTTCCACTACTGCTACTTGTGTGATCCACTGAACTCTGGGTACGCGAGCACACCCATCTCTGCCATATCAAGTCCCACCATTTCGTCTTCGGCTTTGGAACGAATACCGCCCTTGGTGAACTTGTTCTGCAATGCAAAGAATGCGTACGAAATAGTGCCGCAGACGATGATGATGGTGACAGCACCAACAGCCTGGGCACCTAGCTGGCCCCAGTCGCCCTTGATAACGCCTTTCACTCCCTCGCTCGCCGACCCATTCCAACCCGCGCCATAACTTCCGTTGGCAAAGATGCCCACGCTCAGCGTGCCGAAAAGACCACCGACGCCGTGAACCGATATTGCACCAACTGGATCATCAATACCGCGGCGCTCGAAAAAGTACACCGATTCAATAATCAAGATTGCTGCAATCACCCCAATAACGGCTGCAGCCCACGGTGCAACAAATGCGCATGCTGCCGTAATCGCTACCAAGCCCGCAAGCATGCCGTTAATCATCATGCCCGGATCTGGTTTGCCGGTCTTGCGAGTGATGTACAACATCGCAGTGATCGAACCAAACGCACCCGCAATTGCAGTGTTCACCGCTGCTACAGCAAACTGCACATCGGTTGCAGCAAAGGTGCTGGCTGCATTAAAACCAAACCATCCGAACAGCAAAATAAATGTTCCGAGCATCGCCATTGGCACGTGATGGCCAGCAATCGTGCGTGGCTTGCCGTCTGCACCAAACTTTCCAATGCGTGGGCCCAACACAATTGCTCCTGTAAATGCTGCGACTCCACCTACTGCGTGCACAACACCAGAGCCCGCAAAGTCGACATAGCCGGCGCCCAATGACATGGAGCTCCAGGTTTTTGCCAACCAGCCACCGCCCCACGTCCACGCAGCAATGATTGGATAGTAAATAGCGCCACAGAAGAAACCCCAGCCCACAAAACTGTTCCATTTCCAACGCTCGGCCATAGACCCGGTTGGAATAGTGGCGACAGTGTCCATGAACGCAACCATGTACAAAAAGAAGCCAACTACTGCTGGAGTAATTGTGCTGCCAGACAGTGCCCATCCGCCCTTCCATAAAAAGATCCAGTCGCCACTACCAAGCAGTGCCGATCCGACTGGTGCATCCATTCCAAAAGCGGAATAGCTAAACCCACCGAACGAAAATGCAAATCCAACGAGATAAAACCCGATAAACCCGAGACCAAAAATTGCGAAGTTGGTACTCACAACGTGCGCTGCATTTTTTGCTTGAGTCATTCCAGTTTCAACAAGCGCAAAACCTGCCTGCATGAAAATAACGAGCGCTGCTCCAATCACAATCCACATCAAACTCACCTGTTGCCCAAGCACAGTGACCGGATCTGGTGTTTCGAGTAAAAACTTCATACTTCTCTCCATTCGGGTAAGGACAACTGTTGAGTTGCCACAGCAATACAGACGCGTCCAGAGGCGCCATTGCAGCCGAACGACAACGAGATTAGGAGAGCAATATTTCGACTGTGTCTACAAAATGTTTCAGGATTGTTATTGTTTATGAACGCCCATGGCTACCCAACGAAAGCAAACGAAACACGCAGTTAACAAACTCGAGTTGCCACCGCTCGTTGCCGAGCGCATCACGTGCCCACTGACCAAATGGCAAGGCGAAATCGGACGCTGCCACTGGTGTAACGAAATGATTACAGGTAAGCGACGCACCACTTGGTGTTCAGACAAGTGTGGTCGCACCTGGCAACGCGAACACATCTGGAGATTTGCTCGCTCATCTGCAAAACGCCGAGCCAAATACCACTGCATTCGCCCCGGTTGCACCGCAGCGCGGCGCGACTGCGAGGTCAATCACATTGAACCCCGTGAAGGCAAGGGATACGGACCAGGGTGCCATCACCACTTGCAGCCTGACAGCGCTGGTCGGGGTGGTCTTGAGGTGTTGTGTCACGCTCACCATGCCGAGATCACTGCTGCTCAAGCAACTGCGCGTGCCACTACAAGAGCAAATGCACGCCTAGAGGCTCAGGCCACAACCGAAACTACGATCTGACTCATGGCTTTTCGAGACGGCGATGGATGGGTGATGTGCTCGTGCGGTCATAAACATTGGGGACTCCATGGCGCTGCAGGTCTGTTGCTCATTCGTCTCGACATGTCTGAGCCGCACGTGTTGTTACAACTGCGTGCTGCATGGACTCACGGTGGAGGCACTTGGGCGTTGCCGGGAGGCGCACTTGATAGTCACGAAGATTCCATAACCGCCGCTGGTCGCGAAGCTGCAGAAGAAGCAGGCATTAATAGCGACGACTATTTGGTGCGCGATGTATTTAGTGACGACCATGGCCCATGGCGATACGACACGGTGATCGCCCACACCAACGGCGATGCAGGAGCATTCGCTGCCAATGCCGAATCGGAAGATTTGCAATGGGTGACGCTCGACAAAGTGGAGACTTTTTCGCTACACGCCGGCTTGGCTGGAGCATGGCCACAATTACACAAGCGGGTTGTGGCAACTCTTAACTAACAGGAATCGTAAGTGTTGTAATAGTCGCAGATTAGGCTGTTGCTATGACACTTGAAGCAACAAAGACCCAGGCATATCTCGACGACCGCGCCCATGTATTCCATTCGTGGTCTGCGCAAGGCACCCTCAATCCAGTAGAGATCACAGGTGGTCTCGGTAGTTATTTTTGGGACTCAACTGGCAAAAAATACCTCGACTTTTCAAGTCAGCTCGTCAACCTCAACATTGGTCACCAACATCCAAAACTTGTTGCAGCAATTCAAGAACAAGCCGGCAAGTTGTGCACGGTTGCTCCCCCATTTGCCAACGAGTCACGTTCCGAAGCAGCACGCTTAATCACCGAACTCGCACCTGGCGATCTCAACATGGTGTTCTTTACTAACGGTGGTGCAGAAGCAGCAGAAAATGCTGTGCGCATGAGCAAACTTCACACTGGTCGTCACAAAATTTTGACAATGTATCGTTCGTACCACGGATCAACATCTGGAGCCATTGCGCTTACTGGCGACCCACGCCGTTGGCCAAACGAGACAGGTGCATCGGGTGCAGTCAAGTTTTGGGGCCCGTACCCATACCGATCTGCATTTCACTCTTCGAGTGATGAGCAAGAGTGCCAACGTGCATTGCAACACTTGGAAGAAGTCTTGATGGTGGAAGGACCACACACCGTGGCGATGATTGGTCTTGAGTCAGTGATTGGAACGAATGGCATTTTGGTTCCACCTGCTGGTTATCTCAAAGGTGTTCGCGAACTGTGCGATCGCTATGGCATCGTGATGATGTGTGACGAAGTGATGGCCGGTTTTGGTCGTTGCGGCGAATGGTTTGCAGTAAATCACTGGGATGTTACGCCAGACCTGATTTGTTTTGCCAAAGGCGTGAACTCTGGCTACATTCCACTCGGTGGTGTGATCATTAGCCAGAAGATTGCCGATTCGTTTAAAGATCGCGTATACCCAGGCGGACTCACCTACAGCGGTCACCCTCTTGCGTGTGCTGCTGCTGTTGCATCTATCAACATCTTTAAAGAAGAAAAGATTGTTGAGAATGCTCGCATGCTTGGTACCGATGTCATCGGTCCAGAACTTGAAAAACTCAAGGCAAAGCACCCGTCAGTTGGCGATGTTCGCGGACTTGGCGTATTTTGGGCAATTGAACTCGTACGTAATCGCGAAACACGCAAACCACTTGTCCCGTTCAACGCCACAGGTGCAGATGCCAAACCGATGGCCGACTTTGCAGCCGAGTGTAAAAAACTCGGACTTTGGCCATTCGTGCACTTCAATCGCACCCACGTTGTGCCGCCGTGCAATGCAACACCAGACGAAGTGCGCGAGGGAATTGCAATCATCGATCAGGCGCTCACAATCGCCGACTCGTATTACGAGGGCTAGTTAATAGTTATTAACTAGTCACAACGTTGCGGTGATGCGCACGCTGCCAACAGGCTTGCCGTGTCCATAGATCGTCGAGTCAAAGGCTTTTGGATCTACTTGCGATATGTCGATGCCAAGAGCCTCTAACGCTGCTTTCATCATTGGAGGACGCGCACGATTTGCTCCATCTGCGATCTTGAGCGCAACTGCTCGCCCGTCGGGCAGAGCAACCGCAAATACTCCCTCTGCACCATCTTTGCCAAGCAGACCTGGCACGCCCTGCATCAGCAGTGTCACATCTCGTGCAGGACCACCCACCATTTCTGGATGACTCCGCATTGCATGCGCAACTTTGCCCGGCGCACTTGTCGGGTCAGACATCACCACAGTGCGAAAGACGCGCGCAAGTGCAGTGAGCGACATGGCGTGTGCTGGTGCACCGCAACCGTCGATGCCGATGAACGCAGCTTCTTCGCCGCTCAACTCTGACACCATCTGCGTAATGCGCTGTTGCAATGGGTGCGACACGGACAGATACGACTCATCATGCGACCAACCGTTGTGCACGCATGTGGCGAGCATGCCCGAGTGCTTACCTGAACAGTTCATTTGCAACTTTGTTTTCACTCCGCCACCACGCACCACTTCGGCCGCAGCATCATCATCAAGCGGATAGTCCTTGGTGTTACCCAGATCATTTTCAGTCAAGCCGGCCGTGGCCAAAATTTCGCGTGCAGCAGCAAGATGCATCGGCGACCCGTCGTGGCTTGCGCACACAAGTGCCAACAAGCGTGGAGGCAAGTTGAGCCCGCTTGCCACCATTGCTGTTGCCTGAATCGGTTTAGTAGACGACCGCGGAAACACGATGGTCGTTGGATCACCAAGGGCAAACTCAATCGATCCGTCTCGTGCTAAACAAACCACTGCCCCATAGTGCATTGACTCGTCATGTCCGTTTCGAGTGGTGATACCCAATTGCACGAATGCATTGTCGAGCGGCGACTGCTGGTTCATGCTTCGAGCGCATCCATCAACATCGACATAAACACATCATGTCTTGCGCTTGTTACTACGAGCGCATTTGGAGCCTGATGCAATACACCAAGCGTGTCCATCACCACCATGCCTTCGGTTGCTGGAGATTGAGTTTCGACAACGAGGTGCATCTCGCGCACTTCATCAGCCACGCTCGAGTTGATGGCGTATGCAATTGCGATTGGATCTGGCAAATCAAATCCAGCAAGGTGGGTTTCGTTTGCGCAAAACTTTTCTAAAACTCGTTGAATATCAATAGTAAAGGTTGCAAACAGCGTGTCCATTGCCCGCAACATTGTTGATTCTGCCGGTGTGATCACGGCAAACTTGCGCGAGATGTCCCAACCTACAAACTCAAGGTTCATTCCAGATTGCAACACCACATCTACTGCTTCTGGGTCGACCCACATATTGAACTCTGCAACTGGCGTGACATTACCGATGTGGTCGGCAACTGCGCCCATCACCACACAACGTTTGATCTTGGTTGCAATGCTTGGATCTTTTTTAAGCGCAAGCGCAATGTTTGTCAGCGGTCCAAGCGTTACCAGTTCAAGTACTCCATCAAACTCGTGCGCCGCCTTAATCAATTCGTCAACTGCGTCACCCACATTTGGCTGTCTACCCGCGAGATCTAGTCCGATATCCCCCATCCCATCCATGCCGTGCACAAACTGAGCCGTACGCAGCTCTCGCACAAGTGGCTTGGCTGCACCAACGTAAATAGGCGCACTTGATCCGCACAATTCGCGCGTGTACAAAGCGTTTTGTACACCCATCTCAAGTGGAACATTGCCAGCGACTACTCCAATGCCCACCACATCAATGTCGCCGTGGCGCAGTGCGATGATCAGAGCAACGGCATCATCACTTGCCGTATCTGTGTCGATAAAAAATTTTCTCTTCATAGATCAACCGTAACATTTGGCGCCGCCACACTACGATCGCAAGTATGCGCTTGAAGCCACGCATCAATGAGATTTATAAAGCGATGATTACTGTAGCAATTGTCGCAATTTCCACGCTCCTGATTCCTGCACCGAGTCTGGTCGCAGACGATGAGTCTCCTGTTCTCTATGTATTTCCATTCTCTAAAGTTGCAATCAACTATCCACGCGACCACATTGACTACCCTGCTGTCGACGTAGAGGGTTGTTACGCCCATGTGCTCGCACCAACTGCCGGCACGATTACCCAAACGCGCACGATTGACAAATGGGAGAAAGAAATTGATGCTCCTGGCACCCGCGGTGGCAAGACGATCACTCTCGTTGGTGACGACAACGTGCGCTACTACTTCGCCCACCTCGGCAGGGTAAAAGTGGCGAAAGGTCAGCGAGTCAGTGCTGGCGATTGGATTGGCGTCATGGGCTCATCGGGCAATGCCCGCGTCACCAGATGCCACACACATTTAGGAATGTCACGTGTGTGTCCTGTGGTCGAGGCATATTTATTGCAAGGCGAGATTTGGCCACAAAAATATTTAAAGGCGTGGCGTGCGGGACGACAACTCTCCCCAGTCAAGGAAATAAAGAATTTAATGAAACAAGATCCACTAGGTTGCGCTCGCTCTCGAGCAGACACCAGAGCAGCACTTGCCCAAACCTCGGGCTAATTCAGTTTTTAAATCAAGCCAAGTTCACGAACAGCATCGCGCTCTTCGATGAGCTCGGCAACAGAGGCATCTATCCGCGCGCGACTGAATGCATCAATCTCGAGACCCTGAACAATTTTGTAGTCACCGTTTTTGCAAACGCAAGGAAAAGATGACATCACGCCTTGCGGCACACCGTAGCTACCGTCGGATGGCACCGACATAGAAACCCAGTCGCCAGCCGGCGTACCCAATACCCATGAACGAATATGGTCCACTGCCGCATTCGCTGCACTTGCTGCCGACGAAGATCCGCGAGCCTTGATCACTGCTGCGCCGCGCTTTGCAACCGTTGGAATATAGGTTTCTTCAACCCATGCCTGATCATTGACGAGTTGCGCAGCATTCTTGCCGTCAACTTCGCAATGAAACAAGTCTGGGTACTGTGTCGTCGAATGATTACCCCAGATCGTCATCTTTTTAATTGACGAAACTGGGCGCCCAACGCGTTGTGCCAGTTGGCTGATCGCACGGTTGTGGTCAAGGCGTGTCATGGCAGTGAACTGACGTGGGTCAATGTTCTTGGCGTTATGCATAGCAATCGCGGCATTGGTGTTGGCTGGGTTACCAACGACCAACACCTTGATGTTCTTTTTGGCATTGGCACTAATGGCCGCGCCTTGTGGCTTGAAAATGCCACCGTTTGCCGACAACAAATCGCTGCGCTCCATACCTTCTTTGCGCGGCATTGCACCAACGAGTAGCGCAATATCGGTGTCACCGAAAGCGATATTTGGGTCGTCGGTCATTACCACGTCGACAAGGTTTGGAAACGCACAGTCGTCTAATTCCATTTTCACTCCACCAAGCGCACCTAGTGCAGGAGTTACTTCAAGCAATTGCAAAATCACTGGAGTATCAGCACCAAGCATTGCGCCAGATGCAATGCGAAACAGCAGGCTGTATCCAATTTGTCCGGCCGCTCCGGTGACAGTTACTCGTACTGGTGATGTTGCTGATGATGTCATGGCTTGAACACTACTTTCCTATTGCTTGCATGATCAGGTCGGCATATACGGCCTGACCTTCTGGGTTGAGGTGAATTTTGTCTCCATACAAATATTCTGGATGCGCTACAGCAATTGTGTACCAGTCAAGGATCTTGACATTGCCGTATTGATCAGGCATCCCGCGAAGCAACACATTATTTGGGTCTTGCCATTTTTTACTTGGCACATGATTTGTAACGAACACAACGGTGTCTACATCGGCCAAAGGAACCATGATTTCATCCAATGTCTTTTGATCAACATAGTTGTTTGTTCCAAGGTGAATAATCACAATCTCGCCAAGACGATTTACCGACTTAAGGTAATTACCAATCTCAAGTGCCTGACGAAACGGTCTGCTCTTCAGCGCGTCTACCGTGATTCCGCGCTCGGTGAGCACGTTGGCAGCACCCAGCATCACCGAGTCGCCAATGGCAATGATCTCGATGACCTGACCATCCAACGTGGTGGTTTGTGGTGCAGTCACTGTTGTGTCATCACTGGCAATTGTTGTCATAGTCGACGCCACCATGGTCGTACTTGTCATCACATTGACAACACCACTCTCTCCGTCGGCAAGGCTCTGACCGATGTCGTCCAACTTGACTTGTGCAGTTGCAAGACTTACCAATGCAAAAATCGGTACGACTGCGACAACGACGCCAATGGCAATAATTCCTTGACGTTTTTCTCTATCCGAATCAAGCCGTGAATGGCGGAACTTGCCCCACGCTTCACGAAGGCCTCCAGAGCGAACTGGCATCTCAATGAACCGATACGAAACTTCGGTAAAGACAAGTGCAAGTGCAAACAGCAACACAAACTCGACGACGTTGAGACCTTTGCCGGCAAATTGTCGATAAAACTGAAAGATCGGCCAATGAAATAAGTACAAGCCATACGACCGCTGACCGATGTACACCAGTACTGGGTTACCAAGGACTCGTGTTGCCAACAATGTGTGAGGGTGCACAGCAGCAGCGATGATTGCGATACTCGCAAGCCCAACGAGAAGAAAACCACCCTGGAATAACGGCGCGTAGCCGCTCGTGCCACCGTCGACGCCACCTTCAACAACATCATGGAAACTCCACAACATTGCGCCAAGCCCAAGTACGCCCACCCAACCAACAACAGACACAATGAAGCGCTCTGATGTTGGGTGATCGTTATTAAACATTGAAGGCTTCCACCAAAAAGCAAGTGCCGAACCAATCAGCAAACCACCCGATCGTCCAAGAGTTCCCAAAAATAAAAAATCAACTTTTGAAACAGCGTGTCCAAAGAGCGCAATGTAATGATCCGGTGTTTCGAGCACCGAACCATTTGCACCAGGTTCAAACGTTTTTGCAACATACATGGATACCGCAATGGACGCGGCAAAAAACAGAGTCCCCAACAGCAATGGTCTGCGGCCAAATACCTTGAGCACAACAGCAATCAATACCGGCCACACCAAATAAAACTGTTCTTCAACCGCCAGCGACCACAGGTGTCGAAGTGGCACGAAACCAAATGCGCTGAAATATGAGGTGCCAACCCAGATCTGAAACCAGTTGAAGCCGTATACAAATGCAGCCACTACATCTCCGCGCAGGCTTCCAAGCGTGTCGCGCTCGAACAATGCGCAATACGTAGTGACACCAATCAGAAGAGTCCATAATGCAGGCAACAACCTTCGCGCGCGACGTATCCAGAACGATCTGAAATTGATCTTTCCATTTTCTTGTGACTCATTAATCAGCAGCATCGTGATCAAATAACCGCTGATGACAAAAAATACTTCGACGCCAAGGAAACCGCCACTCAGCCAACTCTTATTGGCGTGATACAAAATCACGGCGATTACCGCGACCGCGCGCAGACCGTCAAGGCCTGGCAGATACCTCAATGATTGTTCGCGATTCATTTACTAAGAGCGTATTGTCCGAACGATCTCCGCCATGAGTATTCCGGCTTCGGTTGGATTCAAACCAATCTGTACGCCAGCCGCACGCAACGCATCCATCTTTCCCTGTGCCGTGCCCTTGCCACCAGACACGATGGCTCCAGCATGGCCCATCTTTTTGCCAGCAGGTGCAGTTACGCCTGCGATGTATGCACTCATCGGTTTGGTCACATGATTGGTGATGAACTCTGCAGCCTCTTCTTCGGCTGAACCGCCGATTTCGCCAATCATGATGATTGCATGTGTTTCTGGGTCTGCCTGAAACTGTGCAAGGCAGTCAACAAACGAAGTTCCAGGCACAGGGTCGCCACCGATACCGACACATGTGCTGACACCGATGCCCTGCTGCTTCAACTCGTACAGCGCTTGATACGTGAGAGTTCCAGAGCGAGAAACAATTCCAACGTTCGGTCCGCTCGCACTTGGCAATTGTGCAATTTCTCCAGCAGTAATTCCGATGTTGCACTTGCCCGGGCTAATGATTCCTGGGCAGTTTGGGCCGAGCAACCGCGTGGCGGGATAGTCACGTTGCAGCGTGGCAAACACGCGAGCTTCGTCTTGCGCCGGCACACCCTCGGTGATGCACACGACAAAACCAATTCCTGCACGGGCTGCTTCAAGAATTGCTGCTGGTGCAGCCTTTGGTGGCACTGCAATGAACGATGCGTTTGCTCCTGTAGCCGCAACAGCATCGGCGACCGAATCAAACACAGGAATTCCCTCTACATCTTGTCCGGCTTTTCCTGGCGTGACACCACCAACAACTTGCGTGCCGTACGCCTTGTTGCGCAGGCCATGAAAACGCCCCTGGCCACCTGTCAAACCCTGCACGATGACTTTCGTCTTTTGATCTACAAAAATTGCCATGATTCCGTCTCCTACTTGGCGATCTCGACAGCGGCGCGAGCGGCTTCGAGCATTGTTGGTCGACTGGTGAGTTGTGATTCGGGAATTCCCGCATCAGCAAGAATCTTTCGACCTTCGTCGGCATTTGTGCCGTCAAGACGAATAACAATTGGGGCTCGCAGGGCGACTCGCTTTACTGCTTCAACGATTCCCTTGGCAACTTCTTCACCACGGGTAATGCCACCAAAAATATTGATCAAAATACTCTTCACCTTGGGGTCAGAGTTGATCACTTCAAGCGCCGCTGTCATCAACTCGGCATTTGCGCCGCCACCGATGTCAAGGAAGTTTGCGGCCGATCCACCAACCTGATTAACGACATCGAGTGTGCTCATCGCTAGGCCTGCACCGTTGGCGATGATGCCGACTGTGCCGTCCAACCCGATGTATTGCAGATTCTTTTCGCGTGCAAGTTGTTCGCGTGCATCCAACTCTTCGGTAGCTGCATATTCGGCCCACTCTGGATGCCTGAATGATGCGTTTACATCGAGCGACACTTTGGCATCAAGTGCGTGGATCTCGCCGGTTGGTTTCAAAATCAGTGGGTTGATTTCCGCCAAGTCACAGTCGCCTTGGGTGAAACAGTTGTACAACTTGACGAGCATGTCGGCCACGCCGTCGAGTGCTTTGGCAGGAATCTTGGCATCGACACACGCACGATGCGCAGTTGCGAGCGAGAGCCCATCAATTGGGTTGATATGCAACTTGACAATCGCGGTTGGATCTTTTGCGGCAACATCTTCAATCTCGACGCCGCCTTGGGCACTCAACATCAATAAGTGCTGCTTTGCGGCGCGATCGAGCGTGAACGACGCGTAATACTCTTCGGCAATATCTGATGCGTGTTCTACCCACACGCGCTTGACAACATGGCCCTTGATGTCCATACCCAAAATGTTTTTGGCGTGCAAGCGCACTTCGGCTTCGTCGTTGGCCAACTTGATTCCGCCTGCTTTGCCGCGTCCACCAACTTGTACTTGTGCTTTCACCACAACTGGGTACTTTGCGGTCAATGCAACTGCTACGGCTTCGTCAACGGTTGTTGCTACTCCACCTGCAGATACCGGAATGTTGTACTTGGCAAAATACTGTTTGCCTTGATATTCAAAAAGATCCATTGCTCAGCTTTCGTTAGTGTTCTCGAGCATCGAGCGCTTGCTCAAGCCATGTTGCAATTTCTTTGAGCGAAGTTCCTGGCCCAAATATTTCTCCAACACCTTGACTGCGCAACTCAATCGCGTCGGCATCAGGAATTACTCCTCCGCCAAAAACAAGTACGTCTCCAAGATCGCGCGCACGCAGTTCTTCCATCACTCGTGGAAACAATGTCAGATGCGCCCCGGACAACAACGACAACCCAACAGCGTCCACGTCTTCTTGCAGTGCGGTTTCGGCAATCTGTTCTGGCAACTGGTGCAGACCCGTGTAAATCACTTCAAAGCCGTGGTCACGAAGGGCGCGCGTGATCGTCTTGGCGCCACGATCATGGCCATCCAGGCCTGGCTTGGCCACAACAACTCGGTAAGGACGTTTCACGACTACAGAACCTTACGCCCTCGACAGTGACCTATTCCAACCCACAAAACGGCCGATACCACTTGCCGATCGGCCACACTAGAAGCATGGAAATACGGCTGCGCTCCCCACTTGCTCGCGCGGTTTTGCCAATTGCGGGAGGGCTCCTCTTTTTTGTGGTTCTTTTTGGGATCACGTGGTTGATGGCCTCATTTGCCACAAACCGCACTGAGCGCCAAGTTGTGCCTGGCAACCGCACATTTGTGGTGGGTCAGGTCACCGACGTCGCCGAATCGATCGCCAAAAATGGCCCAATTCTGTATCCAGATTTGCGTGACGTCAACGGCAAGCGATCGATCGTCATCGAGCACAACGGCACCGACCCTCTCAAGGGCTGGCAGGTGTATTACGCATACCCTGCCGACAGAAGTTCGGAATGCTTAGTCGCGCAAGTCCAACAATCGCATACCTTCACCGATTGCGAAGGTCGAACTCTGCAGGTTGATCAATTGCAAAAACCGAGCGATGTCACGCCGATCGTCGAAGGTCAGAGAACTCTGCTCATTGACTTGAACGATTAAAACCGTAGGCACAAGCCTTATTAGTTTGATTTTTTGAGTGGAGCCCACGCCAGCGAGAGGTGCTTGGTGCCCACCAATCGAAAACGAATTGTTGCCTCCGCTTTTTCGCCTGAGCCACGAATCTCGATGATCACACCTTCGCCAAATGTTGGATGCTCGATGTCGTCGCCAATTCGAAACCCGTGATTGGCGTCTTGTTGCTGCGCGGTTGATGCAGGCGCGACATTGGTGTTGTTGCGATTGAGGCGCTGCTGCGGTGCATAACCGCGATCGGCGTGCGAACGAAAGCTGTACCGCTCGGAGTCTGCGCCAGAGTCGACACTTCCTTCGCGCTGAATCAACTCATCAGGAATCTCGCTCAAAAA
>Ga0209297_1000652_pt1 | contig 21549 bp, 31 predicted proteins | sample S_130805_MF_Meta_FD_187322 | JGI IMG/M metagenome (GOLD analysis project Ga0209297, IMG submission 187322) | Freshwater microbial communities from Lake Simoncouche, Canada to study carbon cycling - S_130805_MF_MetaG (SPAdes) (version 2) | ecosystem: Environmental > Aquatic > Freshwater > Lake ...
CACAATGCTACCATACGTTATCAGAATCGTGTAGCATTAAGATGGTGAACCTTACCGACTTGTCTAAGACACTTTAAGGTTCATATTCTCCAAGACTGATATGGATATACCATAATCAGGAACATCTACGATGAATGGTTTGGTAGGTTTTAATTCTGATACACCATTCGATTATTAAACACTTTCAATGCCGTGAGAGTGTTTACTAATCAACGATGCTAAAACATTCTTGATTCTTTGTGTTAAAATATAACTCTTTTCAATGAGTGGTAACAATCTCGAAATAGTTATGGAGTATCACTGCTAAGAACAGTGATACAATCTCGCTTTAAGGCGTTATCTGCGTTCCTTGATAATGCAACACCTATGTGCAATCTTAGTAGGTTTTAATTGTTACATGATTGACTAAACTATATCTTATTGATACCATTACTGCCAGTATGGTATCAATATTTAGAAAATTGTGCCACCGTATAAGTGGCTTAAAAATACGATTGAATGGTTCGATAGTTTTTAATTCATAATGTGCTACCGTATAGATAGTATTAAAAATTTTTCTTGTGCATCTTGATTGCATAGATTCAGCATAATCAAAACAGTGATAACAATCTGTTGATTATGAGAGCATTGTACCCATCTTCTTGCATAGTTGGGGTACACTCCTTGTAAAGGCATCTATAGGGTGCAACATCTTCTTACCACTGGAAGGTTTTAATTGTTATACGGTGGTTATTTATTATAATAATATATCGGCATGATGTTTTTATTATTAAATATCTTTTCATAAGGGTATTTAATAATCACAATGCTTGCCGACCTGCTGTGATTCTTTCCTATGCTCTTAACCATCAATCTAATGGTTAAGAGCATTTTTTAAATATTGGAGAATAAACATGAAAACATTAAAACAAGTATCTAATGATGACGAACAGTTAGATAAACTGTACAAAGAATTCCAAGCCTTTACCATCAATCAACACTGGCGTGATGAAGATATTGCTGATATTTGCACTAGATGGTTAAAAGAATATATGGTTAGACAGTTAGAAGATAATTATATGCTTTAACCGTTTGTGGCGCGGTGAATGCGCCACCACCATTCTTCTATGCTCTTGATAATTAAAGAAAATTATTAAGAGCATTGGAAAATGGTTGCTATTGTGAAAAAAATGTATATAATATTCTCCAACGGTTCAGAAATGAATCAATTAATAAATTAATAATCTTGGAGAATATCATGAACAACGTAATTACTTTTTCAGCTTTACAATATGCTGTTAATAATGCTTATGTAGCAGAACAATCACGCTATGACAAATTGTTGGCATTAGCTATTGAACACGCTAAAAATGGAAATAAAAATGTTCCTGCTAATGTTGACAGTTATGGTCGTATCCATGCACCTGCTGAGGGTTATGTATGGGAACATAATGATGAAGTTAAAATATATGGTAAAGGTGAATTCTTACCATATACAGAGGATTCTTTAAAAAAATTAATATCTGCTAAAATAGCTATCAATGTTGCATTATTTAACGATATGAAAGCATTGTTTACTGATGGCTCTATGGGTAAATCATGGGTTACTAAAGATGGTACAGAGGTGGCATACTTCTATACTAATGTATCTACTGGTGTTTACAGTGCAATTATATCAGTTATCCCAACAATGGGTAAACCATCATTTGAAAAACGAGTGATTGTTGAAGTACAAGAGGGTGAGGTTGTTGAATCTGCAACATGGAAATGGAGTGATGCTAAAGCATGGAATAAAATCATGAAAGCTGATTATGACATTAGCTTGGCAGAAATAAAATATAGTGCTGGTTTAACATGGACTTATGAACAAGGTCGTAAAGTTAAAGGAAAGTTAAAAGAATGGTACACAGGTTTAGATGGTAAAATGGTGAAATATTCTTACATTGATGATACCATCTATTCATAATCACTTCATGCTCTTAACAGTTAATCATGACTGTTAAGAGCATCATTAAATTATCTAGGAGAATTAAAATGAATTTTTTTGAAGGTTTAACAGAGTATAAAGTAACATTGATAGAAGATGAATCAATAACTAATGATACCATCTTCTTTGAATGTTGGGCGGAGGATATGGAACACGCTGAAGAACAAGCGTTAGATGCTTATCCATTAGCTGTTATTGTACACATTGAACCATTATAAGGGTGAGTATCATGGAATTATTTTTTAACATCATTATCAGTATCTTGGTATTATCTACTCTTGTTTCGTATGGCGCGAATATGGTAGACTTTAACCGTGTAGGATATTACACAGGTAACACAGCAATCATTTCCTTCTTTATCTGTATGACAGGCATCATCGGTGATATTGCTTATCTTATCATTAAACAAATATAAATATTATTTTTGAGGTAATTATTATGAATATTAAAGAAATCGTTGTAAAGGCTCTCTATCCTATCCATTATCATGGCGCGGTAGGTATGTATGACACCATCACAGAAAAGGTCACTATGGTCGATTCTGATGAATATAAGACCATTGATAAAGACTTATTAAACCATTATGGTGATGATTATGAACTATTAGGACTATGCTAAAATAATAGTTGACAATAGTTTAAAAATCATTATAATGAAAACTGTTTAGGGCGGTCTGCCCTAAACAGTTTTTTAATATCATTGGAGAATATAAACATGGCTAAATTAACAGATAAAGAGATTGCAAAGATTGTTGATGAGATGGCAAATCTTCACCGAACCTTTGACCCAATGGTTAAGAAGTATGAAAAATTAAAAAAACAATTAGCCGCCTATGTCGCGGAAGATGAATCTGATGAACCTATTAGATTAACATCGGATTCTAATTATATTACCTATACTAAACCCACCAATTCTTTGGTATGTAAAGTATGTCCAGAAAAATTCTTAGAAGAAACTCAATGTTTCGGTGCTATTTCAGTAGTAGTATCAGTGGCTAAAGACCAATTAGATGATGAGTTATTAGCAAAATTATTTGAACTTAAACGTGGCTCAAGACGTTTACAATCAATCACCCCTATCGTTGAAATCGTTTATGATTTTCACGATGATGACGATATGGATTATATTAATGATTAATTAGTATTTTTGCCCCCGCAAGGGGGCAATGGTGCAAATCGTTTTACATTGTCAAAACGATTAGGACTGTCAAAGAAACAGTCCTAATCGTTTTTTATTATTAAGGGAGTTTTAAAAATGTCAAAAGAAATAATCGCAATGGTTGAATTATTTTCACAAGAAAAAGTCATCTCTAAAGATGCTGTTTTCAGTGCTATAGAATCAGCTTTGCAAGCTATAACCATCAAACAGTTTAAAGATGATAATATCACTGTTAAGGTAGATTATAAAACAGGTTGTTATCAAACCTATACCCTAATCGATGGTAAAACCACTGAAATAGAATCATTAGAATTAAACCGCATAGGGGTTCAAACCGCTAAACAAATCATCGGTTTAAAAATGCGTGAAGCATTTAAAGAAAAAGTCTATCATGATTTTAAACATAAAGAGGGTTCTATCCTTACAGGTACGGTCAAGAAGGTTGATAGAGGTGGCAATGTTACCCTAGATATTGGTAATGATATAACCGTTTACATTCCAAGAAATGAACTAATCCCTAGAGAATCTATTAGGCTTGGAAATAAACTATCAATTATTTTAACCCTAGTAAGATTAGAAAATGGTCATGCACCTGTTCTTAACGGTAGTAGAACATCACCAGAATTATTAAAAGCATTATTATCTAAAGATATTGCTGACATTCTCAATGGTAAAATAACCATTATGAATGTGGCGCGTGATGCTGGCTCACGCGCGAAGGTTTCAATCCGTAGTAATCTCAAAGGGTTCGATGCGGTTAAAGCCTGTATAGGCATGAAGGGTAGCAGAATACAACCTATTATAAATGAATTAGCGGGTGAAAGGATTGATGTTATCCTATGGGACGCTAATGATGCTCAATATGTTATCAATGCTATGTCACCTGCTGAAATTAAATCTATTGTCATTGATGAAGATAAACACAGCATGGAATTAGGGGTTGCTGTTGAGAATATTCCTAAGACTATTGGGAAGAATGGGCATAATGTTAAATTGGCATCATTATTAACAGGGTGGTCATTGACGGTGGTTGATGCTGATGAATCTAATAAGAAGAATCAATTAGAATATGAAAAAACCATTGCTAATTTTATGAAGTATTTAGATATTAACCAAGATGATGCAATAGCTTTAGTTGATGTAGGCTTTAGAACCATTGAAGAAATAGCTTATGTACCATCACAAGAATTAGTAGAGGTTGGTTATCATGTTGATGATATAGAAGAATTAAAGAACCGTGCTAAAGATGGGTTGATAATGATGGCATTATCTTTAGAAGAAGATAATCAATTAGAAACTATAGCAGGTATGACCGAACCATTCTTAAAATTATTGAATGATAATAATGTATTATCTATTCAAGATTTAGCAGATTTATCTGTCTATGATATTGAGGAATTTTCAGATAATGCTGATATATCAATGACTTATGCTGGTGAAATGATTATGAAAGCTAGGGAAATAATAGGATAATCTATTCATAAATCTATTCATAAATCTATTCAAACCCTTATAACCATTATTATTCATGGTTATAAGGGTTGATAATATTTTATTATTTGGTATAATAGAACCATATTAAATATTGGAGGATGTTATGGATAGTGGTAGAGAGTTTAAGAAGAAATATGAGTATGAAAAATCATTATATAATGTTGCGCCATCATTAAGACCTAGAGTAGATGCTAAGGTTATAAATGATTTCCACCGTCACAATGATGTTCGTAGAACCAACATTAGAACGGTGAAGTAAATGTATGGGTTAATAGATTTTAAAGCCTTAGTATCTGAAATTGCTTATTATAAGTGGTTAAATGGTAGTGAGGATACAGAGAAGAATTGGACTGAGGCTGTGGCTGAGGCATTAAAAATAATAAATGGATTAAATTAAAATGAAAACAATATTAGAAAAATTAAAACCGAGTACAGAATTTAAATTATCATTGCAATCATTCATCATTGGATTATTAGTTGGTTCGATGGTGGTAGGTTATAGTGTTTATAATCATTTAGAGAAGAATTATATAAAATTACAGAAAACTAATATTGGTTATGTGATTATTAAGAATGAGCATATCTATAGTTTATATGAGTTGGAAAAATAATGTTTCACGTGGAACATATTGAAAAGCCACCCTGCGGGTGGCTTTTGATTGTCTAATGATTAAATGGTTGCATAATGCTTTTATATGCCCCGCAGGGGCATTATAGTGAAGGTATTAACAAATGTTAAGGATAGACGACAAAAGTTTCATAGTCTTTTCTAAAGACGAGTTTACCAATTATGTAGAGGGACTATCCTTGTCGGACTTCATGGGGTACTTCAAAATATGGTTCTATTATAATGATTATATAATATTATGTCAAGCATTATCTATAATATTATATAATTATTTTTATAATGTTTCACGTGGAACATTCTTAATACCATTATGACCATTAGATTGATGGTTAAGATGGTTAAGATAATATGCCCCTGCGGGGCATTATAGTGAATGTATTAAGATATGTTAAAGATGGACAACAAAAATTTAATGGACTTTTCTAAAGTCGAGTTTACCAATTATGTAGAGGGACTACTCTTGTCGAGCTTCACGGGTACATCAAATTTTTAAGTTGATATATTATATAATAATGACCATGAGAAGTAAAGCTACTTTTACATATTATTTAAAAAATATTATGTTTCACGTGGAACAATTTGACATAATGTTTCTATAATGATAATATGCTCTTAACCATTAGATTTGATGGTTAAGAGCATAATGAATAATTTAATGAGGATAAGATAATGAGTAAGTTAGTAAATTTTTATGAACGGTTAGCAAATTATGATGGGTTCGCTCAAATGTCTATAAAATGGATAATGGAGAATACAGAGCTACAACAAATACAATTATTTAATTATAATGTTGGGACTGGTCATTTTATTATTGATAATGATGGCAACGATGGTGATGAGTTATGGTTAAGCTATGTTACCCCTTATGATGAAGAACATTATCATGAGCCTGTGTTATTCGATGTTACTATGGATATTGATGAGTTTATTAACTATAGTAAAACCATTAGTGAGATTCTCCCAAGACTTACAAAATTGGAAATAACTCACGAAATAGACTTTGACCATTCACTAAATATTGGTGATGTGATGGCGCGTTTAACATGGTTTCGTAATCAGCATAAAGATTGTCATACCCTATGTGATATTAGTGACACTTATGATACCTTTTATTTGAACTGTAGGGCGTATAGAATCGAATCTGATGATGAATATGATGCTAGACTATTAGCAAAGCGTAAAAAGGCTGAGGAAGAATTTAAACGGTCACCGGAACGTGAAGAATCCTCACGTTTAACATACCGTGAGGAGATTCTTAAAAAAATAGAATCATTAGATAATGAAAGAAAAGAATTGTATAATATATTAGATGAGTTATAATCTTTCTCCATGCTTTTAACCATTAGATTTTATGGTTAAGAGCATAAACAATAATTTAAAATCTTTAGGAATTTACAAATGAATATTTTTTACTTATCAGAGAATCCTGTGACAGCCGCACGGTTTCATGCTGATACCCATGTTGTTAAAATGATATTGGAATCGGCACAAATGTTGTGTACGATTGTGAATAGTCATGCAGGTGAACAAGTGATGCCGTATAAGTCTACTCATAAGAATCACCCTTGTACATTATGGGCGAGTGAATCATTGGATAATGCTTTATGGTTAGTAGATTTAACAAGAGCATTAAATGATGAATTTAAGCATCGTTTTAACCATGTTAATAATCATAAGAGTTTTGATATGTTAATGAACAATGATATTATGTCTAAATTGCGTGAGTGTTAATTAACTACAATGGAAATATTACATTCTAATATATTTTTATACGTTGTAGTTTTTAAATCATAAATATATCCAACCATTATTGCGGTTAAATAAGTCCTTTAGGTGAGATGTTCTCACTTCTAGCCAACTATTTAACATCTCAAACGCATTTTGGTTAATATGCACCATTATGTCGTGGCTTATATGATATAATGGTTGATAAGAAAACATGGGTTTTCTTATCGGTTGGGAGTTTACAGTCCCCGATGCCTAAAAAAATAGACGTATGTTCAAAATGTACGATTTCTATTAACTGTGAGGGTTTATAATTGTTGTGGAGAATTTTACCTTGCGGTAAAAGTGGGATAAAGTAATGATGCTCTTAACGGTGGATATTTAACCGTTAAGAGCATAAAGAATAATAGTTCACAAGAGTTGACAATAATACGGAATAATATTAATATTATCATTTAAAATATAGGTGGAAATGATGAATACAGTTAAACAATTATATAAAAAATTAAAACTAACCAATACCTTTGATACCGTTGAATATGATACGGTTAATAAGGTGGTGGAGGTTACTTTAGGTAAAGATAGGTTTAATATGTTTGATGGGGATAATAAAACATTTCTTATTGAGTATGTACCTTTTGATAAGAATCTGTTATCAAGTGAGATGCTTATTCCTAATACGATTAACAATAAAGAATTATTAGTAGATTGTATAGCATTATCACAATTACCGCATAGAAAGAAAATTCACACAGGTACAGAAAGGATTACATTCAAATATAATCATAATGCTATTGAAGAAGTATTGGCATTATTATTAGATGCTAATCAAGATACCATCATTACTGAATGTTATACAGAAGTAGATGAAACTAATAAAGATGTTGGGATTATTAGGATTGAGAAATATACGGTTGAACCTATGGATATTACCACCATACCAGACGATTCGAAACCGTATCTATTTGACCAATTATTAAATAATTATAGGGAGTTGTATCATGAATTTGAAATTCGTATGCGACAACAAAAAGAATTATTGAAAAATTTGGAAAACTTGCAGGCAGAATTAGAACAGTTTGATGAGTATCACGAAATTATAAAAGATAATCCGTTCACGTTCTAATAACGATATTATGCTCTTAACGGTGGATATTTAACCGTTAAGAGCATAGTTGGAATGTGACATTGTATAAATGGTTTTAATTAATAATTTTATTAGAGGTATTATTATGCAACAAATAACAGGTAATAATGGTAAAGTCTTAGGATTCTTTAGAGAAGAATTTGAAAAGGTTTTTATTCATGATAAAAATTTTCAGGCATTAGGTTACTATTCACGCGATTTTGATATGACATTCGAGATGAATGGTAGTAAGGTTGGTAATGGTAACTTATTATCAATGCTGTTGAATGGTTAAACATTCTTTAGGCTTATAACCATTATGATTGATGGTTATAAGCCTTGCATAAATGCCCCCTGTGGCGCGAGAATCATCAAGGGTATAGTAAGGTATGACATTATTATTAAGTTTGTTGTGGATAACATTATTTGCGATATTCTCACATGAGAAACCTAAAGGTATTGCTCCATATCTTATAGGAGGAGTTATGACCTTTATTATAGGGTTGCAATTATTATCACGGTCAGAAATGATTATATATTTAAAACCTTCTTATAATGTTATGGATAATGATTTTTGTGGGAATGATAATTGTCGGAAGATGATTAATGATTATAAGAATCGTTTGGGATAATGTTTCACGTGGAACATTTATGATAATGTGCTAAGGGTTGTATTGTATAAAGAGCTTAAAATATTATCTATAATATTTTAAGAATAGTTCTACTTACAACCACCTATTATCTAGGACTCGGTTGTAGTATATCATAATATAATATTATTGCAAGCATTATATAAAGATTATAGATAATATTATATTATGTTTCACGTGGAACATTATAAAAACCCTTTTAACTATTATTATTTTATAGTTAGAAGGGTTAAGATAATAGGGGAGGATTAGAGGGTTTGGAAGTATTTAAAGTCTACGGATTCATTGATGTTAAATTCTTTCATGAGTTTTAATCTGAGTTTTTCATCTTTAATATAATGTACTATACTTTCACCATTGCGAATCATGGGTCTATCACTATTTTCACGATATTCGGTATCATATTCTACGGCAATCCTGCATAATTCTTCATAATTATCTATGGTGGTTGGGATAAATCTAAAATTAAAACGTCTGATATTAGACATGACGGCTAATTTACATACTTCAAAGGTTCTAAATTCTGATGGAATATTACTGAGCTTTCCGCCATTTTTTATTGATTGTTTACATAGTTCTTCATATTGTGGTAAATCTGTTGGGACGTGTGCTAATGCACTACTATTTTTTTCTAAGGCTATTTCGCATAGTTCGTAGGTTTTAAATGAATGGGGTATATATTGTAGTATCATATCAGCATCTACATCACGACAATGTTCTATAGCTATTATAGTTAGTTCTGCATATTGTGGTAACTCTTTTGGAACGTGGAATATTGATATACCATTTTTATATACGGCTGTTTTGCATACTTCGTAGGTTCTATAATCTTCGGCAATATACTTTAAGGCTAATGAAGTTTGGTTAACCGCTAATGTGCATAGCTCTTTATATCTTGGGGTATTAGGTACAACATATTGGATATATTCACCATTCTTTTCTAATACTGCTTTAAGAATATCAAAATTTTGTGAAATATTTTTAGGAGCTTTCAATATATCTTCGGGAAAATATTTTAATCTATGGATTACTAACTCGTTAAAATTATGCAATGTTGGTGGCGCGTATATAATTAGGGCATTATGTTGATGGATAGCATTTTCCCAAGCACCTAATGATTGTTCATTACCTATAAGATATTTTAATGCTGGTAAGGATTTAATAGCTACTTGTTGATACTCTTTATTATTTTTGATATAATTAGGTGCTTTTAAGAATTCGATAGGTTCTGCTTTAATTTGGTCGGTTATGAATTTTTGTTTACCATGATTGATTAATATTTGAATATTCTGTTCAGATAAATCAAAAATACTAAAGTTCATATAAGGAGCATACCCAGCACCTTTAATACCCTTAATTTTAGGGTTTAATAATAGTTGCATGATATTAGGGTGATATTTATCAGAAGGTTTCTGATTGGCTTTAGCCTTCATTTCACCTAGATAACCGTTCTTTAACAATATGAAAGTTAATATTACATTATGGTTAGGTGTTCTTAATGATAGGATTCGTTGGTCTGTTTCATTTTTACCTACGATATTCCCACAGTGTTTGCCACTTCTTCCTTCTTCTTCACAATATCCTCTATCAACAAACCACCATGATGTTCCATCGTTACATTTAATAAGTTCATAATCCCCATGTTGGACAGGTACAGGTGGTTTATCAGATTTTTGATATTGTTGGGCAGTATTTTGGAATGATTGGAATAGTTCAGAGATATTTTGATTAGCTAATTGTGTATTTTCAATATCACCTAGATTATAACCATAATAATGAAATAGGTCATTATTAAAGGTTTCCATATCTTTAAAATTATAACTACCTTTGACAGCATCAATATTATTAGATAGGTATGCTTTTAAGACTTTAAGATACCAAACCATTCTATCTTGTTTTTTCAGTATTGTTTTAGCCTGTTTAACATTATCATCAATATCTTTAATATTATTAGGGAAATTCTTTTTAAGGGAATCAATCATTCCATCATAGGCGGCTTCTAACAATATATCATTATCTACTGTAATGCCTGCTAATTCAAACAATCTATCAATCATATTAATAATCCTAACAATTTAAATGTATTATTTAGCATCTTAACCATTATAAAAGCAATGGTTAAGATGCTAAATAATTATCTTTACAAATATATCCTATCGGATATAATAACAATTATTTAATTAGGATATGAGATGATTAGGAAATTTATTAAAGATGTTAAATGGTTAGGATATAACCATGATAAGAATAAACATGATGTGATATTGGTTGAAGTATTAGATGATTTATAATCTTTATAGCATCTTAACCATTATATTTTATGGTTAAGATGCTTTTATATAATTAGAGATTTTGGAAGTATTTAAAGTCTAAGGATTCATCAACTTTTGTATAGGCATCGGGGATTTCAAATTGTTGTTGGATTCTATCTTTAAATTTATCGGGGATAAATCTAAAATTATAGATACCGTTTTTGATGAGTGATTCACATAATTCATATACTTGTTCATCGGAGAATGAGTCTAATATATCTTTAGGTATATTTTTGAAAGCATTATTACCTGTTTGTGAAACGGCATTATTACAAATGTCAAATTGTTGTTTAGGTGTGAATTTTTCGAAAGGTATATATTCTAGGGCATAACCCCAAGCCTCAGTTGCGATATTACATAATTCAATAGTTACAGAATCTTTATCAATATATTCTAAAGCTCCGCCACTTTCCTTAACCGCTATTTTACAGAAATCGATATAATGTTTATAGCTTGGTTGGATATATTTTATAGCTATAGAAGTTTGGTTAACGGCAGTTTTGGCTAGTTATAATAATCTTTATAATTTTTCAGGAACGAATCTAATATAAGTCCCTGAATTTTCAATAGCAATCATGGCTAGTTTAGTATAGTTGGGATTAGTAGGCATAACATATTGAAGATTATAGTCATAATCTTCAATGAGAGAAGAAACGATATCGAAATCATTAACCACATTTTTAGGACATTTTAATAACAATCTTGCATCGGGTTTAAGATAACTAATAACTCTATCTTTAAAGTTTGTAAGGTTATTGGGTGCATAGATAATAAGAGATTTGTTCATGTGAATAGCTTGTTCCCAAGCCTCTACATCATTTTCGTTATTAATGATATGGGTTAAGGGTGGCATAGAGTTGATAGCTATTTGTTGATATTCTTTATTATTTTTTATGTATTGTGGAGCTTTTAAGAATTCGATAGGTTCTGATTCTATTTGATTAGCGATGAATGATTCTTTGCCATGTTTGATTAATATTTGTAAATCCTGTTCAGATAAATCAAAAATACTAAAGTTCATATAGGGTGCATGACCAGAACCTTTAATGCCTTTAACTATTGGATTCAATAATAGTTGCATGATATTAGGATGATATTTTTCGGATGGTTTTAGGTTAGCTTTAGCTTTCATTTCACCTAAGAAACCATTAGATTCTAATATGAAGGTAAGGATAACATTATGAGTAGGTGTTCTTAATGATAGGATACGTTGTGAGGTATCATGTTGACCCATGACATTCCCACAATGTTTGCCAGAGCGTCCTTCTTCTTCGCAGAATCCTCTATCAATGAACCACCAAGATGTACCATCATTGCATTTAATTAATTCATAATCACCATGTTGGACAGGTACGGGAGGCTTATCAGATTTTTGGTAAATCTCCACAGCCTTTTGGAAGGTTTCAAATAGTTGTGAGATATTTTGATTAACTAATTCTGTATTTTGAATCTCGCCTAGATTATAACCGTAATAATGGAATAGGTCATTATTGAATTGTTGCATATTGGTAAAATGATAAGTACCTTGAACCTTATCAATAGTATTAGATAGGTATGCTCTTAGGACTTTAAGATACCAGACGATTCTATCTTGTTTTTTTAGAATGGTTTTAGCTTCATTAAGATTATCATCAATATCTTTAATATTATTGGGGAAGTTATTTTTTAATGAATTAATCATTCCCTCATAGGCTGGTGCTTCTAATAATAAATCAATACCTGCGAGTTCAAAAAGTCTATTGATGTTCATTGATAATCCTAACATTTTAAATGTATTATTTATAGCATCTTAACCATTATGATGGATGGTTAAGATGCTGAGGAATGATTAGCGAATTATCTTTACAACATTATTACTATAGGATATAATAACATATCAAAATAATTAGGAGGATAGAGATGTTTTTTCAAGGTACAATTTTTGGAATGATTGTAGGTGCTATTATTGGTTCATTATGTGTGTATGCTAATAACTTATATAATATTAAGATATCATCTAAAGATTCTGTTAAAATATTGGCAGAAGATTTTTGTGGGAATGCTGATTGTAAACGAATCATAAAAGAAACATTAAAACATTCTCCTTATGGTAATGAATAATGAAAAATATAGATTCTTATCTTATTCATCTGATGTTAATAATTGTTTTACTAATGTTAGCGATAATGGTCACTAAGTATTTAAATAATCATACTAAATCTAGTAAAATTATTGGTGATGCTATACAATATTCTCAACAATATGGGGTAGAATAATGATTCTTGGAATAGGTTTAATTATTATTGGGGTGATTATTGGATTATATGGTATTATAGGATTGGTAAGATTGAATAATAAAAGATATATGAAGGATTTATAACATGGATAAGATTGGAGTGACCGTATATAGTTATTGTAATAAATGTGATAAAATGTCAGAAGTTTATACAGAGATGGAGATATATGAGTTTAATAATCTTCACAATATAGACCCTGATACATATGAAATAAATGAAGATGGTGAATATATTATGCACCATGAACAGATATGTTGTTAAAGGATATTAAGATGATTTATGAAATATTAGAAGAACTAGCCTCTACAGCCTCAACGAATGCTAAGAAAAGCATATTAGAGGCTAATAAGGATAATGAATTATTAAAGATGGTTTGTGGATATGCTTTAGATAAGACCAAGAAATATTATATTAAGAAGATACCAGAATATACTAATGTATCAAATGATGTGACATTATTAGAGGGTATTAAACGGTTAGATAAGTTAGTAGACCGTACTTATACTGGGAATAATGCTATTGAGTATTTAAGGGATACATTATCTTCTATGGACGGTAATGATGCTAAGGTATTAAGTAGCATTATTGACCGTGATTTAAGATGTGGGGTGAGTGGTTCGACGGTTAATAAGATATGGAAGGATTTGATACCTAAGTTCCCTTATATGAGATTATCATTAATATCTGAGGTAAAATTAAAGACATGGGATATTAGTGAAGGGTTATATAGTCAGTTAAAGTGTGATGGTTCATTTGCGAGTATTAATCATACTGGGGATGGTGATGTAGAGATTATCACAAGGCAGGGAGAGGGATATCCTTTAGATTATTTTGGTGATATTGTTGAGACTATTAAGACGTATGTAAAGGATAGGCAGTATCATGGAGAGTTATTAATTGTTCGTGATGGTGTGATATTAGAGAGAAGTATAGGCAATGGTATATTAAATAGTGTACGAAGTGGTGGAGAGTTGCCTAGTGATTGTAGGATTGTATATGATGTGTGGGATTATGTAGAGTTATCAACATTAGTACCGAAGGGTAAGTATAATGTACCGTATAAGGAACGGTATGAAAATTTATTGAGTATGGTACAGGATAATGATTGTGTTAAGGTTGTGGAGACGAGAATTATTCATACGGTTGAAGAAGGTATTGCACATTTAGAGGAAGTGGTAGGGGAAGGTTTAGAGGGTACGGTATGGAAGTTGCCTTCGGGAATATGGGAAGATAAGACCTCTAAGAATTGTATAAAGTTAAAGATAGTAGCTGATGGTATAGATTTAGAGATTATTGGATATACAGAGGGTAAGAACAAGAATAAGGAATTGTTTGGTTCTGTGATGTGTCAATCATCTGATGGGTTATTGAGGGTGAATGTATCAGGATTTAGTGAGAGTATGAGATTATATATTCATAATAATCGTGAGAGATTAATGGGGACTATTATGAGTGTTAAGGCTAATTGTATCACCGAGCCTACTAAGAATAATAGTTATTATTCCTTATTCTTGCCAAGATTTGATGAATTGCGGGAGGGTGATAAGGATGTTGCTGATGATTTAGGGAGGATTCAAGAAATCTTTAAATCAGCATTATTGGATGTTAAGAAACAGTTGGTAGAAGCATTAGGATAATGTTGAAAAACCTACCCCTGCGGGGTAGGTTTTTTTAATAGTTTATAGATTTTGGAAGTATTTAAAGTCTAAGGATTCTTGGATATTTAATTCTTGTTTAACTTTATCTTTAATATGGTCAGGAACTAATCTTATCCATTTAATATCATTAGAAACTGCTATTTTACATAATTCTAATTGTTCATCATAAGTTAATGTTGTTGGTGATGACATTATGAATTTTAATGAATATGCTGATTGTTCTACCGCAATTTTACATAATTCAAATGTTTTTAGTTTTTCTGGTACATCGTATATAGTGTCACCATCATCAGATACCGCAATTTTACATATTTCAAATGTTCTGAATTCTTCTGGAATATATTGTAATGCATTACTATGTTGAGTTACAGCTATTTTACATAATTCATTATATTTTGGTGTTGATGGGATAATATATTTAATACTAAGACCATTAAATTCTAAAACTGGTTTAAGTATATTAAAATCAGTTGCAACATTTTTAGGAGATTTTAATATATATAATGGGGAAAATCTGAAAAGTGATGTTACTAATTTTGTAAAATTTGTAAGGGTATGAGGGGCATATATAATTAATGATTCTTCTTCGTCAATAGCATTCTCCCAAGCATCCAAATCATTATCTTTACCAATGAGATGATTTAATGCTGGTAATGCTTTAATAGCTACTTGTTGATATTCAGGATTATTCTTTATATATGATGGAGCTTTTAAGAATTCAATAGGCTCTGCCTTTATTTGATTAGCTATAAATGATTTCTTACCATGGTTTATCAACACTTCAATATTATGTTCAGATAAATCAAATATGCTAAAATTCATATATGGAGCATATCCAGCACTTTCAATACCTTTAACCATTGGATTTAATAATAGTTGCATAATTTGAGGATGATATTGTTCGGAAGGCTTTTGATTAGCTTTAGCTTTCATTTCACCTAAGTATCCATCCTCTAATAATATGAAGGTTAATATAACATTATGATTAGGAGTTCTTAATGATAGGATTCGTTGGTCTGTTTCATGTTGACCTACAACATTTCCACAATGTTTACCAGACCTACCTTCTTCTTCACAGAATGCTCTATCAATGAACCACCATCCTGACCCATCTGGGAAATGGATTAATTCATAGTCACCTTTTTTTACAGGCACAGGAGCTTTATCAGATTTTTGATATTTAGTAGCTAATTCATTTAATTTTTGGAATAGTTCAGAAATATTTTGATTCTTATATTCAACATTATCAATTTCTGCAATATTAAAACCGTAATAATGGAATAGGTCGTCATTGAATTGTTCTATGGTAGAGAAATTATAATCACCTTTAACAGCATTAATATCATTTAAAAGATATGCTCTTAATACTTTAATATACCAAACCATTCTGTCTTGTTTTTTTAGAATAGTTTTAGCCTTTTTAATATTATCATCAATCATTGCTGATTGTTCAGGAAATTTTTGTTTAATGGCGGTGACCATATTATCATAGGCAGCTTCTAACAATATATCATTATTGGTAAGTCCAGCTAATTCAAATAATCTATTAATATTCATGATAGTCCAACATTTTTAATAAACTATTATTTATAGCATCTTAACCATCACTTTAATGGTTAAGATGCTATAAAGATTGATATAGATTTTATTAAATTTTATGTAATATAGTAAGACCGTTATTATTATGGTATCGTTCTAATATAGCCCATTGTTTATTGAGTTCTAAAAATTCTTCCAATGCTGGCCATAGACCAATTTCAGAAGTTTCGCCTTTTGTTCCGAAAGTGGTAGTATCATGGAAAATCATATATTTTCTTACTTTGCTTGAATGTTTATCTAGTTCAATTTTTAATTGTTCATAATTATGTAGCGTATCGATGAATAGTAAATCGGTATCTTCAATGATACATTCTCTAGTATCGGCAATAATGAAAGAAAAATCGGTAATATCTTTTACCATATCTCTGACAGGATGCCAGTTACAATTATTGATATCATAGGATATCATTTTAGATGGTTTGCCCATTAATAGCGCATAGGTAGATACAATACTTCTAACACCCATTTCTGTAATATGGTCACAATCATCGGCATATTTTTTTAGGGTAGGTAGATGTTCATAAATGTCAGAAGGCGTGTTGCATACGGTATCGTACTTATATTCTAAGGTATTGATGTCAGGAACATATAATGATTTATTGGAACTATCCATGCAACTGGTATGATAATCTATACCATTAATTTCATAAATTACATGTAAATGTTTATACACGTTGGGTAACGGGTCAGTAAACATAGCATTAGGTACATATATTGTATTTAACTTGCTTGTTAAAATGTATTCTTCGATGATACTTTTTACATCCATACCACCATATGAAGCGTATTTGATTTTCATATTATCTTCACCATTTTCACTAATTTCTATATTGTTTATAGTTTTATCTTCTCTTAGGAAGTATCCTACGGAAGCATTACCACCATGTATATTCCAAATGATTTGTTTATCATTGTTTACAGGTAAATGTATTAAATTATTTTTTTCCCATGCGACGCGCCACATCATGTCATCATGTCCACATACATCGGATTCTGTTAAATTTATAATACTGTATAATGCTTTTTTATTGAATGCGAAAGTCATGGGCATATGATAGGTACTATTATTTGGATTTCCTCCTAAATTATCATATGGTCCATTATGTAAATCATATCCATTTAATTGAACATCAATTTTTGATGATACTATATCAACATTATTATTACTAAAAATATTTACAATATTCTCAACATATCTACTTTTATGAATATCATCATCATCCATTTTTATAAAAATATCATAGGTATCAAAATTAGGTACCATAGTAATAGCTTTCATATTATTGAAATGTGAAAAACCAAAATGTGGATAATTTTTTGTATAATTTATTAATATTCTATTATTCTTTTCTAGTATATCATCATATAATGGTGATAGGTTTCTAGTTATGGCAGTATCATCTAAGGTAATATTAACAGAATGAATAAGATTGGTATACGTTTGGTTAATGGTACTTAATATAGATTGACGCATCATATATGCGCGTTTATAATATGCCGACGTAAACACCAAAACTTTAAGATTATTCATATTCCCCTTGTACAATTATTTCTTTATTATAGATATCAATGACGTTATTTATATTGTCTCTGAGTACCTGTAAATAATATTCAATATCTAAATCCATATATCCAACTTCTAAACCACCTTTATGACTAACGGAAAATTTAAATTCATGTGCTAATATTATTTTTGATGGTGGATAATAATGGAAAAATTTGTTTATATATGTTTCATCATTATGGGTAGGTTCATATGATAATAATTTATCCTGTGTTTGCATATCTACTAATGCTGTACAAAAGTTAAATATCTTTTCAATAGTACCACCGAAAAACGCACCATAATAATACATTTGTTTATAGGGTGAATCTAATGGTATATATCCTGCATATTTTGGATTACGTTCAAAATCTCGTTGAGCATTGGTTGTAAGATGTGGGTCATTATAATGTTGACCACCGACAAATTCTCCTAAAAACCATTCTTCAGTAAAATCACGTTCTACACTAGTATCGGCATCAAAATAAAATAAGTAATCATCGTTGCATTGGTGAGCAATAGATAAAATAGAAGTGAATTTCATATTAGTACCATCCTGCCAATTTTCATTATGTGCAGGATACCATTGATAATTAATATGTGATGGTAGATATTCTTTAGGGTCTCTATTTGAGAAAAAATGAAATGTTATATTTGAATTACCTTTATAATAATACATAAATCTTTTTATAAATTTTATACCCAATACAAAATATGCATTTGTTGCTATAACTACTATTCCAATTTTACTCATATTAACCTTCCATGGTATTTAAAATGCTTGTTTTTTATAATAATTAATATATAATATATTATTTATCTACCATACAATATCTATGAAAAACATTTTAGTAACAGGTGGTTTAGGCTACATAGGTTCACATACAGTAACGTTATTACAAAAGAATTATAATGTTACTATCATCGATAATTTATCCAATAGTAATATTGAAGTATTAGATAACATTACAAAGATTACAAATATTACACCAAAATTCCATAAAGTAGATTTATCTGATACTGTGATGGTTGATAGAATTTTCCATTATGGGAAATTTGATTATGTTATACATTTTGCAGGTAGCAAATCGGTCAATGATTCTATTACCAATCCTATTGAATATTATAACAATAATATTTCTAATACCTTAACATTAGTTACCATTATGAAAAACCATAATGTTAAGAATCTAATATTTTCATCATCTGCTGCGGTTTATGGTGATGCTAAGGATTTGCCGATAGTAGAAGATACCATAAAAAATCCTAATACACCATATGGTAGAACTAAATCTATCATTGAAGATATGCTGCAGGATATCTATATTTCAGATAATTCTTGGAATATTACCAATCTTAGGTATTTTAATCCAGTAGGGTGTCATCCATCATATCTTATTGGAGATAATAAAAATTCTATTAATCTTATGTCTATTATTTGTAGCGTAGCGAATGGTGAAGCAGAATATTTAGGAATATATGGGGATGATTATAACACTAAGGATGGTAGTGCTATTCGGGATTATATTCATGTTATGGATTTAGCTAATGGTCATGTGGAGGCATTAGATAATTTGAAAGGATTTAATATTATTAATTTAGGTACTGGGGAGGGCATATCTGTTTTTGAATTAATCAATGCTTTTCAATCATATAATAATATTAGAATACCTTATATGATTATGCCAAGACGTAAAGGAGATATTGCTATATCTTATGCAAATGTTGACCATGCTAAGGAAGCATTAGGATGGTCAACAAAATTAGATATTAAAGATATGTGTCTAGATTCGTGGGAATGGTTTAAATCAAACAAGATTTCTTAGCCGTTTCTAAAATTTCTTGAACATAGTAATGGGTGGTGTTATTAGGGTCATAAGTATTTTCTATATCATAGGGTAATTTATTAATATAGTTACCCTTAAAGAATAAATTTTCTTGTGTACTTAATGCACCAGCATTATGATAGATAGTAAATTTATCCCATTGTTCTTTAGTCCCATTAGCCCATGAAAATTCCATATCATCAGGACATTTAGATTGATGTCCTAGTCTCCAACAGTTCCACATTACTACATACATATCAGCACACCATGCTTGAATAGGGTGATATTCTGGAGATTCTGGATGGATTTTTAAATGGTCCATAAAATATTGATAGACTTCATCACAATCTTTTTCTACTTTTTCCCAATAGGTATGGTCAATATTTTTCATAATATATTGAGCACCACAAGAATTTTCTTCATTCTCTTGAGGAATGGCTTCGTCAATGCCTACAATTTCACACATTCTTTCATATATGCCAAATTTTTTACTTTTAATATAATTAGCACCGACATATGAAACGGTGTTGCTGCCGTACCAAATATCATCATTTAAATAATGGTCCCATTGTGGTGGACGGGTAAAGACAATATCACAATCATGATAAAAGATAGCGTCATCCTTTAGATATTCGTGAGCCTTAAAATGCTTTTTAAGGATATTAGGTCTAATGCTAGGAATATAGGGAGAATTGACTCTATCATCTTCATAGAAGAAGAATCTAACATAATTATAGGTATTGGCTAATGTAGACCATTGTTCTGGTATATTACCATCTTTAATACCGCAGACAATATCAATATAATTAGGATTGACACCATGTTTAATAAAGTTATTAATCATGACCTCTACTTGCCATGTATAATAAGGTATGGCTGGTTGTGCGCATACATATCGTAAAGTCTTCATAAATTACCATTTTTAACAAAAACTGTTATTTATTTAAAAAATAGTTGCATCTAACATTTTTTGATGATAGAATATTATTTTCTTTTCTATTACAAGGATATACAGAAATGTTTATTGATATTGACAAATATGATGATTATAATGACAGAAACGCAAGAATCAAAGCATTGAACAAAAATGGTTGGACCGAGAAAGCATTTAAAGATGTTGATGCTGTCATACGGTTAAAAGCCTACCGTAAATTAGGCTTCACCAAAGCTGCCTTAAATGATGACCACCATGCAATACGCTTTGAAGCCTATTCAGCGTTAGGATGGTCAAAACAAGCATTTGAAGATTCTGCGCAGTATATTAGAAATTATGCAGCGTTTGTCGTGTTTAAGAATTTTTAAATGTAATTATCGAATATATAAATTAAAGATGGTATTGAATTAAATAAAAAGTATCATTGGAGTTTTTTTTATATAAATAAAACGAATTTTCTATTTTCTAATATAATTCAATACTATAAATCACCAACGGTTTTCGCCGTTGGTTCATAGGCTCATAAATCACGTTATTTGCATTGTGACTACAATCAGTAATAATGTGATGGCCAGTTGCCTTTAAAACTGGTCGTTACCTCGAAACAAGGGCGGTCTATAGGATTGCTAACATCTCTGTTGCTATTTTGGGAGA
>Ga0209297_1000654_pt1 | contig 21487 bp, 26 predicted proteins | sample S_130805_MF_Meta_FD_187322 | JGI IMG/M metagenome (GOLD analysis project Ga0209297, IMG submission 187322) | Freshwater microbial communities from Lake Simoncouche, Canada to study carbon cycling - S_130805_MF_MetaG (SPAdes) (version 2) | ecosystem: Environmental > Aquatic > Freshwater > Lake ...
GAAGAAACTTACAAAACCATGGAACAAATATCTGACGATACTGACATGGGAGATTGGGCAGAATATGAAGAACTTGTTGAATACATAAAAACTAATTGTAATGACTTTATGTATAGAAATTGTGGGTTTGGTATTTGGTGGGATGAACAATAAAAAAGGAGAGACCGAAGTCTCCCCTTAGGGCCGTACTGGTTTGTACAGATTCCACCACCAAGTTTTATCTAACTTGGAAATCTTTATCTTTGAATACTTTATTAATTAAAGATTCCACACTCTTACCTGACATATATCCAATTACATCATCAGAAGCTTCAGGGTAAAAGAATTTTGTGACAAATTCTCCATTTTCTTTATCAAGGATTGCCACTTCAAAATCATTTATAAAGTCACCATATAACCCACGTGCCCCACCAACAATAGAGAACTCAACGTTATCGTTACCAATTCGTAATGCTCTTCCACCTTCCACTACAGGGTGTGGTTTAGATAAATTTATAATGTCTTTAATAGTAATCATTTTTTACTTCTTATTTGTTTTAATTTAACTTCAAGTAACTCGATATTAAACTTATCAGTTCTTGTTTTGTTTGGTTTGTCTTTCAACTCTTTAATCAAACCAAGAACTTTTTCTTCCTCAGTCTGAACCTTAGGTTCTTGAGGAATTACAGGTGGGATAACCTCCTGTACTTTTTGATTAGCATGATACTCACCTAACTTATACGCTCCATATAGAAGAGCTCCCGCTCCTGCAATTTTTAGGAGATTTCCGAATAGTCCTTCTTGTCTCATTTTGTTTCTAATGCCTCCATTTTAGATTTATTAATAAGGTGTTCCGCCAATGTATAATTATCAACACTTGTTGTGATAATAGAATTAACCAAGTGTTTGTAAGGAACGTGAACAAAGAAATCTGTACCGTTGAAAAACGTTAAGTCATTTTTAAGTTCAATACACCCTTGAACCATCTTCAAAAACAATTTGAATTGAGTTGCGTTAACGAAGGTTTCGTTTAAAAGTACTCCGAAGGTCTCGTGTTGAATCTTAATGTTGTGTTGAGGTAGGTTCATATCTTTATCGTTTTGTGAATACAAAGATAGTGAATTATTACCAATAAACAAATTAGTTCTTATATTTTTCTAACCTTGGGTTGTTTAGTAGGTGTTTGTACTTAGGAAGTTCATTCATAATCTCTCTATAAAACATTTTGCAGTCATTTACCCTACCTTCTTCATTCTGATTATACCATACCTTTCTAATCCAAATATGCCACCAATTCAACTCATCTTTGGTTACATCGTGGTTGATTTGGTAAAAATATCCATTAGCTTCCCCGACCTTACCTTCATCGAATCCTTCATTATCAGCTAAAAATACTTTATCTGTCAAAGTTTGGACTTTAGAATTATTTCGTCTTAAAACTTGGCCAAGTAATCCTTGGTCAGTAACTAACCAAAACCACTCGGGTATTTCTTCATGAGTGTTTACCGCTTCTTGATGGTCTCTCAAATATTCAGACTGTACTTTCTTATTATTCATATAAAGAAATGATGTGTTTGGTACCAACATTTTATATGAATAATCTTCAGGAGGAGACCAATGTTTAATCTCCGAATATTGTTCTTTAGTTGGGTAATAATACCCTCGAGGTATTTCCCAATACGGGATAGTCACATCCGAATCAAAGACCCAATCAGGTAATTTTTGTCTAACCATAAGGTCTAAGTCCATAAAACAGAATGGTCCTTCTTCTTTACCAATACAATAAGACTTACCTGATGTCCAAAACTGAGCGGCGTCAACATCAGTATAATTCTCTAACGTATTAACATCTATCTCATCCCATAAATCCACCATGTTATTTTTAACATAATATTTAAACCCATCTTTATCGGTATATAATTTTGTTGGTCCATTAAATTTTTTCCAATATCCAACAGATAGTATAGTATATAAGATTTCCTCATCTGTAGTTGTATACAAATCAGATTTCATATCTCGATAGACTTTAAAGGCATGTCCCCTTAATCTTTTTCTTTCAACGTATGGTTTGGTCCAATTAACAAAAACTCCTTTCATTTTCATCTAAATTATAAATCTTATTGAAGATTTTTAGGTATTCTTTATCTTTAATTTTTAAGTTAGTCACTTGATGACAATGAGATAACTCACTGTAATACTTCTTGGTTCTCTTTACCATATCTTCTTTATGGCTCCCGTAATGATAAAAATGGTATCCACAATTTTTTAAATCAACTCCACAAGATTTAAATAATTCTAAATTCCGTATCATTGGACTATAATCATCAATCAATAAGTAAGTTTCTTGTTGTTCTTTTTTAACTAATTGATACAACATATATTGTTCTGCAAATAGAATGGGTTTGTTTCTCTCTTCCTTTGTATTTGGAGTTGGGAATTTACCATATGATTTTCTCATGTATTCCATTGCGGTCTCACAGTAATAATTTTTGAATTTTTCGTTTTTCAGGTACAAAAATGATACGTTCAACGCCCTATCGGTCCAAGGATATTCCCAATTTAAATCTGTAAATTCAAGAGCTTCTGTAGGATTAAAATATGATAGTTGATTAATCTGTTCTACCCATAAAGCAGAAACATCTCCATCAAATACCCCAAACTTTGATATGTCATTGAATAATCTAAAGTCTAAGTCTAAAGTAAGTGTTGGTCCTTTTATGTGTTTTTGAGCCCTTATTTTACCAATTGCCCAAAACACTTTTCTGTCAATACCATCCACCTCTTCATCTAATAAGGTATCGTTTACCTCATCAAATAAATGTAAGAATCCGAATGGTTGATAATATTGTTTGGTATGTTGGTCAACAAAAAAGACAGTTTTGAAGGTAGGATAATAATGTTTAATAAATAACAAACAAGACAGAGTACATAGTACTTCTGCCTTAGTTTGTTTAAACGTTCCGTCCTTATTAATGTCTTCAGCAACCCAAATTACAGTCATGGAATAAAAATAATCAACACCATAAGATAAATAAAGGGTGACAGTCTCACTTTATTTATTCTAGAATTAGTTGACTTGGGGTTCTATCTCCACCGTCCGTAATTAGACGGTATGTTTTTATTTCACCTAAATCAGGGAAGCTAATCTGTTCTACTGTAATGCCCCATTTGGAAACTTGTTCATTAACTTCTGGAATAACTATCAATCCCAAGTCAACCAATTCTTCCCACATAGTGTTTTCAACCATATCTCTAATAACACCTTGAGTTGTATCAACAAGTACATCATTAGCATGCATTACTCCTAATAAAAACTTCTTAACATCGTGAATGTGGTACCTAACAATACTGGTCAATACAATCGACTTATCATCGAAAGATGTAACCGTTTGTGGTTTCAAGTTTACAGTTTGAGTAATGACAGGTGTAATAATAATTTGGTCAAAGAATGGAATCTTGAAATTTAATCCAGGTTTCACAATTCTTTTGAACTTACCAGTAGTTAAATGAACCCCTTCTTCCCATTGGTCTACAATTTTGAACGGAAGAATGTCATGAATAAAAGTTACAAAAAGGTCAATAAATTTGTCGAACATATATTTTGGGTTTGTTGAACAACAAAAATAGGACTTTTTTGGGACTTGGCCAAATAAAAAAACCCCGACGTAGAAACGTCAGGGTTAGTTGGCATTCAGGTTGAGAATACACCTTTCAATGAGAGACTTTACAGGAGATTATTTGTTTCCTCCGATTTCCACTTCCTTTTGAGAAGTACCTCTCAGTCACGGTCAATTAGATTAACCAATCCTTGAGTCGTAATATACTCTATTTTTACTCATCACTCTTCGAGACTGCCGCCCCAATTAATCCTTGCGAGACTAGAGAACTTTTAAAACAATCGTATCGGGCTTGGGACCCTTTACGGCCATGAACAACTCATGACTAAGTAGTGACCTGTCTACTACGACTGACGAACACTTTTCCTTTTGTATAATTTCTGATTTGTTAGAATCCTTATTTTAACAATAGGGGTTGATAGTGGATGATAAATGTAGCGGTCCGTCAACCAGCCATCTCATCTTTTGAACGAGACGATACTGAACTACACTTTGAAGTCTCCCGACCTCCATATTTCAAGTCAACTGCTTAACTCCTACCTTGGTAGGTGAAGAGTAAGGAGGACAACAGCACCACCTGTACGAACTCTTACCTTTCGGTTTTAAGCTAACTTTAATATTGAACTCCGCAATTGTATAGTTGGATGACCATACTTCTCACAACAGTTCTACAGGTTACTCTTGTTGGTGTTCCCACCTCAACCAAACGACCCACATCGCTCGGTCATCAAATCACTTTCCCTATAGTGTTACCCTCGGTACTCAAGACCCAATGATGTCCTGCCTGTCTACTCGAGTTCCCTTTCGGAAACCGCAACCCACCCTAATCGAGAGTGAATCACTTTATACCACTTTCATGGTTTATTTTATGGACTATAGACCGCCCAATATCTTTATTCAAAGAACGTATTCAAAATTAATGAAGGAGAAAGGAATCTTTACAACCTGAGTAAATCTCATAATCAACCAAAGGTCTCATAATCAACAACAGGAATCTTTACAACCTGTCTCCTTCATTTGTTTCACAAAGGTAGATGAAAGTTTTGAGACTATCAAATTTTTATGAAACTTTTTTTTGACTGATGATTTTAACGAATTCATTCTTCCTCGATAGTATCACCTAACTATCTTGTTGACCCCCTACTCTCAATAGGACGGGCTAATTCGTCTGTTTGTCAAAGAAACCATCAGTTTTACCTGAAAGTTTGTTTTGGGTAGGAAACCTCGATTTTACGAACCTATGGTCAACCTGTCCCAATTGTTTTACAAATATATGAAGAACTTTTCAATTAATCAAATAGTTTGTAAAACTTTTTTTGTGAATTAAAATTCACGTTGTTGCGGGAGATGGATTCGAACCACCGACCTAAAGGTTATGAGCCTTCCGAGCTACCACTGCTCTATCCCACGATATATCTTAATGATTACAATCCCACTTCCCCACGGTCACCTATCCACGTCATGCGCTGGTTGAACCAGCGGGTGTAATCAATATTTTAATGTTAAAGAACTTAGTTAAAAAATCCCACGATTCAAAAGTTTTCTCAAACAATATTCTCGTGGGATGTATTGTTTCACAAAGATAGGAAAGAATTCTCATTCGGTCAAATCTTTTTTACATGAAACGTATATTTGGGGTGTTCGTCCTTTCGGACAGGAATATATAAATATATCCCTTTGTTCCAAAGTTCTACAAAGGTAATATAAAATTATTTATAAATCAACTTTGTCAACCATTTTTTTGATTTGGCAATTCATAATGATAAATCCAAATATGGATATTAATCCCACCGTAATAATTCCAATTAATATAATCATTCTAATATAATTTCTGCGAGTCTATGGAAGTAATCTCCCGAAGTCTCAGGTTTAATTTCATCTAAAGTAAAGTATCCCCAATCTGTGTGCTCATCACCATCGATGGCATTTATCAAATCAGGTTCGATATGTGTTTCAGTATCTATTAAATATACATACATCAACCCTTTAACTTTTTTACCGTCACGGGTGTGTCTTGGAATCAATCCGATAAACTTAAGTTCCCTATCATCAATGTTTACATTAGTCTCTTCAAAGAATTCCCTTTTAGCTCCCTCTTGAGGAGTTTCTCCATTATCTTCCATCTTTCCTCCAGGGATTGACCACATACCAGGACTTGAACCTTGGCTATTTCTTTTACATAAGAGGATTTTATCTCCACATTTTACCATTACCCCAACGTGCCTTTTGTTTTCCATAGTATTTATTAAGTATGAAGGTCAAAATTAATGAAAATATTTTTAAAGTCAAAACTTTAATTGACAAAGAATCTCAATCTATTGGTATGATGGGAAAAACTTTTGATGATTCATTTAACGGATTGTTATTTCTTATGACAGGAAAAAAACAATGTTTTTGGATGAAAAACTGTATTATTCCATTGGACATCATAATAATTAAGAATAACGTAATCGTTAATATACATAGTAATTGTCCTCCATGTCATGATGAATATGATTGTCCTTCATATTGTGGAAACGGTAATATTGTATTAGAAATTGAAGGTGGTTCTTGTGAATTACTCAATATTCAACCTGGCGACTCAGTAGAGTACGACCTTTATTAATCCTCAGAAGACCCTTTAGATTCAGCTATCTTTTGTTTCAATACATTTTGAAATTGATTTGCAATCATCTTAGTAAACTTAACTGAAGGTGAATCATCTTTCTCAGAATCATATCTGTATTGACCTTGTGGTGGTCTCTTACCTCTACCTAAGTAATTTAAACCAGAAATATTAGTAATACATTTGTGCCCACCTGAATTGGCTTGGATTAAATCCCACGCGTTGATACCAATCTTATCCATCAAAGCAAGTTCCTCCTCTGATAAATCTTTGAACGGTTTCTCCATCATCTCTCTAACTTTTTCTAATGCCTTCTCACCACCCTCCATAAACATAAAGTTACCACCATAAAGAGCATCAAAATCTTTGAAAGTAAATCCAACACTCTCAGGACCTGCACTTGTTTCACTAACCCACTTCATTGTAGATAAAGGAATGGTTCTTTGCTTTAATTGGTCCTCCCATTTAACTAAGACTTCTTGTGCAATCTCACCGAGATTAACTCCTTTAAGTTCTCTTTCTTTTTTAAATGGGTTACAAGAAGCTTGAACAAGTCCCATCGGCCACGCCATGATGAGAAAGTCTGCTTCAGGATTATTTCTGAATGGTGTATATCTGTCGTAAGACCCAGGTTTAAACATACTACCCCCACCATATTGGAAGATAATGTTGTCAGACACCGTTGGGTGTCCCTTCATTTTTTCTGCGTAATCTTGTGCATTTTGTTGTAAATCCTCAGGTTTTGCGGCGTTTGTTTTCTTCATCCAATCTTTAATGTTATTAAGAATAGACATTAACGATGGTTCTGAATCCATAACTAACCCTTCTAAGAATCCAGGCTTATTTTTAAAAGCTAAAAGTAATTTATTGATGACCAATCCCAACAACATTTTGTTTCTTTGGAGTGAGTTATCTTTATCTAATTTATATATGTAATTAACAACTTCTTGTGGACTTATGTCGTATTTCGCGTAGTCCGCAGAGTCCACGGTATTAATTAATAGAATATCAGATGATGGAAATAAATCTCTCGGTGATACCACTTGAGAAATTGTTTCAACGTTAGAACGAGCCCCTCTAAATTGTTTTGAAGTGCCTTGTTCAACACCTACTTGTCTATCATGGTGGTCCGTGTGAATGACGAACATTGGTTTACCGTGAGCGAAATCTACCAAAACAGGCATAACGTCTCCTTGAGCGTCGTTCTTTTTAACCGCAAACTCTTTGTCTCCGTATTGAATAACATGAGCACCGACAACGTCAATACCATTGTCTTCAAGGTATTTCTTCATTGCAATTGCAGTTGTAACTCCATCAAGGTCTTGGTGAAAATATATTTCAGCCTTTTGATACCTCTTCTTTAAGGCATTAATATTTCTTAACCCTGTTTCTGATATAATTCTTTTCATTAACTATCTTATTTTGTAAACCAACTGATTACCTTATCAAAAATATCTTGGTTTAACCCTAATTTGTGTAACGCATTGTATGTTGCAGGTCCAGCAATTCCGTCATCAGTTATTTTTTCCGCCTTTTGAAACATCTTAAGTGCGTTAACTGTGCCAGGCCCCCATAATGAATCAACAGGTATTTGGAATAACTTACCGTTAACCATCACTTTTTTCATTTTAAAATAGTCATTAAGTGCTGTTTGAAGTTCAAAAACTTCTTGACCACTCATTTGATTTTGTTCTTTAATAACTCTTTTAACTAAGTTGGTTAAATCTGCCTCAGTTAATCTTATAATTTTCTTTGCCATTATATTTTTTAATTTGTTTTAATTTATATTCCAGGTATTGGATTTACTTGTCCCATCAACATATTTCTTAAGAATTTAGCTAAAGGGTCAAGATTTGATGATGAATCTGTAGATGAAGATGTATTTTGTTGATTACCTGTTTGACCTGCCATTCCTTCTGAATCAAATTGGTCTTCAAAGTTTCGTTTAGCTTCAGGTGTTTGATTATATTCATCAACTTTTTTCATGAAATTTTCATCCCCCATTTTTTTAGCTAATTCTTCAGCACCTACCCAGTTACCTAAACCAACATAATCAAGGAATCCTAACCACCATTTTGTGGATTGCATTAAAATTCTTAATCTTCTTTGAGAAGGGTCTCTAAATAACCTTGGGATTCCTCCGAAAAATACATTTGTAAAGAATCCTGGCTTAGTCATAGTGGCAGGATTAAACACTTTTTGTGTTTTAAGATAATTCTTAAGTAATTCCAAATCTTTTACTGTTCCAGCGTTTTTTCGGAACCTAACTGCAAGAACTCCCGCTCTTTTTTGGAACATAGCACTTTTCTTACCAGCATTACTTAATAGTTGAAAATAACTTTTGATAGTATTTTTCATTCCTTTGAAAGGTCCTGCAGGTATTTCATCAATTGTTTTAATAACTTTATCACCGAAAGACCCTCCCATTTTCTGAAGGAAAGTTCCTATTACACCTGGTTCCTTGGCTAATTTTTCTATTGTTGCGGTCGCCGCTTTATATTCTTTACTACCTACCGCAGCCCCTTTAGAGAGTTTTATTGCTGATTCTAATGCCTTAACTGAAGGTCCTCCAATTTTAAGTGCGCCTAGTACAGGTTTTGCAACAAAATCACCAGCATATGGTATTGCACCAACGATTGATAGAACTCCAAATAATGTATCTCCTTGAATAAAGTATGATGTTGCGTTGATGATATCAACAATAGGTGTTGGGTCAAAAATACCCAAAATATCCATTACTGTATTATACCAAGCGGCTTCGTTAATTAGTTCACCATTCTCATCTGTATGTTCTGAAAGGGTCTTCACCTTAATTAAGGCAAGTTGTCGTTCGGTTATTATTATTTCAGCCATTAATGTTTTTCTTAATAAATATTCATAGAAACAAAAAAAAGGGTCGTATGACCCTTTTATTATAAATCTAATTCGATTTGTTTATTCTTATTGATAAAGACTTGTACTCGGTCTTTAGCTACTTTGGTATAATTCTCGCTTAGTTCTATACCAACCCATCGTCTTCCGCTAATTTCAGCAGCGCATAAACTTGTACCACTACCAACAAATGGGTCAAGTACCACGTCATTTCTATAGCTTAATATCTTAATGGCTTTCATTGGAATATCCATCGAAAATGTTGCTTTAGTTTGTTGTTTGGTATCCGCAAAATATTCCCATTGCCCATAAACCAAACTCATAAACTCTTTCTTATCTTCCTCCTGATACATCATCTTCTGTTTGATAGTACCGTCTTCTTGTTCTAAATCAACCAACTCTCCCTTCCATTGTGATTCTCCTTTAACTTTTTTGATTCGGTCTTTCTTGTAGGCCAAGATAACACACTCCTTAGGGTTGTATATGTAAGGACTACTTGGTGACATCCATGAACCCCACGCGGTAGTCTTACTTCTGTGTGGTGAGTTCTCATCAAGGTCCACAAGTCCGTAAAATTGGAATCCTACTTTCTTCATGATACTCCAAAACTCAGACATGAATAGAATCCTACCACCTCTGTCTTGAACGTTGACCTCGTATGGAATGTTAACCGCAATTCTACCGTCATCTTTTAATAGACGATATGATTTAGATAACCATTGTTCTGTGAACTCCCAATAGTCTTCCATGGTCATTCTATCATCATGACTATCATAATCAATACCTACGTTGTAGGGTGGAGAAGTAACCACTAAGTCAACCGTAGACTCAGGAAGTTTTCCCATTTCAATAATACAGTCTCCTTGAATGATTCTATTTGTTTCTAACATTATAATTTACCTTCTTGTTTTAATTGTTCTCTTATTTTAGTGGCTGAGATATCACTCACATCTTGTGGTGGTAAATGTTCTATGATATCATATCCAACTCCTCTTCCGAAGTTTACCGATTCAATATCAGGTATTACCATCACAATAACTCTTCCCTCATGGATTAAGTTAAATAATTTAATGGTGATATTGTCATGTACCTCTTGTGCAGTAAATGGATTCTGTTCGTTAGGTTCAATGTCTCTAATACAAATTAGAACATTCTTACCTTGTTCGAGTCTTTGGTCTATTAACCATTTATGTCCATCGTGCCACGGTTGCCATCTTCCGATAAACATTGAGAATTGTTTACCAGGGTTATTCTTTAATTTAGGGTCTCCCTCTATGTGAATCTTCTCCATTATATTTCTAATTTTTTTCTTATTTCTTGAATGGTATCAAAAACTTTTTTATCTGTCGTATCTACATCAATGAAATTATCTAAAGGTTTTTCATATCCTTCAACATGAAACGATTCTCTACCTCTAATCTCATTGGTATGGATGTAAAGTTCAATAATATCTTTTCCCATCTTTTGTTTAAAACTTTCTCTTTGGTCTCTGTAAGGTGATACTAAACAAACCACTGCATTCATTTTTTTATTGTGTAGAAAATGAGAAATGTTCTGAGCCAACTCAATGTTCTTTCTACGTCCTTGTTCACTGTAGTCTTTATTTTCAAAGATTTCTCTAATGTCATCGCCATCAACTAAAACAGCATCTCCTTGTAGTACCGCAATTAACCAATTACCTAAAGTTGTTTTTCCTGCACCAGGTTGTCCTGTAAGCCAATAAATCATAGTTCTAAGTTTTTAATCTTACGGTCCAAATAGAACGCAGCCTTCTTTAGGTCTTCTAATTCTTTCGCTTGGTCTTTCTTACCTGCTCTTGCAACATACTTAACTACGTTGAATATGTAGGCGTCTTTATCAAGTCCCCAAGCTTCACATACTTTTATTACTTCGTATGGATTGTTTTCCCCTCCGTAGTGGTTGGGATGGTTTACCATTTCTTTTGCCATTGTTACTTTATTACTGTGGTGTCTTTTATTTCGCTGTGGTCGTATGGGTACGACTCCAACTGTTTTTTATAGTACTCCATCTCAAGACTATCTCTGAGATACTTAACTCTATCGTGATTCATTCGTGGGTTAGTACCACCATCACTTATCCTTGATGAAAACATTATTATTACAAATATTGCCATCATAGATACCATAAAAATTGCGAAGGTTCTATTTGTCATTACTTTTCTTTCCTCTCTTAGTTGTAGCTTGTTCGGTTACTTGTTCGGTTTTTTTACTCATACCTCTACCTGTATAAGTTTTCCATTCTGATTTTGGACAATATGTCCAATAACCTGTTTTTACTTTATTTTCAGCCTCTATTTCTTCGATTCTGATAATTTCTCCAATCTCTCTTGAGTTGGTTTTCTTAATTGTTTTAATGCACTTCATTGGTTTTTTCCTCCGTGTTTAAATTTTGATTAATTATTATAAGGATTTCTTCATCTGATTTACCTTGACAATACAAATCGTGAATGAGCACACTTGTGTCATCTTCAAAATGAAGCATATCACTTTTACCGTAGTATTGTTTTAGTTTTCCCTCTTTAAGGGCGTCGATACATCTATCAAGTACGACCCATCGTTTGTTGAAACCCATGAGTCAAATATAAGAAACTTAATCTTCAGAGTCAAAGTTATTATTAATCTTTTCAAAATTAACCACTTGAAAGACATAACTCATAATTTTTCGTTTCATAATAGGTACCATAGTTTCTTCCATTGGTAGTTTTTGAGAACATTTCATCTCAAAAATTGGAAGGTCTTTATAAAATTCTGTGTTGTTCCATGTTGAGAAGGTGTCAAGAATACTTGTTAATGTAAGTTCATCAACAGGACCGTTATAAATTAGATTAATGTAAGTTTTATTATTAGTGTTATCTCTTTTTGATTTCTTAATTTGGTATTCCCAAACAAACAAAGTTTCAGTTTCTTTTTTATAATAAAAAACATAACCTGAACCTGATACAAGACCTTTTTTGTTTTTCTTTAAACTAATATCTGTATTGTCATAAGCTATAGTCCAAATAGCTTTAGCCATATTAAATGCATCAAATAACTTACTACCTGAAAACTTAATTGTTTCGTTCAATTCTTTTTCTTCCTGCTCAGTAAGTTCTCTTGGTTTTTTTGGTATCAGTTCCTTAACTAATATTTCATCATCGCATGATTCAAATTTTTTATTAGTAAGCAATAATGTGTTTTCTTTAACTATTGATTGTAAGTTGGCCAAATGAAGTGATATTTCAACAAAATCAGGATATACTTCCATTTTGTCAAAACCTTTCTCGCATTTTTGTAGGTAATCCAACAGTGTATATTTATTGTATTCAAAATCCAATGGTTCTTTAAACATCCATTCAGGATTCAACTTAAACTCTATTTTTTTCTTTCTACCCATAGATTAATTATAATATTATTGAATCATTAATCAATTCTCATTACATAAAATAACTTGTCATTTACATATACTTCGTCAGCAGTTCCATCATAACTATTAATTGTATGACCATACCCATCCTCATCAATTACTCCATTAATAAAGTCATCTTTATCTATATAGTCAGCCCAATTTAACCCCATCTCTGACATAAATGATTCTGGGTCATACTTAGCGTCACTAACCAATGACTCAACTTTTTCTTCAATTAACTCATCAGGAAATTCTCCATCAGGGTCTTCTTCAATCTCTTCAATTTCTGCAATGTATTCCTCTGAAAGTTCATTTAATTCATCAATTTTTTCTTGAATTAAATCATCGTTCTCACCATCCATTTGCTCTTCTAATTTTCCTATAGTTACTGTATTATATTCAATTCTTTTTCTTAGAATTTCTATTTTTTCTTCTTGTTTGTTAGATAACATTCTCTCGCTGTCATCAAAATAGGATTCAGGATTATCTCTTACGTCACTATCATAAACATCTTCAGCATAACTAATAATTGCATCTTCATCTAAATATTGTCGAGCAAAACTAGCGTTAAATCCTTCATATCCAATATCGTCTATTAAATTTTCAATACTGTCGTAACAACTTGACTTCATTTCATCATCATCTCCAACCGCATATCGGTTACCACTAACAGGACTATTAATTACCTCAAACTCTGTTGTATCATAAAAAGTACCAGTTGGTACTATATTGTAAACATCTATATAATCTGCATAGTTGTCTAATTCATCCTCAAGGTCACTTATTTCATCTAACAAGTCTCCTCTCAATTCATCATCAGCATCATATTGAGCTTGAAGATTTTCAATTTCGTCTTTAATTCTTTGAATATCTGCTCGGGTATTATTATCTAAGACACTAACCTCATTGTTTTCCACAAGATACTTAAGTAATGCATTCGCCTTTAATCCTTCATCAGGACAATTCGCATCAAGAGCCCATTCATTCTCAATTCTTCTTTCTTGAGCATCTTCCTCTAAGTCTCTAATTCTTTGTTGTTCTCTTAATCTATCTAATCTTTCTTTTTCTTTTTTAGCGGCTTCTTTATCTGTGTATATTTTAAGTTGAGCCCCGAACTCGGAACTAAGATAAGAATCTATTTTGGTGAGAATCTCTTTTAACTTTTCAGTATTAAGAATCCAACCATTTCTAACATACTCGTCTTTGGTATCGTAATATGTTTTATCTCCGTCAAACTTTCTAAGTAACGCAACTTTATATAAAGGGTCACTAGTTGGTTTACTTCTATCTATAATGTAGAATAATTTACCATCCTCATTATATTTTTTAAAATGAGAATCAGTCTCAGCTGCGGTACACCACTTAGTACCTTTACCATAATAACAAGATGCGTTATGGTCTAATGGATTAACCACAAAAAATCTTCCATCATCAAATACTACATTACCACCCTCAACTTTTTTAACATCTCGTCTATTTCTATTCTCATAAGTTTGGATATCAGTTAGAAGTTCATTTAAGTTTTGGTATTGGTTAATATCTGTCTTTGGTAAATTAGTAGAGATTTTATCAAATTTTTTAAGAGCTTCGACTAACTTTGGAAAGTTTTCTTCAAAATTAATATTATCAAATGTTTTACCTACCCATGTAAGATACTTTGGAGTAATCTTCGAGATAAGTTCATTTAATTTATTTGGTTCAAACTTTTGTCCGTACTTGGCTTTAAAGTCATCTACCCTTCCTTCTTGTATTAATTTTAAAAAATCCATTAATCTTTTATTTAATAAATATCTTTCGTATACTATTATTGTACTGAACAACTATTTATAATAATAAACAATTTAAAACACATAATCATATGGGATGCGGATGTAAAAACCAATCACAAACACAGCCACAGACTGAACAACAAGTTCAAGCTGCTCAAGTTACTAAACAACAACAGGCTGAAAGTATTAAACAGGCTATAAAGAAGACCGTTGAGAAGTATTACAACGTTAATAAAACAACCAAGTAATACAATCTTAATGAAATTACCTAAGGGACGATGAAAATTGTCCCTTTTTTTGTATTTATTACATATGGATTTCAATGATTTAGTAGAAAAATTCAATAATGGAGATTTAGACGTTAAACAATACTTTAACGACTACGAAACATTTTTCAATATATTGAAGAAACGAGGTCTTATGAGTGATATTGACCCCAACAATGCGACTGATGGTGAGGAGTGGCAAAACGAATATCTAATATGGTTATATCATAATGATAAAGAAGCGTTTACCAAATGGGTTTTATCTTTGGTGAATGATGTTGTTTATAAAGATGGTGTTTATTATTTAGATGTTGACGACAGAAGTGAACTATCTAAATTATTTTGTGATAGAGGTAGAAATGATATTTCACGAGATACTATTGAATCTATTCTTAGTGGTGAGAGTGACTGGGAACCTTACGGGGACACAACAGACAATGTTTATAGAGATGTTGTTGAAGAACTAAATGAAGACAATTTAAAACGTCTTAATGAATATATTGTTGAATCCCTTCAAGATATTGGGATTGAACCTGAAACTGATATCTTATCTGAGATTGCTGAGGAACAGGGTAATCCTGAAGAAGCTCGTATAACTTATGATAACGTTGTTAAAGTTGTTAATAGTGAGGAAACAATGAATTATTTATTTGAAAATGAATTGGCAGACCTTAAATCAGAACTTTATTCAATTCATAGTAACTCTTATAATTCCGCTTACGAAAATGAAATATGGAAAAGTGTCATGAACGAACTTGGAACTTATTTTGTAGGAAATGGTGAGTTTGTTACAAGACCACATAGATATAAAAAAGATACTACTGTTCAAAATTTTATTATACCAATAGCCAATTTTGAATCAGATATTGTGGGATTTTTAGAAGATGGTAAAGGTTATGGTAATACTGGCACTTTAGAATATTGGGGAAGTTATTTAGGTATGATGGAAGACTGGGCAGATTGCTTAAGTGTTCACTCACCTGATTATCCTGACTTTAGGGAGGTTGACAAGAATATAAATGAAATGTTTAGAGATTATATTTAATGAAATTATTTAATAACGTATTAAAGATACTACAAGAACAAAGAGGATTTACCCCTCCAAAAAATCCGCCTAAGAATATTAAAAACATCTTGGGTCAGATTGAGTTGTTCGAGATGTACCCAAAGATATTTGCTTTAGTAATTAAAGATGATAGACTTAGAGCCAGAGTATTCATGAGATACCAAGAATTTTATGAATCTGATTCAGATACGTTTAGAGGTAAAGGTTTCAAGTGGCAAGACTACACCAAATACTACAAAGAAAAAACAAAGAAAGACTACTTCTCTTATCATGAAGATTGGGCTGGCTATAACATGCCTTGTACGTCAATCGAATCTTGTATAGCCAAAATCCCCGACCTTAACTATTATGATTTAATAATGTTTAGTGTTGTTGATACTATCAAACAACAAGTTGGTAGTGATAACTATTATTTAATTGGTATCGACCAAAGTAATGGTGAAGACCCTTCTCTTATCTTTCATGAAGTTGCTCATGGTTTATGGTTTTCATCTCCAATCTACAAAAGAAAACAGATGAATAACATTGAGAAGATGAATGAACACGTTAGAGATTCTATCGCTAAAAAAATTACTGGTATGGGTTATGGTGAGAATGTTGTCGATGATGAAATTCAAGCCTATTTATCTACAGGTATCGGTGATAACATGACAAGAATCAAAGGTATCAAAGAAGCCCAATTACCATTTAAAGCCGTGTTTGACGGTTATGCTGGTAAAATTAAACCAAAGAAGATTAACATTGATTGGAGTACCGATTTAGATAACTAATGAAATTTATTAATATACTATCTTCAGTTATTTCTGAACAGAAACGATTTAAGTTTGACCCCTATACTTACGCTAAGTTGTTGGAGTTAACTGATAAGTTATGGTCAGGTAGAAATAAGAAGTATGATAAGAAAACTAAGGTAGACCAATTCCAATTCAAAACTTCTGATGGTACTGACGCATTAGTTCAAATCTTTATTAACCCAAGATACCCTCATTTCGGTGAATTGGATACAAGACCTAAAGGTTCAAGAGACCCTATGGATTTGGTAATGCAATTGAATCCTAGGATGTATGGTTCGAAGAAAAACTTATTCTTAACCATATACCACGAAATGTTACATGCCACTGACCCTTCTCAATCAAATAGAATGAATATGAAGTTTCAATCTACTTACAATGAGAAATCTGATGAAGATTATTGGGGGCATAAGATTGAATTCAGAGCAATTACAAATGAATTCTTGGAGGGTTTGGTTAATGAGATTGTATTGAGATATAATAGATTAAAAAATCCTGAAAATAAAAGACACCTAACTAAGTCTTTAAATAACATAATTAATTATTTCGCCAAAGGTGAAAAATTATCCAAACTATCTTTAGATATTATACGTAGAATTAATGATGAGAATGTTGGTGATAGTAAGATTGCTAATGTACTTGATAGGATTAGTTTAGATTATCCTGATGCAACTGAACTAGTTAAATCAAACTCAGAAGAACCATACTATCTTACTTACATCGAATTAATTAAAAAGTATAATCCAAAGATGTGGCCAAGATTTTTAACCATGTTATACAACACAAAATTGGAAATTGAAAGTACTATAAATGAAAAAAGAGGTAATTAAACCTCTTTTTCTTTTACTAATTCTTCAAGTCTTTCTAATTTCTTAAGACTATTATTTAAATTATCCGACTGTTCTTTAATTGCTTCTAGACATATTGCAATAATATCACCATACTTAACCATATACTTAGAATTCTCATCGTTTGTTGCCCTAAAAACTAATTCAGGAAAAACGTGTTGAATTTCTTGAGCAATGAAACCAATATCTTTATTTGGTATTTGGTTCAAATCAGATGAGTTCCAAATAAACGAAACTCCTCTCATTTTTTGAACTTTACTTAACGGAGTCTCAATTTTACGAATATTTTTCTTAAATCTAAAATCTGAAGGACCAAAAGCTCCTTTGGCTCCATTCGCTCCTGTGTCTCCTTGGTTACCTAAAGAACCTCCTGGACCTTGTGAACCTTGGGCTCCTGTTGCCCCCGCACCACCTGTTGGTGATGGTCCTGTTGCACCTCCTCCACCTTGTGAACCTTGTGCACCTATATTACCTTGTGAACCTTGAGCACCTTGTCCACCTTGTGAACCTTGAGCACCTTGTGGACTCCCTGAAGTAGCTCCTTGAGCACCTTGAGCACCTTGACCTGTAGCACTTCCTTGTGAACCTTGACCACCTTGTGAACCTTGAGCACCTTGTCCTCCTGAACCACCTTGTGAACCTTGAGCACCTCCTGGCGAAGCTCCTGTGGCACCTTGTGCCCCTGTAGAACCTCCTCCACCTTGTGAACCTTGTCCTCCTTGAGCACCTTGGGCTCCTTGTCCTCCTGTTGGTCCTTGAGCACCTTGAGCACCTCCTGGCGAAGCACCTGTGGCACCTTGTGCTCCTGTAGAACCTGCCCCACCTTGTGAACCTTGACCTCCTTGAGCGCCTTGGGCTCCTTGTCCTCCTGTTGGTCCTTGAGCACCTTGAGCACCTTGAGGTGAAGCACCTTGCGCACCTTGTGCTCCTGTAGAACCTGCCCCACCTTGTGAACCTTGACCTCCTTGAGCGCCTTGGGCTCCTTGTCCTCCTTGGGCACCTGTATTCCCTGTTGCACCTTGGGGTGAAGCACCTTGTGCACCTTGTGCTCCTGTATTACCAGCCCCTCCTTGTGAACCTTGACCTCCTTGAGCGCCTTGGGCTCCTTGTCCCCCTTGTGCACCTGTATTACCTGTTGCACCTTGGGGTGAAGCTCCTGTGGCACCTTGAGCTCCTGTAGAACCTGCTCCACCTTGTGAACCTTGTCCTCCTTGTGCACCTTGAGCTCCTTGTCCTCCTGCTGGTCCTATTGAACCTTGAGCACCTGTTGGTGAAGAACCTTGAGCACCTGTGTTGCCCGCACTTCCTTGTGAACCTTGAGGTCCTTGACCTCCTTGAGCCCCTTGTGAACCTTGACCTCCTTGAGCACCTTGTGAACCTTGAGCTCCTTTTGGTCCTTGAGTACCTTGAGCACCTTGTCCTCCTTGAGCACCTGTATTACCTATCGCACCTTGTGAACCTTGTCCTCCTTGTGAACCTTGTCCTCCTTGTGAACCTTGTCCTCCTTGAGCACCTTGTGAACCTTGAGCTCCTGTGTTACCTGTTGAACCTTGAGGTCCTGTTGAACCTTGTCCTCCAGTTGCACCTGTTGGTCCTACCGTTCCTTGAGCACCTTGTGGTCCTAAAGGTCCAATACTACCTTGGGCTCCTGTTGTACCTTGAGCACCTTGTGCACCAGTTGGCCCTAAAGCTCCTTTCCACCCTGTTGAATCTATTAAAGTATATAATGTATTAGTAATACTTGTGCCTACTCTTAAATCCGAAGAATTGACTTTAAATTGAGGGGATGTATTACTTAACTCAAAGTAAGTTGTTCCCGCTCGTTTAAACTTCAAAGCACCTGATTCAATTACTAATGTAGTTAGTGTTGAACCTGAGTCATAGAAATCAATCGTTCCGCTACCAGGGGTTATAATTATATTCTCAGCCACCTATTATTTCTTTTAATTTGTTTATTCTTTTATAAATGGAGTCTATAGTTCTTTGTTGTTCTTGAATACTTCCTACACCCAAACTAACTAATTGACCATATTCGACACTTTTATACCCTTCATTATCCGTAAACACTAATTCAGGAATTACTTTTTCTAAATCTTGGGCAATAAATCCAATAGATTCTCCTGAGAAAGCCGTTGGGAACGCAATTTGTTTATCGTTCTTAACCTTATCATGTTCTGAATCCCATTCGAATCTAACACCTTGTATTTGTTTTGTTTTTTGTAAAACATTTTCAAGTGTTTTTATATTATCTTTTAATCTTCTATCTGATGCAGGTCCTTGTGAACCTTGGGCACCTTGAGCACCTTGGGGACCTGTTGGTTGAACACCTTGAGCACCTGTTGCTCCAGCTCCACCTTGTGAACCTTGAGGTCCTGGTCCTGGTGTTCCTCCTTGTGAACCTTGGGCTCCTGTGGGTCCTATTAGTCCTTGAGAACCTTGGGCACCTGTAGGTCCTCCTGTAGCACCTTGGGCTCCTGTCGCACCTGGTCCTCCTTGAGCACCTTGGGCTCCTGTCGCACCTGCACCTCCTTGAGCTCCTTGGGCTCCTGTTGGTCCTGCAGCACCTTGGGCTCCTTGGGACGCACCTTGTGGTCCTTGGGCTCCTACTGGTCCTTGAGCACCTTGTGGACCTGCTGGTCCTGTTGCTCCTTTAGGTCCTTGTGAACCTTGGGCTCCTGTATTACCTCCAGCTCCTTGGGCTCCTGTGGAAGCTCCTTGAGCTCCTTGCGCACCCACTGGTCCTTGAGCACCTTGTGGACCTGCTGGTCCTGTCGCCCCTTTAGGTCCTTGTGAACCTTGGGCTCCTGTATTACCAAGGTTTCCTTGTGCCCCTGTTGATGCTCCTTGGGCTCCTTGGGCTCCTACGGGTCCTTGGGCTCCTTGTCCTCCAACGTTTCCTGTCGCACCGCCTCCTCCTTGAGCGCCTTGGGCTCCTGTGTTACCAACAGCACCTTGAGCTCCTGTGGAAGCTCCTTGGGCGCCTTGAGCTCCTTTAGGTCCTTGAGCACCTTGTCCTCCAACGTTTCCTGTCGCACCACCTCCTCCTTGAGCACCTTGGGCTCCTGTATTACCACCAGCACCTTGGGCTCCTGTGGAAGCTCCTTGGGCTCCTTGGGCTCCTACGGGTCCTTGAGCACCTTGTCCTCCAGCAATACCTGTAGCACCACCACCTCCTTGAGCACCTTGGGCTCCTGTGTTACCAACGGCTCCTTGAGCCCCAGTGTTTAAACCTTGGGCTCCTTGCCCACCTTGTGAACCTTGAGGTCCCGTTGCTCCAACATTACCTTGGGCTCCTTGAGCTCCTTGGGCTCCTGTATTACCTGTTGGTCCTGTATTACCTTGGGCTCCTGTAGACGCTCCTTGAGCACCTTGGGCTCCTGTATCTCCTGTTGCACCTTGAGCACCTTGGGCTCCTGTATTCGCACCTTGAGCTCCTTGACTACCAACTGTTCCTTGAGCACCTGTACTACCTTGAGCACCTGTGTTCGCTCCTTGAGCACCTTGTGAACCTTGAGCTCCTGTGTTACCAACGGCTCCTTGTGCTCCTGTAATACCTGTTGGTCCTGCAGTTCCTTGAGCGCCCTGTCCTCCTTGTGAACCTTGTCCTCCCGCGGCTCCTTGAGAACCTGTCGGTCCTTTAGTCCCTACAGCACCTTGAGCTCCCTGAGCTCCCGTAGAACCTTGAGGTCCTTTAATACCTGATGTTGGTCCAACCCAAACAGCTGAAGAATTAATCATTAGATTACCTCCAACGTAAACACTACCAGAAGTTACTGATGCCCCTGTTACTGTTACATTTGATGGTCCAATTGAAGCTCCACTTGATTGTGTTGCGGAAGAAAGAGAAAGGAATCCGTTTTTTACATTAAATTGTAGTTTGTTAACGTTGTCATCAAACACAACATGTGGGTCCGTATTACCTGTATTACCTTGAGGATATATTATTATATTTGCCATTATTTAATTTTAGATTCGATATATTCCAATTGTTTATCAATATCTTCAATAAATATTTGTTGTTCTTTAATACCTTCTACTAATACAGCATTTAACTTGGGATAATCTATTGAATAATATCCATCTTCATTCATTCTAACCACCTCAGGGAAATACAATCTAACATTTTGAGCAATTAACCCTATAGTATGAAGTTTTTGTTGTTTCTTGAAGTAATCTAATAGTGATGGATTTAAATTTTCATTCCAATCATATTCAACCGCATCTATTTTCATAATAGATTCTAAAACATTTTTAAGTGTTTCAATTCCAT
>Ga0209297_1000655_pt1 | contig 21462 bp, 16 predicted proteins | sample S_130805_MF_Meta_FD_187322 | JGI IMG/M metagenome (GOLD analysis project Ga0209297, IMG submission 187322) | Freshwater microbial communities from Lake Simoncouche, Canada to study carbon cycling - S_130805_MF_MetaG (SPAdes) (version 2) | ecosystem: Environmental > Aquatic > Freshwater > Lake ...
CGCCATGAATTGGCTAATATTTATTTTAGTGAATTTAATCATTTTTTATAAATAATCAAATGGTGAAATGATTTTTTGGATATTTTTTGTACTCACATGTGTATAGATTTCTGTTGTTTTACTACTACTATGTCCTAATATTTCTTGTATATATCTTAAATCGGTTCCATTTTAAAACATATGTGTTTCATAGCTATATTTTAACTAATGCATTGTAAATGGTTTTCTAAATCCACTTTTTGATTATTTTAAAATTTAATACTAAAAATAAAATAAAACTCTCCCACTAAACTGTCCCCTCAAAATTAAAAACCCTTGTAAATAATTTATTTACAAGGGTTTTAACTTATTTGTTGCGGACTGGACGGGACTCGAACCCGCGACCTCCGCCGTGACAGGGCGGCATTCTAACCAGCTGAACTACCAATCCGTTTCCCAAAATTAAATTAGGAGATTGCAAATTTACATTTTTTATTTAGAACTCAAAATTTATTCTAAAATTAACTTGCTAAAATTTGTTGTGCATGACTGCTCGTGTTTACCTCAGTAATTACATTAGAAATAATTCCTTTTTCGTTTATTACAAAAGTGCTGCGAATAATTCCGTCGTATATTTTTCCCATAAATTGTTTTGTACCCCAAACTTGATAAGCTTTTAAAATACTTTTGTTCACATCGGCAATTAAGCTAAATGGTAATTCGTATTTATTTGCAAATTTTAAATGCGATTTCTGATCATCAGCACTTACCCCTATAACCACATAATTATTTTTGTTTAAGTAGGTGTATTCATCTCTTAAGCTACAAGCAGTTGCTGTACATCCTGGTGTATCATCTTTAGGATAAAAGTAAAGAATTATTTTTTTTCCGATAAAAGAGCCTAAATTCAATGTTTTTCCATGTTGATCAACTCCTTCAAAATTTGGCGCTTTATCGCCTATTTTTAAACTAGTTTTATGGGCAACAAATTTTTTATTGATTATCTTTTTAATAGTTGTTTTTTTAGCTGTTTTTTTTACCGCAACTTTTTTTTCTTTCTTTTGAATTTTTTTAATTGCTTTTTTAACCACTTTTACTACTGGTTTTTTTATTTGTTTTTTTGCCATTTTTTTATTAAGTTAATTTGTTAATTTTTTTAAAATAATTGCAATAAGTTTTGATTCCACAAGTGTTACATTTAGGTTTTCTTGCAATGCAAACATAGCGTCCATGTAAAATTAACCAATGGTGGGCTCTAGGAACAACTTCTTTTGGAATAAATTTTATTAATTGTTTTTCTGATTGCAAAGGATTTTTTGCATTTGTGGTTAACCCAATTCGGTTACTAACTCTAAATACATGAGTATCAACGGCCATTGTTGGTTGTTTAAAAATAACTGAAGCAATTACATTGGCAGTTTTTCGACCAACGCCAGGCAGCTTAACCAAATCTTCTACTTTATCTGGTATATTGCTATTAAAATCTCTTAGTAACATTTTAGCCATGCCCACCAAATGTTTGGCTTTATTATTGGGATAACTTATACTTCGAATGTAATTAAAAATTGTCTCTGAACTTGCACCTGCTAAAGTGTTTGCATCAGGGTAGTCTTTAAATAATTTAGGAGTAGTTAAATTTACTCTTTTGTCAGTGCATTGTGCACTCAAAATAACTGAAACTAATAGTTCGAAAGAATTATTGTATTTAAGCTCTGTTTCTGCTAAACCAATGTTAGTTTCAAAATAATCAATAACATGAGTATATCGTTCAGATTTTGTCATAATTATAAAGTAAATTTAATTTATTTTTAAAGATATTTGATAATAATAAATTAGCTATTAATTTTAATTAACTATTTCTTAATTTTGTTTAAATATATGATAAAAGTAAGTGGTTTTTTTTCTCTGATATTTTTTTGTTTGCTAATAAATTCTTGTAATAATAATGATCCAAAACAAATAGATGTTTCACCAAAAACTGATCAAGAAAATAACGAATTGATTAAAAATCAATTTATTAAAGCAAATCAGCAACTTATGCAAAAAGAAAACGATGAAATGGATTATTACGCCAAAAGTCATCAATTAAGTTTTATAAGAACCGGTTCTGGTATCCGTTATTTTGTGTACAAGCCATCAATTAAGGGAGATAGTATAAAAGATAACATGCAAATAACGTTAAACTTTACTCTAAAATTAATGGATGGAACCCTTTGTTATTCATCTAAAACAGAAGGTAGTCGAACTTTTTTTGTAGGACATGAAGATATTGAAAGTGGAATACATAAAGGTTTAAAATATTTAAAAAGGGGCGATAAGGCCATTTTATTAATTCCTTCTCCTTTAGCCCACGGTTTATTAGGCGATTTTAATAAAATACCCCCTCAAATGCCAATTGTGTATGATGTGGAAGTGGATTAAGTTTAGCAGACTAATTTTAATATCTTATTTATTTAGTATTTTTTTTATAGGCTGTCAATCAGATAATCAAAAACTAAAGCCATCTTATTTGGTTAAGTACCCCGGTTATTATTATAAATTATTGGCATTTGATAAAATGTCATTTCAATACAGGCATAAAAGTACAGCTTGGATTAATGTTACCTTTAAAACTCAAAACGATTCAGTTTTTTGGGATAGTTTTACAGCACTAAATGATGCCTATTTTGTAGATATAGATTCTACTATTCAAAATAATATTTTTATTAAACAATTATCCCTTAGTTCTGAATTGGATAGTGTGGGTTTATTAATTAATACTAAGGTTTTTTTTAAACAACAGTTTTTTACCGAAAATATTCCTTTTTTTAGCCAAAGAGATTCTATTGTAAAGGTAAATTATAAAATCAAGCAAATCTTTAACTCAAATCAAGACATTAATCTCATTAAAACTTTAAAAACGAACGAAAATCGATTAATTCAAGATTATTTAAATACTCATAAAAAAATAAATATTATAAAAGATTCTATAGGTATTTATTGGATTGAGACGCCTAAAAATACAATTGGCGAATTTATTAAACCAGGAGATTTAGTTAGCTTAGAATATTGCGGTTATTTTTTAAATGGACAAATCCTTGAAAAATCGCCATTAAATTTTGAATACGTTTTTGGAACGCCAGACCAATTGTTAAAAGGTTTAAATTATGTTATAAGCAGGTTAAAAAAAGGTCAAAATGCAAAAATATTATTACCTTCACGACTTACTTTTGGAGAAAATGGTAGCAGCAATAAAAAAGTAGCTAGAAATACCCCATTAGTATATGAACTAAAGGTATTAGATTTAAAACAAAAATAAATAGTTATAAAATAAATTTAATTAATTAAAAAAAATAAAAATGACAAAATTAACTTTAACAAAAATAGTTGCACTTGCATTAGTTATAAGCTCTTGCAACAATTCAAAATTTAAAGGTTATGAAATGGCCGAAAATGGATTACATTACCATTTTTTTAATCAAGATAAGGATGGCGCAAAAGTACAAATTGGTGACGGAGTTATTTTGCATTACGCATTTTATCGTCAAGATAACGACTCTTTAATTGGAGATTCTAAAGAATCCAGTAAAGATGGTTCAGGTTATGTTCAGTTTGGAGTTTCGCAATCTACTTTTAAGGGAAGTTTTGAAGATGGATTACTCATGATGTCTAAAGGGGATAGTGCAGCCTTTATTGTTTCGGCAGATTCTTTTTTCTTAAAAACTAATCATATGAACGAGTTACCAAAAGGAATTAAACCTGGATCTTTTTTAAAAGGAGTTTTTGCATTGAAAGAAATTAGAACAAAAAAAGAATTAGAAGAAAATCAAAAAAAACAAATGGCCGAAAAAGAAAAGGAAATGAATGATTATAAGGTCATGGAAGCTCCATTAATGGAAAAATTTTTAAGCGATAATAAAATTAATACAAAACCAACTTCTAGTGGTCTTTATTATATTGAAATAAAAAAAGGAACTGGTGCATTTCCAAAATCAACGGATATAGTTAAAGTTCACTATACAGGAAAATTTTTAGACGGTAAAACTTTTGATAGCTCAATTGAACGCGGCGAACCAATTGAATTCCCTTTAAATCAAGTTATAATTGGATGGACCGAAGGTTTACAGCTAATGAAAAAAGGTGGCAAAGCAAAATTAATTCTTCCGTCTTCTATTGCTTATGGTCCTAATGGTAATCAGGCAATACATCCATATGCACCATTAACATTTGACGTTGAATTAATTGATTTTAAGGCAGCTCCTACCCAAACAGCGATGCCAAAAACAGAAGAAAAACACAATCCAAACGATGGGCATAACCATTAATAGATTTGAAAATTTAATATAACTAAAAATGAAAAGAATATTTATAATTTTAACCGCAATTACCTCAATTAATTTTGTTGGACTTGCACAAAAAAAACAAAAAGTAAGTAAAATGGATAAAGAATTTTTAAGCAAACAAACTGATGGCTTATATGCCAAATTTGAAACAAACAAAGGAAATATTTATTGTTTTCTAGAATATAAAAAAACTCCGATGACTGTTGGTAATTTTGTAGGTTTAGCAGAAGGTAAAATTAAAAATACAGCTAAAGCAGAAGGTCTTCCTTATTATGATGGATTAAAATTTCATAGAGTAATCCCTGATTTTATGATACAAGGCGGCTGTCCATTGGGCACTGGCACAGGTGATCCAGGATATAAGTTTGCTGATGAGTTTGACGAAAGTTTAAAACATACTGGTCCAGGTATATTAAGTATGGCAAATGCAGGTCCAGGAACAAATGGTTCTCAGTTTTTTATTACTCATAAAGAAACATCTTGGTTGGATGGTAAACATACTGTTTTTGGTCATGTTGTTCAAGGGCAAGATGTGGTAAATAAAATCGCTGGAAATGACACCTTAGTTAAATTAGTTATTTTAAGAAAGGGTAAAGATTCTGAAGCCTTTAATGCAGCAACCTCATTTGAAAATGAAAAAGCAGGAATGGCAGATAAAATTGCTGCTAAAGATAAAATTGCAGAAATAGCAAGAAAAGCTGCTAACGAAAAATGTTTAATTGAATTTGCAAATGGCACTATAACTAAAAGTGGATTGCGTTATATCGTGTTAAAAGAAGGAACGGGCGCAACGCCAACCGCTACTAGTAATGTAAAAGTTCATTATACTGGTATGTTTACTGATGGTAAAGTTTTTGATAGCAGCGTTCAACGTGGCGAACCTATTGATTTTGGTTTAAATCAGGTAATTAAAGGTTGGACTGAAGGAGTTCAATTAATGAAAGAAGGAGCTAAATATAAATTTTTTATTCCTTTTGATTTAGCTTACGGCGAACAAGGTTATCCAGGTGCAATACCACCAAAAAGTGATTTGATTTTTGAAGTAGAATTATTAAAAGTTAATAAAGACACTGTAGGTCAATAGTTTAATCGTGCTTCATTAAATAATTTATTTATATTAATAAGTTTATTGTTTATTAATTTTTATTTTAAATATGAAGTCGTTTAAATATTATTTTTTATTTTTTGGTATAATTTGTTTTATTTCTATTTCTATTTATGCTGTAACATCTTTTACTTCTTCAAACAAAATTATTAATCCTAAATTAATAATTAAGAGTAAAAGTAACCCAGATACCGTTTTTACATTGCTATTTGGTGGTGATATGATGGGTCATTTACAAATGATAAATTCAGCATATAGTTATCCTAAAGAAAAATATGAATTTGATCATTGGTTTCAATTTGTCTCTCCTTATATAAAAAGTTGTAATTGGGCAATTGCTAATTTAGAAGTCACACTCGCCGGCAAACCTTATACAGGATACCCACAATTTTCTTCACCTGATGCTTATGCGGTTTCAATTAAAAATGCTGGGTTTGATGCATTAGTCAACGCAAATAATCATTCTCAAGACAGAGGGAAAATGGGCTTAGAACGTACAATACGTATTTTAGATAGTATTGATATGATTCACACTGGAACTTTTAAAGACACAACACAATTTAATAAAAATTATCCACTAATTGTGAATGTGGCAGGTTGCAAGATTGCTATTTTAAATTATACTTATGGTACTAATGGATTATTAGTAACTCACCCGAATATGGTTAACATGATTGATTCGATTGCTATGATTAATGCGATTTTTAAAGCTAAAAGTTTGGGAGCCGATTTAATCATTCCAATAATGCATTGGGGTATTGAGTATCAAACTGTAGAAAACGAAAATCAAATTTTAATTGCTAAACTATTAGCAAAACATGGAGCTAATGCAATAATCGGAATGCATCCCCATGTTGTTGAGCCTATAAAAAAGATTAAAGTTAAAAGTATTGATAATGATTCAATTTCAATACCTGTTGCTTATAGTTTAGGTAATTTTGTTTCTACACAAACTAATCGATATTGCGATGGTGGAATTATGATAAGATTAACGTGCAAACGAAAAAATGACAAGGTTGAAATTACTAATTTTGATTATTTACCCTTTTGGGTATGGGCATTAAAGTCCGATAATATTTCTTCTGGTTTAAGGAGTGGATATTATTTAATTACCGAAAAACAAATAGCCTTATTAAACGAAAGTGAATATAACAAAGCCTCTATATTTTTTAGAGATGTTAGACAAATTTTATTCGGCACCTCTGAATGGAAATAATACTAATTAAACAGCTGATTTTTTATGAATTTTGATGTATTATACGAATTTGATTAAAAAAAAACATATTATTATCAATTATTAATTAGCAGATGTCGATCCTGATACTTCAAAATAGAGCCATTATTAAATCTATTCGTTAATATTAAAATAATATTTTTTGTATTAAAATAAAATGTATATTTGCAGTCAAAATTTAAAAATAAATTAAAATGAAAAAATTATTCTCAATTATTGCTGTTGCTGCTTTATCAACTGCATTTGTAGCTTGTGGTCCTTCTAAAGAAGAAATTGCTGCTACTGAACAAAAAATCGCTGATTCTCTTGCTACTATTGAAACTGCTCGTATAGCTGATTCAACCGCTGCTGCTGATGCTGTTGCTGCTGAAGCTGTTGCTGCTGAGGCTGCTCGTGTTGCTGATTCAACTCGTGTTGCTGATTCAACTGCTGCTGCCACTAAAGGTGGTAAAAAGAAAAAAGGTAATATCTAATAAAATAGAAAAAACCTTAACAGAAATGTTAAGGTTTTTTTTATTTAATAATTTTTTAATTTTCAATTTTTTAATTTTTAGGTATAATTTTATAGTTTCACTATTACATTATAATTTTCTTTTCTTCAATCATTTCATATAATCTGAAATCTCAGAATATTTTTAGCTTCTAATCCAAGTGTAGTATCGTTTTTTGATTATTTCTCAAAGTATTGAGGATATTTATTTTAGAAAAAATTGTCACGAAATTTCGGAATACACTTTTATAAATTAAGAAATACCTCAAATAAACCAACTAGTTTTCAATTAATTTTAAATTGATGTAAAATCTCTGTATATATATTAATGAGTTGATTAATTATATTTTAGTATTTTATCTTTTACAATTATTGTTTAATATTTAGTTAAAATCAAATCTATTAGAGTATTCATATTTTCCATTTCTTACACTATTTGTAATAAGATAAATTTCTAATAAAAGAAAGGTTCATAGAAATGTGGCTAATTTTATCTTTTTAATTATCAAACAATTCTTAACTTAGAAACTTAAATTTTATATTATGTCATCAGTTCCTGAAGGTCGTCAAATTATATTCAGTATGGTAAATGTATCTAAGATACATCCGCCTCAAAAACAAGTTTTAAAAGATATTTATATATCTTTTTATTATGGTGCTAAAATTGGAGTTTTGGGTTTAAATGGCTCCGGTAAATCATCTTTGCTCAGAATAATTGCAGGAATGGATAAAGATTATATTGGAGAAATTCATCAATCTCCTGGCTATTCAATAGGCATGTTAGAGCAAGAGCCTAAATTAGATGAAAATAAAACTGTAATCGAAATAGTTCGAGAGGGAGTGCAAAAATATGTAGATATTTTAAATGAATTTGAAGAGGTTAATAATAAGTTTGGTGATGAAGAGATTTTAAATAATCCAGATAAAATGGATAAATTAATTAATCGTCAAGCTCAACTTCAAGAGTTAATCGATCTTCACGATTTATGGAATTTAGATAATAGATTAGAACGTTCAATGGATGCTCTGAGATGCCCCGAAAGTAATGTAGAAATTAAAGTATTGTCGGGCGGTGAACGCAGAAGAGTTGCCTTATGTCGTTTGTTATTACAAGAACCTGATATTTTATTGTTAGATGAACCTACAAATCACTTAGATGCCGAAAGCGTTGATTGGTTAGAACAACATTTAAAACTGTATAAAGGAACCATTATTGCTGTTACTCACGATCGTTATTTTTTAGATAATGTAGCTGGTTGGATTTTAGAATTGGATAGGGGAGAAGGTATTCCTTGGAAAGGGAACTATAGCTCTTGGTTAGAGCAAAAAGGCGCTCGATTAAAGCAAGAAGAAAAAACTGAAAGTAAGCGTCAAAAAACTTTAGCACGTGAGTTAGATTGGGTTCGTCAAGGTGTCAAAGGGCGTGGCGTTAAACAAAAAGCTCGTTTAAATAATTACGAAAAAATGTTAGGTGAAGATGCTAAAGCTAAAGAAGATAATTTAGAGATTTTTATTCCCAATGGCCCTCGTTTAGGTAACGAAGTTATTGAGGCGAATACAGTTTCTAAAGGTTTTGGCGACAGATTACTTTATGAAGGTTTAAATTTTAAATTACCTCCTGCTGGCATTGTTGGTATTATTGGACCAAATGGCGCTGGTAAAACAACTTTGTTTAGAATGATTATGGGCGAAGAGAAACCAAATAGCGGAGATTTTAAAGTTGGTCCAACAGTTAAAATCAGTTATGTGGATCAAAATCATAAAGAACTCGAGCCTAATAAAACAGTATATGATGTGATTAGTGGTGGTTTAGATAATATTATTCTCGGTGGCAAAGCCATGAATTCTAGGGCTTATATTTCGCGTTTTAATTTTGCAGGGAGCGACCAAGGAAAAAAAGTAAGTGTTCTTTCTGGTGGTGAAAGAAATCGTTTGCATTTGGCTATGGCTTTAAAAAATGAAGGTAATGTGTTACTTTTAGATGAACCAACTAACGATTTAGATGTTAATACTCTACGTGCTCTTGAAGAAGGTTTAGAAAATTTTGCTGGTTGTGCTGTTATTATTAGTCACGATAGATGGTTTTTAGACCGAGTTTGTACTCATATTCTTTCTTTTGAAGGCGATAGCTCTGTTTATTGGTTCGAAGGTGGATATAGTGAATACGAAGAAAATCGTAAAAAGCGTTTGGGAAATACCGAACCTAAACGGCCTCGTTATAAAAAACTAGCAGTTTAAGGGCTCTAGTTTTAATAACATTAATTTATATTATCATTTAAAAAGGAAATTAAATATTTCAATCTAACTCTTCAATAATATGTCATCTAATAACGAACACAGCAGTTGTTTAATTATAGGTTCAGGCCCTGCAGGATATACAGCAGCTATTTATGCAGCTCGTGCCGATTTAAAACCAATTCTTTATACAGGTTTAACTCCTGGTGGTCAATTAACAGAAACTACCGAAGTTGATAATTTTCCAGGTTATCCCAACGGAGTTACTGGTCCTGTTTTAATGGAAGATTTAAAAGCTCAAGCCGAACGTTTTGGTACTCAAGTTCGTTTAGGTTTAGTTACAAAAGTTGATTTATCAGTAAATCCTAAAAGGGTTTGGGTTGACGAAACTATTGAAATTACTGCCGATACAGTAATTATTTCTACAGGAGCAACAGCAAAATGGTTAGGCTTAGAAAACGAAACGCGTTTAAGAATGAATGCTGGTGGCGTTAGCGCCTGTGCTGTATGTGATGGTTTCTTTTTTAAAGGGCAAGATGTTGTTATTGTTGGAGCTGGAGATACTGCAGCCGAAGAAGCTACTTATTTATCAAAACTTTGTCGTAAAGTTTATATGATTATTCGCAAAGGCGAAATGCGTGCGAGTAAAGCTATGCAATATCGGGTTAAATCTTCTGCTAATATCGAAATTTTATGGCATTCAGAAACTCATGATATTTTAGGAAAAGAAACAGTTGAAGGGGTTATTGTAAAGAACAGCCAAACAAACGAATTAAGAACTTTAAATGTTACAGGTTTTTTTGTCGCTATTGGACATAAACCTAATACCGAAATTTTTAATGGCCAATTAAATATGGATGATTTAGGATATTTACAAGTAAAATTAGGTACTTCTAAAACAAATATTGATGGTGTTTTTGCTGTAGGAGATTGTGCAGATAAAACATATCGACAAGCTGTAACTGCAGCCGGAAGTGGGTGTATGGGCGCTTTAGATGCTGAACGTTTTTTAGCCGAAGCTAATATTCATTAAGTCGTTATTTTTTTATTTGTATAAATTATATTAGTTCGATTTATTAAATTATACAACTATGTTTATCTTTTATAAAATTAAATGATGCGTCTATTTTTATTTTTTATTTCATTTCCCACTTTACTTTTTTCTCAGTCTTTACCTAAGTATCCGTCTTTACTTTGGAAAATAACTGGTAATGGATTAAAAAATCCTTCTTATTTATATGGAACAATGCATGTGAGTAATAAAATTGCTTATAATTTGTCTGATCAATTTTTTGAAGCCCTAAAGTCTGTTGATGTTGTTGGTTTGGAGACCGACCCCGGTGAATGGCTCCAAAATATGCAAAAAATAGGAGAGCTTTCTGACTTAAATAAATTTAACGAAAATAATGTGGCTAATAAAAATTTTTATAAAACCAACTTCAGAACGTTATTCCCACAAAAAGAATTGCTTCAAGCTATTTTAAGTACCGACCCAGATATAATTAACGGCTTACTTTATCGCAAAAACTCAGCAAAGGAAGAATTCGAAGAAAGTACTTACATCGATTTATTTATTTATCAATTTGCTTCTAAATTAAACAAACAAATTATTAGCCTCGAAAATTTTTTTAAATCAGAAATAAAGTCTCGTTTAGCTGATATGCCCGATGAATCTTCTGAAGATAATGAATCTTTAAATAGTTATAAAAACAGCTATTTAAATATTCAAAAAATAGAAGATGCTTATCGAAATGGAAATTTAGATGTTCTGGATAGCCTTTCTAAACAATCTAGCTCAAAAAATAATCAACGTTTCTTAATCAATGAACGAAATGTTTTTTTTGTAAATACAATCGATTCAGTTTTAAAAAACAAAACCTTATTTAGTGGTGTTGGTGCAGCTCATTTACCCGGCGATGATGGAGTAATAGAACTATTAAGAAAAAAAGGATATTTAGTAGAACCGATAATGCCAAAAATTTCTAAAAAAAGTTTGGCGATTCGCGAAAAATTAGAAAAAATGATCAAGCCAAGGGTCTTTCAAAAACAAATCATGGACGACTCACTTTTTTCTGTTGATTTACCAGGTAAATTTTATCCCGTATCAAATATCGAAACATTAAATTATTTTATTCATGCCGATATGGCAAATGGTTGTTTTTATACGCTTATGCGCTTAAAACATCACGCGCCTTTATATCATGTTTCAGTTGAGGCAATGTTTCAAAAAGTGGATAGTCTCTTGTTTGAATTTATTCCAGGAAAAATAAAATTAAGACAACAAATAATCTCAAATAATGGGATTAAAGGTATTGAAATAGTTAGTGAAATAAGTAATGGAGATGTTCAACATTATCAAATATTTTTTACCGATTTAGAAATGATTATGTTTAAACTCGGAGGTAAAAAAAATTATAACAATAGTTCCGATGCAAAAAGATTTTTTAATTCAATCCAATTTAAAAATAAGTCAGACGAGTTAATCGATTTTAATCCAAAAACAAAAGGGTTTTCAGTCAAAATTCCATCAAATTATTTTTATTCAAAAATTGATGGCCCCGGATTAATAGGCGAAACAGAAGATCTTGTTGGTTATCAAAAAAAAACAGCATTATTTGTAGGAGTTAAACATGCAGTTTATAACGATTTTGATTATTTAGAAGAAGATACTTTTGAACTTAAACAATTGGCGAAAAATATTTTAGAAAGATATTCATTTTCAATAGATGAAACATATCAATTACTTAATGAGCAAGGGTTTCCAACTATTAACTTTTCGGCTAAAAATAAATTAGGACATCAATTTTTAGCAAAAATTTATATTAAAGGTGTTCATTATTATTTTGTTTTTGCTTCTTCTCCTCAACCAATCGATTTTGAAAATATGTTTTTTAAATCATTTAAATTAACTGATTTTAATTATATAAATCCTATAAAAAATATTACCGACCGTAAATTTTATTTTAATTCAAAAGATGAAATAACCGATAATCTTTCTTCTCAATTTAATGAATTGTTTTTAAAAGAATACGATTTGGTAAAGCCTAAAAAAGATTCGTCTGTTTATAATTTTTATTCTGAAAAATTTAGTAAATACTATTATTCTCCCTCAACTAATGAATATACAAATATCAATTTTGAAAAATATAATGATTATGACTATCGAAATATAAAAGAAACGGATAAGCGCATTCAGGATAAAATTACTCACAACACAAGTCTGTTTATTTCAAATAAAAAATCAACAATTCAGCAAAGTGGATATTCATACACTTGTTTATTAAAAGATACTGCCACTCAACGTGCTATTGATTACCGTGTTTTTTTTAAAAATGGTTTTTCTATCGAATTGTCTACCCCGTTTGATACCACAATTGGTTTAAAAGGATGGGCTAAAGATTTTGTAGAGTCATTTAATCTAATGGATACAGCCATAGGTAAATATATTTTTGAAAACAAAATTAACCAATTCTTAAATGATGTTTCTAGTAACGATACTTTATTAAGGCGTCGCGCAAATCAATCTCTTAGCAGTTTTGTAATTCACAAAGATTTTTCTAATGATTTAATAAAATTTATTTCATCACCAAAAATTAATTTTGTAAGCGAAAACAGTAGAGCTCAATTATTTGTTAATATGGGCACTCTCGAAAACCAAAACATCATTTCGCCTTATAAATTATTATACAAAAACTATACGGATAGTTTTTATCTTCAATTATGCTTGATTAAGGGATTAGCTTATTTGAAAACTGAAAAATCTTACCAAGCCATTTACGATTTATTACTTTCTGAAACACCCTTAGTTGGTTACGAATATACTGTGGCCGATGTGTTTAACGTTTTTCATGATTCGCTTGAATTATGTCGCCAGTTTTTCCCTGGATTATTAAAATTAACCAAGTACGACGAATTTCGACCTTCTATTTATTCATTACTCGCTAGTTTGGTTAATCAAAAATTAATTAATCCCAACAGTTATCTCTCTCAAAAAGAAACACTTTTTTCAGACGCTAATTTAGCATTAAAACGATATAATACTGCCAGCAATACTCTTTCCGGAAATGATTACCCCAATTTAAATTTATTAGATAAATCAATCCAAGAACTTGCTTACACCATCAAATTTGTTAATGATGGTTTAGCAAATAATAATTTGTACAAAGGCCTCTATTTTCAAAAAAGAATAGATTCCTATTACAGAAATCCCATTGTAAATTATAGTTATGTTTTAGCTCCATTTTATAAAACTGATGTAAAAATTAAACAATGGTTTGATAAATTACTTAAATTAAAAAATATTTCTATTCAATTGCCAACGCTAATTAATTTATTAAAATATAATAGTACTTTAAACGATACTCTTATTTCTTATTATTCTAAAAATATATTTACTCGAACTTTTTTTTATAGCGAATTAGAAAAAGAACATTTACTCGAAAAAGTTGATAATAGATTGTTTACTCAATTGAATTTAGCTGAATCGGTTATTGCCTCCCAAATAAAATGGGCTAATTTTTTTATTGACGATAAAGAAAAAACAAATCCTGATAGCTTAGAATTTTTAAAAATTATTGAGGTAAAAAATAAATATCAAAAAGGTAAATTATATTTATTTTGTAATAAAAAAAATAAAAATACAGAAAATGAACTCTGGCATTCTGTATTTATTAACGACTCTAAAAAAATTAATTCTAAAATTGAACTATTTTTAATCAATGCTCCTCTCGATCGTTTAAAAAGTAAGGAAGAAAACATTCAATATATGCTCGAATATTTTTATATGTCTTTCCGTAAAAGGGCAATTGTAAATTCTAATTCGACTGACGAATAATTATTATCTTTGACTTAATCTATTTATCCTTAATTAAATTATTACCCAAATAAAAATATGAATTTTAAAAACGATACCGAAGCAATTGAAGCATTTATTTCTAAATATAAACAACTCAATTTGGAAATTGCTAAAGTAATTGTTGGCCAAGACGAAACAATTAAAAATGTTTTAATTTCTGTTTTTAGCAAAGGTCATTGTTTGCTTGTTGGCGTTCCGGGTTTAGCCAAAACATTATTGGTTAATACCATTGCCGATGCATTAGGCCTATCTTTTAATCGCATTCAATTTACTCCCGATTTAATGCCTAGCGATATTATTGGAAGCGAAATTTTAGACGAGCAACGTAATTTTAAATTTATTAAAGGCCCTTTGTTTTCAAATATTATTTTGGCCGACGAAATAAATCGTACTCCACCCAAAACCCAATCTGCATTATTGGAAGCCATGCAAGAACGTCAAATTACTACTGCTGGTAAAAAATATCCTTTAGAAAATCCTTTTTTTGTTTTAGCTACTCAAAATCCTATTGAGCAAGAAGGAACCTATCCTTTGCCCGAAGCCCAGTTAGATCGTTTTATGTTTAATGTTTGGCTCGATTATCCTAAATTTGAAGAAGAACTAATGGTTGTAAAATTAACTACTTCTAATTATAAGCCACAATTAAATAAAATTTTTAATTCTGAAGAAATATTATTTTTTCAAGATTTAATTCGAAAAATTCCTGTTGCTGATAACGTAATCGAATACGCTGTTAAATTGGTAAACAAAACTCGTTTAAAAAGTGAATTCAGCTCTGATCTTGCTAAAAAATATATTCAATGGGGAGCAGGCCCAAGAGCTTCTCAGTTTTTAATTATTGGTGCAAAATGTCATGCCGCAATTCATGGAAAATTTAGTCCCGATATTGAAGATGTTAAAGCAATTGCTATTCCTATTCTTCGCCACCGAATTGTTCTTAATTATAAAGCCGAAGCTGAGAATTTATCTATTGAAGAAATTATTAATCAATTATTGTAATCTTTTTTATGAATACTGATATTGTGAACGAGTTATTAGACGATGATGCCTTTGATCCCAAAAAATTATTTAATCAAGATGAGTATAGCACCTTATTAATAAAACGTGAAGGTTTTTCTAAATCACAAAATTCATCAGCCGATTTATTAGAAGGTTTATTAAAACAAAACATAACTCGCTCTGAGAGTGAAATTATTTTTTCTAAATTAAAGGAAGTTAATGCCGGCAAATTAATGATAGATGCTATTAATTCTGCTCAACGAATTGATGAAAAAGTTTTAATCACTACTGCCTGCTGGGAAAGTGGTATTGATTTTACGAACGATTTTTTATTTTTTGTTCAACTAACTTGCCACGATAATTTTAATTTATCGCTCGAGGCCTTAACTGTTTTAGAAAACATTGAAGGTACAATTGATGAACAAACTTTAGCCAAAGCATTATCTATTGCTCAATCAAAAAAATACGCCCTTCAAACTTTAAATAAAGAATTAATTAAAATTATTAAAGATCGCGTAATTTAAAATTTCACCTTTTATTTATTTAAATTATGACAAACAAAAATTTACTTACCTGCTTGGATGTTTCTCCCGATTCAGATTTTTCTGTTTATAATATACCTTTTGGTATCTATTCTGATAAAGTGATTACAAATCACGCATGTTCTGCAATTGGTGATTATATCATTGATTTGTATGAGTTGGCAAATAACGGTTTTTTAAAAATAAATAAAGATGTTTTTAATTTGCCCTTTTTAAATGATTTTATTCAATTAGGAAAACCGATTACCAATTCGATTAGATTAAATATTATTGATATCCTATCTGATTATCAATCCGAATTAATTACAAATACTCAATTATTTAATTTAGTATTTAAAAAACAAAATCAGGTTAATTTATTATTGCCTGTTAGAATAGGGGATTATTCCGATTTTTATAGCAGCATCGATCATGCCCAAAATATAGGCACTATGATTCGTGACCCAAAAAATGCGTTAATGCCCAATTGGAAACATTTACCTGTTGCGTATCACGGGCGTGCAAGCAGCATTTGCGTGAGTGGTCATTCATTTCATCGGCCAAAAGGGCAACAAAAACCAGCCGATTCTGAACTTCCTATTTATGGCCCAACTAAATTACTCGATATCGAGTTAGAAACTGCTTTTGTTATAGGCAAATCAACCCAAATGGGCGATAGCGTTTCTACCGATCAAGCAAATGATTATATTTTTGGGATGGTTTTATTTAATGATTGGAGTGCCCGCGATATTCAAACTTGGGAGTACGTTCCACTAGGGCCTTTTCTATCTAAAAATTTTGCCAGCACAATTTCCCCTTGGATAATTACATTAGAAGCTCTTGAACCTTTTAGAGTTAAGGGTTATGAGCAAGATCCTAAGTTGTTACCCTATTTGCAATATCAAGGACATAAAAATATCGACATTCAATTAGAGGTTTATTTAACTCCTCAAAATGGTTCTGATAATTTACTGTGTTCTAGTAATTACAAATACCTTTATTACACAATGGAACAACAATTGGCACATCACACAGTTAATGGCTGTAATATCAATGTTGGCGATTTAATGGCTAGTGGAACAATAAGTGGCCCCAATCCTAGCGAATATGGCAGTTTAATGGAGTTAACCTGGCGCGGTACCAAGCCTATCATTCTAAATGATGGTTCTGAAAGAAAATTTGTTAACGATTTTGATACGATTACTTTAAACGGCTTTTGTAAAAAAAATAACCTTCGAATTGGATTTGGTTCTTGCAAAGCCACTGTTTTGCCTTCAAACTAATTTTTTAATTTTTTTATTCTAAATTTAAATAACTGAAAATGAATTATTTATAGATGTATTTAATTTAGAAAACAATTATTTTACAATTATTTATTGTTTTTTATTTCTTTTATTAAATATTATTTATAAATTGCAAAAAAATTAAACAACTAATCTCATGAAGAAATCTTACAAATTAATTAAAACTTTTGTTGTTTTGCTTTGCATAGCAACTTTTAAATTAGCAGCTCAGCCTCTTTCTGGCTTATACACAATTAACGCTGCTCAAGCAACCGGAGGTACAAACTTTCAAACATTTAATGCTTTTGTAACTGCATTAACAACTACTGCTGGTGTATCTGGTTCTGTTACTGTTGATGTTGTAGCTAATTCTGGCCCATATACTGAGCAAATTATTATCCCACAAGTTAATGGTATGTCTTTAGCCAATAATCTTACAATTAATGGTAATGGTAATACCATTCAATTTAACGCCTCTACTTTAGCTAGTATGTGGACCATTTGTTTTAATGGTTTAGATTACACCACCATTAACAATTTGGTTGTTGATGCGCAAGGTTTAACTTATGGTTATGCCTGTAATTTAACTAATAGTTCAAATTTTAATAAATTTAATGGTTGTGCTTTTAAATGTCCATTAAACGGAGGAAGTTCTTATCAGGTACCTTTTTCAATTTCAGGAAGTAATTCATCTGCTACTACTTTTGGTAATGGTGGAGAATTTAATACCGTTAGTTCTTGTACAATGACTAGTGGTTATTACAACACTGTTTCTTGTGGTTTAACTGCTGCTCCTTTTACTCAAGGTAATAGTTTCATCAATTGTCGTATGACTGATTTTTATGTTTATGGTATTTTTGCGCCCTACTCTAAAAATACTTCTTTTATTAATTGCTTAATTGATCGTCCAACCAGAACATTAAATACTACTGTTTACGCTTCGTATTGTTATTACAGCCAAGGTATTTTGTTTGATGGATGTAGATTTATTAATATGTATGGCGGTGCTCCTGGTTTTGCTGGTGCGTTTTATGGATTTTATAATTATGGTCATCCCATAGCAAATGGCTTACGTAACGTGTATCGTAACAACATTATTTCAGATATTAAAAATAACTCTACATGCTATGGTTTTTACACTTATAACAGTGGAAGTGATATTTATAACAATACCATTGATTTTGATTATGCTGGTGCAACTTCTGCCTCAACAATTTATGGATTTTATCCTTATGGTGGCGTAGGTTTTGCAAATACAATAACAAATAATATTATTACTATTAATAGAGGTGGCGGTGCTGCTTCTCGTTATGGTATGTATATAGCTTTATCAGGTAACATTACTGTTGAAAGAAATTTAACAAATATGACTAATCTTGGTGTTCCTTTTTATCAAAATTATTTAAATGGGGTGCAAAGTAGTTTAACTTCATGGCAAGGTCAATCTTGCGATGTTTTAGGATTTTCAGTTACACCTCAGTATGTAAATCAAGCATTAGGTGATTTACACCCTACTAATGTGGCAATTGATAATTCTGCTAGTCCATTGGGCTTATTATTTGATCAAATTGGTGCATTAAGAAATGGAGTAACTCCTGATATTGGCGCATTAGAGTTTTTAACACCTGCTTGTGTTGGTACGCCAACAGTTGGCGGTATTTCATCTCCAACATTTGCAATTTGCCCAGGTGGTACTGCTAATATGAATGTTGTTAATCCAAACGTTGCTATAGGAGTAACTTACCAATGGTTAAGTTCTACTACATCATCTGTTGGTCCATTTGCAGCAGTAGCAAATGCTACATCTGTAGCTTATTCAGCACCAAACTTAACAACTACAACTTGGTTTACGCCATTAATTACTTGTACTAACAGTAATCAAAACGTTTCTCCAGTTGCTCAAGTAAATATTGCAGGTACAACAACAAATTCAGTACCATATTTTGAAGGATTTGAAGCCGTTGGAATAGATAATCGTTTACCAAATTGTTCATGGGCTGCAGATGGTTTAGGATTTACTTCATTAACTAATTCAGTTGCTGTAGTTGGTTCTTATGCAAATTCAGGTAATGGTTTTGCTCGTCATTCTTTAGGTTCAGCTGGTTCTAATTATTTTTATACCAATGGTATTCAAATGAATGCAGGTATTACTTATTCAGCAGCAATCATGTATATGACTGAATATTTAGGAAACACAAATTGGTCTGACCTATCTATCATGATTGGTACTGCTCAAACACCAACTGCATTAACAACAATTGTTTCTTCTAACGGACCAGCTGTTGCGCCAGTTTATCGTTTATTATCAAATACATTTACAGTTGCAAGTTCTGGTATGTATTATATTGCAATAAAAGGAACAAGAAGTGCAGCAGCAGGCGCAGCTTTTATACATTTTGATGATGTAAGCGTTACAGCACCTTGTTCAATAAACACATCTACCATTGCTATATCTGGTATTTCAACAATATGTTCAGGTAAAACTGCTACATTAACTGCTTCTGGTGCTGCATCATATACTTGGAGTACAGGTGCTACTTTACCTTCAGTAGTTGTTAGTCCACCAACAACAAATTTATATTCAGTAATTGGTAGAAACTTAGCAGGTTGCACAACCACAGTTACACAATTAGTAACTGTAAATCAATCACCAGTTTTATCAATATTCTCTTCACCAAGCAATACTGTTTGTGATGGAGCTTCATTAAATTTAACTTCTGTTGGTGCTGCTTCTTCTTACACTTGGTTACCATCAGGTTCTAATAATAATGGTATTACTGTAAATCCATCAACTACTACAACTTATACCTTATCAGGATCATCTTCAAATGGTTGTGTTGGTTCAGTTTCTCAAGTAATTTCAGTTAATCCTAAACCAGCAGTAACAGCTGCATCAGCAAACGGAAACAATGTTTGTGTAACTGATGTTACTTCATTATTAGCTAACGGAGCAATTAATTATACTTGGCAATCAAACAATATATTTTTACAAGGTGCTTCTGTTCAAGTGTCTCCAAATTCAAATACAACTTATACTGTAACTGGAACTGATAACAATGGTTGTTCAAATACTGCTACTGTTCAATTAATAGTTTCAGCTTGTGTTGGCATCAATAACATATCAGCATCTGCTCAAGGAATAAACATTTATCCTAATCCAAATAACGGAGAGTTTACAGTTGAGTTAAATAATGGTATTAATAAATCAATATCTATTACTGACTTATCAGGAAAAGTTATTTTATCAGCAAACACTTCTGATAACAAAATTAACTTTAACTTAAATAAATTTGCAGTAGGTATGTACTTCGTTAAAATTCAATCAGGAAATATAACTGAAGTTTTAAAAGTGGTTAAGCAATAATTTAAATCAATAATTTTAAAACCCCCTTATTATTTTAATAAGGGGGTTTTTTATTTTAAAGAATAATGGTTTTATAAAATAGCATGCTTGTAGTATTTCATTACCACATAATTCTCTTCAACGATTAAAGAGCTTTTACAATAATCGAGTTTGTTTTTCATTTCATCAGGATAATTAGTTTCAATTTTAAACCTTAGTTTTTCAAAATACTCTGGTATAATGCAAACGAGATATACATCGAGCTTAGATTGGTTTATAATAGCTTCAGTTATCTTTTTTGCAACACCATGTTGGCGATATTTTTCAATAACGCCTAATGAGCAGTATTCGTTAAAAAGTTGGTGCGATCTTATTCTTGCAAAGCCTAATAAGATTGAATCTTTTTTAGCAACAATAAACTGGTTAATTTGTAAGTCTTGATTATCTAATTCAAAATTTGATATGTGTAGTTTAATATTTTCAAAATCAATTAATGAAGCTGGATAAATATTAATTTGACTTGTAATTTTAGTTATTTTTAGACGGTGGATTTAATGATTTATTTAATCGAGCAACGATAATTGAAGCAATAGAAGAAAAGTGCATTTCGATAATTTTTTGAGGAATATTAAGTTTTGAATTAAAATCTTCTTCAACTGTACCAGAATTAAGTTCTTTTAAGTCGTTTGATAAAATAGTATAATGAACAATAATTTTTCTATTAGGATTTCCTTCACCTAATTCGCTTGGATTTTTTGACCCTGTCGCTTTGATATCGAGTTCGTTTATAAAAACAATTATATCTGTGTTAAATTTTTGTTTTATCGTTTTTATTGTTTTTGTATCTGTAATTCTGGCATTCATAAATCGAGCATCGCTATTAGTTTCAAGTGTTAATTGCCCTTTCTGAATTTTCTTTTCTTTTTTTTCTTTTATTTTTTCTTTATAAACGGTTTGATTAGGTACTTTTTGATAATCATAACTTAAAAATTGATAAATGCCATCAATGTCTTTTTTGTATTTAGCGGTATCTTCCATTAAATCTAAGGCATTAAATTTTTCGGTTTTAAAGGCTTTATAAAGCTCTTCGTTTATT
>Ga0209297_1000656_pt1 | contig 21460 bp, 24 predicted proteins | sample S_130805_MF_Meta_FD_187322 | JGI IMG/M metagenome (GOLD analysis project Ga0209297, IMG submission 187322) | Freshwater microbial communities from Lake Simoncouche, Canada to study carbon cycling - S_130805_MF_MetaG (SPAdes) (version 2) | ecosystem: Environmental > Aquatic > Freshwater > Lake ...
ATAATATGGGAATTGTTTAATGAAATTATCAGACAGCGAAATAGTAGCTAGAATAGAAGCTGAAGAAAGTAAGTCTTATGGTGTCAATGACTCACAATTGTCATTTGAACGATCAGAGGCTATTAACTTTTATCTAGGCTTACCTTTTGGCAACGAAGTAGAAGGTCGTAGCCAAGTGGTATCTTATGACGTGCAAGATACTATTGAGTCTGCACTTCCACAATTACTTAAAGTCTTTGTAGCTGGTGATAAAGTTGTTACCTTTGACCCTAAAGGTCCTGAAGACCAAGATGCAGCAGATCAAGAAACTGATTATGTAAACCATGTAGTCATGGAAAAGAACGCAGGCTTTAACATATTCTATGTATGGTTTAAAGATGCCCTATTAAGTAAGAACGGATACGTCAAGGTTTATACTGAAACTGAAGACGAGATGGAAGAAGTAGAGTATAGCGGTTTAACAGACGCACAACTCCAGATGCTTGCTTCAGATGATAAGACAGAAGTATTAGAACATACCGCTTATCCTGACCCAAGTGTAGACATAGCTATGCTTCAACAACAAGCTATGATGAATAACCAAGACCCTATGTCTATCATGCAACCTATGTTACATGACGTTAAGCTCAAGGTTACAGAGAGCAAAGACAGTATTAAGATAAAGAACGTAGCACCTGAAAACATGATGGTGTCTGTAGACACTACAGGTCCTTCACTTAATGATGCTCGTTTTGTGCAACATAGAGAACTCATGGCAGTTGCAGAAATAGCAGAAGCATTTAACCTTTCAGAGTCTAAAGTGGAAGGTATCATGTCTGACATTAGAAGCGTATTTGAGCAAGAGTCTAATGCAAGAGATATTTATAGTGAGGAATTTGACAGAGCTGTAGATGAAGATGATGCACTAGTCAAAGATACTTATATTAAGATCAATGGTGAAAGATGGCGTTACGTTGTATTAGGTAACGAAATTATTTATAAAGAAAAATGCGAGTATGTACCATTCGCTTGTATTACTCCTATGATAATGCCACATAGACACATAGGTCGTAGCTATTCAGACTTAACACAAGATATACAAATGATTAAGTCTACGCTATTGCGTGGACAACTAGATAATATGTATCTAGCTAACAATGGTCGCTATGCCATATCAGACAGAGTAAACCTAGATGATATGCTTACATCACGCCCTGGTGGTATTGTGCGTGTTAGTGGTGAGCCTGGTTCAGCTATCATGCCATTACAGCATCCACCATTACCTGCATCTACCTTCTCAATGGTAGAGTATATGGACTCTATGAAAGAAAAGAGAACAGGTATTACAGCATATAACCAAGGACTAGACTCTAACTCACTAAACAAGACAGCTTCAGGTGTTGCTCAAATTATGAGTGCAGCACAACAACGTATAGAGTTAGTTGCAAGAACATTCGCAGAAACAGGTGTCAAAGACTTATTCCAATTAGTCCATAGGTTAGTGAGAACAACACTTACTAAACCTGACATTATCCGTCTACGCAATAGATGGGTAGAAGTAGACCCTAGAGAATGGAAAGCTCGTAAAGATATGTCTATCTCTGTAGGCTTGGGTGCAGGTAACAAAGACCAACAACTTATGCACTTAACCACTATCTTACAGATGCAAAAAGAAGCTATCCAAATAGGTATCACTAGCCCTGAAAAGATATACAACGCACTTGCTAAACTGACACAGAATGCAGGCTTTAAGAACCCAGAGGAATTTTGGACTAACCCTGCTAATACACCTGAACAAGAAGGTCAGCAACAAAAGCCTACAGAAGCAGAGATCATGGTGCAAGGTCAGCTACAGATAGAACAACAAAAAGCTCAAGCTCAAATGATGCAAGAGCAAGAACGTAGTAAGAATGATATTATTATTGAACGTGAGAAGATTATTGCACAGGCAGAGTTAGAAAAGTTTAAAGCTCAACTGAAAGCTGAAACAGACCTAGCCATTGCACAACTTAAAGCTCAAGCAGGCATACTATGAAAGATAAAAGTTTAGAAGAAATTAAGTTAGGTGAACAAGCAGGTGTCGTATTAGAGAACCCAGCATTCATTAACGCTATGCAAGCTGTTAAAGATAACATCATCAAAGCTATGGGAACTAGCGGATTAGGTGATGAACAAACACATAACAGACTAGTGATCGCATTACAATTATTAAACCAAATAGAAAAGCAGCTTACTGATGTCATGCAGACAGGTAAGATGGCATCTATCCAAACAAGTAGTAAGTTAAAGATATTTAGGTAAGGACAAGCCTACTTAAAGCTCACTTTAGTGAGTTTTTTTATTGTCTATTTTTAAGGAAATATTATGAGTGACCAAGCTAATGAGCAGTCACCACAAAGTCGTTTAGAGGCTATGTTGGATACTGTTGAAGACCAAGACGTAATAGTTGAGGAAAAACAACCACCGGTGGAAGCTGATGAAACTGAAGTAGAAGCGGAAGCAGAAACTACAGATGAAGAAGCAACAGAAGATGCACCAGATGACCAAGCAGAAGAAGAAGGTGACTCGAAAGAGGAAACGCCTGCCTTACTAAAGCTAAAGGTAAATGGTGAGGAAATTGAAAAACCACTTGATGAAGTAGTAGCACTAGCACAACAAGGACTTGATTACACCAAGAAGACACAGGAAGTAGCAGAACAACGTAAGGAACTTGAAGCATACTCACAGAACATAAAGGTTCAAGAGGAAAACTTTAGGCAACAAGTTGAGCTACAAAATATGTTAATTGGTGAAATAGCACAAATTACAGCACTAGACCAACAACTGAACCAATATGCTAACGTGAATTGGAATCAGTTATCTGATAGTGACTTTGTAGAAGCGCAAAAACTTTTCTTTACATATAACCAGCTACAGCAAGAACGTAGCACATTAGTTTCACAGTTTGAAGCCAAAAAGCAGGAAGTCGTTAGTAAGCAGACGCAATTGATGCAAGAGAAGATCGCAAAAGGAAAAGAGTCTTTAGCCAAAGAGATACCAGGATGGAGTCAACAGACTACCCAAGACCTATTATCTACCGGTAAGGATTATGGCTTTTCAGATGCAGAACTCAATTCAATTGTTGACCCTCGTCACGTGAAGGTACTGCATGACGCTATGCAATGGCGCAAACTACAACAGAACTCTAGTGTAAAGAAAAAAGTATCTAGCGCAAAGCCGGTAGTGAAACCTGGTTCAAAAGATACACAAACGCAGGCAAGTTCTAATGCGAAGAAGATGCGTGATTCGTTACGCTCAACTGGCAAACAAGAATTTGCTCAACAACTTATCGAACAGATGATCTAGGAGAAATATTATGGCAGTAGCCTTAACCAATAGTTATAACGGAAAGGGAATTGCAGAGTCTTTTGAAGATGTTATTTTTGACATCTCACCAGAAGATACTCCGCTACTTTCAACAGCAAAAAGAACGACAGCAGGACAAACTTACCATCAATGGCAAACAGACTCATTAGCAGCAGCCGCAGCTAACGCACAGCTTGAAGGTCTTGATAGTACATACGCAACATTAAATGCAACAACTGTGTTAGGAAACTATACACAAATTTCAGCAAAAACTGTTAAAATTTCTGGCACTTATGACGTAGTTAAAAAATATGGTCGTAAGTCAGAAGTAGCTTATCAACTTATGAAAGCTGGTAAAGAACTTAAACGTGACATGGAATATGCGTTAGTTCGTAACCAAGCATCATCAGCAGGTGGCGCAGGTACAGCTAGAACTTCAGCAGGTATTGAGTCATGGATTGTCAACAGAGTATTAGCAACAGGCTCTACAGCAGGTTCAACACCTGGCTTTTCAGGTGGAACAGTTGCAGCTCCAACAGATGGTACAGCTTCAACATTTGTAGAAGCAGACTTAAAGTCAGCATTACAATTAGCATGGGTAGATGGTGGCGAACCAACACTCGTTCTTATGAGTGCAACTAACAAAGCACGTTTTAGTGCTTTTTCTGGTATCACAACGAAGTTTAATAATGTAAGAGATAGTTCACAAGCTACTATTACTGGAGCTGCTGATATGTACACTAGCGACTTTGGTAATCATACTGTGAAACTTGATCGCTTCATGCGTGATTCTGCTGTATTAGCAGTTGACCCTAACTATGTTAGTGTTGCTACTTTACGCCCTATGGCTAAAGAAGAACTTGCTAAAACAGGTGACTCACAAAACTGGCTTTTAACAACAGAATATGCTTTAGTTGTTAATAACCCAGATGCACACGCAAAAGTGCAAAACACAGGTGCATAGTAATTAAGATGTGATATAGTAGGGGGAGTTAATCCTCCCTCTATTATTTATATTATGCCAATACTATTTGATTATGACAAAGTGACAGGTATTACACAGCACTTTGACTATGACCCAATTACAGATATGATACATCTCACAAGCACTCAAGATGTAAGTGCTATATTAGATGACATACAACGGAAAAGAAATAACCCTGAAGCATGGGCTAAAGGTGTTAAGGAATCATGGGCGCATTACGCTACTATTCCTACTATAGTGGAAATGGAACTAAAGAAAAAGGGTATAGATATATATAACCCACACCAAACAAAAGAACTTATAAAAGAAATAAATACTAACTATCCATATCTAAAAACTACAACAGCAAAGCATGGATAAAAAAGAATTACAACAGATACAACTTGCTATACATGATCTCATACAAAAAGAAGACTATGAGAACGCATACCCACTTATCAATACCATATTAGAAATATATCCTAATGATGCAGCAACCTTAAATTTTTTAGGTTACATTTGGCTCATGGGTGATAAGCCAGCATTTGCTTATCAGTTATTTCGTAGAGCATTACAAGAGCAACCAGGCAACAAAGCATTATGGACTTCACTAGGTCGTGCTTGCCATGAACTAGATATGTTTGATGATGCTATTAAATACTTCTTAAAGTCAGCAGAATTAGACCCTACTTATGCACTAGCTTATGCTAATGGTGCAGCTTCATTGGTGCAGTTATCAAGATGGGAAGATGCAGAGAAGTCAGCAAAGATGGCTTTGGAATGCGACCCTAACGAACTACACGCACAGTTAAACCTAGCTCATAGTTACCTAGCTACAGGTGCATGGGATAAGGGATGGAATGAATGGAACAAGTCATTAGGTGGTAAGTTTAGAAAAGAACTCACCTATGGTGATGAACCTAGATGGGATGGTTCTAGTGGTAAAGACTTAATTATCTATGGTGAACAAGGTTTAGGTGATGAGATATTCTACGCATCATGTATCCCAGACGCTATTAAGATCAGTAAGAAAGTCTATATAGACTGTGATGAAAGACTAGAAACATTATTTAGACGTAGCTTTCCTACAGCAGAAGTGCATGGCACTCGTAAAGAACAAAGTGTTGAATGGTTAGACGGAGTTGTTTTTGATGCAAGAGTGGCTATCGGTGGATTACCACAATTCTTTAGACATACTAATAAAGACTTCCCAGGCTCACCTTATCTAGTGGCAGATAAAGATAAAAGAATTATGTGGCGAGCATTGTTTGACTCATGGGGTAAAACAGTTATAGGTATCACCACTAAAGGTGGAACATTTAGAACTAATGCTAAAGGTCGTAACCTAACGCAAGACGATATAGCACCACTATTAAAACTTAAAGATACAGTATTAGTAAGCCTAGACTACAACGTAGATACACCATTAGAAGGTGTTAAATACTTCCCTTCTGTTGCAGACTCTAAAGACTATGATGATATAGCAGCTCTGATAGCAGAATGTAATATGGTCATAGGGGTTAATACTACAGCTTTACATTGTAGTGCCGCTATGGGCGTTAAAACATGGTGTCTAGTGCCTAAATATCACCAATGGCGTTATGCTCAAGTAAGTATGCCTTGGTATAGACACATGAGGCTTATCTACCAAGACGATAGAACATGGAAAGAAGTTATTGAACAACTTAATATCTGACGAATATAGGGAAATGCAGGCAAAACTGCATGAAAACCCTGGCTATGGTGTAGCAAGTTTAGCTTATGCACCACTTGTAGACCTAGTGATAAAGGAAAACAAAGTAAGATACCTATTAGACTATGGCGCAGGCAAATGTAGGCTAAAAGATGCAATTAAAGAAGAAGTCAAATACACAGCTTATGAGCCTAGTAATGAATTATGGGCATCTATTCCTGAACCTACAGAGTTTGTGGCTTGTATAGACGTGCTAGAGCATATAGAGCCTGAATTATTAGATAATGTATTAGATGATCTACAACGAGTCACTATGAAATATGGCTTATTTACTATACATACTGGACCTGCTGTTAAAGTTTTACCAGATGGGCGTAATGCACACCTTATTCAAGAACCACTATCATGGTGGGAAAACAAAATTAAATTAAGATTCACAATAATTAAACAAGTAGGTATGCCTGATGGTTGTATCTTCTTTGTTAAAAAAGGATAAACATGGCATTCACTTCATATACGACTTTTATAGCGGTAGTCGCAGACTATTTAGCTAGGACAGACCTTACCAGTCAAATACCTGACTTCGTAAACCTAGCACAAAATAGAATGAGTCGTGACTTACGAGTAAGACAAATGCTAAAGGTAGCCACAGCAGCTACTACAGGTGGTGATAGCACAGTCGCTTTACCTTCTGACTATTTAGAGCTTAAAGAAATACATATTACAGGTAACCCACCTAAAAATTTAGAGTTTCAATCACCTGACTTATTCTTTCGTAATGGTCAAATAGCAAACTCTGGTTTACCTACTAAATTTACAATACTCGCAGAAGAATTCCAATTCTCACCTGCACCGGATGGCACATATACAGTACAAATGCTTTATTACGCTAAACCAACCTTTATCTCTAGCTCTACAGCAAGCAATTTATTTCTAGCTTATTTCCAAGATGCTTTACTGTATGCAACATTAGGTGAAGCTGAACCTTATCTACTTAATGATGCAAGAACACAAACGTGGTCTGCCTTGTATGACAGAGCAATTAGTAACATTATTAGTAGTGATCTTGGTGGAACATATCCTAGTACTTCATTAAACGTAACAACACAATAAGGAATTATCATGGCTGAAATGTCGAATTTTTTGGAAAATGCGTTAGTAAATGCAACTCTACGAAACACAACCTATACATCACCCGCTACAGTATATGTAGCATTATTTACTACAGACCCAACAGATGCAGCATCAGGCACAGAAGTTACTGGCGGTTCTTATGCTAGAACATCCGTTGCTTTTGCTGCACCTTCTAATGGAGCTGCTGCAAGTAGTGCTGACTGCACTTTCCCAACTTGCACATCTACATGGGGAACAGTAAGTCATATAGGTATATTTGACGCATCTACATCAGGAAACCTTTTATATCACACGCCTTTAGATACATCTAAAACAATTGAAACTGGTGATATATTCAAGATAGCTTCAGGTAGTTTAACAGTTACATTGGCTTAATATGCCTACGCCATTAACGCTAGAACAACTAGACGTCTATGGTAGTTTAGAAAGTGTCCCATATAGTTTAGACCATAACTTCTATACTGGTAAAGTATGTGGACCTTGGACATTAGACGAGTTAGATGCCTTTGGTAGTTTAGATAGTTTAGTCTTATCATTAGACGATACTCTATGGACTACTGGTGCTTGTATTAATTTATCAGCAGGTATCGTAACCGCTAGTGCAACCGCTAGTACTTCTGCTAATAGAGTAAGAACAGGTATAGGAAGTGTAACAGCTACAGGCACAGTTATTTCTAGTGGAAATAGAATTGCTGCTGGTGTAGGTTCTGTTACTGCTAACGCATTTTTAGAGTCAAATGGTAGTAAAATTACAGGTGGCATAGGTTCAATAACTGCTACTGCTACTGCAACATCTAACGCCAATAGGGTTAGAGCAGGGCTAGGAAGCATCACAGGCAACGCTACAATAGTAGCTAATGGTAATGCTATTTTTAAGAGTAATGGTACTATAAATGGCACAGCAACAACCACAGGAAGTTGTAATAGAATTAGGTCAGGCGTTGGAGTTATCGCTTCTACAGGAACAGTAACTTCTAATAGTGTTAGGACAAGAACTACATCAGGTTCTATATCAGCAACAGCAACAACAACTGCATTAGGTGGCTTTACTGCATCAGGAGCAGGTAGTATTAGTGCAACAGCATTAGCTTCATGTAGTGCAAAAGCAATATTTGCAGGTGTAGGTCGTATTTCAAGTCTAGCATCTCTAACCGCTATAGGTTATAGACTAGGTGAGGAATGGTCTACTTCTACCGCAGGCACAGAAACATGGTCTACAGTTTCAGCAGGTGTAGAAACTTGGACAAATGTAACAGCAGGAACAGAAACATGGAGTGATATAGCAGTAGGCTCTAACACTTGGACAGACACTTCTTCTAGTAGTAACACATGGCTTCAACAAGGATAAATTAAGGACTCAACATGGCAAAGACAAAAATTTCAGAATACTCAACAACCGCTGCAAGTAATACGGATATTGATAGCACCGATATTAATGAGGGATGTGCGCCTTCAGGGATAAACAACGCTATACGTTCCCTAATGGCTCACCTAGCTGTAGACTATAACGCTACACAAGCCTATACCACTACAGCAACTGCGGCAGGTACAACTACACTTACTGCATCTAGCACACTATTACAATTCTTTACAGGCTCTACCACACAAACAGTCGTATTACCTGTAGTAAGTACATTAGCAACAGGACAACGCTACGAGATACATAATAACTCGTCAGGTGCTATTACAGTAAACTCATCAGGCTCAAACCTAGTGGCTACTGTCCCAGCAGGCGTTACCACAGTTTGCACTTGTATCTTAATCACAGGCACAACTGCTGCTTCTTGGGATGCTGACATACAAGGCTTCACGACTACACTTCCAGTAGCTCAAGGTGGTACAGGATCAACAACTTTAGCAGGTGCTAACATAGCGGTTCTTAATTCTGCACAAACATTTACAGCAGCACAACGAGGCACAATTACTGTCTTAACAGATGGTGCTACTATTACACCTGACTTTGCTGTGACTAATAATTATTCAGTTACACTCGGTGGCAATAGAACTTTAGCAAACCCTACTAACATTACTGCTGGACAAAGTGGTTCTATCTTTGTATCACAAGATGGCACAGGTTCACGCACACTAGCTTATGGCACTTACTGGGACTTTGCTGGTGGCACAGCACCTACATTATCAACTGCTGCTTCTTCTGTAGACCGAATAGACTATGTAGTCAGAACTGCGACTTCTATCCATGCAGTATTTACCGCTAATTATAGTTAAGGATTACGAATGTCAATTATTGGCTCAAATATATTAGCAGGTGCTAGTGGACAAGCAGGATATAACCTAAACAACTCACTTCGCTTTAGAAGTAGTGCATCTGCTTACCTATCAAGAACATTTACAACCCCAACAGATAGCAAAAAATTTACATTAAATATGTGGGTTAAACTTGGGTATATTAGTCCTGGCGGTGGTTCAACAGGTTGGAAGTCTTTATTTGGAAATTCAACACTTATTGGATTTGGAACATCTGACCTAGACAACTATCCTTTAGTTCAAGCAAAAGCAACACAATTAATATTTAGTGACTCAACATCTTCTATAGCATGGACTCCTTTACTTCGTGATCCATCTGCATGGTATATGATGACACTTGTATATGACTCAACACAGGCAACTGCCGCAAATAGAATAGTTTGTTATTTAAATGGCACGCAACTTTCTGTTCAAAATGGCTCATATCCAACATTGAATCTTGCATCACAATTTAATATTGCTAGTTCAATTAATAGTTTTGGTAGGTCAGCAAATACTACTTCTTTCTTTGACGGTTACATGGCTGAAATAAACTTTGTAGACGGACAAGCCTTAACACCATCATCATTCGGCGAAACCGATACAACCACAGGTTCATGGAAACCTAAAGCCTACACAGGCACTTATGGCACTAATGGGTTCTACCTTAAATTCTCTGACATAGCTACTACATCAGGTTCTAATGCAGGTTTAGGTAAAGACTTTAGTGGTAATGCAAACTACTGGACTACTAATAACATATCTGTTACATCAGGCACAACATATGATGCTATGCTAGATGTGCCTACTAATACAAGTGCGACTGTGGCTAATTATGCTGTTATTAACCCATTAACAAATAGTTCTTATTCAACATTATCAAGTGGAAATTTACAAACATACGGTAATACTGCAACAGATAGTTCAAATTCAAGAAGTTCTATAGCATTTACTTCAGGTAAATATTATATGGAATTTACAGTAACTGGGTCATCTGCTTTAGGAAATACATATCCTCAGTATGGTATTGTAGCTGCAGTAGATGGAAGTTCCCCTAACAATGGACTTCCTCAAGTTGGTGCGACATCAGGAATGCTTTATCCAAATAATTCTGTTGCTTATGTTTCAAGTGGTAACAAAAAAACAAACAATACTGTAACTTCTTATGGCAGTTCATTTACAACAGGGGATGTTATTGGATTAGCAATTGATGCTGATAATGGAGCAATTTATTTTAGTAAAAACAATACTTGGCAAAACAGTGGAGTTCCTACAAGTGGCTCATCTAAAACAGGTGCTGCTTTAAGCTGGACAGGTGCAAGCATAGAACTTCTTATAGCTAATTCTGAATACAATGGCTCTGGCTCACATGCTAACTTTGGTCAAAGACCATTCTCTTACACACCACCTACAGGCTTTGTAGCACTAAACACATATAACCTACCTACCCCTACTATATTACAGGGTAATAAGTATATGGATGCTGTTACTTATAATGGTAGCAATTCAAACCTTACTGTAACAAATGCTGGTAGTTTTCAACCAGACTTGGTATGGGCAAAGTCAAGAAGTGGTGCATATAATAATATTTTAGTAGATGCAATTAGAGGTGGTAATTTATATTTATCTTCAAATACAACAACAGCTGACACAACATCAACTGGACTAGCTACATTTACAAGTACTGGTATAACATGGATAGGTGGAGCTTCTGGTGTTAATGCTAGTGGCGATACTTATGTAGATTGGATGTGGAAAGGTGGTAATGGAACATCATCTAACACTTCAGGCTCTATTACATCTACTGTATCTGTAAACACAACTGCTGGGTTTAGTGTGGTGACTTATACAGGTAATAACACAAATGGTGCAACAGTAGGTCATGGGCTTGGCGTTGCTCCAGCAATGATTATTACAAAAGTAAGAAGCACTACAAGTAGTTGGTGGGTATATCAAAAGGCTATGGGTGACAATACTATGGCACTCAATACAACTGCTGCACAAATAGCATCTACAGGAAATGGTGTTTACAACACAGCAAGCTTTACTTCTAATGTATTTGCACTTGGAGCTGGGGTTATTAACGGAAGCGGTGCAACTCATGTTTCATATTGCTGGGCAGAAATAGCAGGGTTTAGTAAGTTTACGAGCTATACTGGTAATGGTAGTACTGACGGACCATTTATTTTTCTTGGCTTCCGCCCTAAATTTGTAATGATTAAACGCACAGACTCTACTAATGATTGGAATATGTATGACAGTAGAATTGGTGCATATAATGTCATTGATGAATTATTAAAAGCTAACACATCTGCCGCTGAAACAACTTATTACACTTATGGAATTGACTTTTTAAGTAATGGCTTTAAATTAAGAGAAACTGATACAGGTCAAAACGCTTCAGGCGGCACATATATAGTAGCTGCATTTGCAGAGAACCCATTTAAGAATAGTAATGCACGTTGATGCCTAAAAAAATAAACATTATTGGTAAAAAGTTTAATAGATTAACTGTATTAGAAAAAGTTGATGCAGGTAAATATCAATATAAATATTTATGTCAATGTGAGTGTGGTAATAAAAAGATAATTCAAAGCACTTGTATTATTCAAGGCACAACAAAGTCATGTGGTTGTATCAAGACTGAAATGCTTGTTAAAAAGAATTATAAGCATGGTAAAAGCCATACTTCTGCATATAAATGTGCTTGGTCAAGAGTAATGCACATGAAGCGTAAGTTTAGATTACCTCAATGGGCAGATGTTGAAGCTATTAGACAGTTTTATATGAACAAACCACAAGGATGTGAAGTAGACCATATAATACCTTTAAGTGGTAAAACAGTATCAGGACTTCATGTATTAGAAAATTTACAGTATCTAACCATTGCAGAAAATAGAAGTAAAAATAACAAATTTATAGGAGTGTAACAAATGTTTTTATTAAACGGTAACAGACTTTCAGAAGGCACAGCGTTTAAAGATGCTGAAGGCAATCAATACCCTCAAAACTGGCTTAACCTTTCTACAGAAGAAGAAAAGAACGCTGTAGGGATTACATGGGTAGTTGACCCAGCACCTGTAGATACTCGTTTCTACTGGGACACAAACCTACCTAAAGCTCTTGAAGATAAACTTGAAGAAGATGGTTCTACAACTAAAGGCTTAAAGTCTCAATATGTAACTCAAGTTAAAGACACAGCAGGTAAACTACTTAACACGACTGACTGGTATGTTATTCGTAAAGCTGAACGCAATGTAGAAGTCCCTTCAGAAGTAGCTCTAAAACGCACACAAGTGGTTGCAGAGGCTAATAGATTAGAAGTTGGTATCAAAGCATCAACTACTGTAGAAGCTCTTATAGAGGTATTAAACGCACAAAACTGGGGTGAGTAATGGCTACACAAAGAGTAGCATTTACAGAATGGTTACCAGACCAACCTTCTACGACTGGTGCTTTATTAGAGGCTAATAACGTCTATCCACTCACAGTTGGATACGCACCATTTCCTGCATCAGCAGACTTATCTAATGCTGCTAGTGAGGCTCTTAATAACGTAGTAGCCGCTAAATATCAATTATCTACAGAACTCTTTGCAGGTGGTGCTACTAAATTATTCAAATATAATGGCACAACACTAGCTCTTTCTAACGTAAGTAAGAGTGGTGGTTATACTGGCTCTGATAGATGGGCTTTCACACAATTTGGTGATACTTTACTTGCCACTAATAATAACCAAGTCATACAAGCATGGACTATAGGTACATCTACAGCTTTTGCAGATGTATCAGCATCAGCACCTAAAGCCAAATACATAACTGTAGTGCGTGACTTTGTAGTCGCAGCATACATAGATACAGAAGCTAATAAGGTTCAATGGTCAGACATCAATGATGAAACTGATTGGACTGCTGGTGGTGCAAGTCAGTCAGACTATCAAATTATTCCTGAAGGTGGCAACATAGTTGGCATCACAGGTGGGGAGTCAGGTCTAGTATTTTTAGAACGCTCAATTGTAAGAATGTCCTACATTGGTTCACCATTATTCTTTCAGTTTGATGCAATTAGTAGAAATTTAGGATGTAACTCACCCAACTCAATTACACAATATGGCAATATGACATACTTCCTAGCGGATGATGGTTTCTATTCTTGTGACGGACAACAACTCTATAATATTGGTAATGATAAGATAGATGAATACTTTTACAGCAATTTAAGCACTTCTTTATCAGATACTATTAGCTCTGCTGTAGACCCTGTAAACAATATTGTAATATGGAATTACCCTAATACTTCAGGTGGTCGTTCACTTCTTATTTATAATTGGCTAGTTAAAAAATGGTCAAGTGCTGATACCACTACAGAATATGTAGCTTCTCTAGCAAGTGCTACTATTACCCTAGAAGGTTTAGATGCTTATGGTACAGTAGACTCTATTGCTACATCATTTGATAATAGGTTTTGGTCAGGTGGTAAGTTTATTTTTGGTGGCATAGATAACACTAAAATAGTCACCTTTACAGGTGCTAGTACCACAGCTTCTCTTATCGTAGGTGAATTAGAATTTGGTTATAACTCTGTTGTTACATTAGCAAGACCACAAATAGATAATGGCTCTGCAACAGTTTCTGTAGCTTCCAGACGTGAATTAGATGACACTATTACATTCTCAACAGGTGTTGCAGCTTCAGCAGAAGGCAGAGTACCTTTAAGGTCTTATGGTCGTTATCATAGACTTAAAGTCGTGCCTACAGGCACATGGACACATTGTATAGGGGTAGATGTAGACTCTACTACTAATGGGAGCAGATAATGGCTCGTGATATGTACCGCAAGCTAAACCCTACAGGTTCAGAGCCTAGAGATATTAGCACAGTTGTAAATGGATTAATAGAAGGCAAGTCTAACAACACAGGTGAAATTACTTTAGCTGCTAGTGGTGCTACAACTACAACCATTAGTGATGAACGTATAGGTTTTAATTCTGTAGTATTACTAATGCCAACTACAGCTACTGCTGCTAGTACAACGTATGCTGAATTTCCTTATGGTGCATGGCAAGATAGCACAACACAGTCAGCAGCAAGTACGACTACAGCATATCCTATTACATTTAATACTGTAGACTATGAAAATGGTATTGTATTACAAAGCACATCACAATTAAGAGCTACTTATGCTGGATTATATAACCTTCAGTTTAGCTTTCAATTATCTAACCTAGCCAACTCTACAGAAGATGTAGATGTATGGTTTAGAGTAAATGGTACAGATGTTCCAAAGTCTAATAGCATATTTGGTTTAGCACCTAGAAAAAATCCTAGTGACCCATATCATATAATTGCATCTATGAACTTTTTTGTTTCATTAGCTGCTACAGACTATGTGCAGATTATGTGGAGAGCATCTAGTACAGACGTTACTATTAAAGCTCAAGCAGCACAAACATCACCTACTAGACCAACAACACCTAGTGTTATTGCTACTATGCAATATGTATCAGATGGTGGTTATTCTAGTGGTTTATTTGGTGGAGTATATGTAAGTTCTACATCTAGTGGAAGTGCTGTTATTACACATCCAGCTAATACATTAACAGACAAGATATACAAGTATATAATAGTAGGATGATATTACACTACATACCTAAAGATAAGTTACGAGAACATTGGGACTATGTTAAACATGGTCTTGAATTAGTAAGGCAACATGGTCATACACAATGGATAGTAGAAGATGTCTATTGTGACTGTTATGAAAACAGGTCTATGTTATTTGTAGGTCTAGTGGATAACAAAGCAGTAGGTTTTGTAGTATTACAACCTATAGGTGACACACTTCATGTCTGGGCTACATGGTCTACACTTAATGACCAAACATTATTTTATCAAGCATGGCAAGAAATACAACAAATAGCAAAACAAGGTGGTAAGTCTAGGGTTACATTTTCATCTCAACGTAAGGGATGGGAACGTAAAGCTAGATCATTAGGTTTTAAACCTCAAACATGGGAATTTACACTTTAAGGAAAGCAATATGATAAGTTTACACAATTGGCTAAATAATTTAGTAGAGTCATTTACATTTTATGGTGGTGGTTCAGGCGGTGGCGGTGGAGGCACGACTACATCTAAAACATCTAGCGAACTAGACCCTACTGTTAGACCTTATGTAGAATATGGACTTGGCGAAGCTAAAAATTTATATCAACAACCAGGACCTAACTACTTTGCTGGTCAAACTTATGTCAGTCCTTCACAACAAACAACAACTGCATTACAAGCAGCTCAAAATAGAGCTATGGCAGGTAGTCCATTATCCACAGCAGGACAACAACAACAATTAGGTACTATTAGTGGTAATTATTTATCTGCTGGTAATCCATATTTAACACAAGCTCTTGCTGGTCCTACTCAACAAGCTACACAAGCATACAATGATGCTATTGCTAAAGCACAAGGTACTGCATCTATGGCAGGTCGTTATGGTTCAGGTGTATCTGCTGATATTCAAAATAGAGCAGCACAAACTTTAGGCTCAACACTCGCTAATAAATATGGTGAACTTGCTTACAGCAATTATGCAGGTGAACGTGCTTTACAAAACCAAGCTGCTGTCAATGCACCTCAAATGGCTGCTAGTGATTACGCAGACATTCAACAATTAGCTAACGTAGGTAAAACTGCGGAAGGTTATCAACAAACTGCATTACAAAGTGATATTGATAGATATAATTATCAACAAAACTTACCATATCAAAAACTTGCTTCATACTTGGGTGCAGCTTATGGATCACCTCAAGGTCAAGTATCTACATCACAACAACAGTCTAGTGGTGGTGGAAAACTGGTATGCACCGCTATGAATAAGGCTTATGGCTTTGGTTCATTCCGTCAAGCTATCTGGTTACAACATTCAGCTACAATGCCTAACGCTAAAACTATTGAGAAGGGTTATCACAGACTATTCTTACCGGTAGTAAACTTTGCGTTTAGTGCAAAACCAACATGGACTCGCAAATTAGTACGCAAAATTGCAGAGCATATTGCTAGACACAGAACAGCAGACTTATGGAAAGAAATGCGTGGTAAACGTAGAGATACTCTAGGTCGTATATATAGAGCAATTATAGAACCATTATGTTATTTAGTGGGAAAGGTTTAATATGGGACAAATGTTAATTCCTGCTGCTATAGGCGCAGGTATCGGAGCAGTAGGTGGTGCAGCTATGGGTAAGAACCCACTAAAGACTGCATTACTAGGAGCAGGTATTGGTGCAGGTGGCGCAGGTCTATTTGGTGGAAGTGCTGCCGCAGGTGCTGGAGCTGGAGCTGCTGAAGCTGGAGCAGGCACAGGTATGTTTGGTAGTTTAGAAGCTATTAGCCCATTTACTCCTACAGGTGTATTAGGCACACAAACTGCTACGTCTGCTTTATCAGGTATGCAACCTGCATTAGGTATGGCAGGTGAACAATTTGCAGCACAAAACGCACCTATGTTTGCAGGTCAAGGTGGTATGTTTGACACAGTAGCAAGCCAAAACCAAATACTAGGTGGCATAGGTCAACAAACAGCTATGGGTGGTGGTGGCTATGACCCTTCTATGTTAGGTAGTATTCAACGTGGTGCAGAAAGCGGATATAACACACTAGCGGACTGGACTAAAGCTAACCCTATGCAAGCATTAAGCACAACAGGACAACTAGCATCTGCTATGACTCCACAACCTATGCCACAACCACAAATGCCAGCACCAGCACAAATAAGACCTGGCTCATATAATACTGCACCTACACTCGGTCAAGGTCCTAATGAAAAGGTCGCATCAAGAATACAATTAACTCCACAACAATTACAATTGTATCCATCTTATTTTAGAGGAGGCTATTAACATGGCTTTTTTCCCAACAGATACCGGTGGTTTTTTTGATGGTATGAATATATTTGGCGCAAAGATGCCTACATATTTAGGTGGTGCAGATGGCTTACTATCAACCACAGAACAAGAAAAACTTAAAAACCAAGCATTAATCTCTGGCATATTAGGTGCAGGTGCAACATATTTAGCACAACCTAAAAACCAAGGCTATGGTTCTGCTTTACCTTACCTAGCGAAGTCTTATCTAGGTGGTATGACACAATCACAAGGTGCTTATGACCAAGGTACACAAAACTTATTAACACAAGGTAAATTAGCTGAATTTAAACGTGAAGCAGAAACTGCTAAACTTACTAAAGAAGCTCAACAAGAATTATTAAATGATTCAAGAGTTCAAAATAATGCAACACTAAAAGCATTAGTAGCTAAAGGTGAATTTGGTAAAGTTGCAGATATTATTAGTCCTAAACCTGCTGAAAATGATTACGATAGATATTCTTTTGCATATAAAGAAAAAGCATTTAAAGACTTAACTGCACCTGAAAAACAAGACATTATTAAACAAGTGCAACAAGATAAAAAAGATCAAGCTACACAAATTTCTTTTGGCACACCAACAACTGCTATTAACCCAAAAACAGGAAAAGAAGAATTAGTACAATTTCCAAATAAACCAGGTGAAAAACCAATTTTTACTGGACTTGAAAAACCAACACCAGAACTTAAACTTAAACCTATTCCTGCTGGTCCTGCAACTGCTTATGCTGAAAATAATGCTGCAATGAAAGCGGTTGATGATGCTATTGCTAAAGTTGAAAAAGCTGGTGAAAATACATTTGGAGTAAAAAACTATTTACCAGGAGCAATTACACAACGTATAGACCCTAGTGGTATTGATGCACGTTCTGCTGTATCAGCTATTGGTAGTAAAAAATACCATGACATTTCAGGTGCTGCTGTAACAATATCTGAAGCTCCAAGAATGGCACCATTTATTCCTTCATCATCAGATACTAAAGAAAAAATATTACAAAATTTAAGAAATATTAAAGCTCAATATGCAGATACTAATAACTCTTTATCTTCTGTATATAATGAAGATCAAGGATATAGACCATTAAATGTATCTCCAGAAGTTTTAACTAAACCTACAGGGAAAAACCAACCACAAAATATGCCTGCTAACGCACAACAAAATAGAGCTTATATTGGTAATAGAGCAATTGTTGTTAAAGGTAATAAATGGGTGTATGAAGATACTGGAGAGGAAGCAAAATAATGGCATTACCACCACTACCACAAGGTGCAACATTATTACCACCATTGCCACAAGGTGCTAGTTATGATGCTCCAATAGACTTTAGTATTCCTACAGAAAAAGCATTACGCACAAGTTCTGTTAAAGAACAACCTATCACAAGAAGTTATGCAGATGAATTAAAAAGACAACTAGGTCTGACTGCTCGCTATTTAACTGAAGGAACTGTTGGTACTGCTGACTTTTTAGCAACCCCTGTTCGTGCATTAGGAAATGCTATTCTTCCAGAAAATTTACAAGCTAGACCATTAGCACCAGCTTTAACTAGAAATTTACCACAACCAGAAACTACTACTGAAAAAATGGTAGCAGGTCCATCAAGAGCTTTAGCAAGCACACTAGGCACAGCAGGTCTTGGCACATTAGTTAAGCCTGTATCACAATTAGGTCAATCTATTCAACAAGCATTGACTGCAAATGCACCTACACAAGCAGCAGCAGCTACCGGTGGTGGTTTAGGACAAGCAACTACACAAGAATTAGGTGGCGGTCAAATTGCTCAAACTTTAGCTGGGTTAGGTAGTAGTTTAGTAGGTGCTGGACTTGTTAGACCAAAGGCTATTGGTCTCTCTACTCAACAACTACAAAATGCTAATAGAGATGAAACATTAAAACTAGGTAGAAATGCTGGTTATGTTGCACTACCTACAGATGTAGGTGGAAGTAAAATAGGTCGTTTCCTAGAAGGTGTTTCTGGTAAATTTAAAACAGAAGAATTAGCTAGTGCTAGAAACCAACAAGTGACAAATAATTTAACTAAAAAATATTTAGGTTTGCCTGAAGATACACCATTAACAATTGAAGTTTTAGATAATGCTAGAACATCTGTATATCCTGCTTATCAAGCAATTGCTGAAACAGGTACTATTAATTTAGGTAATAATAATCCATTCTCTAATATTGTAACTGGAGTTAATAAAATAGCAGGTGGTAAAAATGCACTTATGCAAGATATACCTGATAATTATACTATGGATGCTGCAGCAGCTATTCAAAAGTTAAAAGAGTTACGTAGTGATGGTAGTGCTTATTTAAGATCAGGCACTAATATTATGAAACCTAACCCTAAAGAAGTAGTACGTGGCAATAGATATTTAGCTGAAGCCAATAAACTAGAAAAAGCAATTGAGAACCATGTTGTTAAATTAGGTCAACCAGAATTAATTGACCAATTTAGAAATGCAAGAAAATACATTGCTAAAACATTTACAGTAGAAAAAGCATTAAACCCACAAACAGGAGTTGTAGATGCTAGAAAAATAGCTAAACAATTAGATCAAGGCGTTCCTATCACTGATGAATTAGCTTTAGTGGGTAAGTATGCTAAAGCATTTCCTAAAACAACTAAAGTAGTTGCTCAAGCACCTGCACCATTTTCTGCTTTAGATTTGTATGGCGCTGGTGCAGGTACTGGATTTGATTTAATGACTGGCGTTCCTGCATTATCACTTTTAGCTCCTGCAAGAATTGCATCAAGATATGGGTTAATGACGCAACCAGTACAAAGGATGCTTGCTACACCACAATATACACCTAAAACAGCACCTTTTGTGCCATATCAAGGCTTGCTTAATAATCAAGAATAAGGACAACAATGAGTGATATAGACCCATTTGAATACGGTAAATTAACCGCACAAGTTACAGCACTTCAAGATAAAGTAGATAGTATGGAAACAGATATAAAGTCGCTCCTAGAACTTGCAAACAAGTCTAAAGGTGGCTTCTGGGCAGGTATGGCAATTGCTTCTGCTATTGGTGGCTTTATTACCTTTGTAACTAATCATTGGCTAGGAAAGTAAAATGAAACAATTACTCATGGCAATAACTTTATTGTTGCTGTGGGTGTTTCTTTATGACTACGCAGAAGCTAAAGAACTTCCAAAAGAAATGAGCATGGCTACAGAAGCAGGTGAAATAGTATTAACTTCTGAAGAATGTGTATTTAAAAAAATGGGCTTACAAGGTTATGACTACGCTGCTTATGCAACTGACAAAGGGCATCCTAACCATGAAGGTTGTTGGAAGTCTGACAGCTATGAAGGTAAACACGCAGTCTATATCTATTTCCCAGAGATAAATCAAACAGCAGTATTTGACGCTAAACTATTTCAACCTAAAGCTAATATATGAGTTTTATTACAGAGAACAACATAGCTAATTTATATAGTGCGCTAATAGAGTTCCCTGTTTTTGACGAATATAAACTTCCGCCTGCATCTAAAGTAGACTTTGTTATTGTGCATGATAACAATATATGTGGACAATATGAACCACCAGAACAAGGTGAGCCTCATGTCATTACCATTAGCACAGCACGTCATTCTCATTTGTATCCAGTCCTTATGACACTTGCACATGAGATCATTCATATGTGTGTATATTTAGAATCACCTAAAACTGATAGATATACTAGCCATAAAGGCTTATTCTTAAAACTACAAAAGCGTGTAGCCAATCATCTTGGCTTTGACCCGAAGGAGCTTTAATGTTTAATTTAATTAGTTTAATCTTACCTGCTTTAGTGCCAGCATTTGCTGATGGTGCTAGAGGTCTTATAGCAAAGTTTACAGGTGGTGCAGGTGGACAACCACAAAACATGACAGAACGTATAGAGCTTATGAAAGCAGAAGCAGAGAAGCTACAGGCTTTAGCTTCACTAGATAACCCTACTGGTGAACCTTCTAAATGGATTATAGACCTTCGTGCTTCATTCAGATACATCATCATTAGTGCTATTATGATATTTACCGCTATAGTGGTATTCAACCCTGATGTTGTAGGTGCTGCTGTAGTTGCAGTATTCCTAGACATGACTGGAGCTTGTATGTCATTCGTCATTGGCGAAAGAATGTACCTGACACTTAAAAAATGATAGTTTTAAATATAATGAATTGGATAG
>Ga0209297_1000657_pt1 | contig 21442 bp, 20 predicted proteins | sample S_130805_MF_Meta_FD_187322 | JGI IMG/M metagenome (GOLD analysis project Ga0209297, IMG submission 187322) | Freshwater microbial communities from Lake Simoncouche, Canada to study carbon cycling - S_130805_MF_MetaG (SPAdes) (version 2) | ecosystem: Environmental > Aquatic > Freshwater > Lake ...
GTTTACGTACTCGGATAAATTCAACGGCATCAGCTGCTTCTGTAGATGCTGCGCCATCGATCATTTCAAAACCTTCACAGAGTGCCAGAACTTCATCTGCACGTTCTTGATCCTCATCAAGTTGCATGAGAAGAACTGAACCTGCAACTTCAAATCCCAGTGGATGCCAGGCCTCAACAGCTTTGAGTGTTGTCTGATCAATGATTTCAAGCATTGAAGGTTTGAATCTCAAAAGTGCTGCAGCCGCAGCAGCCGCGTTCTTAATGTGTGGAAAGGTTGCGATAATTGTTGCTGGGGTAGCAGGGCGCACAGCTAGACCAACCACGATTTCTGTAATAATTCCTAGCGTTCCTTCAGAACCAATCATTAATCGCGTGAGATCAAGAGTCGTTACAGCCTTCTTCGTCGCACTTCCGAGTTGAATGAGTTGACCATCTGCCATGACAACTGTCAGCGCTCGAACATGGGCAGATGTGACGCCGTACTTCACACAACACATACCGCCAGCATTAGTCGCCGCATTCCCGCCGATTGTTGACCAATCTCTACTTGCTGGATCTGGGAGATAGGCAAGGCCATGTCCTTCTGCAGCCTTATCTAGATCGAGGTTAATCACACCAGCTTCAACACGTGCAATGAGATTAGTTGTATCAAGTTCAATGATCTTATTCATCTTCTCAAGTGAGATTACAAGCGACGATGATGTTGCATTAGCTCCACCGGATAGACCACTTCCAGCACCTCGCGGAACAACTGGAATGTTATGTTCATTGGCGTAGGCAACTGCCTTTGCGACTTCCTCCGTTGATTTAGCTAATAAAACAATTGCAGCAGCTTCGTGCGGAGCAAAAGGTGCTTGATCTTTCGAGTAAGAGAGAGTTATTTCTGAATCGGTAATCAGTGAAGCGCTTGCGCCTAATACCGCGCGTAGTCCTGCCTCGTGATCCATTTGGGAATTTTACCTGTAAATCAGCGCGGTGGAAGAGAGAATCGTTGCCCCTTTTGCGCGACAACTAAGCCATCTTCGAGCAAAGTCAGAAGCGCCTTCTCAACTTGTGAGGGGACATCCCAGAGTTGCATGATCTCCTTCTTGCTTAAGGCAGGATTTTCACGAAGTGCTTGCACAATCACCCCGCGACATTGTCGATCTGTTCCATGCCAGCTTTGAGTTCGTTTTGGTTGATCTGAAAGTGGGTAATCAAGGCTGCGCCATATGCATTGATCTGCCAGCGGACATTGTCCACACTTTGGATTCTTAGCTGTGCAAATCAGCGCGCCAAGTTCCATCGTGGCAGCAGCCCACGCATGTGGATTTTTTGCCGGAATTATCTTCTCTCGTAGTTCGCGTTCAGATTTTGTAGGAGCCGCAGTAGGTACTTCAACGCCATCGATCACGCGCGCAAAGACTCTTCGGATATTGATATCAAGTACAAGAGAACGCCCCTCAAAGGCGAAGGCGATAATTGCTGCACTTGTGTAATCGCCGATACCTGGAAGATCGCGCAGCTCAGATTGTGTCTCTGGAATTTTCCCCTTGTACTGCGTTGAAATTACCTTTGCGCATTCATGTAATCGCAACGCACGCCTTGGATATCCCAATCGACCCCAAGCAGTAATCACCTGCGCAGGTGTTGCAGCAGCTAAGGCTGCAGGAGTCGGCCACCGTCTCATCCATTCGATATAGATCGGGAGTACACGGGCAACAGGTGTTTGTTGCAACATAATTTCGCTGACTACAACGCCCCAAGCATCTGTAGTGCGCCACGGGAGATCGCGCTTATTCTTTTTATACCAGGCGAGAACTGGTTGGTGGAGAGAGCTCATTCCCCAGTGATCGCAACCCTCTTTAGAGCTTGATCAAGTCGAGATATTTCAAAGATCTCCATGCCATCGATCTTGACATCACTTCCCGTTGGAACAAGCGCCTTCTTAAATCCAAGTCGATAGGCCTCAGCTAAACGTCGAGATACACCACTAACTTTGCGAATCTCGCCAGCTAAGCCAACTTCACCGATCGCAACTAAATCAGGAGGTAGCGCTAAACCTTTCGCCGCCGAAGCTACCGCTAGCGCGAGTGCTAAATCAGCAGCCGGCTCTGACATTTTCATACCGCCTACTGTCGCGGCATATACATCGCGACCACCAACACGAACACCTGCGCGAAGTTCAAGAACAGCCAAGGTCATTGATGTGCGCGCAGAATCTAATCCACTTGTTACCCGACGTGCATTTCCAAAATCACTTTCACGCCCCGCACTGACTAACGCTTGAATCTCAGCTAAAAGTGGGCGACGACCTTCAAGAGTGACGGTTACGCAGGTTCCAGGTACGGGTTCAGTGTGTCGAGAGGTAAAGAGACCGGTGGGATCAATCACTGATTCGATGCCTGTATCACTTAAATCAAAGCAGCCCACTTCATCACTAGCACCGAAGCGATTTTTAATTGCGCGGATAAGTCGAAGGCGAGAATGACGCTCTCCCTCAAATTGCAGGACAACATCGACAATATGCTCAAGAAGTCGCGGACCAGCGATAGATCCATCTTTAGTGACATGGCCTACGAGTAATAAAGTAATGTCACGATCTTTACAGATTCGAATAAGTGCACCAGCAACTTCGCGCACCTGTGTCACTCCACCAGGTGATCCATCTGCCGCCGAGCTTCCAATAGTTTGAACGCTATCGATGATAAGAAGCGCTGGCTTGACTGCATCGATATGTGCAATGACTGCGCCTAGGTCTGTCTCTGATGCTAAAAATAAAAGTGGATCAACTGCATTGATTCGCTCTGCACGAAGGCGCACCTGGGAAGCTGACTCTTCACCACTGATATAGAGCGCACTCATTCCTTTTGCTGCAGTCTGTGCTGCAACAGAGAGCAAAAGTGTGGACTTACCAACACCAGGTTCACCCGCAAGCAAAATAGCTGCACCTGGAACTAAACCTCCGCCGAGAACTCGATCGAGTTCGCTGACTCCAGTTTCGCGTGCACGGGCCATTGAGAGATCAACATCTCCGATTGGAGTTGCTGCATGTGAGACTTTGCCGGCGACAAGTGAGAGTTTCTTCGGAGCTGCTATCTCTTCGACACAACCCCACGCCTGGCATTCACCGCAACGCCCTACCCATTTTTGGGATGTCCAACCGCACTCGCTGCAGCGGAATGGATCCTTCTCGACCTTGGCCATGAGGTGAGCCTAAAGCAAAGCTCTGACGTGCGCCTTACTTGCCGGCTTGAAGTGTTGCTGGGTGCTGAATAACAAAGAGAGGCAGGCTGCGTGCCTGAGCATCCTTAATGCCCTGCACACGTACATCGCAATGCTTAGCCAGAATGTCATATGCATCTTGGCCCATCAAAGCGGTGAGCTCTGCGCGGTTAGAGATGTAGACAGGCTCGCTACCGATGTGAGCTTCGGTATTGCTGGTGCAGTACCAATCGAAATCATCGCCGCCATCGCCCCAACCTAAGCGCTCGTACTCACCAATAACAGTGACTGAGTATTCGCGCTCGCCAACTTCGCGTGTTTCAAAACTACGACGTAAAGGTAATTGCCAACATACATCTGGTTTTGTTTCAACGAAGTGACGATCTTCTTTCTGAGCTAAATGATGAAGTACGCATCCAAATGAACCGGTGAATCCAGGGGCTTCGTGACCTTTACGATTTAAGAAGATACACGCATCATTAACTGTACGAGTCTTTCGTTCGTTATCTTCATCTAAATCTGTAATGCGAAGTTGGCCGCCAGGTTTCTTCGGGCGAGCTTCTTCATAAAATTGCCACATTTGTGGTGTGAGATGCTGGGCGGCGAGTTGAACGCGCTTCTCATCATCCTCATCTGAGTACATCGCACCTTCTGTGCAACATCCATCATTGGGGCGATCTTTAAAGACACCTTGGCAACCATCGCCATAGATGCAGGTCCAATTTGAGGTGAGCCACGTGAGATCGCATTTGAAGATCTCGAGATCATCATTTGGATCAGCAAACTCGACCCAGTCGCGGGCAAAACCTGGTTTAACTTCGGACATAGTCGCAGAGCCTACGCGTACTCTTTGGCTATGGCTAATCAACAGAAGGTCGCAGTTCTTGGTGCCGGTGTCATGGGCGAAGCTCTTATCGCTGCCCTCATCGGCTCTGGGGTTAAGCCATCAGCAATTTCTATAGTTGAAAAGCGTCCAGATCGCTGCAGTGAGTTGGTTGGTAAGTATGCAATCACTGTAGACGGCCTTGAAAGCGCAGTCTCGACGAGTGATCTCATTCTTGTGGTTGTTAAGCCACAAGATATGCAAGGGCTCCTCGGTGAGATCAAGCCCCACATCAATAAGAGCGCGCTAGTTTTGAGTTTTGTTGCAGGAAAGAAGATCGGATTTATCCAAGAGAATTTAGGTGGCTCACAACCGATCGTGCGCATCATGCCTAACACTCCGACATCGGTAGGTCTTGGTGCAGCCGGATATTCATTTGGTAGCGCCGTTACCCAAGAGCATCGCGCATTTGTCGCATCCCTTTTGGCCGCTGCAGGTAAAGCTGTCGAAGTAGATGAGTCACTACAAGATGCAATCACCGCAACAAGTGGGTCAGGCCCTGCCTACTTCTTCGCCTTTGTTGAAGCGATGGTCGAAGGTGCAATTGCTCTGGGACTCTCGCGTGAAGATGCAACAACGTTGACGATCCAAACAATTGTTGGCTCTGCCGCACTTCTCGAACGCTCAGGTGATTCACCAACAACGTTGCGTGAAAAAGTAACGAGCCCTAACGGAACAACCGCGGCTGCTCTTGCTTCATTTAGTAACGATCATCTCTCTGAAATTGTTGCACGTGCAATGAAAGCAGCACACGCTCGCTCTCAAGAATTGGCATAATGTGAAACGCTTTACTGCAGCCGTTATAGCGGCGCTTCTTCTCACCTCTCCGCAAGTAGAAGCTGCTCCAAAATCAATTGCAGCAAGTGAATTAACGAAGGTTGCGCCTATCGCTGAACACGAAGGTGTTGCAATTTCTAGCCAAGGAATAACGATTTTTTCTAACGCTGAGAAGAAAGTTCAGGTTACTTCTCTGGATTTTGCAGGTGCCGAGAAGTGGAAGCTCACTGTAGAAGGCGCTTCTGATCAGATCGCGATGGCTGCCACATCGGATAAAGAAGGCAATATATGGCTAGCAGGGCTCACCTCTGCGGTCGGCGTCTATGAGACTCAGAACGCTACGAGCAACCCAGTCAATGTTGATGGGGTTGTTGTTGAACAAGTGCCCCCACTACGAAGTGATTTAAATTGCCTCACCCTGTGGAAGTTATCTTCTGCGGGTGCACTGATCGGTACATATTCTGAAAGTGCAACATCGCCGCTATTGATTACCGCAATCTCACAATCTAGTAGTGGAATTTCAATTATCGGAGATCGTGGCGCTGGGACAGTCCTTATCACCTCAACACTGAGTGGAAAATTCTCAGCGGCAAAAGTTATTGGCACAGCAAAAAGTTCGTTCACGTCAATTATTCGTAACCCCGATGGCAGCGCACAGATCTATGGAGCAAGTAGCGAAACTCTCGGTGGTAAGAAACTTGTCGGAGTTCGCGATGGAATCTTGGCTAAGGTAAATCAGAGTGGTGTACTTACCAGCGTCGTGCGAAGTTCAGCGAATCGAGCAACGCGATCCTGGCAGAGCGCAACGTCATCTTATTTTCTTGTGGGTGATCTCAAGGTGAGCGGAAAGAACGAGAGTTCATTTACTAAATTCAATTCAAGTTTTGCACCAACATGGACGCTACGTCTTCCATCCCAAGGTTCTCAACTCGCTGCGATCGGAGCAAATGGAGCTCACTACGCACTCTTTAATTCAACCTCGTCGATTCCTGGTGTTACTGGGTGGAAACCAAGTGCGGCAACACCGATAGTTCTTCGATTTGATAGCAAAGGAGTAATTACTCAGGCACTTAAGTCATCTGAAGTAAAGAGTGCAACGGCCATGTCATATATCTCTAGCGTGGGTCTAATTATTGTCTCCCAGACTGGAATATATAAAGGCTAAGGTTTTGCTAGCGCTAAGTTTCCATCAATATTTGCAACAACTGAAGTTTTGCCAGCAACTGTTATCCACCTGCCACTTATGCCATTGACTGCAGGGCTACTGGTAATGAGTGAGATCTTCTTGGTGGCAAAATCAATGATGCAGAGCCGATCTTCACAATTAAATAGCGCCGAGGAGCCGTTGGTTCGAAGCCAACGGTTAGGTGTTCCAAAATTCGGTGTATCAAAACTCTTTACACTTAACGTTGCCTCAATTACCGCTGTACGAATTTGATTCGCCTTTGGAATCGTCACGGCTGATGCGCCGAGCCACATGGCAAAAGCTCCTTTTGTATTTACTGAAAGCGCAACGTCGTATCCCGTCATCGCCAGCGAACCGGAGGATTCCTCAAGGGTTCGATATACCCACTTTGTTGGGTCGATATCTGTACGAGTAGAGAGACGAATTGCACCAGATGTCGCCTCTTTCTTCTGGTTGATCACCAAGACTGAATCGTAGAGAACATATGTCTGCTTACCGTCGAAGCCAGCGGCTAAGTGAAATGCGACATCGCCAGTTGTTCGTCCATCTGACTTTCGATCTCCATCAAGCTGCTCATAAACCCACTTACTACTTGTATTTAGCTTGAAGGCACCAAGCAGAACTCCTTGAGACTCATCTCGGTAGAAAACTTGAATTCCTGTTGGTGTCACTACGCAGGCATTTGAGACGCTGACATCACTCGCCGTACGCACTCTATTTGGATCTTCATACTTGTTAATTGCAGGACCGTTACCGTCGACGATTTCAACGATAACTTTCTTGCCGTCATAGGTTGCATGGCGAAGATCTTTATCGACCCCATCTGCGTAGAACATATGGAGTTTTTGAGATGTTCCACTTCCACTTATGCAGAGTGAGATCGGGCTGGTGATTTCAGCCGATGTGCGGTTTGTTCCGCCGGCACCATCAATGGTTGTTTTACGCCAGGAAAGACCATTCCAAATAGACATCTTGAGAACACCAGTTACTCCATTGGAGTAGACAATGACAGGCTGCTTATTCCACGTTGTAGTTGAGATGTGAGCAGGCTCAACATTGGGATCAATGATTGTTGACTTCCACGCTGCCTGAGGGGATATGGGTTCAGTAATAACGGGAGTTGAAGAGCCAAGTGAGTTATTGGCAATGATCGAAAATGTATACGCGGTTCCATTCTTTAATCCACCCATAACAACTGGGCTTGTCGTACTACTTTTTTCAACGCCAGTTTTTAGGTTTTTCACGGTGTAGGCAGTGACTTGAGAGGTACGTAAATTAGTTGGGGGATCCCACTTCACAATAGCTTCACTATCTGCAATTACAGCTTCCGTATTACGTACAGATGAAGGTAATTCTGCTGCGATTCCTACAGGTGGCTTGGCACGCATATCAGCCATCATCGCTAAGAGAAGTGGTCCAGGACCAAGAAAAACTTCACCAGCTTCAAGATTTGGCGTCATCACTCGATCGAGCGCGTTATCTGCATACGTTTTCTCATCTAAGTGGCTTATTGAGGAGCCATCTTCATATGTGCTTGGTGTGTAAAGAATTGGTTTCACGCCGCTATTAGCAGCGATACCTTGCGCACCAGACCACACAAGGCTTGATCGAAGTGCTTTACCGAGTTCTAAAGATGGTGATGGTAAATCAGCCATTCGTCGCCCATCGGGAGTCTGTGCATAGGCATTAAATGGTGTTGGCTGCTCAATCGAGCCATATCCAAGGTAAGAGTCATAAGAATCGTTGGAGAGGAATCCGAGTCCATGTCCCATCTCGTGAATAAAGACAGATTTGAGATCGTATTCACGAGTAGTCGGTGCACCATCACCTCTTCGATTCCAGCTACCTCTTGAATTTACATTAATTAACATTTCAGCGCTTCTTACATCTAAATCTTTTCCAGCAAGAGCATTTGCAAGGGCTGATGGATACCAGAGACTTGAATCGGGAGCTCCAGAAAATCCTGCGAAATATCCGCCTGGACGTGCGCTACCAAGAACTGAAAATGATTGCGAAGAACTCCACGTTGCATCAATTGTAATAGCAACCTTTGATTGAAAATTTGCGGCCCAGATATCTACAGCAAGTTGTAACTCTTTCTTTGCCCAATCAGGAAAATTTATATAGTTAACGTTAATTGTTGATTGCTTCTCAAGGTTGGCACTCTTCGGCGTTGTTCCGGAAGTGGCGCTAGCTGCAGGAACTGCGTAGGTATAACCCCATTGAGTTGCAGGTGCATATCTATAGAGAGATTGCGCCGACGCCGAAGGAGTCAGAGTTGCAAGGAGGGCTAAGAGAACTGGGACCACTGAAAGTACCGCGCGAAAGCGTGGGGTTCGGAAGGTGCCTGCTCGCATGGCGCTTAACCTATCAGCCTGCAAGAATGTGAACATGGCCCCGGATTCGAATGCATCGCAGAAGTTAGATGGTCAGAACATCTATGACCGAATTCGCAGCGAGAAAGCACCGCTGACTGAATTTACGATCACAGGCGTAGGAAAAGAAGCGACTTTGGATGAAGCTCGCGCAGATTTCGCTGCAGCGGTTGGTTCAGTGGCTCACATGCTTTTCTCAAGAACATATGGTCCGTTAGTTGGAAATGTGACAAAGACAAGCGTTGAAACTGTACTTAAGAGTGCAGAGGAATCAGCACATAGAGCAAAAGGTGACATCACATTGTTGGCCGAAGAGTTAACTGCTCGTATTTTTCCAGAGAAAAAGAAATGACAACGGTAACTATTTATTCTCGAATTGGATGCCATCTCTGTGATGATGCACATAACGTTCTTGAATCGATGCGCGAAGAACTCAACTTTAAGATTGAAATTATTAACATTGATGAAGATGCTGAGCTAATCAAACTGTATAGCGATCAAGTTCCTGTAATTCATATTGACGGCTTGCACCACGATTTCTACAAGGTGGATCCTGCGAGGTTTAGATCTTCCCTTGAAAAACATCGTCAGCATCAATAATTCTGTAGGCATATCCCTGTTCAGCTAAGAAGCGCTGGCGATTTGCTGCGAAATCCTGATCGACCGTATCGCGCGAAACAACTGAGTAGAACTTAGCTCCACGTCCATCTGATTTGGGTCGCAAGATTCGACCAAGGCGCTGAGCTTCTTCCTGGCGCGAACCAAATGCACCAGAGACTTGAATTGCAATCGTGGCATCAGGTAAGTCGATTGAAAAGTTCGCAACCTTAGAGACAACTAAACAGGTGATCTCACCGGTACGAAACGCTGCGAAGAGTCGCTCGCGCTCTTTTACAGGAGTATCGCCCTTGATGAGAGGAACACCTAAAGTCTCAGAGAGTTCATCTAATTGAGTAATGTATTGGCCGATAACAAGAATCTGCTCATTTGCGTGATAAGCAACAAGTTCTTGGACAACTTCACTCTTAGTCTTTGTCGTTGCGCAGTAACGATATTTCTCTTCAGGTTCTGCTGTTGCATAGAGCAAGCGCTCAGATTCTGAGAGGTTAACGCGCACCTCAATACATTCAGCGGGTGCGATATAGCCTTGTGATTCAATCTCTTTCCACGGCACATCAAAGCGCTTAGGGCCAATCAATGAGAAAACTTCGCCCTCCATGCCATCTTCGCGAACAAGAGTTGCTGTAAGGCCGAGGCGACGGCGGGATTGGATATCTGCAGTAAATCTAAAGATAGGTGCCGGCAAGAGATGCACTTCGTCGTAGATGATCAAACCCCAGTCGTGAGTATCAAATAGATCAAGATGGGCGTAGACACCATTCTTCTTCTTTGTCATCACTTGGTAGGTAGCGATAGTTACGGGGCGAATCTCTTTCTTCGCTCCTGAATATTCACCGATCTCATCTTCGGTAAGTGTTGTACGTCGCAATAACTCATCTCGCCATTGGCGAGCTGCAACTGTATTTGTCACCAAGATTAAAGTTGTTGCCTTTGCATGTGCCATCGCAGCAGCTCCAACAATTGTCTTACCAGCACCACAAGGAAGAACTACAACACCAGAACCACCGTGCCAGAATCCTTCAGCAGCTAACTCTTGGTAAGGACGAATCTTCCAGCCATCTTGCTTCAACGCAATGTCATGTGCCTGGCCATCAACATATCCTGCAAAATCTTCTGCCGGCCAACCAAGACGTAAGAGTGATTGTTTGATTGCACCGCGTTGACTCGCGTGAACGATGATTGTTTCGTTATCAATACGAGCACCCAGTAGCGGTGCAATTTTTTTTGCGCGGATTACCTCTTCAAGAACTGCAGAATCTGTTGTAACAAGAATTAACCCATGAACAGGATCTGCTTCAAGTCGCAGACGTCCATAGCGAGACATTGTCTCCGCCACATCAACCAAGATTGAGTGGGGGACGGCATAACGCGAATATTTAATGAGAGTGTCAATAACTTGCTCAGCATCATGTCCGGCAGCGCGTGCGTTCCACAGGCCAAGGTTTGTGAGGCGATAGGTATGAATATGTTCTGGCGATCTTTCTAGTTCAGCAAAGGGAGCAATCGCTCTGCGACATTCAACAGAGTCAGGATGATCAATATCTAAGAGAAGTGTCTTATCGCTTTGAACAATGAGCGGTCCATTAGTCATCCAGAAGATCCTTGATGAGTGCGTGCAATAGCGCTGTGCGCGGTTCAAGGGAGGCAGCACTTACCCATTCGTGTGGAGCGTGTGCTCCTTGGCCAACTGCGCCAAGACCATCGAGAACTTGCGCTCCAGCTGCTGCTGCAAAGTTTCCATCACTTGCACCGCCAACATGTGCGCTACCTAGTGGTGGCATACCGATTGCGGCTGCGACTCTTTCTATACGTTCATAGAGAGCGGCAGTAGCAGTTGGTTGCAAAGGTGGACGATTAATTCCACCCGTCACTTCGATGCGAGCAAGTGGATTTACTGCAGTGATACCTGTGATCGCTGCATGTACACGCTCGAGCTCTGAGATCGCAAATGAGCGAATATCTATATCAAGGATTGCATGGTCTGGAACTGTGTTCGTTGTATTTCCAGAGTGAAGAACTGTCGGAACAACAGTTGTTCCATGCTCTTTATTTTCAAGAGAAGCAAGGCTAAGAATGATGTGCGCAATTTCAGTAGTTGCATTGACGCCTTTTTCAGGTTCAAGACCAGCATGTGAAGCCACACCGTGAACATGTACCTGGTACATCGATGTTCCTTTACGACCGGTCTTTACCTTGCCATCAAGAGACGCTTCAAGAACTAGAACTGCTTTAGCCTTTGATGAAATATCTTTAATGAGCGCGCGTGATGCGTGACTGCCAGTCTCTTCGTCGGTGGTGGCGATAAGTGCAACTGATCCTTCAATACCTTTAAGTGCGTACAACGCTTGCAAGAAACCAGCCTTCATATCAAAGACGCCAGGGCCGCGAACAACATCGCCACTTACTTCCCATAAAGGTTGATATGACCCATGTGGCCAAACAGTATCGAGATGAGCAAGAAGAACAATCTCTGGATTTTGTGCGCCCCACCAGAAAACAGGACGTCCTTCAATCTCTTTGATTTCTGCAGGAGTTCCAAGAACACGTGTTGCAATATCACTCGCTAAACGAACAACGCTGCGGCAGGCATCAAGATCTTCGGTGGGGGATTCACACCGAACAAGTGCTTCTAGGGCTGCCAACATAGGTGTAAGTCTGCCGTATTCGCTTGCATTCTCGCTCGTCATAGCGAAGCCACCCCCGTTATTCGAGCGATTCTAAAGGTGGTGATCTCACCGGTTGCATGATCGCGTGCCAGAAGTGAGCCCGCTGAGAGCTTGAGCGGGTCAATGATGCGGTGGGAAATCAACCCATTGTTATCGGCATATCCAATGGAGAGAGATTTATCTGCTGAATGAGTCAGGTGATGGCTCAATATTTCAAGAGTTTCATTTGCAGTTGTGCGCGGCAATTCACCGAGTGCTGATGCTGTGATGTTGCGCAGAGTGCTTTGACGATGACTAGATTTTTCTCCAGTGCGTAGCGTGCGAAGTGCTCCGTTAAGTGCGATCTCATCAGGTAGATCGATCTCACCGACGATTCGAGGAGGTCGCGCCTTTGTCTGTGCGCGCATGATCCGTGGCCCTGTCAGAAGAATTCCCTTAGAGTCTTCGACAGCAGGAAGATAACCGGCATTGCGCAAGATGTTGACCGCATCATCTACTTCGAGATCGCAGATGATGACCTCAGATGCAATTTTCCTAAACCCGAGTCCTTCAAGTTTCTTATCTCCGATAATTGATGCAATCACTGATTGATCTTCACAACGAATAAATGAAGTTGTAGCTCCTACCCGCAACTTTCCATGTTTCTTCGCAACATCGGCAATCAAATATTCAAGGGGCTGCGGCATCGGAGTCTTCGATGTTGCCTTAAGGAATTTCGCAATATCATCGCCAGTCTTACCGTGATCTAAGGCTCGGCGAATCGTGGCATCGCTAAATCTAAAGACTGTGGCACCACCTCGAGATTCAACATCTGCAAGAAGGGCCATCTCTTGTGCAACTACTTGAGCAAGTGGTCCAGGAGCAATTGCGGTGTTATCACTCTGGATGAGTATGTGATCGACCTCGGCAGGAAGATCACCATTAATCATTTCAAGAGAATCATCTGCAAGAAGTGCTAGCCCATAATCAGAGATCACTGATTGCCCTGTAATGCCTAGCCATTCAGCTTCACGTAGCGTGTATTCGATATAGCTCGCTGGTACGCCGCCGGTGCGCTTTGCAGGTCTCTGCCATTGCGCGGCGCTAATGAGTGAATCTGCAGTGACCGCGCCATCTTGATTCTCTTTCAGGAGTGCCAGAGTGAGTGAGCGAATCGATGCTGCGCTGATTCGATCAAGCTCTGGTCCAAGGGGCGCAATATTCTTCGTCGTTTCATTTCCCACAAGACCACTCACTCGTGAAGTAGCTAGCCAAGCAGATGCCAGTGTTGCCCACTTATCTGATGGACGCTGCGTGAGCCAGATATCAAATTGTGTAGTTGGCAAGATTCGATCATCTGGATCGATTGTTAGCAGACCAGTGACATAACAAAGCTCTGCAACAAATGCTGCGCAACTTTCATCAACACCTAAATGAAGTGCAAGTGCCTTGAGATCTCGAACTCCTAGACCACCAGATCGCAGCGCAGAAGGTGGGTCTTGTGCCCAAAAGTTAAGAACTTCTTCTACCCAGCGCAAGAAGGTGGTGACATTGGCAATGGCAGCGCTATTTACATTCTTGCGATCTTTAACTGCAAATGAATATGTAATTTCAGGAGAGTTGATCTTCTGCTCTTTATGAATCTTTCCACCTCGAAGTGCAATCGCAACTTCACGAGGCATCACAACAATTGTCTGGCTAAAAGGAATAAGAAAACCTTCTTCAAGACACCATTGCACCCCTGCGCTAGGTTTCTTGATATCCCCAACGCTTCCACGAGGAGGCCCCCATGCCATCGCATCGAGAATCTTCTTCGCACCCGCTGGAACATCGGCAAGTTTTTTAAGGTTGAGCTTTGCCATTGATGGTGGACCGAGCTGAGCAACCTCGTTACCTAAAAGCTCGCGCAACGTTGTTGGCATCCGCAGCCCATCGTTGGCGGGGTAGATAAGTCCACGTTCAATCAGACCAGGAATAACAAAGAGCGCCGGTTTATCAGTCAGGGCTGCAATAGTTTTTTCGGCAAAAGGTTCAGCAGCAACTGCGCATGCTTCAAGAACTTGGAATTGCCATGTGTTCAGAGCATCGATTGCTCGTGCAAGTGAAGGCGCAGATGATGCACGTACAGCAAGGCTTGCCATATCTGGGGGAACGGGAGAAATTAAATCTGGTCGATGAGAAAAGAGTTGCAAAAGGCCAGCATCATCTAACCCACGTAGGTAGTCGGCAAATGATCTAATTTCCATAACCTGCCTACATTAGTGCAGAAAGGCCTCGTACGTTAAATCAATTGCTAGCGAGAGCGACGACGAGGCGTGATGAGGGCGGCAATGGATGCAAGGCGAGAGATCGCTGGCCCCAAGAAGCGGTTAATTTTACGAGCTCGCCTAAAGTCATGAATCGGCCACTTCTCGCGTGTTGCCCAAATTCGAAGTTTGGCATCTGGATTGATTACAGAAGGATTTCCAACAGCCTCAAGAAGTGGGAGATCGTTATGGCTATCTGAATATGCAAAGCAATGAGATAGATCAAAGCCTAGTTCGCTCGCAATCTTTTGCAGTGCGATTGCTTTTTCGCGACCATGGAGAAGAGGTCCATTCATCTCACCCGTGTACACACCATCTCGAATCCCCGCCTTGCTACCGAGCGCGCCCGTAAAACCAAGACGCTTTGCAATAAGCGTTGCCATATCTTCAGGCGCCGCGGTGACCAACCACACCTCAACCCCATCAGCTAAATGCTGCTGTGCAATTTCAATTGTTCCTTGCCACAAGGAAGGTGAGACGAATTCGTCATAAATTTCTTCGCCAAGTTTCTGAATTTCTTGGACATTATGTCCACCGATAAAGCTGGTTGCAGCGTTCTGGAATTTGACGATCTCTTCCTTCTTCTCAGTTCCAGTTAATCTAAATCTCAGATTGGCCAGAACGAAGCGTGAGATATCAGCCTTGGTGAAATACCCACGGTGGTACATCCCGCGGCCAAGGAAGTAGATAGTCGAACCACGGATGAGTGTGTTATCTACATCAAAGAACGCGGCCCTCTTCTGCTCAAGTGCCATGGCATAACCATAGCGAAATCAACTCACTTCCCCCTTTATAGTTAGGTCTATGAGCAATACCGTCCACGTGATCCGCCATGGTGAAGTCCATAATCCTGAGAAAATTCTTTATGGTCGCCAACCTGGGTGGAGACTCTCCGATCGTGGTCAAGAGATGGCACAGGTTCTAGGGCAATGGTCAAAGAGTATTGATCTAGGCGCACTTCACGTTTCGCCGCTACAGCGCGCACAAGAGACAGCAGCACCCATCGCTGCTGCACATTCAATTGCAATCACGACAGATGAACGACTTATCGAGGCAGCAAATATCTTTGAAGGAAAACCATTTGGAATTGGTGACGGAGTTTTGCGTCATCCATCAGCATGGCGACACTTATGGAATCCATGGAAACCATCATGGGGCGAACCGTATGTAGAACAAATTAATCGCATGCTCGCAGCAGTCTTTGCAGCTCATAAGGCTGCTAAGGGTAAAGATGCAATTTGTGTATCCCACCAATTACCAGTCTGGATCTTGCGCAGTGCAATCGAAGGCCGTCGCTTGATTCATGATCCAAGAAGTCGCGAATGCTCCTTGGCATCTGTGACCAGTATTCATTTCGACGATAATGGCGAGATCAGCGGAACTTCATACTCTGAACCGGCTGGACATCTCTTACCAGTTGTACCAAAGAAAAAATAATGCCCCGTAAAAAAATTATCGCCGCCCTCTCACTTACTGCTCTGCTCTTGAGTGGATGTTCTGGCGGCGGAAGTTCCACTGCCGAAGAGAGTTTCGTTATTGGTAGCGGTATTCAAACTTTTATCAATAAGGGTTCACGAGTAAAAGCCCCTGAGTTAAGTGGGATGACACTGACCGGTGTTGATTACACACGCGAGCCAGGGAAGGTGGCAGTCGTAAATGTGTGGGCTTCGTGGTGTTCACCATGTCGAGCGGAGGCTCCAACCCTCGTCGCACTGTCAGAGAAGTATCCTGATGTGCAATTTATTGGAATTCTTACTCGCGATAATTTAGTAAACGCTGAAGCATTCGTTCGGTCGCGGAAAATTCCATATCCGACGCTGATAGATGACGCTCTCTTGATTGGCTTTAAAGGCTCATTGCCGGCTAATGCAATTCCCTCAACTATCGTCATAGATAGCCAGGGTTATGTTGCAGCGCGGGTCTCTGGAGTAGTCACCATTGGATCCTTAAGTAACCTCATTGAACGGGTGCAGAATTCATGAATGAATTTTTCGTCAACAACCTCTTCGATGGATTTATTCTCCTCGCACTTCCTCTTGCAATTCTGGCTGGCCTGCTCTCATTTATCTCCCCATGCGTCCTTCCTCTAGTTCCGGGTTACCTGGCATACGCTGCCGGATTTTCACAATCAAAAGGCCGAGTACTTCTTGGTTCATCACTCTTTGTCTTGGGATTTTCATCACTCTTTGTTTCATACGGTGTTCTCTTCGGTGGACTCGGTGCAAGAATTTCAGTGCATGAAGAGATGATCACTCATCTACTCGGATTTTTCACTATTGGATTGGGTCTGATTTTTGCTGGAGTCTTCCCAATGATGAGAACATTTCATCCACGCATCTCCACAACAGGCGGCCTTATTGGCGCACCCATTCTTGGATTTCTCTTCGGTGTTGGCTGGACTCCTTGTATTGGTCCAGCTCTTGCAACTGTGCAGACCTTAGCCTTTAGCGAATCAAGTGCCTTTCGTGGAGCAGTCTTATCACTCGGTTACTGCTTTGGTCTTGGACTTCCCTTTATTGCAACGGGACTCTTCTTTGATCGCTCTGCAAAACTTCGCAACTTCCTGACTCGTAACGGAAGAGTAATTTCACTAATTGGAGGAGTATTCCTCATTGCAATCGGCCTGCTTCAAGTAAGTGGACTCTGGAATACATTGATGATCGATCTACGATCAGTAATTAGTGACTTTGCGCCGGTGATCTAATGGTTAACCAGACTCAAACCGAAGTTCCTGAAATTGGCGCAGGTGGATTAGCTCGTTTTGCTTGGCGTCAATTAACAAGTATGCGCACCGCACTAATTCTTTTGATGCTGCTGGGCTTGGCAGCAATCCCAGGTTCACTTCTGCCGCAACGCCCTCAGAATCCAATGGCAGTGCGCGAATACTTTGCCAATCAACCAGGCTTGGCGCGCTGGATTGATAGAGCAGGCGGCTTTGATGTCTATGCCTCATCGTGGTTTAGCGCGATCTACATCCTGCTCTTCATCTCACTCATTGGTTGTGTTCTGCCTCGAACCTTTGAGCACTTCAAGGCAATGCGTGCGCTGCCGCCAGTAACACCTAAAAACCTAGAGAAGCTTGAAGCTCACTCAGTATTTATCGGCGATGGCCAAGATCTTGAGCGAGCAGAGAAATGGTTGCGTAAGAATCGTTTCCGCCTTCGCATTCAAGACGGGTCCATCTCTGCCGAAAAGGGTTATGTACGAGAGAGTGGAAATCTTCTTTTCCATCTCTCACTCATTCTGATTCTTATTGGCGTCAGCGTTGGCGCTCTCTTTGGCATGAGAGGCAGCGCCATTATTACAACGGGTGAACGGTTTATAAATCTGGCAACAAGCTATGACTCGATAGATTATGGAAAACTGACTGACGAGACTTCGCTTAACACCTATTCCATAAGACTTAACAAATTCGTTGGTACCTATGATCCAGTGACAAATATCCCACTTGATTATTCAGCTTTTGTCACAACAATTGATGAGCTCGGTAATAAACGAGATCAGGTAATTAAGGTCAACAGCCCACTCACATTTGGGACATCACGAATTTACCTGCAAGCAAACGGATACTCACCATTTGTGACAGTACGAGACGAAGTAGGAAACGTTACATTCCAAGGGGCAGTTCCATTTCTGCCACAAGATACAAATCTCCGTTCGATCGGTTCCATTAAAGTTCCTGAAGCCTCACCACAGATTGGTTTTGTCTCTTCTTTCGTTCCAACCTATGAGCGCGACCCACAGATGGGCGCCATCTCTGTCTATCCATTACTGCTTGAACCCAAGCTACTGTTTTCAATTTGGGAAGGTGATCTAGGTCTCGACACCGGTATCCCGCAATCAATTTATAAGATCGATACAACGTCTATGACTCGTATTGCGTTAGATTCTTTGGCGCCAGGTAAAAGTTATAGTTTTAAGGGTGGAAGTATCACCTTTGAAAAAGTCGAACCATGGATCAATCTGCAGATCGTGAGAGATCCCGGCAAGAGCTATTCGCTCATCGGCGGTATTCTTGCGCTGCTTGGATTGCTTGCCTCGTTATTTGGACGTCGCCGACGTATCTGGATCAAGGTTGATGCAGCCGGACAGATAGAAGTTGCAGGTCTTGCTAAGACAAATGCAGCAGCTCTGGAAATTGAGATGGCTCACTTTGTGAGCGCAGTTAAGGGAGAGAAGTAATGCAGACAACGTGGGCTTACATCTCCAATAACTTTATTTATAGCGCAATGGGTGTCTTCGCTCTTTCATTCTTTGCACATGCTTTTGAGACTGCATGGGCGGTCAAGGTCCCTGCAGAAGGTTCAGATTCACGCAAAATGGATTACACAAAGGCAGATAAGGCTGCACGTATTGCAACAGCGCTCATGCTCCTAGGCTTCATCTTGTTATTCATTGCAGTCATTGCCCGCGGCCTATCTAATGGACATGTTCCTTGGGGAAATATGTATGAGTTCTCAATTACTGGAGCACTCACCTTCACCGGTGCATACCTTGTCGCGCTCCGTAAATACGACCTTCGCTGGCTTGGATTGTTTATCTCTCTTGCAGTTCTCTTAACTCTTGGAACTGCGATCACACTTCTTTATCGCGATAGCGCACCTCTTGTTCCTGCGCTGAAATCAACATGGCTAGTTATTCACGTGATTGCTGCAATTATCTCTGGCGGAGTCTTTCTACTTTCAAATGTAATCGCGGGTGCATACCTTTATCTTGATTCACGTGAGCGAGCTGGCGGTCGCCCGGCGTGGGCCACACGCCTTCCAACTCTTGAAGTTCTAGATCAACTTTCCTATCGACTTGTTGCATTTGTATTTCCACTCTGGACATTTGCAGTGATCGCCGGTGCTATCTGGGCCGAGAGTGCTTGGGGACGTTACTGGGGTTGGGATCCAAAAGAGACGTGGGCATTTATTACATGGGTTGCTTACGCTGCATATTTGCATGCACGCGTCACGGTTGGTTGGAAGGGTCGTCGCGCTGCATGGCTCTGCTTATTTGCAGGATCGACATTCTTATTTAACTATGTCTACGTCAACGTATGGGGAACAGGTAAGCACACCTACTCTGGTTTATAAGAAATAAAAGAGTTAGAGCTTACGTAAGAAATCAGGGTCATCATCAGGCGGCAAAATACGTCGCTTAGGACCCTTCTTAAATCCGCCGCCATTTCCGCGATTGCGTCCGGCAATTAAGTATGCGATTGCACCAAATGCTTGTGTAAATAGAATGACAAGTAGCCATCCCCACTTTGGAAGATTCTTAATCTGAGTCTCATCTTTCATCGCGCAATCAATAAATGCATAGAGCGGCAACGCTGCTAGTGCGATGAAGATAAGAACTCTGAGCATGGGCCAATCCTAGCCGTTAAAGAATGAGCGCGAGAGATAGGGCTAGGCAGAAAACCATCTGGAGCTTTCCAGTTTTACCAAGGAGTGCGATCAAGTCGACCCCCTGGATTCCCGACCAGAGAGATCGCACAATTGAAATGGTCATCGGCAGGGTGACTATGGTCAGGGCGACCCATGGGGTTCCAAAACCAGCGGCGAGTAAGTATGGGGCTGTAACAAGCACACTATAAAAAATTCTTGATCGTTTATCACCAAGTCGGACAGCAAGTGTGCGCTTTCCTACAACCTCATCTTTAGGGCGATCACGAATATTGTTGATGACCAAAATTGCACACGCAAGCGAGCCGACAATGACACCTGCCAGTATCGATTGGCTAGTGATCTCTTCTGCCTGAACATAAAAAGTACCGACAGTTGCCACAAGACCGAAGAAAATGAAAACAAAAAGTTCACCAAGGCCCATATATCCGTAGGGATTTTTCCCGCCGGTATAACCCCATGCCGCAGCAATTGAAATCGCTCCTACTGCGATAAGCCACCACGATGTTGTAATGGCAAGACCAAGCCCTGCGACTGCAGCAACGCTAAATGAGATGAATGCCGCACTCTTTACCTGTACTGGTTTTGCTAGCCCTCCTGCGGTGAGTCGAGAAGGACCAATGCGGTCTGTATCTGTTCCGCGAATTCCATCGGAGTAATCATTTGCGTAATTGACGCCGATTTGAAGTGAAAGGCTGACAACGAGAGCGAGTAGCGCTGTCAGCGGATTAAATGAATCTCCAGCAAGCGCAGTGGCCACAAGCACAGGTGCGATGGCAGCAGGAAGTGTGCGAGGGCGAGCTCCAACTAACCAAATGCCCAGCGAGCTCTTAGACATTGAACTCCTCGTGTGCTCGTTTACCGATCTGCACGCGATCAATCTTACCGATACCAATCATCGGCATCTCATCAAAGACCAGTAATTGTTTAGCTTTAGCACTATCTCCAAGTGCGCTGCTTAATACTGCGCTCACTTCATCTATCGCTGGATGTGCTGCACCAGAAACTGCCACAACTAAACGTTGCCCCCATTGCGCGTCATCGACTGCAACCGCGCACCATTGCAGGTGAGGAAATGCAGTATGGAGAATCTCATCTACGTGAGTGAGTGAGACTTTTTCTCCGCCAGTATTGTAGACATCATCGCTTCTGCCAAGGACCTTAAGAATCCCGTCTTCAATGACGCCATGATCAGATGTTGTAAACCAACCATCGCGATACTGCTGGTTCCACAGTTCCGCATTATTGAGATAACCAGATGTCAACACTGGTCCAGAGATTTCAATCAAACCTGAATCTGCAACTCGCACAGCAATACCTTCGAGTGGAGAACCTTCATAGATACATCCACCGGATGTCTCGCTCATACCGTAGGTGCGCACTACAAATATTCCTGCATCAATGGCACTATGTAAAAGATCTTCCTGGAGTTGCGCTCCACCAACAAGGACGGACTTCGCCGACTGCAAGTGAGCTAATAACTTGTCATCACCATTGAGAGCTTGAAAAATTTGAGTAGGGACAACTGCCGAGAAATCTGTATTCGCATATTCCTTCACATCACGAAGATCAACAGGAGTAGTTCCAAGATCGAGTGCGCGAACCAATACATTGATTCCTGCGATGTGATGTAACGGCAAGAGCAGAGCCCACGTCTGACCTGGGCGAGCCTGCAGATAATCAAGTGAGGCGCGAGCCGATGCAAGAACTGCTGCAGCGCTTAAAGCGACAGATTTTCTGATTCCAGTTGAACCCGTCGTTCCAACAATAAAGGCGATATCGCCATCGACGCTTTCAATAGATTCTCCGGTGAAGTTCAGGGCCGGACCCTGATGAGATAGCGCCTTTGCCACGAGATTCATCACATCACCGATAGCCAGCGCGGGATCGACCGAGATCACAGAGCGTGATCGGTTACTTGAGTTCGCCGAGATATCCATAGCCCGCGTAGGCTATCGCCTGCAAGGAAGAGTGGAGGAATCGTGAGCAAGCCAATTAAGCGTGAATTTGGGGATCGCACTATCCCAGCATGGGCAACCGGCAAGGGTGGCGC
>Ga0209297_1000659_pt1 | contig 21411 bp, 15 predicted proteins | sample S_130805_MF_Meta_FD_187322 | JGI IMG/M metagenome (GOLD analysis project Ga0209297, IMG submission 187322) | Freshwater microbial communities from Lake Simoncouche, Canada to study carbon cycling - S_130805_MF_MetaG (SPAdes) (version 2) | ecosystem: Environmental > Aquatic > Freshwater > Lake ...
GCAGGCCACGACGGTTCTTTCGATCGAATACCTTCTTCTCGACTTCGGCAGGCGCGCGGCGGATGTGTCGCGGGCGGTGGCTCTCTTTGACGCGGCGGGGTTTGTTTATGAAAGAAAACTTCAAGAGGTTGTCTTTGAAATCCAGCGCCGCTACTTCGCGCACGAGGCGGCTCTTTGGAAGGAACTCGCGGCCGCCTCACTCCTTGAGTTTGCCAAGACTGCCGAGCAAACGATCGAGATGGAGGTGCGGAACGGGCTCTCGGCGAGGCCCGAACTCCTGCGGGCGCGGAAAGATGTTCTCGATGCGCAGTATGAACTCGAGGCCGCCCGCGCCTTGGTGCGGAACACGCTGGGCGAATTGTGCATCGCAGTCGGTATCCCGGCCAACTCGCCACTCATACTCGCCTCAAATGACCTGCCGGCGAGTTCGAGTGACTTGCGCGAGAGTGCGGGCAAACTGATCGAAAGCGCTCTGACATCACGCCCAGATCTCGCCGCCCGTGCGGCGGATGTGCGTGCGAGCGAGGCGGCAAGCCACCGTGCGGAGGCCGATTTTTTTCCTGAGGTGAAACTCGAGGGGAACTACGCCTACTCGGCCTTCCAGTATGCGGCTGAGACCGGCAAGGATAAGGGAACGAATGCGGCTGGCATCAATGGCTATGGAGGTTTCATTACGGCAAAGTGGGATCTTTTCGATGGATTTGAGCGTGTGGAGAGGGTTCGTAAGCGGCGTGACGAGGAGAGGGCCGCCCGGGAAGAGCTTGAGGGTTCGCGTCTCGCTGCGACGCGGGATGTCTGGACGAGTTACCATGACACGCTCAGCGCGGCCCGCCGCGTGGATTTCGCCGAAGGTTTTGTGGCATCCGCTCAGGAAAACCTCAATGCCACCGAGGCAGCCTACAAAGCGGGGTTGAGCCAAGTCTCCGAACTGACCGAGGCGGCAGGCCAACTGGCTGCAGCGCGTTCGGTGCGGGCAGGTGCCGTGGCCGACTACTCGACCAGCCTCGCCGCTCTGGCGCTGGCTGTGGGCACAATTCCGAATTGAGGCCGTCTACTCGACGATATCCTCGAGCGGGATCACCTGTCCCTTGGCAAGATTGCTCGTCGCGCAACCGCGTTTGGAAGAGGCGATGAAGTCGAAGAATTCCTGAGCCTCTGGGCCCCATTGCGACTCGCGAGCTTTTTCCAACGCCGCCTTGACCGGCATGTCTGAGCGGAAGACGAGTTTAAACGCGCGGCGGATTTCCGTGCGGGTCTCGGCTTTGAAGCCTGCCCGGCGAAGGCCGATGATATTAATGCCAGACAGAAGATTGAATAGTTGGGCCATCGAATACGGCGGGATGTCTTTGTTGAACTGCGAGCCTCCGGCGATCATGGCACGCTTTCCGACTCGGACGAATTGATGGAAAACGGCTCCGCCGCCCAGAACGGCTCCATCGCCCACCTGCACATAGCCGCCGAGCAGGCAGTTGTTCACGATCACGACTTCGTTTCCGACCTGCGCATTGTGTCCGAGATGGCATCCCACCATGAGGAAACATTTGTCACCTACGCGCGTCACGGTGCCATCCTTCGTTCCGCGGTGGATCGTCACATATTCGCGGATGCGGTTGTAGTTGCCGATGACGACCGAGCTTTTGATCTCAGGCGAGTGGGCATAATCCTGCGGTGGGGCACCGATGATGGCGCCGTAGCCCACGGTGTTCCCTTCGCCCAGTGTGGTGTCGCCTTCGAGGAGCGCATGGGCTTGGATCACGCAACCCGCGCCGATCACAACGCCGGCTCCGATGATTGCACCGGGACCGACTTCGACATTTTCGCCCAGACGGGCTTCGGGTGAGATGATGGCTGTGGGATGGATTTTCATATGACGCCTGCTTCTTTGAAACTGAAATACGGCACGCGACCACCATCCGGCGAGCCCAGGATGACATGGTCGATAAGATTGATTTGGAGAAAATACGCGCCCTCTTTCAGGCTGCGCGTTATCCGGTAATCCGCCGCGCTCGGCGAGGGGTCGCCGCTCGGATGGTTGTGGACCACGGCCACGGCGAACGCGCTGTGCACAAGCGCTTGGCGGAAAATTTCCCTCGGATGCGCGATGCATTCGTTCAGCGAGCCGAGGCTGATTTCCTCCATGCGGATGAGGCGGAGCTTTGTGTCCAAGAGGAGGACCCGCAGCGATTCCTGTCGCATGGCCATGAACTCATGGCCGAAGAAATCAAAAATCCGCTCCGCTGTGTCGAGGACTGGCGAGAGGCTCTTGCCACGGGCCAGGCGTTTTCCGATCTCGAAGGCTGCCGCCATTTCGAGGGATTTCGCAGGGCCAATGCCCTTGGCATGGCGGCGGATTTCCTTGGGCGTGCAGCGGGAGAGTTGCGCGAAGCCGCCGCAGTCGCGCAGGAGATCGCGTGCCACGGCGAGTGCGTTTTTCCCGGGAATACCGGTGCGGATGAAAATCGCCAGCAGCTCGGCATCCGAGAGCGCCTCGAAACCATGGCGCTCGGCTTTCTCGCGCGGACGCTCGTCCATCGGCATTTCCTGAAGGCGTGTGGATTCCACGGGTGCAGGCTAATCAGCTTCGACCTGAAAAATCCAGCTTCAGTGGATTTCTACCGGACATTTCGGCATGGCCCTCAGAAAGGCGCGTCCATACGGCTTCGACACGATCCGGCTGTCGAGAATCACGATTGTTCCTGTGTCGGTCTTGCTGCGGATGAGGCGGCCGACGCCTTGGCGGAGTTTGAGGATTGCCTCGGGGAGCGAGTAGTTTTCAAACGCCCGCCCGCCTTCGGCTTCGATCGCCTCCAGACGCGCCTCAGTGAGCGGATGGTCGGGCGTGGTGAAGGGGAGCCGGGTAATGATAACGCTCGAGAGGGCCTCGCCCGGCACATCGACGCCGGTCCAGAAACTGGACACGCCGAAGAGGATGCTGTGCGGATTTTCTTTGAACTCGGCGACCATCCGTTGCGTGGGCATTCCTCCGCCCTGCACGAGGAGTTGCCAGCCTCTCTTGTCAAAAACGGGCTCCACCAATTCCGCGACCGAGCGCATCGTCTGGTAACTGGTGAAGAGCACGAAAGCGCGCGCCTCGCTTTTTTCGGTAAAGTGGGCGATCCACTTGGCCAGCGAGGCCTCGTAATCCGGCGCCTTCGGTTCGGGCATCTTCTCGACAAGGTGCAGGCTCATTTGTTTCTCGTAGTCAAAAGGGCTCCCGATCTGGAGTGCCGGCACATCCTCGGCCCCCACGCGGTTTCGGAAATACGACAAATCCGGAGCGCCGGTGGAAAGCGTCGCGCTCGTCAGCACGGTGCAAGCGCCCTCGCGAAAGATGAGACGCCGGAGCGCGTCGGCGAGGTTAACGGGAGCGGTGCGGAGTGTGCAGAACTCCTCCGTGCGGCCGTATTGCTCGACCCAATAAACATGGTCGGGTTCCTCGAGCGCGAGAAAGTCCGTGATCGCCCCGCGCGCCTCCCGCAGCTTGCGGGCGGCCTCCTGGAGTTCGGAGGTGTGGGTTTCATCCTCGCATTTTCCCGCTTCGATGCCGATCAACTCACCGAGGCGCGCCAATGCGCCGCACACCTCGCCGCCCTCGGCGAGGCCCGCTTCGCGGACACGGAACTCCCTGCCTTTTTTGAAAACACACTGCTTCGTTACCTGCTGAAAAAAGGAATCCGCCACCGGCAGAATATCGCTCACCGCGTGGCAGGCGGGGCCGTTTTTGAGCATTTGGAAGAGACCTTTTTTGCTGCGCGGATTGTAGAGGCGCTGAATGACGCGGCGCAGGCCGAGTTGGGACACCTCCATGCCGATGTGGCGCGCGGCGACCTCCTCCATCGTGTGAGCCTCATCGAAAATCACAAAGTCATTCGCAAAAAGAAGCCCACCGGTGCGGTTCTCTGCGTCCTCCACACCGTTCAGCAGCGTGAAAAACAGAGCGTGGTTGAGGACGACCACTTTGGCATTCGCCACGCGGCGGCGCAGGTTTTGATAAAAACATCCGCTTCCCGGGCCGCATGTCTTCGGGGTGCAAAGGTGCTGCTCACTGCGCACCTCCTCCCACACCGCGGGATCCGGCTGCTCCAGGAAATCGCTCAGGGAGCCATCCTTCGTCTGCATGCTCCACTCGCGGATGCGCTCCAGCTCGGCATGCTGCGGCGTGGTGAACAATTCCTTCGAGTGCGTGAGTGCGCGAGCCAAGCGCGTCGTGCAGAGATAATTTTGCCGCCCCTTGAGCAATACCGCCTCGAACTCGTCGGGAACGATTTTTTGCACGAGCGGAATGTCCTTGAACATGAGCTGCTCCTGGAGCGCGATCGTGTGTGTGCAGATCACTGCCTTGCGCTTCGTCCGCACCGCATGGAGCGCCGCTGGCACAAGGTAAGCGAGGGATTTTCCAACGCCCGTGCCCGCTTCGATCACCATGTGTCCACCGGTCTCGATCGTCCGCGCCACGGCACCCGCCATGCGCTGCTGCTCCGCCCGGTATTCAAAGGACGCCGCTCCCGAGAGGATGCCGGTTTCCGAAAAAATCCCTTCCACCTCGCGTTGGAACGGCGAGCCCGTGCCAACTTCAAAATCCTCCCGGATCGAAATCATCGCGACATCTTAGAAACCCACGAACCCGAATCAAGACCTCCTCGGCACGCCAGTGATTGGCCGAGGGCTATTTTCCAACAGAGCGTGTTGTGATCGCTGGAGGCGGCAAATCCTCAGGAAGGCCGATCGGCTCAACGGGCTCCTCCTCGTCATCCTGCTGCAGCAGGGGCTGGCCCTCTGCGTTCATAAGGCGTGCGGTAACGAAAACGATAAGGTTTTTCTTAATCTTCTGATCCACATTGGAGCGAAAGAGACGCCCTGCCAGCGGAATGTCGCCGAGGATCGGCACCTTGTCGTTCACCTTCTGCACATCCTCGCGAATGAGGCCACCGAGGGCAACGGTCTGTCCATCCCAGATGCTCACGCTGGTCGTGACTTTGCGAACGGAGAATATGGGTTGGTTAATGACATTCGGGGTGATGACAAAAGTTGAGATGCCGGAAGGAACTCCGGCAAGTATAAGAGCTGGGTTGTAAGTAGGCCCAATAACCGGAGATCCATAATTAACAAATCCATCAAATTCAACCACTTCAGGGGATAGCGAAAGATCGATGGTATAATTATCTGCTCCAATTTGAGGTTCTACTTCGAGACTAACACCAAGGTCACGCTTCTCAAATGCGGATGGAGTTGCAGGAGTCACGATCCCTCCAGTCACAAAAAGGCCAACTTCAGGAGGAGTGCTAGAAGTCGTTCCAGATGAAGTGGGCGGCACCTGAGGCGGGGTAAACTCGGTGGGGTAAGGGAATTCTCGGATGACTTTAATAGTCGCTTTGATGCCGCTTTTTGTTGTGACCTTCGGAGCTGACATGAGATCAACGCCCTTTTGTTGACTGAGCGCCCGAATAACCATCTGAAATTGAGGGTTCGTAAAAATACCTGCGATGCCAAAAACGCCTGGACTAGCCACATTGGTTCCTTGCGGTATATTTTCCAATAAGGCGCTCAAGCTATTAGCCGTTATAGCCGAGTTGAAGCCTGTTCCTCTACCATTGCGATTTCCTGCGGTTAGCGGATTTGTGCCAACATTTCCTAATGGATAGTTTGCATAGTATTGAGACGAGAGTTCTTGGGCGCCAGAGCGTGTTCCGCCGTCCCCGTAAACACCGCCACCAATTGAGAATGGTCCTAGAAGCCAGTCGAATCCCAACTCGTTGAGGTTATCTTGCGAAATTTCCACAAATTTCGACTCGATCTCCACCTGAGTTGGAGCCACACCTGTCGCGCCTTCAACAATTGTATCAATCAAATCTACAGCAGCTTGGGTGTTTCTTACAATGAGCTTGCTGCCTGAGGCGACATATTGCGCAAACGCGCCTGCTGGAAAAGGAACGCCTTGATCAGCAAAGTATTGAGTTGCATTGCGGCGACCAGTAATGCGCGTGTTGGCATCTCCTAGGCGTTGTCCTCCGGGAAGAGGACCGGACGGAACACTTTCTCCAGCGGATGCCGGGATGAATCCAGGGGGCACGCGATATTCCTTGGTGACGAGCTCCTCAGTGTTCTCTGTGAGGGGTATGATCGAGACGGCAAAGGGCTCGATTTTATATTTCAAGCCTGCAAGCTCGGTCAAGTAACGCACGGCTTCGATGAGCGGGACATTTTTCAGTGCGATGGAAATTTTTGTATCCTCGGTGACACCAGATTCCGACGCCGGAATCTCGGTAGCCTGTCCATCGACCGGAGCGGGAGCTGCAGCAGGAGTAGGTAATTTAAGAACGATATTGACGCCTTTTTTCTTTGGATCATCCGTGCTGTTATCAAGTTGCCGGCTTTTTTGTTTGAGAAAATCCACTACTTCCCGGATCGAGGCGTCTTCAAGGTCCATCTTGTCGATGATGATCTTGTTAAGTTTATTATTGATGGTATCCTTCGATCCAGCGGCAGTGTTAGTTCCAAAGGAGGCTCCGTCCGTATCCCGTCCGGTCGGCGTAAGTTTCCTGACTGGGCGTTCCCAAGAGCGGTCAGCTAGCCAAAGCATGCGACTGCGGGTCTCATTGTAGGCGCTATCGTAGTAGGTCTCGCGCTCTTTGTTCACCATCTCCATGCCATTTCGGGCGGCTGTGCTGTAAGGGTCCAGGCTGAGAACTTGTTCGTAGCGTTTTATCGCGAGATCATTACGACCCGTAGCAAGATACCCTTCGGCCTGATTAAGCAAGGTTTTTACTTCTTCCCGCTTGGAGGAGAAGGACGGCGTAACCGTGCGGTTGTAGTAACCTGGTTGCTCCAAGTTGGCCAGCATTTGCATGGCAGGCTTGTAGGTTGGGTTAAGCTCCGGCGACAGGATCGTTTTGGCTGTATTTTCAGCGTCTTGATACCGTCCATTGCTGATAAGCCAATTTGCGTAATCGATCCCCGTTTTGCTGAATTCCGACACAAGAGCCGCACGCTGTTTTTGAGTGCCTACGCCAGGTCGAGTGATTTGGAGGGCTTGGAGAAAGTTGGAATATGCACCTTCAAAGTTTTTGTCGGCAAGGTCTCGGCGCGCTTGGGTGACAAGTTGTTCCGCTTGTTTCACTTCCTCCTGTCGCTTCAGAATTTCGCGTTCGGAGATGGCGACCAGATCCGTTTCGGCGCGCAATGGAGCACAGGCACACAAAACGGCCAGCATGAGACTGAAAGCCGCAGCAAGGTGGTGGACTTGAGGATAGAAATGGCTTGTTGACAGTGAAAAAGTCATTTTGAAACTTTATTGGGGTAGTGGCGCTGAAAGTGAATCCGTTGGAATGGCATCACTTAACATCGCATTGACATCCACTTCAGGCAGAAGCTGATCATCTTCATCTGCTTCAATAATTGGTTGACCGGCAGGATCTAGCAGTCCAGCAGTAACAAACATGAGCAAATTGCGTTTAATATGCTGCTCAACATTCGTCCGGAAGAGTCTTCCTGCAAGTGGGATATCTCCCAAGATCGGAACCTTATCTTGAACTTTTTGCACATCCTCGCGCATGAGACCGCCCATGACGACTGTTTGTCCATCGTAAACAGAGACTTGGGTTTCTACCTCACGAACAGAGAAAACAGGTTGATTGATGGTGTTGGGTGTCGCCTCGAAAGTCTCCGAAGGAAGTAAAATATCTGGCCCAATTGCACCAATTAAAGGACTATCAAGCCCTTGTTGAACAGTAGCATAAATTGGACTTCCATAGTTAATAAAACCATCGAATTCAATGATACGTGGCGCCATGCGGAGTTCGATCGTGTAGGAATCTGGACCAACTGTCGGCTCGACCTCCAATGTAATTCCGGTGTTTTTTGTTTCCCAGGCAGTTGGAGAATTAGGCACAACTGGCGTGTAGGTCTGACCCTGCGAAGCAGAGAGTTGAGGTGGATCGAACTGGCTGGGGTAGCGAAACTCGCGAACGATTTCGATTTTCGCGGTGCTTCCGCTTTTAGTGGTCACTTTTGGAGCGCTGACCAGATCAATCCCCTTCTTTTGGCTCAAGGCGCGGAGGACGACTTGGAATTGTGGATTGGTGAAAACACCTGCAACACTAAGAACACCCGGGGCAGGGCCGGCTGGTGAGCCGAGAAGGACGGCATCCACCGCATTCAGGCTGATTCCTGTTGTGCCACCGCGGTTCCCGGCTGTGATGGGCCCCGATGTGCCCGAATTCGCGCCTACGGGGAGGCTCGTCCCCGGATTGATTAGCGGATATCCGTTGTTGTTGATCGAGCGTCCGAGACCTATTGTGCCGCCGCTGCCATAGACGCCGGATCCACCGGCGAGGGCGAACTGGCCGAGCAGCCAGTCGAAGCCGAGTTCGTTGAGATTATTTTGAGAGACCTCAAGGAACTTCGCCTCAATTTCGACCTGTGTTGGCCTTGTTGCAACCGAAGTATCGACCAGAGCATCAATCAGCTCCAAGTTGGCTTGGGTATTTTTAACAATGAGCCGACTGGTGAGCGAGATGTAGTTAGCACTGGCACCCTCCGGAAATTCCACACCTTGAGTTTCGAGAAAATCCTTGGCTATAGACCGCGCGGCTATGACGGATTGCGAACCGGCGGCGACACCACTCACGGGCGCAGGTGCGCTGCCGGGCGTTGCCGTAATGAAGCCGGGCGGCACTTTGTATTCCTTGGTAATGAGCACATCCGTATTCTCGGTGGCTGGCACCACGACAACGGCGTGTGTTTCGATTTTGATCTTGAGATTTGCCGCCTCGGTCACATAGCGAAGAGCTTCACGAAGTGGGACATCCGAGAGCGAGAGTGTGATCGGATAGGCTGCGTCCGGCGAATCGGGTGGCAACTTCAGCACGATATTGATGCCTTTGTTGTCGGAGTCGCCCTCATCCAAGTCGGAAGCGCGTTTTTTGATAAAATCGAGGGCTTCTTTAATGGAGGAATCTGTGAAGTCGATGCGAGGAATAATAATCGTATCGAGCTTGTTGTTGATGGCTTGGCTACCTCGGCTGTCCATTTGAGGCTGCTCGACGATGGAGGTGGGACCATCGGTGAATTTCCGGAGTGGAAGCTCCCAGGCTTTGTCCACAGCAGTGAGCATGGCGCCGCGTGTTTCGCTGTAGGCGGCATCGGCATACTGCTGACGCGCCACATTGATTTTTTCCATCAATCGGCGGGCGGCTATGTTGTATTTGTCAATGTTGAGAGCCTGCTCGCAGCGTTTGAAAGCAATATCGTAGCGCCCGCTTGCATAGTAGCCGTCGCCCTCTTGGATGAGGCGCTTGACTTCCTCAATGTTCGCAACATGTCGGGGCGTGATCGTTCCTCGATCGGCAAAGCCCTGCGGGTCCATGAGCTGCGAGCGGAGGGCTTTGGCTGGGCCGTAATTCGGATCGTAACGGTTCTCGAGGACCACTTCCACGGTGGTGCGGGCATCCGCATAACGACCTTCGGAAACCCGCTGGCGCGCAAGCAGAACAGCGGCGTTACAAAAACCGCCAAGCGCCTGTTTCCGTAGGTCGGAAGATGCCTCGCCACCCTGAGGAAGGGTATCGACGGCACTTTTGAAAAGCGCGTAGGCTGACTCGTAATCGTTATCTGCTACGGCGTCATTTCCCTTTTCGACTAATTCGGCACAATAAGCGCGTTTTTGCTCAAGCACTTGAATATGTGACTCAACGGCACCTTGAACGCCTGGGTATTGAGCCTGAACCACGGGCAGATTTACGCCGGCGAGAAGAAAAACTGGAAACCAGAGTGGGAATTTAGTCATTTCAGATCAGGGAGATGAGCTGTCAGTCGATAAGACAGAAAAGATGTCTCCGGTGGAGATGTCTCGTATTTGAGCTTTAGAAGATGTGATGTCAACAAGTTTGAGCTTGCGGGTGGTATCCGGCTTGATGGTAAATTCCTCGCCTTTTTTGAGAGTGAAGTCGGCATCCCCCGGCGCGAGGAGGTTGCGGAAGGTGCCGAAGGAGGTCGGATCGTTTGTCTCTTTGTTGAAGACCAGAATAATCGTGTCGCCGGTCTCGGTGTTTTGGACGGTGAGTTCGGAGAGGTCGCCTGAGGCATTGACTCCATTAGGGCCGGGTTTGGCCTCGTATTTAAGAATCTTATAAGGCGCGCCTTCGATTTGCTCGCCGATTTTGCGGTATTGGCTGCGGGCGCTTCCTTTCAGGTCTTTGAGGTTGATCTGAAATTCCTTGCCTTCGCCCGAAGGATCGCCTTTGAACTCCAAGCGGAAAGGAACCGGCTTGAATCCAACGAGTTTAAGTTTGTTCAAGGATGCCGGAGCGTCCTTGGGATCGTTCGGGTTGGTGTGTTTTTCGAATTCCTCAAGGTTTGAGAACCCGTCACCATCGGCGTCCTTTTCCTTGATGTTCATGTCGGTGTAGTCCAAGCCGTTGGTGAGCAACCAATCGTTGGTGATCGGAGGATGGAGTTGGTCACTGCCCTCGGCAAGAGGGTCGATGAGTTTGCCATCCTTGAGCAGGTAGCGGCGGGAGACGAGCAAGGAACCGCGCTCTGGAGTTCCGGCCGGGAGATCGGCACTGGACTTCCACTTCGCTGGAGAATCAGCAAGCGCGGCAGCTTGGCGAACAGCATCAAGGTCCAAGGAAGGAATTGCATTTTCCTTTGGCACTGTCAGGGCAGCCTGAACCTGAGCCGGCTCCATACGATTCATCGCAATCCAACCAGCGTTGGATACCAGCAGTAAAGTGGCGACTAGGAGAAGGAGGATGTCGTATTTTTGTTTAACCCAATTCATAGACTTTACTTGGGCGGAGGGGTGACGTTCGACGGGGTCGGCGGCTTGGATTCCCAATCCGGAAAGTCGAGGATTTCAATGGTCAAGCTGGCCGTAACGGATTCGCGGCCGAGGATAGCTTGAATGGTATCGGCATTCTTTTCCGAAGCGCCTGGAGTTGGCAGGCCGAGGGATGTCGAGGTTTCACCCGGTTGAGTGCGGGGCGGAGGCTGTGGGTTGGTATTATCCAGCGTGAGCGAGCGGATGAGGAGAAATTCATCTGCGTCTTGGATCATATTGAAGGCGGTGAGGACTTTTTCCTGTGGCGCAGTGAAAGTGATAGCGAATGTCTTGGTGGAAATGGCTGGTGCCTTGGGCTGTGGTGTGGCGCCTGGCTTGGCGGGTTGCGCAGGCGTCGTTGCTGACGGTTGGGCGACGATTTCCTGCCGCTTGAGAGAACCGATGGAGCCTATTTTCAGGCCGACGAGTTCATCCGCGATCCGACGCATGATGCCGAACTCGCGATTGAGTTCCCCGACTTCCTGTTGGGATGGCGGAGCAGCCTGATATTCGTCGAATCCGTAGAAAAAGTTGTCCGGCAGGGTGACGCTCTTCTCGATGGCGGTTTTCCTCAATTCATCGACCGCTTTGCGAAGATCATCCTGAAATTCTTGGGGATTGATCGGCTTGAGGGTCGCCTCCATCGAGGCCAGTGCGGTGCGATACTTGCCGAGTTCGGCGCGGTATTCTTCAAGACTATCTTTGATTGCCTTGAGGCTCTGGTCAGTCGGGAAGGGTTTTTGATTTTGAAATTGTTTGAGCTTTTGAAGCTGCGCATCTAGGTTCGCCTGCGCTTCGTCTAGTCGCGTTTGGGCATCCACCGCCAAATACGAAGTGGCTCCCGTGCCAATGACGGCAACCAGCAGGAGCACCAAGGCTATGGGGTTTTGTCTAAACCAGTTCATGGCAAGATGAGAGGCTGCTTGAGCGGCAGGACTAAAGTGTAGCCATAGGCCCAGGCCTCACCGGTGGGCGTGGTGCGGCGGGTAATGATTTTCGAAGCGTCGTCACCTATTGCGAAGACAGACGAGGGTTTCAGATTCTCAAAAAATTTGTCAATGACCCCGGCGCCTTCCGGGTTGGGTGGATTGTCCAAGTAGAGTCCATTGAGTTCGATGGCTGTGATTGCCTTGGGGCCTGAAGGCGGCGTAGTGGGCCGTGTTGGAGCCTTCGCGCCAGGAGTTGGTGTCGGCTCAGGAGCAATAATGACGCCCTCCACTGGCTTGATCTGCGTGACCCAGATGAAGCGCTGCGGAATGGTTGCCGCGAGTTCATCGAGAATGGAGGCCCAGACGGAGCGCTCGGAGGAAATGGCGAGGAAGGGGGCCGCTTCCGCGACGAGCTTGTCGCGTTCTGCCAGCGCGGAGGAGATTCCTTTGGAAAGGCCATCGAGTCGGGCAACTTCGGCTGTTTGCTTCTGGACTCTTTCATTGATGCGGAGGGCGGATTCATCGAGATCAAGCCAGCAGAGGGTTGGAGTAAGAATGAAAAATAGCGCCGCGATGGCCAAGGCCGGAACCCGCTTCGCAAAAAGCTGAGCCTGGCGCACGCTGGGAGGAGTGAGATTGATCTCTACGGGGCAATTTTTGAGTGAACGGAGCGCAGAACCGACCAACTCGCCGAGGCCTGACGCGCAATGGGCTAAGCCTTGAGGAATGGCATCCGGTGCGGCCTGAACATTTCGAAAGGGGTTGAAATACTCCACGGGAGCCTGAAGTTTCTCAGCAAAAAACTCCGTCATGTAAGGGAGGCCCGTGCCACCGCCGCAGATGAGAACCCGCATCGGCGTGGTGCCGCCTTGCGTGGTGCGATAGAAATTGATCGAACGGGCTATCTCCGCATGGAGACGGGTCATGGTATTCCGAGTGACTTTGGCGAGGCGGGCTTCAGTGGGGTCCTCGGATTCGGCATAAGCTCCGCCGAGTCCCACCGAGGCTTTCTCGAGTTTGAGTTTTTCAGCGAGCGTTATCTCCTGAGCAAATTCCTTGGCGATCGCTGCGCTGACCGTATTTCCTCCGATGGGGATGCTGCGACTGAAGAGGCGGTTATCTTCGATGAAGACGAGGTTTGTCGTGCGGGCCCCAAGATCCAGCAGGAGCGAGCAGCCTTTGGCATCGGCATAATTGTAGCGGAAGGAGTTAAAAAGAGCGGTCGGTGCGAAGTCGATTTTAGCCGAAGCGATGCCTCCCTTGCCCACGGCATCGACGACTTCGTTGAGCTGATCCGCCTTCATGGCGACGATCGCGACATCCCAAGTCTCGCCTCGGCGATCGCCCATGATTTGATAATCCCAGACAACCTCATCGATCGGAAACGGCACATTCTGCTGGGCCTCAAATCCGATGATTGACTCGACATCGTCGGCCGTGGCCCCGGGCAGTTTCACAAAACGCGAGAAAACGGTTTGCGAGGGGAGGCAAAGATGGGTTTTGGCGTTTTTGGGAGCCTTCAGCGCTGCGCGGAGCTCCGCAGCGACAGATTCGATCTGGGTGTTGCGCGTGGCGTCTGCAGAGGGATCGACGATGAGGTCGGAGGTTTTGAGAGCAACCAGCTTCAATCCGCCTGCAGGCAATTCCTGAAACTCCGCCATGCTCACGGTCTGCATGCCGAGGTTGAGAGCGAAAATGCGTGCTGGACGGGCCATCGTTGGGTCGGATCAGTTGGCTGCTTTGGATTTCGAGGGCAGGTAATAATCCCAGGCAAGCGGCGCAAAGGGTGTCTGGCTCTTTTCCAGAATGCGGCCGGTCACTTTGGTCATCCCGGATTCGGATTCCCACCAGCCTTTGCCCTGCTTGGCGACTTCGGCGCTCTTGAACGAGGAAATGGCCACAACGCCGGTGGAATCTGAAATGGTGACGCCCGCATCAATAATGGCTTGCTGAATATTGATCGGTGCCTTGCCGTCAAAATAGCGAGCGAGGGTCTGGGGAGCCACGAAGGCGGCGGCATGAAGTCCCTTGCCGTAGGGCACATCGGAAATCGTGGTGCTGCCTGTGAGAAGAGTGGATTGCTTGTCCTCGCTGATCGCAGCGTTGTTGAGAAGGATGTAGAAATTCACCGTGAGTTCATCGGAGAACTTCGATGCTTCCTTCGATACCTCGTCTCGCTCGAAATTCACATCCACCTCGAGCCAAGGAGTTGGCCGTGCCGCACTAGGTTGCTGCTTGCGGTAGGTGCCGGCCGAAATTTGTGGCGTTTCAACAAGCGCGGGTTCGATTTTTTTGATGGTGAATTCCGACTTGACCTGGGCTTGGGCTGAAATGCCGCAAAGGGCAAGGAACAAGGCAGGAAGGATTGTCGCGGGGAACAAACTTTTTCTCATGGTGAGGGTGTTATTCGGATATGGGATTTAAGTAAATCTCAAACGCGGCCACGGAAGAATTCGATGGTCTCGCGAATGCCTTTGTCGAAATCCACCTTCGGCTCCCAGCCGAGGATCGTTTTGGCGCGGGTGATGTCGGGTTGGCGCACTTTAGGGTCATCCACTGGAAGCGGCTTGTGCTCGATCTGGCAGCCAGCGCCGGTGATGCGCAGAATTTCCTCGGCGAATTGACGAATCGTCATTTCGCGCGGGTTGCCGATGTTCACAGGCTCGTGGAAATCACTCATCATCAAACGGAAAATTCCGTCAATGAGATCCGAAACATAGCAGAAACTACGGGTCTGGGATCCATCGCCGAAGATCGTAAGCGGTTGACCAGTCAGCGCCTGACCGATGAAGGCCGGCACAACGCGTCCGTCATCGAGGCGCATGCGCGGACCGTAAGTATTGAAAATACGAACGATATGCGTATTCATGCTGTGATAGCGGTGGTAGGCCATGGTAATGGCTTCCGCGAAGCGCTTGGCTTCATCGTAAACCCCGCGTGGCCCGATGGGGTTTACATTGCCCCAATAGTCTTCGGTCTGCGGATGGATGAGCGGATCGCCGTAGCACTCGGAGGTCGAGGCGAGGATGAATGCAGCACCTTTATCCTTGGCAAGACCGAGCGCGTTGTGCGTTCCGAGCGATCCGACTTTCAGCGTCGGAATCGGGATACGCAGGTAGTCGATCGGACTGGCTGGACTCGCAAAATGCCAAACGTAATCTACCTTACCTGGGATGTAGATGAAATCGGTGACATCGTGGCAGATGAATTTGTAGTTCTTGTTCCCGGCGAGATGCTCGATGTTCGCGACATTGCCAGTGATGAGGCTATCGATCGCGATGACGCGATGGCCCTCGGCAAGCAAACGGTCGGTGAGGTGTGAGCCCAAAAAGCCCGCACCGCCTGTGATGACGCTGATGGGTTGTGAGGAGGTCTCGGCCATAGGAATAAGAAGTTTTTAGTTCGAGTAGGAAGCTTGGGTGCCTTTGAGATTGCGCTTTTTGATCCAAGGCATGAGGCCGCGTAGACGCTCGCCGGTCTTTTCGATACCGTGTTTCTCGCCTTCCTTGAGCAGTGCGTTGTAGCGCTTGTAGCCGCCTTCGTATTCCTTGATCCATTCCTTGGCAAACTTGCCGGTCTGGATGTCTTTGAGCGCCGCTTTCATGCGCTTCTTCACGGAGCCGTCGATGATTTTCGGTCCAACGGCAACATCGCCCCACTTGGCGGTTTCGCTGATCGAGAAACGCATGCCGGCGATACCGGATTCGTTCATGAGATCGACGATGAGCTTCAGCTCGTGGAGACACTCGAAGTAGGCCATCTCAGGCGAGTAGCCGGCCTCGACGAGGGTTTCGAATCCCGCTTGGACGAGCGCGGAGGCGCCGCCGCAGAGAACGGTCTGCTCGCCGAAGAGATCGGTCTCGGTCTCTTCTTTGAATGAGGTTTCAATCACGCCACCGCGTGTGCCGCCGATGCCCTTGGCCCAAGTGAGGGCGATCTTTTTCGCATCCTTGCCGGGGTTTTGGTAAACGGCGATGAGGGTTGGCACGCCTTTGCCCTCGGTGTATTGGCGACGAACGATATGACCCGGGCCTTTTGGAGCGACCATGATCACATTCACGTTCTTCGGCGGAACGATGGTCTTGTAGTGAATGCTGAAGCCATGGCTGAAGACGAGCGTCTTGCCGGGGGTGAGGTTCGGCTCGATGTCGGCCTTGTAGGCGGCAGGTTGCTTAGTGTCGGGAATGGCAACCATGATCACATCCGCGCGGCGCACGGCCTCGGCGGTATCAAAAACTTCGAAGCCTTGAGCGGCAGCGACTGCCCGACTCTTGGACTTCGGATAGAGACCAATGATGACTTTGCATCCGCTCTCTTTGAGGTTCAGAGCGTGGGCGTGACCTTGGGAGCCGAAGCCGAGAACCGCGAGGGTTTTTCCTTTGAAAAATTTGAGATCGGCGTCTTTGTCGGTGAGGATTTTGGCTGGCATGGTTGTTTGGTTTTTTAGTGTTGGGTTGAGTGTCGTGTGGGGTTAATTGGCGCGAGCGAGGGCGATCTTGCCGGTGCGGGTCAGGTCGCTAATACCGAAGCCTTCCATGAGGCTGAGAAATTTGTTGATTTTAGTCTCGGTGCCGGTGACCTCGATGGCGAGCTTCTCGGCTTGGACATCGATGATCTTCGCACGGAAAATATCGCAGATCTGCATCACCTCGGCGCGGGTCTTGGAGGTGGCGTTGACACGCAGCAGCACGAGCTCGCGGTCCACATACTCCTCGTCGCGGAAATCCTGGACATCGATGACATCCACGAGCTTCTCCAGTTGCTTGGTGACTTGCTCAAGAACCTTGTCGTCGCCGCGCACCACGATCGTCATGCGAGATGCCGAGGCATCCAGAGTGGGACCGACATTGAGAGTGTCGATATTGAATCCGCGACCGCTGAACATACCCGCCACGCGGGTCAGCACGCCGAATTTGTTCTCAACGAGAATCGATATGGTATGACGCATGAAATGTGAAAAGAGCGGGGATACTGGGTGAGCGCGGCGGGTGCGTCAATCCTTTCCGGCGAATCCGAGCGGCTTCGCCGATTAAAAAAAGTCGACGCCTTTTGTGGGATCGAATTTGTGAACAACGATGTCGATTGGAACAACTATCCCATCGCTGTTTAAAATCACATTCCCTGAATGGAAATCGGCCACCTCGATCCCAAGATTGGCATTTGCCCAGACTTCGTATTTTGAAAAATGGCCTTCTGATGGGAAGAACCCGAGCGACTCCAAAAATTTGATGAGTTGCTCCGGCGTGGCGTGAGATGCACCTGCCGGATTCTGTGCGATGAAGTCCTGCGCGTGGATCAAGCCCAAACTCCCATTTTCGTTTTCGAATTTTCCGACGATCGTTGCGGAATCATTGAATGCTTCGTTGCTCGCAGCAATTCGTCGGAGGTATTCGAGGGGAGTGGCCTTGCCAGGCCCTTTGTTAATGGAGTGTCCAAAACGACCATAGGCAGTGGCTTTGAAAACCATGCCGTCTTGGAACCAGACGAAATGTTCGGAAGCTATCGTGTCGGGAGGTCCAAACTTCCCAAGATTTCTCCAAGGTATGCTTTTCTCGTCGCGGATGGCTTGCTCTTCGGCATTCCAGGCGGATGTGCCGGGTTGTGCCGCTTGAATTGCGCGACTGCTTGCTCCCACGATACGGGCGATTTTTTGCGAGGCTGTAATGGTGGCTCCTCCATTGTGCCTCGGAATAATCCATGAGCTGCCCTGAGTCAACCCGTGGACCTTGGAAATCTGTTTGGAGCACCCATGATGCGGGTCGAAAAACGCAAAAAAGCCCGGGGCTTGTGGCCCCGGGCTTTTTCGAAGGAAATGGCGCGTCAGGCAAAAACCCCGGCCGATTTTTCGGCGCGTTTGCGCGCGTTTGCGTCGAGGATTTTTTTGCGGAGACGGAGCGATTTGGGAGTGACCTCCACATACTCGTCGGGGGCGATGTATTCGAGCGAGCGCTCGAGGCTCATCACGATCGGCGGCGCGAGCGAAATGCCCTTGCCGTCGCCTTGGCTTCGCATGTTGGTCAATTTTTTTGCCTTGCAGGGGTTCACCGGCATGTCGTCGGGGCGGGCGTTTTCGCCGATGATCATTCCCTCGTAGATTTCCTCTTGTGGCCCAATGAAGAGACGACCGCGCTCTTGGATGCTGTCCAGCGCGTAAGCCATGCTGGTGCCGCCTTCCATCGAAACGAGCACGCCGTTGTTGCGGTTTGGAATCTCGCCTTTGTGCGGTCCGTATTCCTTGAAGAGGTGGCTAGCGATACCGTGGCCTTTGGTGAGGTTCACGAGATCGGTTTCAAAGCCGATGATGCCGCGCGTCGGCGTGATGGCTTGAACCAAGACGCTGTGCGGATTGTGCTCCATATTGACGATCTCGGCTTTGCGGCCGGCAAGGTTTTGCAGAATGTCGCCGAGATTTTCCGGCGGGACATCGACATAGAGGGTCTCCATCGGCTCGAGCACGGAACCATCCTCCGCACGCTTGAAGATAACCTCGGGGCGGGAGACAAGAAGCTCGAAGCCCTCGCGGCGCATTTGCTCCACGAGCACGGCGATTTGCATTTCGCCACGGGCCTTCACATCAAAGTGGCCTGCAACATCGGTGTCTGCGACCATGATGGAAACATTGCCGCGTGTCTCGCGGATGAGACGATCGCGAATCTGACGCGCCGTGAGCAGTTTCCCTTCGCGACCTGCCAGCGGCGAGTCGTTCACGCAGATTTTCATGGAGATCGTCGGCGGATCGATCTCAACAAAAGGCAGTGCCTCGCGCTCCTCGGTGTCGACGAGCGTCTCGCCGATAAAAATTTCCTCAAACCCGCTGATGCCGACGATATCGCCAGCCAATGCCTCTTGAACCTGCACTTTTTCCAATCCCTCGTGGGAGAAAATCGCCGTGATCTTGGCTTTTTCCTTCAAGCCGCCCTTGTGAATGCAAACGATTGTTTGCCCCATCTCAACCTTGCCGCTGATGATACGTCCGTAAGCGATACGGCCGAGGTAGTCGCTGTAGTCGAGGTTCGACACAAGCATGCGGAAAAAGTCCACATCAGGCTTAGGTGGCGGCGGGATGTGTTTCACGATCGCCTCGTAGAGAGGTTCCATGTTGTCGCTGGAATCCGTGACTTCGTTTTTGGCGAAGCCCTGCTTGGCGCTGGCGTAGATATGAGGGAAGTCGAGCTGCTCGTCACTTGCGCCGAGTTCCATGAAAAGCTCGAACACCATGTCGAGAACCTTGTGCGGACGCGCATTCTCGCGATCGATTTTGTTGATGACCACAATCGGCTTGAGACCATTCTCCATCGCCTTGCGCAGCACGAATTTCGTTTGCGCCTGCGGGCCGTCGTGCGAATCCACCACGAGGAGCACACCGTCCACCATCTTCATGATGCGCTCGACCTCTCCGCCGAAGTCGGCGTGGCCGGGAGTGTCCACGATGTTCACATGGTAATCCTTCCAACGGAATGCAGCGTTCTTGGCACGAATAGTGATGCCTTTTTCCCTCTCCAGATCCATCGAGTCCATCATGCGCTCGTCGGTTTTTTGGTTGGCGCGGAAGGTTCCTGCCTGCTTGAGAAGCTGGTCAACGAGTGTCGTTTTGCCGTGATCGACGTGTGCGATGATGGCGATGTTGCGAATATTTTCCATAAATAGTAGTGCGCCCAGCTGTGAGCGGGCACGGAATATGAGGAGGACGGCGGGCGCTGTCAACAAAGGCCGCGCGACAGAAACGACTTATTTCGTGGCGGAGAGGATTTCGCGGACCCTCAGCGTCAGCTCGGCCAACGTGAAAGGCTTCCTGAGCACATCCCCCGCCGGAAGCTGAAATCCCAGCGCAGCTATAGTGTGGTCGGAGTGTCCCGAGGTGTGGAGAACACGCAAATCTGGCGATGACCGCTGGAGCAACCGACCCATCTCCCGCCCGCTGAGCAGAGGGAGCGCGACATCCGCAATGACGAGCACGGGAGGGTTGTCCTTGCTCTGCGCGAAGACATCGAGGCCCTCGATGCCGTTGGAGGCTTGCAGAACCTCGTAGCCAAGCTCCTCAAGCTGGCCGGCCATCATGTCTCGAAGCATGTGATTGTCTTCAGCCAAGAGGATTTTTTCACAGCCACGCGGCATTTCAGCACGCACAGGAATCTGGCTTTGAGAACCCCCGCCACCTTCCGCCGCAGGCCACAGAATGCGGAATTCCGTTCCCCGGCCGGGATGGCTTTTTACGGTGATCTGTCCGTCCATGGATTGTATCAATCGCCGACAGGTCGCGAGTCCGAGTCCAGTGCCACTCCCCTCGGGCTTGGTCGTAAAAAAAGGCTCGAACACTCTCGCCTTCACCTCGCTGGTCATTCCAGCACCGTTGTCCCGCACCTTTAAAAAAATAAGCTCCTGCCTGTCTTTTTGAATCCTCCCTGTTTCGATTCGGATCGTGCCGTGCGAGCGAATGGCGTCGCGCGCGTTGAGGACAAGATTGATGAGAACCTGCTCGAGATCGCCGCGATCTGCTGTGATATGCAGTTGGGCGGCACCGGGGGAGACTGCTAGTTCGACATTTTCGGGAAGCAGGCGCGCCAACATGGACTCGGCATTTTGGACAATGCCGTTTAGATTCAGCACAGCGGCATCGCGCCCCCGGTCGCGACTGAAAACCAAGAGCTGGCGAGTGAGCGAGGCGGCCTGGCCACAAGCGTATTCGATTTGCGAAGCGTGTTTGTGCAGGCGCGTTCCCTCGGCGAGTCCGGCCATGAGCAGCCCGCTGTTGGCCATGATGATTGTCAGAATGTTGTTGTAGTCGTGAGCTACACCGCCCGCGAGTTCTCCGAAGATTTCGAGTTTCTGGGAACGGGTGAGCTGGTCGCCGAGTGATTCCCTGTCGCGCCGGAGCGCGGCCTCGTCCAACGCTCGTCGCACGGCGGGCGTCAAGCGCGAGAGGCGGTCTTTCAAGATATAGTCGGTCGCGCCATTCTGAAGGGAATCCACCGCCGCCTCTTCTCCGATGACTCCCGAAACAATGAGAAATGGAACATCGGGCTTCACTTGCCGGGCGAGCCGCAGTGCTTCCATTCCGTCGGCACCGGGCAGCGAAAAATCGGCCAAAACGAGATCGATGCCCCCGCATTCGAGCGCCTGCAAAAAAGCTGCCTCCGTATCCACCCGGTCGATTTGGCAATCCAAGCCATCCGCTTCCAGCCGGCGCAAGATCAACTCGGCATCGAGCGGATCGTCCTCCAGGTGAAGAATCCGGCACTTCATCTCTGAGGGCGAAGCGAACGCGCCGGGGGGGTGTTCAGGCCGGTCCAGAAGTGGCCGATGGCCTGAAGGGTTTCGACAAAGCAGGCGAATTCCACAGGCTTCACCACATAGGCATTCGCGCCGTTCTCATAGCAAAGAGAAATATCCCGCCGCTCGCCCGAGGAAGTGAAAACGACCACAGGAATGCACCGTGTGCGGGCATCGGTTTTAATAGCGCGCAGAACCTCGATGCCGCCTATTCCAGGCATCTTGAGGTCCAGCAACACCAACGCGGGCTGCGAGGCGCCTCGCCCCCTCCATGCCCGGCGCCGATGCAGGTAATCCAGCGCATCCTCGCCCGTGTTCACGACCTCGATGCGGCGTCTCAGATCACCGGCCTGCATGGCCGAGAGCGCCATCTCGACATCGGCAGGGTCATCC
>Ga0209297_1000661_pt1 | contig 21407 bp, 15 predicted proteins | sample S_130805_MF_Meta_FD_187322 | JGI IMG/M metagenome (GOLD analysis project Ga0209297, IMG submission 187322) | Freshwater microbial communities from Lake Simoncouche, Canada to study carbon cycling - S_130805_MF_MetaG (SPAdes) (version 2) | ecosystem: Environmental > Aquatic > Freshwater > Lake ...
GGTTGGCGTTCGCCCGACTTGGCGATGACTGCTTTAGTGATGTCAAGCGCAGCGCGTGTGGGTTTGTTCGGGAGAGGACGCTTTCGCGAAGCCCAGCCCACGATTCGTGGGGGGAGCTCGGGTATCGCGACACGTGAGTATTCACCTTTTAGCCAGCCAGGAATTGCAGTAGCGGGAACAATTGCCGCACCGAACCCTTCGAATGCCAAAGATGCGAGCAAACGCACTCCGTCAATTTCGGCCTGTGCCGTAAGAGCAAGTCGTTGTGAACCTGCTGCTCGATCTATTACGCGCCGCATCGACGTGTTGCGTGGTGGAAGCAACAACGGTTCGGTTGCAAGTTCGGCAAGTGTGATGGATTGCTTTTTCGCCCAGTGATGATTGGAATGGACTAATAACAACAGATCTTCAGAGAAGAGTTCAACTAAATCGAGTTCTGGATTGTCAATAGGGAAGTGAACAATTGCAGCATCTAGGTCGCCTGCGAGTAATCGTGGCAACAATGTTGATGAACTTCCTTCATGAATGATTGCGCGAACTTTTGGATGATCGCGCTTCAAGGCGGGAAGCAGGCGAGGCATTAACCATCGACCAGTGGTTCCAATAACGCCCAGGCGAGTGTCTCCTTCGACTTCTGTATCTGTGCTCTGAATATCAGCTTCAATGTCTTCCAGTTCGTGAATGATGCGTCGAGCACGCTCCACAACGAGTTCTCCGTCGTCAGTAAGTTTTCCGCTGGTGCGCTCAACAAGGCTGACCCCAAGTTCCTTTTCCAGGCGAGAAATATGGGCCGAAACGTTGCTTTGTACCGTGCCAAGTGCCCGAGAAGCTGCAGAGAACGACCCATGGTCGGCAATGGCAATCAGACTGGATAAATGGCGAATCTCCATATCCAATACGGTACTCTGCGTGGAGTGGGGTATCACGAAAATAGATAGGAAGTATCGTGCCGTTCGCCTTGAACGCTTACCCACGGGTAGGGCATACTTAATCTCATATCGCGGTGAGACCACCCCCATGGTCCACCCGAAAGTGTCCAGATGGCTCCCCCAGCCAACTGGATCTTAGGTTGAGAGGCCCCGCATACAAGCGGGGCCTTTCCCGTTTCTGAGACTCGTTTTAAATGTCAATAGCCTGCGAGTGTGAGTAACCAAGGTTCGCGTGCAGCGGCGTTCATCGATCTTGATCGCACGTTGATCGGTGAGGCATCGGGTCCATTGCTGAGTGCGGCGCTGCGTGATGCCGGTGTGGTGTCGTCATCACGACTGCCTGGTGAAGACATGTTGTATCGAGTGTTCAACCTTGTCGGAGAAACGTTGCCGAGCATGTTGCTCGCTCGACAAGGGGTTGCGGTTTTGAAAGGCAAGCCTCGTCATGCTGTGGTTGCAGCAGCGAATGCAGTTTCATTACAGCTTGCGCAGTTGGTGCGAACGAATGCTCGAAACATTATTGATGCGCATCGCGCGAACGGCGTGAAAGTGGTGCTTGCAACAACAACTCCACATGATTTGATTGCAACGTTTGCACGACAAATGGGATTCGATGATGTTGTTGCAACGCGCTTCGAAGTTGATGCCGAAGGTACCTATACAGGCCAACTGGTTGGACCATTTGCTTGGTCTGCGGGAAAACTGGAAGCAGTAAAGGCGTGGTGCGAAGACCACGATGTCGATTTAACACAAAGCTACGCATATTCCGACAGCGTCTACGATGCGCCTCTGCTTGGCGCAGTTGGTTTTCCGCACGTGGTGAATCCCGATGCTCGGCTCGCTGTTATGGCATCGGCGCGTAAATGGCCTAGCGCTCAATTCGATATGCAAGGCGAAACCTCGAAGTCGTCGCTGCAAATTTCAGATATTCAAAAGTTCGGTTTGCTCTTCGCTCGACCTGAAGCGTTTCCGTTTGCCAAGACGACAATTGACGGAATTGAACATGTACCAAGCAGCGGTCCTGTCATTTTGGTAGCCAATCACCGCAGTTACTTCGATGTATTTGCAGTAGCGATGATGGTGTCTAAGACTGGTCGCACGGTTCGATTTTTGGGCAAGAAAGAAGTGTTTGACGCGCCACTCGTTGGGCAGCTTGCATCGTTGTTGGGTGGAATTCGTGTCGATCGAACTTCTGGTAGTGATGAACCACTTGAACATGCCGCCAACGCGTTGGAGTCTGGTGAGATGGTTGCACTGATGCCACAAGGAACAATTCCACGTGGTCTTGAGTTCTTCTCTTCTCAGCTACAGGGGCGATGGGGGGCTGCACGCCTTGCTGTGCAGACCAATGCAACAGTCATCCCAATTGGTCTATGGGGAACGGAAAAGGTGTGGCCACGTAACGCGAAACTGCCCGATATGTTGAATTTTTCTAACCCGCCGCTTGTCAGTATCACGGTTGGTGCACCAGTCGAATTGAATAGAACGGGAAAGAGCGACGAGATCATTGCCGCTAATACGCAAGCAATGATGAACGCAATTAGTGCATTGTTGCCTGCAGTGGCGCGTGAAGAGCGAACCCCAACAGACGATGAGTTGCGAGCAACGTTTCCTTCGAGCTACAGCGGAGACTTGCGAGCTGACATGGCTCGTAGACCAGGGACGGATTAATTCGTTGGTTTTTTGATCAGCGCGATAATGGCACCAACGCACGCTGCAGTCACTCCACCAAACACAATGTGTCCCGTCAGCGTTGACACGTTGAACGTAAGTTGAGCCGCAATGTAGATAGCGGGCAAGTACAGCACGATCATGACCATGCGCACGATGTGATTACGCGGAGTTTTCCAAATAGTAAAAACTCCTAATGCACCGAGCACCATGGTGTACACCAAAATAGCGGTCACCATCAGCGCAAGGCTTTCCATGATCTGGTTACTTCTTAGCCCGAGTTACTTTTTGACGAACAACATTGAGCGCACTTCCAGCTTTAAACCACTGCACTTGTTCCTTGCTGAACGTGTGTAGGGCAGTGAACGGAATCTCTTCAGCATTGCGTTGTTTTACGATGTAACACTGCACCGGCTGGTCGGGGACTGGTGGCATTCCGCGAACGGTGATGGTGTCGGTCGGCTCGATGAGATCGTAAACAGCAGGGTCTTCAAAAGTAAGCGGAACGATTCCTTGCTTCTTCAGGTTTGTCTCGTGAATGCGAGCAAAAGATCGAGCAAAAATTACTTGGCAACCGCGGAAGCGAGGTTCCATTGCTGCGTGCTCGCGACTGGAGCCTTCTCCGTAGTTCTGATCTCCAATTGCACACCACTGGAATTTGTTCTTACCCCAGAGCCATGCAATTTCTGGATACGCACGAGTGGAACCGTCAACTAGGTCGAGGCCTTTGCCAACTTCGTCGGTGTATGCATTCACCGCACCTTCAAACAAGTTCATTGAAATGTTTTCAAGGTGACCGCGGTACTTCAGCCATTTTCCTGCTGCTGAAATATGGTCGGTGGTGCATTTGCCCTTTGCCTTCATCAACACTGGCATGCAAATAAAGTCGTTGCCATTCCACTTCGTGAATGGTTCGAGCAATTGCAAGCGATCGCTCAGCGGGTCGACAACAACTTCAATGTCTGAACCGTCTGTTGGCGGGGCAATGAAGGTGTCGTTACCTGCGTCGTATCCGTTTGCCGGCAGCACTTCGCCGGAAGGAGCGCTGAGTTTCACTTGTGTTCCATCTGGTGCTTCGATGGTGTCGGTCGTTGGGTCAAAGTCCAATCGACCGGCGAGTGCAAGTGCAATCACCGTGTCGGGGCTGGTGACGAAACTGAGTGTGTTTGCCGAACCGTCATTGCGCTTGGGGAAGTTGCGGTTAAACGAGTTGACGATTGTGTTCGGTTTGTCAGTTACATCCGTTGAGCGTTCCCACTGACCGATGCAAGGCCCGCAGGCATTGGCAAGAACAGTTGCGCCTATGGCTTCCAAGTCGGCAAGAAGTCCGTCGCGTTCAATGGTTGCGCGAATTTGTTCCGAGCCAGGGGTGATGAGTAGTTCACACTTGGCCTTCAAGCCGTGTGCTCGTGCTTGACGAGCTACTGAAGCAGCACGTGTGATGTCTTCATAACTGGAGTTTGTGCAGCTGCCGATGAGTGCTGCAGAAATTTCTGTTGGCCAGTTGTTTTCGCTTGCAGCTTTGCCGATTGCGCTTCCAACTTTGTGGGCGAGGTCTGGAGTGTGAGGCCCGTTGATCAACGGTTTCAATTGCGACAAGTCGATTTCAATGACCTTGTCGTATTGCGCGCCTTCATCTGCACGCAAGTGCTCAGTCACCTTGTTGGCAGCCGTTGCGATGTCGCCGCGGCCAGTTGCCTTCAGGTAGTCGGACATGTGTTGGTCGTATCCAAACACTGAACATGTTGCGCCAATTTCGGCACCCATGTTGCAGATGGTTGCTTTTCCGGTTGCAGAAATGCTGTCTGCGCCATCTCCGATGTATTCAACGATTGCACCAGTTCCACCTTGCACCGTGAGCACACGCGCAACTTCAAGAATGACGTCCTTCGGGCTTGACCAACCAGAAAGTGTTCCCGTCAGTTTCACGCCAATAACTTTTGGCCAGCGAACGTTGAATGGGAACCCGGTCATGACGTCCACTGCGTCGGCTCCACCAACACCAATTGCCACCATTCCCAAACCACCGGCATTTGGTGTGTGGCTGTCGGTACCAATCATCATTCCGCCAGGGAATGCGTAGTGCTCAAGCACTACTTGGTGAATAATTCCGCTTCCTGGACCCCAGAAACCAATTCCATATTTTGCAGAAACACTTTGCAAAAAGTCATACACCTCTTTGTTGGTGTCAATGGCAACGCCCATGTCGATGCGGGCGCCAGTTTTCGCCAAAATGAGGTGGTCGCAATGCACAGTGCTGGGAACGGAAGTTGTCGGTAGTCCAGCAGTCATGAATTGCAGCAAAGCCATTTGTGCCGTTGCGTCTTGCATGGCAACTCGGTCTGGTGCAAAGTCGGCGTAGCTGCGACCGCGTTCCATTTCCTGTGTCTTTGGCTTCGACAGGTGGTTAATCAAAATCTTTTCGGTGAGCGTGAGTGGGCGACCGAGTCGCTTGCGGCCAATCGCTACGTTTGCTGCGAGTTTGTCGTACACGTTGTTGACGAGTTCGATTGGTGTTCCTGCGCTGACAGCCATGGTGGTCCTCCATAGTGAAGATGAATGATCGATGGGGTTGCTTTTCCCCTCTAAGTATACAAGTATAGTACAAGTGAGAAGTATCCGATATCACGAAATTGCCGCAGCGCTTCGCGAGCGAGTGCAAGCCGGACAGTTTTTAGCTGGCCGCTTATTGCCGAGTGAGTCCGAACTCTCCACAGAGTTTTCTGTCAGTCGTGTCACAGTTCGACGCGCACTTGAAGTGTTGCGCGATGAAGGTTTGGTTAACGCGCGGCAAGGCTTCGGATGGTTTGTTGCATCCGACCCAGTAAGCCAAAGCCTCGGTCGTTTAGGAACCATTGAAGAACAAATGTTGGCAAGTGGTTTGCAACCAGCTCGACGCATTGTGGATTTCGCTTTTGAAAAACCGTCGCGCAAAGTTGCCAAAGTGCTGGATTGCGACCAAGTGTTACGTGTGAAGCGCGTGAATATGGCAGATGACCAACCATTTGCAGTGGTCACAGTCTGGTGTCCGTTCGAACTTGGCAAACATTTGTCGCGACACGATGTTGAACATTCGTCGTTCTACAACTTGTTAAACATTGAGCTTGGTGGGGCGACGCAAACCATTAGCGCCGATGCCGCAACAGCCACTGAGGCGCAATTGTTAGAGATTCCAATTGGTTCGCCTGTACTCAGTTGTGATCGAACGACAAAAGACAAGCACGGCAATGCCGTGTTGGTATCGCACCATGTGTTTCCGGCTCATCGCACCAATTTCGTGGTCGATCTTCCAGCAGTTACTGCATCAATCGCACCAACTGGGCTGCGACTCGTCGATTAACTGTTGACTACCACTTGTCCCAATGCAGCACTTTTTCGAGTGGCTCACGTTTAGCCGGCTTGAAGTCGGTGCCCTTGGTGTAGGCGATAGGGAACAATCCGCCCTGCGTAATTTTTTCGTATGGAATGCCGAGTAGTTCTGCGGCCTTCTTTTCACCGTCCATCATGAGGTGAATGGTGGTCCATGCAGAACCGATTCCGCGACCGCGCAGTGCAAGCATGAAACTCCACACAGCAGGAAGCAGCGAACCCCATCCGCCCGCACCCGTTGCTACGTCAACGTTTTCTAAGCGACCCTTGATGCAAGGAATCATCAGCATTGGTGCCTTTTCAAAATTTTCTGAAAGGAATGTTGCTGAATCGCGCACGCGAGTCATCTGATCGCCAAGGTCGGCGCCGGTGTTGCCACCGCGAGGCAATGATGCGTAAATGTCCCAGTTGGCTCGGTAGATGTCTGCAAGAGCCTTTTTCTTGGCTTCGTCTTCCACGACGATGAAGTGCCATCCCTGCTGGTTTCCACCTGTTGGAGCCTGAAGTGCAATGTCGAGGCACTCTTCAACGATTGAACGCTCGACCGGGCGGTCAAAGTCCAGGCGCTTACGTACGCTGCGGGTGGTTTTCAGTACTTCATCGGCTGACAGGTTGAGTTGCATGGATTCAAGTGTGCCATGCCACGATAGAGACGAAGCACTTGAGGGGAGAATTGTTGTGATTCCAGGAGTTGTAGACAATCGCGTAACGATCGACATCGTTGACGGCATTGCAGACGTGCGAATGAATCGTGCCGATAAGCGAAACGCGCTCGACAATGCAATGTTCACCTCACTCGCCGCGGCGGGTGAATATTTGAAGACAAACTCTGAGATACGGGCAGTGGTGCTCTCCGGGGACGGCGCATCGTTTTGTGCTGGTCTCGACTTTGGCTCATTTCAGGTCATGGCACAAGGTCCTAAATCTGATGGAAATATGAATGCAGGTGCAATGTCGGATGGTCGCATTACGCATCTTGCACAACAGGTGTGTTGGGTGTGGCAAGAAATTCCCGTTCCCGTTATTGCTGCTGTGCATGGGCACGCACTTGGCGGGGGAATGCAGATTGCACTCGGTGCTGATATTCGCTACATCCATCCGGATACGCAACTTTCAGTGCGTGAAGTGCACTGGGGTCTCATTCCCGACATGACAGGCACGTTGATGTTGTCGCGCCTAGTTCGGCCAGACATTGCGAAAGAGCTGGTGTTCACCGCAAAGATCATTTCGGGCAAAGAGGGATATGAAATTGGTCTTGCGACACACCTTTCAGAAAATCCGCACGCCGACGCCATGGTGCTCGCACGCGAAATCGCTGGACGCAGCCCAGATGCAGTTCGTGGGGCAAAGAAACTCCTGAATTTGCAGGCAAATGATGGGGCAGCCCAGCAGTTCGCGAGCGAACGAGAAGTCATTGGCCGGCTTATTGGCCATGCCAACCAAGCTGAAGCGGTGATGTCGCATTTTGAAAAGCGCCCACCGAATTTTCAATCGGCCTCATTGTTTTAAGGATTTCTCGCTAGAGTTTCTATACGGGCCAGTGTCGTCCCGGTAAGCACTTCGCTTACACCCGAATTCGTTCGGTGAATACAGAGGACGACAATGCATAACTCCATGCCGCCTGCAAGCGGTTTATATGACCCACGATTTGAACACGACGCCTGTGGCGTGTCGTTCGTCGTTGACGTGCAAGGTCGTAAGTCGCACAACATTGTGGCGATGGGGATCGGCGCGTTGTGTCGCATGGAGCATCGAGGTGCAACTGGCGCAGAAGTCGAAACTGGCGATGGTGCTGGTGTGCTTATTCAAGTCCCGCACAAATTTCTTTCTGACGTAGCAAGTTTTCCATTGCCGGCAGAGAGCCATTACGGCGTTGGAATGGCGTTCTTGCCTGCCGATGCTGGCCACAGGTCAAATGCGATAGCAGTAATCGAAAAGATCATTCAAGAAGAATCACTAGAAGTGCTCGGTTGGCGTGAAGTGCCTGTCAACCCGGCTTGCTTGGGCGAAAGCGCACGCCGAGTGATGCCATTTTTCTCGCTGATGTTTGTTCGGGCAATTAATGGCGCATCGGGCATTGATCTTGATCGCTTGCTATTCATTGCGCGAAAGCGAATTGAGCATGAACTTCCAGAGCAACAGCAGACGTACTTCCCATCGTTATCTGCACGCACACTGATTTACAAGGGAATGTTGACAACACCCGAACTTGCACAGTTTTTCCCAGACTTAATCGACGAACGCATGGAATCGTCGATGGCGCTCGTACACAGCCGTTTCAGTACGAATACGTTTCCGTCATGGCCACTTGCGCACCCGTATCGCTACATCGCTCACAACGGCGAAATTAATACGGTGCAGGGAAACCGGAACTGGATGCGCACACGCGAGTCCATGTTGTCGAGTGATCTGCTTCCAGGGCTCGAGCGGGCATTCCCAATTTGTGCAATGGGTGGTTCGGACTCTGCATCCTTTGATGAGGTGTTGGAGTTGTTGCACTTAGGTGGACGTTCGTTGCCACACGCGGTGTTGATGATGATTCCTGAAGCTTGGGAAAACCACGCGACGATGGATGCGCAAAAGCGTGCGTTTTACCGATACCACGCATCATTGATGGAGCCATGGGACGGCCCTGCTTGCATTGCATTCACTGATGGAACGCTCATTGGTGCAGTGCTCGATAGAAATGGACTTCGCCCAAGTCGCTATTGGGTAACCAATGACGATGTGGTGATCATGGCAAGTGAAGTAGGCGTTGTCGATATTGATCAAGCAAAGATCGTGAGAAAAGGCAGACTGCAACCGGGGCGCATGCTGCTCATTGATACTGCGCAGCAGCGCATTGTGGATGACGAAGAAATTAAGAGTGAATTAGCAGCAGCAGCGCCATATGCACAATGGCTCGAAGCTGGCTTAGTGGAGCTTTCCGACTTGCCGGATCGCGAACATGTGGTGTTCAGTCGCGACAGTGTGCTTCGACGTCAACAGGTGTTCGGATACACGCATGAAGAACTGAAGATCATCCTTGCGCCAATGGCCAAGAGCGGACTGGAAGCGATTGGTTCGATGGGAACCGATACGCCACTTGCCGTGCTGTCAACGCGACCGCGGTTGCTATTCGACTATTTTCAGCAATTGTTTGCACAGGTAACTAACCCGCCACTTGATGCAATTCGCGAAGAAGTGGTGACCTCCGTTGGCACCGCGGTTGGCCCAGAGGGCAACTTGCTCGATGCAACTGCCGAGCATTGTCGACAGTTGGTGTTGCCATTTCCGGTCATTAACAACGATCACTTGGCCAAGATCATCCACATCAATGATGATGAGCAGTATTCGCACCTGCGCAGCATGGTGGTGAGCGGCTTGTATCGAGTGGCCGAGGGCGAGTCTGGATTGCGTTCGGCACTTGCACAAATTTGTGGCGAGATCAGTTCGGCAATTGATGCGGGTGTTCGACTTGTTGTGCTTTCCGATCGCAATAGCGATGAAGTGTTCGCGCCAATTCCTTCACTCCTCATGACCAGTGCTGTGCATCACCACCTCATTCGCACGAAGCAGCGAACCAAAGTGGGGCTCATTGTTGAAAGTGGTGATGCCCGAGAAGTGCATCACATGGCGCTTCTCGTTGGCTTTGGCGCTGGTGCAATTAACCCATACCTCGCATTCGAATCGATTGAAGATTTGATCGCCGCAGACGATGGCGCAGGAATGCACGGCCTTGGAGGGATGGAACCGAAGAAGGCGGTGAACAACTACATCAAGGCAGCAGGTAAAGGTGTGCTGAAGGTGATGTCAAAGATGGGCGTATCGACTGTTGCTTCGTACACGGGAGCCCAAATTTTTGAAGCGATCGGTCTCAGTCATTCGTTCATTGACGAATTCTTTACGGGAACAGTTTCGCGCATCGATGGCATAGGGCTAGAGCAGGTGAGCGCTGAAGTTGCTGCACGCCATGCCATTGCTCATCCACGCAGACCAGATCTACGCATCCATCGGAAACTCGAACTCGGTGGTGAATATCAGTGGCGCCGTGAAGGTGAACACCACTTGTTTAATCCTGAAACGGTGTATCGCCTGCAGCATGCAACTCGCTCCGGTCGCTACGACCTTTTCAAGCAATACACGGCAGCAGTGGATGATCAATCAAAAGTACTCACCACGTTGCGCGGAATGTTTCAGTTTGCAAGTGATCGTCAGCCGATATCAATAGATGAAGTTGAATCGGTTGCAAGCATCGTGCAGCGCTTTTCGACAGGAGCGATGAGCTACGGGTCAATTTCTGCAGAGGTGCATGAGACACTCGCAATTGCCATGAATCGCATCGGTGCAAAAAGCAACACAGGCGAAGGAGGGGAAGACCCCGAGCGCTACGAAGTAATGGACAACGGCGATTCAAAGCGTTCCGCAATTAAGCAAGTTGCTTCTGGGCGTTTTGGTGTGACAAGCGAATATCTCGTTAATGCTGATGACATTCAAATCAAGATGGCCCAAGGTGCCAAGCCTGGCGAGGGCGGTCAGTTGCCAGGACACAAGGTGTATCCATGGATTGCAAAAACGCGGTACAGCACTCCTGGCGTGGGACTCATTTCGCCACCGCCTCACCACGACATTTACTCAATTGAAGATTTAAAGCAGCTCATTCACGACTTGAAGAACTCGAACCCTGCAGCTCGAGTGCATGTGAAGTTGGTATCCGAAGTGGGCATTGGAACTGTGGCTGCAGGAGTAAGTAAGGCAAAAGCAGACGTCGTATTGATTTCTGGACACGATGGCGGAACTGGTGCTTCGCCGTTGACATCGCTGAAGCACGCTGGCGTGCCCTGGGAGCTCGGTCTTGCCGAAGCACAACAAACGTTGTTGCTCAACGGGCTGCGTGATCGCATTGTTGTGCAGGCCGATGGTCAGATGAAAACAGGACGCGACGTCATCATTGCCGCGCTACTCGGTGCTGAAGAATTTGGTTTTGCTACGGCACCGCTTGTGGTGAGTGGCTGCATCATGATGCGCGTCTGCCACTTGGACACCTGTCCTGTTGGTATTGCGACGCAGAACCCGGAATTACGTAAGCGGTTTAGCGGCAAGCCAGAGTTCGTGGTGAACTTCTTCGAATACATTGCCGAAGAGGTGCGTGAATACCTCGCACAACTTGGGTTCCGCACGTTGCAAGAAGCGGTGGGTCGCGTCGAGGCGCTTGATGTGAAGCATGCGGTGAATCATTGGAAGGCCCAGGGGCTCGACATTGAACCGATACTTGTGACTCCACAAAACCCGTACAACCAAACTCGACATCATTCCGTGTCACAGGATCACGGACTAAACGATGCGCTCGACACCTCGCTGATTGCCCAGTGTGCGATCGCCATCGAAACGGGTTCCGCAATTTCCATTGAGTCGCCGATATCGAATGTGAACCGAACGGTTGGAACCATGTTGGGAAGCGTGCTGACGAAGAAGTGGGGCGGCGCCGGACTTCCTGACAACACCATTGCATTGCGCTTTGAAGGTTCAGCAGGCCAAAGTTTTGGCGCGTTCATTCCACGTGGAATCACCATGCAACTCCTTGGTGACAGTAACGACCACGTAGGAAAAGGTTTGTCTGGTGGCAGAATCAGCATTCGTCCAAGCGAGCGAGCACCGTTTGCTCCCGAAGAGAATGTGATTGCCGGAAACGTAGTGGGTTACGGGGCAACATCTGGACAAATATTTATCAACGGAATCGTCGGTGAGCGGTTTGCTGTGCGTAACTCTGGAGCCACTCTGGTAGTCGAAGGCGTCGGCGATCACGCGTGCGAATACATGACTGGCGGGCGAGCAGTCGTGCTTGGTGCAACCGGTCGAAACTTTGCCGCTGGCATGTCGGGTGGAATTGCATATGTATATGACATCGATGGTCAATTTGCCTCTCGCGTCAACCCAGAGATGGTTGACGTATTGCCATTAGACGCCGAAGATACACAGTGGCTGCAGAGCACTCTGCGGGAGCACATTGCAATGACCAATTCTCCGCGTGCCACGCAGATTATGGACCAGTGGAAATCGTACGCAGATAAGTTCGTCAAAGTGCTCCCACGCGATTACGCGCGTGTCATGGCGGTGTTAGCGAAAGCATCCGCAGATGGTCTTTCGGAAGAGGAAACGTCGCAACGAGTAATGGAGTCTGTCCATGGGTGAACCGACCGGATTCATAAATTGGGAGCGCAAGACGCCGAAGCGACGTTCAATTCCTGTGCGCGTTACCGATTGGCGCGAAGTGTACGAACCGTTTGCAAAAGATGAATTGAATCATCAGGCCGGTCGTTGCATGGATTGCGGAATTCCGTTTTGCAACAATGGATGTCCACTTGGCAACCTCATTCCCGACTGGAATGATTTGGTATATCGCGGACATTGGCGTGACGCCATTGAGCGACTGCACGCAACAAACAACTTTCCTGAATTCACTGGTCGGTTATGTCCTGCGCCTTGCGAAAGCGCTTGCGTATTAGGAATCAATCAAGACCCTGTGTCTATTAAGCAAGTCGAAGTTGAGATTATCGACCATGCGTGGAACGAAGGTTGGGTGCAGCCATACATTGCCAGTACCAAATCGGGAAAACGTATTGCGGTAGTTGGTTCTGGTCCTGCTGGTCTTGCCGCCGCCCAGCAACTCACTCGCGCAGGTCATGAAGTTGTTGTGCTGGAACGCGCTGACCGCATTGGCGGTTTGTTGCGTTATGGAATTCCAGAATTCAAAATGGAAAAGAAACACCTCGATCGACGTATTGATCAAATGCGCGAAGAGGGCACTGAGTTTCGAACAAATGCTGCGGTTGGCGACAATGTCGATATCGATGTTCTCGTAGCTTCGCACGATGCCGTGGTGCTGGCATGTGGGTCGACTGTCGCTCGTGATTTACCAGTGCCCGGGCGAGAGTTGCGTGGTATTTACCAGGCAATGGAGTATTTGCCGCTTGCGAACAAAGTGCAGCAAGGCGACATGGAAGCATCGCCGATTGATGCCCACGGAAAACATGTGGTGATTATCGGAGGTGGAGACACTGGTGCAGACTGCTTAGGCACTGCTATACGACAAGGTGCTGCATCAATTACACAATTAGAAATCATGCCAACACCACCAGAGGTTCGCGCAAGCAATAACCCGTGGCCACAGTGGAGTCTGATTTACCGCACATCGTCGGCGCACGAAGAAGGTGGCGAGCGCGTATTCAGTGTGAACACCGAACGCTTTGTTGACGATGGAAACGGAAACGTGAAAGCGCTTGTGATGAATGAAGTGCAGATGGTAGATGGAAAATTTGAGGTTATTGCTGGCACAACGCGTGAAATTCCTGCTGATCTTGTGTTCCTTGCTCTCGGCTTCGTTGGCCCCGACAAGGGAAATTGGATCGAGCGATTGGGTGTCAATATCGACGCTCGCGGCAACATCGCTCGCACGGATGATTACCGAACGAATGTTCCTGGTGTGTTCGTTGCTGGTGACATGGGCAGAGGTCAGAGCCTGATCGTGTGGGCAATTGCCGAGGGCCGCGCATGTGCATCAGCCGTAGATATGCAATTGATGGGTGAGACATCTCTCCCAGTACCAATTGCTTCGTCTGCCCGCCCAATGGTGTAGTCATCAATTACTCTGAAAGGGTGATGAAACGCCCCCAGAAAGCCATCGTGCATGCAGTTGCAGCGCTCGCAGCAATTTCACTCGTTGCGGCTTGTAGTGCAGATGTTTCCGGAAGCGCAACAACAGTTGTTGCCGTGGAGTCAACAAATTTCCAGACCATTCCACCAGTAAGCCCAACCACGGTGCCAGTTACCACCACTTTGCCAATTGGCGCTGTAGGGGTGGAGCAGACGTACACGGTGTTGCCCGGTGACTCGCCAAGTTTGGTTGCAACAATCTTTGGTATCACGATGTCTGAATTGCTCATGTACAACGGTTTGGTTGCCTCGGGGCAGTTTCCATTTGCCGGATCAATCATCAAGATTCCGCCATCAGCAATGGTGTTGAATCCCGTTATCACAGCAAAGCCTGACGTCGCTGCCGGACCGGCTGCTGCTGGCTGCGATGCACGACCTGCAGGTACGTATCAAATTGCTTCAGGTGATTCCATCTACGTCATCCGCAAAAAGTTCTGTGTTTCACTTGGGTCTCTGTTGGGAGCAAATAACTGGCCGAACTCAAGCGTGAATATTCGTCCTCATTCGCCCAGGCCAGATCATCAACATTCCCGCTTCTGGTTCGTAATCCATGAGCTCAATTGGGCCAGCCGAACATCGCAAGTTGGCAATTGAAGCCAACAATTCAACGTGGGAATTTCTTGATCGTGAGTCTGGCTCGCTTTCTGCATTAGACAGCGAAGAAATGTTACGCCGTGCCTATGCCGCTGCGTATCACTGGTCGCGCGCAGAAAACGCAACCGTGATTAATGAGGTTCGCGCTTCGTGGCTCATTGCCAAGGTGTGGATCCATCAATCACGCGGAGACCTTGCTTTGCCTATTTCAATTCGGTGTATTGACATGTGCTTGGCAAACAACATTGCAGACTTTGATCTGGCGTATGTGTATGAAACAAAGGCACGAAGCCTTGCGTGCATGGGTGACTTAGACGGTGCACGTGAAGCAAAACAGTGTGCTTCACTCGTTGCAATAGCTGATGAAGAAGATCGGAAACTTGTGCAAGCAGACCTTGCAAAGGGCCCGTGGTTCGAACTGTCTTAGCGAGCGGTATTGCGACGGCGTCGTGAATGTCGATCGATAGCCAAAGCAATCAGTTCGTCGAGCAATTCGCGATACGAAAGCCCTGACGCTTGCCACAATTTTGGATACATCGAGATTGGGGTAAAGCCCGGGATCGTGTTGATCTCGTTACACAAGAACCCGCGACCATCTTTTTCGTAAAAGAAGTCCACGCGAGCCATTCCTTCGGCACGCAGAGTATGGAAAATCACGATTGCCAGTTTTTGTACGGCTTCAATCTCATCTGCACTGAGGTCTGCTGGAATAACTAGTTGTGCGCCGTCAGTGATGTATTTGTCCTCGTAGTCGTAGAACTCGTTGCCAGGAACAATCTCGCCCGGTGTTGAAGCGCGAGCATCAATATTTCCCAGCACTGCAACTTCAATTTCGCGACCGCTGATTGCTTCTTCGATAACAATCCACTCGTCGTATTTCAGTGCCTGCGCAGCAGCGGCCTTCAGTTCGGCGGCATTCTTTGCTTTTGAAACGCCAACCGATGAGCCCATGTTTGCCGGCTTGACAAACAGTGGTAGCCCAAGTGTGTCAATGGCATGTTTCAGCGAAGCGTCATTGACGTGTGCTTCGCGAAGTGAAATGTATTGCGGTTGAGGAATGCCGTTTGCGTGCAGCACCTGCTTGGCAACGCCCTTGTCCATTGAGACAGCGCTTCCGAGCACGCCGGTGCCAACAAAGGCAATGTTTGCCAGTTCGAGTAATCCCTGAATCGTTCCGTCTTCACCGAGTGGTCCGTGCAGCAATGGGAAAACCACGGTTCGCGCTTCCACGCGTGAGTCGCCAACCAAAACCGAAATTGACGTAGGTTCACCTTCAGTCGAGAGTTTTTCGCCGATGTGTTCTGGTCCGCGTTTGAGATCGGCCATTGCTTGCGTTGCCAAATTCCATTTACCGTCACGGGTGATGCCGATTGCACTGATGTGATATTTCGTTGGATCGAGTGCGCGAAGCACGTGTGCTGCAGTGACGCAGCTGACATCGTGTTCGGCGGATTCACCACCAAACAACACGATTACGTGTGTTGGAGTATGTGTAGTCACTATGAAACACGGTACTAGGTAATAATCGGTATTCTCGGTGCATGCGCTTTATGGCTGCCGATGTGGCGAATGCAACTGGTGGCGCACTCGTTGGACAAAATGCCCACCTTTCGGGGGTGAGTTTTGATACGCGAACTATTACGCCAGGGCAGTTGTTTGTTCCGATTGTCGCAGAGCGCGATGGACACGAATTCATTGAAACGGCATTGAAGTCTGGCGCTGGTGCGTATCTCACTCAGCGCGATCCTGTTGGTCGCAGTGCAATTGTTGTTGACGACACCCTTGCCGCATTGCTGAAACTCGGAGCGTGGGCACGAGTTCGTCTTGAGCCAGCAGTGGGCAGCAGAGTCATTGGCGTAACAGGGTCTGTGGGCAAAACGTCGACCAAAGATTTCATCGCTGCGGCATTGTCGAGCGAACTTGTTGTTGCTGCAAGCGAAAAATCATTTAACAACGATCAGGGATTGCCTGTCACACTGTTGAATGCCGCAGACAACTCGCAAGCGCTGGTTCTAGAAATGGGAATGCGTGGATTTGGCGAGATCGCTCGATTGTGCTCAATCGGTCGTCCTGCAATTGGCGTGGTTACTGCAGTAGCCGCGGCTCACACCGAACGCGTTGGCGGAATAGAAGGAGTAGCGCGCGCGAAAGCCGAACTGGTGCAAGCGCTTCCGCAATCTGGTTTTGCAATATTGAACGCCGACGACGAACGCGTGCGCGAGATGCGTAATCTCACTCAGGCCCAGGTGCTCACGTATGGCGTGCATGAAAGCGCAGATATTCGAATAACGAAATGCGAACTGGACGAGATGGCTCGTGCATCAGTGAGCGCTACGACGCCATGGGGCAACGTGTCGTGGGCAATGGCGGTTCCCGGCGCTCATATGGCATTGAATGCTGCAGCAGCGATTGCCGTGTCTGGAGTCTGTGGCGTCAACATTCATTCTGCAGCGGCTGCGTTGGAACAGAGTTCGGTTTCTCCGATGCGTATGCAGGTCATCACCACAGATGATGGAATGACCATTATCAATGACGCGTACAACGCAAACCCAGCTTCAATGCGCGCTGCGCTGGACACGCTGGTGGGAATGAAGGCTTCGCGTCACGTAGTAATCGCTGGTCAAATGGCAGAGTTGGCGGACTCTTCGGCAGAACACAATGCAATTGTCGAATACGCCCGAAGTAAATCAATTGAGTTCATTGCCTGTGAAACAAGTAATTACGAGACGCCCTCGTTGTCGGTTGAAGATGCCGTGAAACATGTTCGTGATGGCGGAACTGATGTTGCAGTGCTCGTGAAAGGTTCGCGAGTGGCCGCTCTCGAACGAGTGGTGCAATTACTTATTGGTTAGAAATTTGTTCTTGGCATCAAGCGCCGAAACGTTGCACCACCAGGCCAAGAACAACGCCCAGGCCGCACCGAATAACAACAACCATCGCGCACCGTATTGATCAACAATTGGGCCAAACAGCATGTTGCCAAGTGGAACGGTGCCACCAAAGGACATAAACCACAGCGACATCACGCGTCCACGCATTTCTGGTTTCAATCTGCTTTGCACCACAATTGACATTGCGGTGGTGGTGAAGAAGTACGCGAATCCAAGAATGAATCCGAAAATGAAGGCCGGAACTGCGGAGCGAGAAATTGCAAAGAACACCATGCTCACTGCAAAGCCCACAAATCCGTACTGCACGAGTTTTCGTTGATCACGATGTGAGAACTTGGTGCCAATTGCCAAACCACCAAGAGCAGCGCCAAGGCCCCAAGTTGCATACAGCCACTTATATATAGAGCCATCTTCTGCAATGCCGAAGTTGACATGGGCAACTGCGGGAAAGAGTCCTACGTAGGGAAGTGAAAATAGTGAAAAAGTTGCAAGTGTGAGCAGCAGCCGGCTGACGCCAGAAATCTGACGTGCAAGTGAAATGCCACTGGTGAACCTTCGCCAGCCTTGTGTGGGGTCTGGTGTAAACGTGGGGATATTCACCACCATGAGAGCGAAGATCACGAAGAGGTACGTTGCCGCGTTCATAAAGAAGAACCCGGCGGTGGTGACGCCAACTTGTGAGAGCACGGCAACAATGATTGGGCCAACAACGCGTGATCCATTAATGACCACGCTGTTCAGCGATAACGCTCCTGGCAAGTCAACTGGTCGAACAAGTGACGGCAGCATTGCCGACCATGCGGGAGCGTTTAACGCATTTCCAACACCTACTCCGAGCGCAGCAAGGAAGATATATATGAATCGAGGGTTGCCTAAAGCAAGAACGGCGAGCGCAATCGAAAACGTCAATTGCGTAAGTTGCATCGAGATGAGCCATCGGCGGCGGTCGAATTTGTCGGCAAGAACACCCGCGATGATTGACAGGAAAAGCAACGGCCCGAGTTGGGCAAAAACCATGATGCCAACAAGTGAAGCCTTGCCAGTGCGGTGGTACACGTAGGCGGGGAGCACCACGTTTTGCATCCAGGTACCAATGTTTGAGGCAAACGAACCCGACCACACCAAGCGAAAATCGCGTGATGCCAGTGCAGCTTGGACTGAACCTGGCTTATGTCGGTTCGGGGAGTCGTGGTCGAGAGTAAAGTCGGACATGTGGAGCAACAACACGCTACAACGCATGCAACTTCAGAATCATTACTGAGTGAAAAGTCACAGGCACCGTTCTGTGCATCACCGCGAGGCGTGTTTAGTGAGTGCCCGCATTGTGGATCGAACCTGTACCCAGAGCACGCACACTTTCGTTGTGCGTCGTGTGGCTGGCGCGATTCGTGTTGCGACTAATTCAATGCAGTTAGTGGTTCAACAAAAGCAAGATTGAGTTCGCGCGCCACAACATCGTTAGTGACGTGGCCTTGTGCGGTATTCAAGCCATGTCGGAGCGCTTCACTCTGGGCAACTGCGCCGCGCGCACCAAGTCGCGCTACTTCTAGTTGGTACGGCAACGTTGCATTGGTGAGTGAGTAGGTGCTGGTGTACGGCACAGCACCAGGCATGTTGCCAACTGCGTAATGCACCACTCCGTGTTGCATGTAAATCGGGTCGGTGTGTGTGGTCTCGTGTGTAGTTGCAATGCAACCGCCTTGATCTACTGCAACGTCAACAATCACTGATCCTGGTTTCATTGAGCGCACCATGTCTTCGCTGACCACGATTGGTGCGCGTGCACCTGCAACTAATACCGCGCCAACGACTAAGTCTGCATCGACAAGTGCGCGCTCGATTGACCCGCGGTTAGAAGCGAGCGTTGTGGTCCGGCCGACACAAATTTGATCAAGGTAACGAAGTCGATCAAGGTTCTTGTCCAGAATGGTGACGTTGGCGAGCATTCCCGCGGCAATCCAAGCTGCGTTGTAACCAACATTGCCGGCGCCGATGACGACAACGTTTGCTGGACGAACGCCTGGCGCTCCGCCCATCAGTACACCTCGTCCACCTTGTGGTCGCTCAAGGAATCGCGCTCCAGCCTGTGTTGCAAGTCGTCCAGCAATTTCACTCATCGGTGCAAGTAGTGGCAACGATCCGTCAGCGGCTTGCACGGTTTCATAGGCGATCGCGGTGGTGCCTGAAGCAATGAGTGCTGCCGCAACTTTTGGATATGCAGACAGATGTAAATACGTAAACAGCGTGAGGTCGCTTCGCAGAAAGCCAAATTCCTCTTCCTTTGGCTCCTTTACTTTGAGCACCATCTCTTGCGACCATGCGTCAGCAGCGGTCTTCACAATGGTTGCCCCGGCTGCTGCAAATTCTGCATCCGTTATTGAGGCTGCCTCTCCGGCGCCGGTCTCTACAAAGACATCAATTCCCAATCGCTCAAACTCACGAACGCCATCTGGCGTGAGCGAAACCCGACCCTCCATGGTCTTGATTTCTTTAGGAACACCAACTGTTTTTACCCCACGAGCACCGTTGCTTGTAGCCATACCCCATGTCTAGTTCACTGGGTAGTCTTGTGCCATGAAATCCTTCAATAACTTCATCAATGGCAAAGAAGTACCAGCTCGCGATGGGCGTACAACCCCGGTTATTGACCCAGTAACAGGTGAGCAGTATGCAACTGCTGCGCTGTCTGGGCCAAACGATGTTGATGATGCCATGAAGGCAGCAGCCGTTGCTGCGGAGTCGTGGAAGAACACCACTCCAGCCGTTCGTCAAAAGGCAATTAATGACATTGCTGATGTGATGGAAAAGCACATGACCGAATTGATTGAAGCAGAAATTGAAAACACGGGTAAGCCCCGTGCAATCACATATAACGAAGAAGTTCCGCCGATGATGGACCAGATTCGTTTCTTTGCTGGTGCTGCTCGAATGCTTGAAGGAAAGAGCGCGGGCGAGTACGTACCGAATTTCACTTCATACATTCGACGCGAGCCAATTGGCGTGTGCGCGCAAGTTGCACCATGGAACTACCCGCTCATGATGGGAGTGTGGAAGTTCATTCCGGCAATTGCTGCTGGTAACACCACAGTGCTGAAGCCGAGTGACACTACGCCGGCATCGACCGCGCTCATTGCAAAAATTATCGGTGACATTTTGCCTCCAGGAGTATTCAACGTGGTGTGTGGAGACCGAGATACCGGTCGCGCAATGGTTGATCACGACATTCCAGGAATGGTTTCAGTAACAGGTTCAGTTCGCGCAGGTATGGAAGTTGCTGCAGGAGCATCGAAATCGCTGAAGCGTTTGCATCTCGAACTCGGCGGCAAGGCACCAGTCATCATTTTTGATGATGCCGACTTGGAACTTGCTGCAGAAACCATTGCGATGACCGGATACTTCAACGGTGGTCAGGACTGCACTGCGGCAACACGCGTTATCGCCGGCCCAAAGGTGTACAACGACTTTGTGACGCTGCTTACCGAAGCGGCAAAGAAAACAAAAACAGGTCGACCAGATGAAGATGTTCTCTATGGACCTTTGAACAATGAAGTGCATCTCGGCAAAGTGGCAGGATTCCTCAACCGAGTGCCTAAGCATGCAAAAGTCACCACTGGCGGCTCACAAATTGGCGGTAAGGGATACTTCTTCGAGCCAACAGTGGTCTCCGACCTCTTGCAAGACGACGAGATGATTCAGAACGAGATCTTTGGACCAGTCATCACTGTTCAAAAGTTCAGCGATGAAGCAGAGGCTCTGAAGTGGGCGAACGGCGTTGATTTTGCGCTTGCTTCGTCGGTATGGACTCGCGACCTCGGTCGGGCCATGCGCATGACGAAGAATCTCGACTTCGGTTGCGTGTGGGTGAATACCCACATTCCAATGGTGGCCGAAATGCCCCACATTCCAATGGTGGCCGAAATGCCACACGGTGGCTACAAGAAGTCGGGTTACGGCAAAGACCTATCGATGTATGCACTGGATGACTACACGCGCATTAAGCACGTGATGATCAACCTCAACAGTTAGTCTTTGCACTGATGGGGGAATCACCAAGCGACGTCATCGTTCTCGATCATGTTTCGAAGCGCTACGGCGACTTCGTTGCGGTTCATGACGCCAATTTCTCGATAGCAACCGGTGAATTCTTCGCCATGCTTGGGCCTTCGGGTTGCGGCAAAACCACAACGCTGAAGATGATCGCTGGGTTTGAACAACCAAGCGCCGGAAGAGTCATGCTGGACGGAATTGACGTTTCAGATGT
>Ga0209297_1000663_pt1 | contig 21374 bp, 31 predicted proteins | sample S_130805_MF_Meta_FD_187322 | JGI IMG/M metagenome (GOLD analysis project Ga0209297, IMG submission 187322) | Freshwater microbial communities from Lake Simoncouche, Canada to study carbon cycling - S_130805_MF_MetaG (SPAdes) (version 2) | ecosystem: Environmental > Aquatic > Freshwater > Lake ...
GGTGGTATTCTTACGGCTATGAGTTTTCCGTAGTTGCTCTGCCGTTCCTTAAAAACCATGCCGTTACAGCTTTAGGCCGGGACAAAGTTATCCGCAAAGGGAATTACTTATTTACAATTGACTGGATGAAAACAGGCTACAGCGAGATACCTGACCAACACAAGAACCACCACATCATTGCGCTGGAATCAGGTCAATGGATTGCTTACCCGAACAACAGGTTGGTCTGGCACGATGAGTCGTGGATAACACCAGCACCAAATAAAGAATGGCAAACGCCTACGCATAATTATTTTGTTGAAGGCCGTTAGGCGTGAGGTCTTGTCCCAGACGTGTATAATGATCCTATATAATAGGAGCAATTATGGAAAGAACAGATAATCATTTTACAAAAGATTATTTACAATCTTTATTTCTTTACAAAAATGGGCAATTGCATTGGAAAAAAACTAAAGGCAGACGCGTTGCAAATACAATTGCTGGCACAAAATCACATCATTATTGGCAAATTTGCATTGACTACGTTATTTATCGAACACATCGTCTTATATGGATTTATCATTATGGCAATTCTCCATATTTAATTGACCACATTAACGGCAACACATTTGATAACAAAATTGAAAACTTACGAGAATGCAATAGCCACCAAAATCAATTTAATAAAAAAATTAGCAAAAACAATGTATCTGGTATTAAAGGTGTTGGTTGGTGCAAACAAAAAAACCAATGGAGAGCGCGGATAATGATTGATGGTAAAGACTGTCACATTGGTTTTTTTGATAATTTGCAAGATGCAAAAGAAACCATACGTTTAAAACGTGTTGAAATCCACGGTATTTTTTCGCGCAACGCTTAAGCGTATGTTCTTACGCCTAATTTATCAATAATTAACGCAGTCTTACGGGGTTTAGCACCTTCAAGCGGTATGGAAACGTGCGTCCAGCGGTCAAACTCGCGGATTACTTGGTCGTATTCAATGTCAGCGGCAATAAGGTATCTTATCACTTGGTCTGGGGTTAAACCTGATACGCGTATATCCGCAGCGCAACCCGTCCGGTGTTGGCTAGTATCTTTACTACCCACCGAGTCATTAACTGCTTTGGAACGATACGCGGAATTTATCGTGATTGCTGCACCAAGGATGGATCGCACGACCTCAAGAAACTCAGCCAGACGCACCAGATTAGCCAACTCCTTATCCGTGGGCGTGTTGTCAAACTCACGATGATCGGTATGGGTAAGTTCCTCTAGCGAGAAATGTTCACTTAGCTGCAATCTTCTTCTCCATCATTTTTTTTCTTGCAGGGTGGTTATCACCAGACAGTCGTTTCCTGTCATGGTTATATCGGCCTTTCTGCATCATGTCATTAGAGTTGTCTTTTGGCGTACCAAGGAAAAGATGGTTAGGATTAAAACATTTCCTAACATCGCAGGTATGGCAAACAAACATTCCTTTGGGTACTTGACCACGAAACAATTGGTAAGAGTATTTGTGCGCCGTGAATACACCGCTTTTAACTGAGCCAAATTGACCGTATCCAGTTTGTTTGAATATAGCGCCATCCCATATCCAACAATCATTTGGTTTTGCATCTTTATCTAAATGAGCAAGAAAACGGCAATCATTGCTACACCATTTCCCCATAGAACCAGTTGGTGTAAATGATTTTTTGCATGACTGGCATAGCCGTTCTTTGTAGATCATCGACTTGCTTCCCCGCCTTTTACTTTTTCAACAGACCGCATTGCACCAAGGCCAAGCAATCCCATTAAAACTTGCATGGTTAAGTCGGTATCAATAACAGGGAATTCTCCGCTGTACCCAACAAAAACTTTTGCAACAAATCTGATTATTGGTTCAATGACTGCAACATAACCTAATGCAAAAGCACAAACCCAACCAACAAACGGCCTCCATCCAGCTATAAACCAATTTGTTGATTTTGCTTCTTCAATGTTATTTTGAATTTGCAGCTTTGCTATATCCGTTGCCGCCGCAAGCTGGGCAAGTTCGCCGTTCTGTTGCATCTCCAATAGTTTTAACTTAGCAGACTCAGCAGCCGCAGGGTCAGGGAAGAACTTGTCGATCATTTTGCTACCAATGTCGAGTAGAGCGCCTATGGGGAACATTACTTCTTCCTTCCTAACAAAGTATCAACCAGTACGTCAACTTCTGTTGTATCCGCAGTTCCCATCCAATTCGCCCTATTGTTGCGGATGATGATCATCTTTTCCAAAGAGCAGGAAGGGCCGATTTTCTTTAGCCACACTAACGCAAGTTTCTCTCGTTCTATCTGATCGTTGGTGGATAGTGCAATTAGCTTGAAGTCTGAAACCAAACAGGGCTGCTCCACATTTCCAGCACAAAGACTCAGCAGGAAGATGAGAAGCCATGTCCGTTTCACTTCGCCATTTCGGTACTTGCAGCATTAAGTCTAACTTTGATTGCATTTACGTCTTCAGGTTGCACTTTGAAACCAGCGGTTATGTACCCAGCAAAGGCGCCTACTTCGGGCGGTATAGACCCTCTACAGACATACGTTGCACCCTGCTTGGCTTCCCACTCCGTAGTTTTACCTGATATCTCTAGTTTGCTGCACATCACCTCGCCGTTAAGCATAGCTACCATCGCTGCGTTACGCTCAGAACTAGCCGAAAAAAGACTACTCATACTGCCGTCGATGCTCTTATCCCTGCCCTCTTTGCCAATAGCCAGAACGGTCACACGGCTATTAACAACCAAGTTTGCCTTGTAAACAACCACGCTCACGGCATCCGTGTCCTTTTGAAGCAAAGCAGCAATAGGCAGTAGTTTCTCCTGCTCTTTCAAAGTCGGCAAATGGTCTGCCGTAGTGATGGCGTGGAGGATGACTTGCCGTGAATCCCATGCAAAGTACCCAAGGAAGAACAGACTGGCTAGGATTACCACTGCAATTAGTTTAAACGGCGTGTCCACCCACTTGATTAACTCAATACCCTTATCCAAGTACGTCCCACCTTTGGGGTTGATCGTCCCCTTTTTGGGGGTGACCTTTCTAATGACACGCTTCTTGGTAGCCATCAATGCACCTTCACCACCAACGACAGCAGTAACATGATGATTGCACCAGCAACACCTAAAAAGATATGTTCCATCCGCTTAATCCGCAAGATAGTCTCTTTCCACCGTTCGGCACAAACGGCTTCATGGGACATAAACCTAGCCTCTAACTCGGTCACGGCATTTCAACCCAAGCAAGGGTTTCTTCATTCCATGTGTACCGTTTATCGTCAACGGGCATTGGAGTCGGCGCAGTCCACTGGCAAGTCTGCTCAACCAGCGTCCAGCTTGGGAAGGGTTTGGGAGGGATAAAGGCATCACGGGTAGAGTCGTAGGTGAAACCGATACCGGAATAATTCTTACGCATGGCTACACCACCGTCAGGTTGACCGTCTTGCCCGTAGTGAACTCCACCGCGTGTGTTGTAGGAGGTCTGCACCCAGCCTGACCCAAACATTCCTGAGTCGATTACGTCCTGATCGGCAACGATGACTTGGGTGACTATGCCGTTTTCTACTTTAGCAAAGTGACTCAAAATGTAATGCTCCCTGAAGCAGTCCAGTTATAAACACGATAACCACCAGCCACGGTTATTGTTGGCGATCCGGTTGTAGAAGTTGCAGCAGCAAATGTATCAGCATAACGAATTATGACTCTGCCTGAACCGCCAGCAGCACCGTTTCCACCGCCGCCGCCACCGCCGCCGCCAAGATTTGCCGTGCCCGCAGTTCCAGCGGCAGAAACAGCACCGCCCGCACCGCCGCCGCCAGAACCACCAGTTCCAGTTGTTCCAGCCACCTCGTTTCCACCACCACCGCCACCGCCATAAGTTACCGAGGAACCAGATATGCTGCTTGCAAGGCCATTTCCACCGTTACCAGATATTGATGCAGACGTTGCATTTTGCCCAACAGCACTTGCGCCACCGCCGCCGCCGCCAGCATTTTCGCCTATGCCAGAAGCAATACCGCTGCCGCCAGCATTACCTTGACCAGATGGAGAAGCTGCACCACCCGCCTGGGGAGTTCCTAACGAACCATTACCACCACCGCCAGAACCACCGTCTGCACCAGTTGCAAAAGTTGAGCTTCCAGACCCACCACCGCCACCACCCGCTGATGTGATAGAGGAGAACACAGAATCAGAACCATTAACGCCTTTAGCACCTGTTGATGTTGCTCCAGCGCCACCAGCCCCAATGGTTACCGTTAAAGGTGTCCCTGCTGTAACAGAAAAACTTGCGGCTGTTCTGTATCCACCAGCACCGCCGCCACCACCGCCAAAACTACCTTTGCCGCCACCCGCGCCACCAGCAACAACAAGGTATTCAACGAAAGAAGGCGCAGAAACACCACTAGCTAAAAAGAAATTCTTAGCGGCAAACATTACGGTGTGTACCCTTGAGCAATTGAGCCATACCAATTAGTACCGTCAGCAATAAAAGTAAGAATATCCATCTTGCCAGCGGTTGCGGTAATCGTCGGAGCGCCAGCAGTACCAAACTTAACCCCTGTAAATGTCGCCGTTCCGTTTCCTGTTGCCGCCGCTTGTTTGAGCAGCAAGACAAAGGATTTGCCAGCAGTCGCAGTCGGCATGGTAAAGGTGCAGGCCGTTGAAGCGGTCAAGGTTGCGGTTTGTACCGTTCCGCTTGTAAGCGACAAGGTGGAGGAACTTGTAACGGTTCCAATCGCAACCACCGATTCAACGTAATTTGTAACGGTAGGATTGTTAACTGTTGGACTGGTATCCAGCACCATCTTGCCTGTGCCGGTTACTGCGTTTGTCAGCGTTACGCCGCCATAAGTCAAAGCGCCAGAAATCAGCAGGTCGGTGAAGGCATTAGGGTCGAGCAGTTGGAACCTAGTCCCGTCATACTCTACCAAAGCAACTTGTCCTGTGACCATGCCGCCAGCCACCAAAGCTATTGCACCCGTTCGAGTGACTGCTTTAGCGCCCAGGCCATCAATGTTAAGCGTCACCGCGCCGGTGTTGGTAGTGCCTACAACAAAGCTAAATATCTGCCCCGCCGTGTAAGCGGTAAGGCTAGGCGATACGGTTCCCGTTATGGTGTCAGTCCCTGCAACCGTTATAAGCGTGTTAATGCCAAAGTTCTGGAGCTGGCCTAGCCTAACTGCGTCAGTCGCTACCGTACCAGCGCCCAAGTTGGTGATCTTGTACGTTCCCATTGGGATATTGGCGGTCGGCGTAGTCTGCCCGTCTTTGGTCAGAGCTGTGGTTAGACCAGTCCCGAGGTCAGCCGTTAGCGCGTTAAACGCGGTTGAGCTGATGACTGTGCCGCTAACTACGGGTTGCCCCGCGCTGTTTATGTTGAATGTGCCGCTTCCATTGTAAGACACTAGCCACCTCCATCGATATGGTATATGTTTTCAGAATAAAAAGTGGTCATAACAGAAAGTAACCTACCTTTCGTTTCTTGCTGGCTGTTGAGCCAAAGCGTTAGTCAATGCCGCGTTTCTGGCTTGTGCTTCGTTAAATTTCCGCATAAATTCAGGTAAATCACGCAGCGTTTTTTGTGCTTCTGGCCCACGTTGCAACAAAAGTTCAGCAAGTGCGTTTCTTGTAACTTCAGGTGTTTGGACTTGATTCCAAATTTTAGGTATTGCACCCATTGCTGGCAAAGGGTTTCCTTGTACAGCTCCAGCAACGGCTTGACCAACCGCAGGCATTAAACTTAAATCGCCTTCACCAAACAATCGTTCTGCGGTTTGCGATCCTCTGCCAACCGTTTCCAATTCTTTAAGTTTTGCCTCTTTTGCAATACCGGAAGCAAACTTTTTGTAATCATTGCCAAATATTTCTTTGAGTTTATCGCTGGTTCCTGTTTCTTTCCACATTTTAAGCAAGGACGTTTGCCCTGCTTCGGTTCCAACTTTATCGCGCAATGATTGCAAAGCTCCAACCCTAAACGCTTCCAATTCGCTTGCACTCATGCCTTTAGTCAACTCGCCAACGCCTATTGCATCAGTTTTCATTGCGCCGCGACCAGTTTCTATAGCAGAACGCAACTCTGCTGGCCCTGCAAACGCATCACGCGCTTGTTTGTAAATTGAGCCTCCAGCATCTCTAGGCGAGAGCTGATCCATCTTTTTAGTTAAGGCAACCCGTATTCCATTAACAGCGCGGCTTTCGGCTGTTGGCGCAAAATTTACTTTTTCTTTTTCCGCAATAGTCCAGAGTGCTTTTTTAACCGTATCTAAAGCGTCAAACGGAATGTCATCGCCAACCTTTAATTTAGAAAGGTCAATAGGTATTTCACCCTCTCGACGTGCTAAATCAGCCGCCGCTTTAAATGCCGCAGGTTCGCGGTTAAGAATCTTCATTAGATCATCATCGGCGCGAACAGATAAACCTTCCAATTGCGCTCTAAAAGGTGCTTGTGCTGCTTTTTGTGTTGCTTCCAAAGCATTTAATGACGATACAAACCCTTTTCCTTGCGTTCCTAACGCTTCATCAGCGGCAGTCATAATACGTTCTGTTCTGCCTGTTTGCCGACCGCGAATCAATTGTTCAGTCAAATCTTTAGTTTTACCCGGCAAAGTAGCCAACACATCAAGCAACCTTTTACCAGATTGTCCTGATACGTCTGCAATCGTAGCTTCTGGCCCAAGAAACTGAATATCCGCAGCGCGTGACGGGCTGGCAGCACCGCCAGGACGAACAGGTATGCCGCCGCTACTACGCGACAATGCTTCAGCCAATTTGGTACGCGCATAATCAGCCGCCGAGGTTTGGCTTAACCGCTGCGCGACATTACTGCCAACCGCGCCAACAGCACCTAATACGCCTTGACCAGCAACGCCTAAAGCGCCGCCTTGCGCCGCGTGTTTTAAAGCATCAGCCGCAACGCCACCCATATCCTCTGCGGTAGACTCGCCAGCGCCAGCAATGCCGCCTTGAATAGCGCCAACTTTACCAGCAGTCAACAGCCGACCTGCCGTTGTTGCAACAGGTGCAATAACGCCTTTAGCCGCAGCCACAGGAGCGCCGCCAATTAGCATCATCGGAGCCGATGTCATCGCAGAGGTTAAAGCGCCGGTTACTGGGTATTCTTGCCTAAATTGTTGCGTAGCACCACGGACATAATCCCGCGCCTCTTTGTATTTGCCAAAAGGAGCAGCGGCAGCACCCACTAACTCATCAAGAAACCCCATTGTCGGCCCTTGTAAGGCGTTTATAGCGCCTTGCACGCTTGAGCCTACGGGTACGCCGCCAATGTTAAAGTCTGCCTTTCTACCGGCTTGCATGGCGGGGGATTCTTGCGGCGCGGCTTTGTGAACATCACTTGCCATTTTCCACGCCGTTTTTTCATCTGGCGCGTCAACTTGGTATGTGGCGTTGCCTACATCAACTTCAAAGGTTGCCATTACCTAATTCTCCTAACGGCTCCAGCAGGTGCTATTTGTCCTGACGAGGTTTGTCCTTGTTGCTGATACGGTGTAGCTTCATATTTCAATTTGCCATACGTTTGTTCGTAAGCATTTTTAACTCGGGTTGAACTAGACGATAACTGGTTATTTAAGTTAGTTAAAGCCGCCCTATATGCGTCCGGTGTTTGCGCTCCATCAAGTGCAGCCAATTGCTGTTCAAGAATAGGCCATTCTTTTTCAGTCACCCCACCAACCGCACCGCCAGTTTTAGAAGCATCACGCATTGCTTGCAAAGCATTAACCGCAGACTGCTTTACCAATGTACTTTGCAAAGCTCGCGCATTTACGGCTTTATCAGTCATATCAAACGTGCTGTATTGATTTGCTCTACCAACAATATCAGGCAAACCAGGATGATTTTTTAGTTCATTTGCTACATTAGTCAACCGTTCCATGTTTTGCAAAGCAGATTGCGCGGCTACGTTTTGCTGCGGTTGTGCAACCATTAAAACCTGCCGTTCTTTTGGCGTGACCGTATTGATTAAAGGTTGCGCCTCTCCTGCTTGAGTAGCGGCTTGCGGTGCGACTTGAGGCATAGCGGCGCGAGGCATCCCTTGCGGCATAGCAGGACGAGGTACACCTTGTGCTGGAATAGGCGCAACCGGCTGGTTAGGCATTGCTTGTGGACGCGTTTGTACGCCAAAGTTAGGAGCTGGTGCGTTTGCTGGCAGTCCAGATACCGGTGTAGGACTTAAACCAGTTTCATAACCTAATTTAGCCACATCAACGCCAGCTTGCGTCAGCCTGATTCCAAGTGAAGCACGCTGATCTGCCGACAAATTGCCAAACTGATACATATCCATATCGCGTTTTAGCGCAGCATCAACGGTTCCAGTTGTAAATTGGTTTAATGGTTTAGCTGGGCCTGTATCTTTTGCGTTTCCTTCTTTGTCAAAAACAAAACGGTGAAGAACACCATTGACTTCTTCATAATATGGCGTAGTGCCATATTCTTGTTTTTGTGGCGCGGTATAAACAGGTGCAAATGTTGTCGGATGAATTAACGATTCACCTGCCGATAGTTTAATTGGAGCTTTAGGCCCAATCTGCGACAACAGTTGCGCCATTGCCATTTGCTGCGCTTCTGGCGTTTTAAACTGACCAATCATTTCAGGGTCTATTTGTCCAGCGCGGCGAGCTGTAACGGCAGGCATGGCAGCAGTAGCCGATACGCCTGGCATTGGGTTACCTTCGTCATCAACCATTGTAGTCGGCGGTTGCGCGGCTCTTTCTGGTACGGCAGCAGCACCAGCAACAGCAGGAGCAGAAAGCATTTTTGCAAGGTTAGTAAAGTCGGCAGACTGTTCGCCGCGATACTTTTCACCAAGTGCTTTTTCTTCCTCCAGCCCCTTCTTCTGCATCATCATTCCGGTAAAACCTTGCAGCATTTTAGCAAGCCCTGCCGTAACCGGAGTGCGAGCCTCTATGCCGTTGTAGCTAAACCGTTCGTTAGGCTGCATAGATTGCGCCTGGAGCATTTCAGCCATTTTCTGCTGTTGTGCAATACGCCGCTGCTCCGTCTGGTACGGACTGGGGACGTTAAAAGCAACCGTAGTATTTGCCATGATTTATCCCGGAGAGTAACCGCTGTTGAGGTAATCCGCGTTTGGAGTTGCAGACCCGCCGCCAAGTGGCGACGAACCTCCCCCAAGTGGCGAACCTCCGCCTTTTAGCATTTTAGCTAAATCCATCAAACCCATGCCCATACCGCCACCACCAGCAGCAGGTGTTCCAGGCATCTTAAAAGTATCCTGCGGAACCTGCGTAGGGTCTTGCAGCAAGGCAGCTAATGCCATGCGCTTTTCGTCAGGGTTAAAGTTGTGGTATTTGTTCATTCCATTGCCTTTAAGCAAGAGTTAATTGAACTTTTTAAGTTATTCATTTTTTGTTTATACATATTAAATAATTTTGCGGCAAACTTAACGGTTTAAAAAAGTTTATTTTATCCATAAAGTTCTTTTTTTAAATTTTGCATAGGTGCAGAAACCGCACCATTTATCATTTCAATTCGTTTTTTATATTCTTTATGTTTTTCAGGGTATTTGGTTTCAAGATACTTACCATGCCCATCGTCCCACCAAGCGGAGCAAGTCATACATTCAGGCGCATGGGCCATGCCTTGCGTGTAATAATCTTGTTCTGCAAAACCATGTTTTTTTATAAAGGCAATTACTTCAAATTGCGTCCAAAATTCAACAGGATGCAAAAACTCAATTCCATCAATTATTTGACCTGATGAGATTGCCCCTTTGTGCTCGTCTGAATTTTTTTGCCCCCGTATAATTAGTGTAATTCCGTCTTGTTTCATTCTCCTATACATTGGTTCCATGATTGACCTGTAACAGCAAGCAACACGGTCTTGCATCAACGGAGAAACACCGGCGTTTAAAGCATGAGCATGGGCGGTTGAACCGTAAGGAACTAAATCAGAAGGAATGCCATAATTTTGTACAACATCAAAAACTGAGGATGAAACCTCAACAAAGTGAGGAATAAATTTTTTTGCTTGTTTGATAATTTCTAAAGTTTCAGGAAACCCATCGCCAGCGTTAAGCCAATAAACGGTTATTTTTTCAAGGAAAGGACGAAGGAGTAACAAACAGGCTAAAGAATCTTTCCCACCAGAAAAATTTAAAGCAATGCGTGTATGGCGATTTAAAATGCTTTTTACCGTTTCAGGTAAAAATGCGCGAAGGTCAAATACTGGATCAATGCGTTTTGACAGATCAACCATTTTTGCAAAAGATTCCTTGCTGTGCGTAAAATGTTCCTTTCCGTTGCATTGAAAATCACGACAAACTTGTGGCCTCGCCTCATAAGCCATGCAAGAACCATTTGAGTACGCGGGACAATGTGATTGCCCCCCTTGTTTAACCGGAGTCACTACTTCCCTTCCCAACGCCTTAGCAACGGCACGAGCTTCTACCTCGGTAACGGGCAATATCATTTGCGTCCCGCCAACTTCGCAACACTTACCGCACCCGTTTTTGCACTCTAAGCTCATTAATAAATAGCCGCCGCAGTCATTCCCGCGCCAATCAACCCTTGCGTCCCTGCCGTTTGTGCATTTGCATTGGCAGATTGAATTCCATACAAACCCATATTAGCTTGGCCTTGAGCTTGTGCGCCCTGCATTATGGGAGCTGGTGCAACTGATTGACCTTGATAACCTTGAAACTGCGGCATCTGAATCTGACTACCAGACATAAGGCCAGTTATCTCGTTCAAAGGTTGTTGGCGCAAAGCAAGTTGACGTTGCAGTTCGGCTTGTTGCGCTGCGTTCTGCGATCCCATTTGCTGCGTTGCTTGCCCAAAACCTTGCGCTTGTGCGCCTATGTCAAGATTAAGACCCTGCAAAGCGGCTTGTGAAAGCATATCGTTTTTCTGCTGGTTCACGTCCAGCATTGCATTCTGGTACGCTTCGCCTCCAGGCACTAAACCCTGATTTGCAAGCCTAGTCCTCGTCTGCGCGTCCATCCGTTGTATCTGCGGCTCCAATCGCGCCATAATCGCAGCTTGTCCCGTAGTGCCAGCATTGACCGGCATCCGCGCAACATTAGACAAGTCCATCTGCGTTTGTAGCGGCCCGCCAGTAGGAGCGAAAGCAGTACCAAGAACACCGCTTGCAGTAGCCGCGCCACGCTCGCCGAGGTTAGCCAATGCCCCTTGAACGCGTTGCTGCGCTTCTAGCGTCGATTGCGCGGTAGGGGTAAGGTTCTGGGTTACGGTAGGCTGGTCGCCGTTCCACGTTACCGTCTGACCACCAAGAGGGCCGACGATATTCGGGTTGTTCATTTTACCGGCAACGCGTGCGGCTTCTACGTTAGCTGCACCTTGCGCTGCGGCTGCACCCGTGTAATCAGGTGCTGGTGGTGGCGAGGGACTATCTTTGCCCATTGCAATCTCCTAAAGTTATGGGTACAATATTTTTATGCCCATAAAACACAAACCCCACGGAACTCTTGAATTCCGCTTTTGGTTGAAAGTGGAAAAAACTGATAATTGCTGGAAATGGCATGGAACCAAACATACGTTTGGATATGGAATGATTCAACGCGGTATAAAACCGCATAAAAAAATTACTGCTCATCGCGCTTCTTGGGAAATTCATTTTGGTTCTATTCCATGCGGAATGAATGTTCTTCATAAATGTGATAACCCAGAATGCACAAATCCTAACCATTTGTTTATAGGAACACTTCAAGACAATTCTAAAGATATGTACCAAAAAGGGCGAGGATGGCTTGCTAAACGGCGAAACATTTAATACGTTTCCCATATCGTTCTCCGATATACCGGCAGTTTTCATGTGCCAGCGTCAAAAATACAATGTCACCATCCGGGCGACCGTCTTTAATTCTAGCTTCCTCTGCAAAGCCCATTTTCTTTACCAGGCGGAGGCTTTCTTCATTCTCGCTTCCAACTGGCACTATAATCTTTTCAACTTGACAAATATTGAACGGGTAATCAAATATCGCCGCTAAATACTCAGGGGTTAAACGCCCCTCTATCGCTATGTGACACCAAATGCTTTTATGGTTCCAGTTCTCATAAATGACACCAGCAACCAGCTCTCCATTACGTTCTAATCCTATCGCTTCTGAGCGTCCTTCAAAGTAACCGCCCCGTATTCGTTTTGCTACCCATTGGCCCACTTCGGAGCCTTTGGTTATATTCCAGCCCATCCGGTTTGATATACAACGTCTGTTGCCGCCCACTCCAATTGAATACCAGAGCTGCTGCTTTTTAGTTGTATGCCGCCGCAGTAACCTAATCCTGTTATGCCTTGCCAGTTGTTTGTGATCTGTAGCCCCGAACCCCATAGCGCAGTATCCCAAACGCCTGTGTCCCATAAACCAACGGTGGTAGGACTAAAGGACAGGCTGGCGGTGCTATCCGCTACGTTAAAGTCTACATTCATGCCTACGAATACTGCGGGCGCACCGTCAGTAAAAATGCTTGGTCGGGCGCGAGTAAAGTATTTTTTAACGCCGCGTGACTCGTAGTAATTAAAGGCTTGCAATACGTTTGTTTGAATGTTGCTTGTGCCATCTACATAGGTAGAATCCCACGCCTTACAAACAACGCCATTGCCGCCAAAGTAAGGATTGTCGTTAAACGTTTCCCAACAGTTAGCCGCCCACCCTGTAAAGTTGCACCAGCTTTTGGTAATGTTGTTCATTACCCATTGCTCTTGCTGGCCTTCCGCAACGGGTACGTTTATCCACAAGGCGTTATTTTTGGACGAATAGAGTAATTCCCACCCAAAATTAGAACCGTAATTGGTTGTTGCGGCTGTAATCGCGCCCTGTATCTTATTACTCAAAGCTACGCGAGGATCAAGCCTGGAGCTTTGCAAAGCCGAAGCTAAAGGCAAAAGACCGTCTAAAGTAATTATTAGCAGGTCACCGGAATACTTCAACATACATCGGTTGCCAACTGGGGAACCTAGCTTCCATACGCCAGCAGAAGCCCATGTTGCATCGCTTGACGGGTCTGTGCCGCGCCAAACTATGACCTCGCCGTTGCTAGTAACAAACACTAGGTTATCATCCGCGCCATAACCTGCGTCCAACGTCCAAGTATCAAGGTCAACCAAGTGACCGCCATACTTAGCGATCTGACTCATATCTAAGACTTGAGCCACGCCACCCACAGCACCAGTAGGCAAATACCACGCTTTTAGCGTGTCTTTCTGAATAAACCAGACGCGGTTTTTAAACAGCGCAATATTGCTTAACGTGGTTGTAGTTACGCCGGTAATAGCTATTGGCGAGGAAGAAGCGGTAATGCTTTCCCACGTTGAATTATTGTAGAGCAGCGGAGCATCTACCCCATTAACGCAGTACAGATAGCTTCCAGCGGCTGTGGTGACGTTGATATGCTCCCACTTGGCGTTAGATAGCCCCGTCTTAACAGCGGCTCCTACAGCGCCCTGTGTCGTTACGTCATATATAGAACCGCCAGCCCAAGCAAACAACTTTTCAACCGTTCCCGTTGAATAATTGATTAGGGTTTGAACTTGACCTGAAATACCCGTAACCCAATTAACAAACCCGCCGCGCAATACGATGTTGGAAACAGACGGGAAAAAGTTAGTTAACTGAACCGCATCCATCGGCTCCATGTTGGCGATAGAATCACGCGCATTCCAACCGCCTACGGGAGCTGGTATTGAGGCAACCCTTGCTGCTGTACGTTGGACGAGAGGACGCGCCATGCTATAATATGCCCATAGTTTTTATACGGGGATTATTATGGAAAAATGGCGCGACATAATTGGGTTTGAAGGAATTTACAAAATTTCGGATCATGGACGCATTCTTTCGATGCGAACTAACAGCATTAAAAAATTGACTATTCACAGTAATGATCCACGTCCTTATCTTGGTCTGTGGAAAAACAACAAAAGCACTATTGTTAGGCCACATAAACTTGTTATGGAAGCGTTTGTTGGAAAACGTCCTGAAGGTATGGAATGTTGCCATAATGATGGAAACCCTCAAAATAATCATTTGAGCAATCTTCGTTGGGATACTTCGAAAAATAATCATGCCGACAAAGTTAGACATGGAACTACTAATCGTGGAGAACGATGCGGAACGGCAAAACTTACTCAAAAACAAGTTGATGAAATTCGACAAGATAATCGTTTGCAAAGATTGATTGCCGCTGATTATGGGGTTCATCAAAACACCATAAGCAGAATTAAAAATGGAAAACGGTGGCAACATAGTTAATTGCTTCCATAGTTGCTGTCTGGGATATTATCGTAGCCAATTAGCACAGTCCCCGGACGCGGTGCAAAACTCAAGTTTGCCGAGGACATATCAAGCGCCATAGCCGCTTCAAGCTCAGAGGAATAGTTCCTGTACATTGCGGTCGTATCAAAGCCTTTGCCCTCAAAGTATTTTAGCTTTGTGAACAACACCATTAGGCGAGAAGGGTAAATGCAGGTGTCGGTATCTGCCGTAAAGCTGGTCTTTACAGTACCGCCAGAACTTGCCGCCCATCCGTTAGAACGGTACTCGTAGCCTAGCAATTCGGCGTTAGAGAAGCCAGGCCATATCTGGAAATACGAACCAAGCAAACGCCAGCGGACGCGAGGGCCGGTAGAAATATAACCCGACAATAGCCATTCCCATTGCTGCGCGTCCTCTGGCCCTAGCATTTCCCAATGCTTGCTCTTGTCCCACATAGTACGAGGCACAAGGCTTTCGTAATCGCTAGGCAGGTCATACTTCATCTTCTGGAAGTAAGCCGCCGCACCCGTACCAGCAGCCGCAAAGTCTTGGTTTACCGTAACTTGGGTGGAGGAATCAACCGAGCTTATAAACGTATTCTGGTTGATGCCTGTCCCGGTCACCATATATGTTGTATCTAAACCTACGGTCGTAGGTATGCCGGTAATCGTCCTTGCCGCCGTTGTCCATGTCCCAGTCGTCGTAAGGAACTCGGTGCTAAACAACTTCTGTTTAGTCATCTCGCGCCAGTCAAACTTACGCAGCAGCTCGTATCCGCAGGCATTCATCAAAGCAAGAATCTGGATCACGTCCTGATTTGTGTTGCCTACGACCGAAGTAGGAGTAGAAACTCCCAACTCGTTTGTTACTTGCTGAACCAACTGGAGCATCGAACTCGACATAACTACACCTCTTTTTTGGGTCTGCCAGCCTTACGTTTTTCGCTCAACAGTTCTGCCATTTGAGCTTTTAATTCGTCCAGCTCATTCCTAGTTTTAGCCAGCTCTGTAGAGCTTTCCGTCTGATTCTTGCTGAGTAAGTAAGCCCTTGCTCTTTCCCGCAAGCCCGTCCCGCCCATTCCTATGCGTTGCAATTGCCCGTCAGAAGCGGTAGCAACCTGCTCTACGGTCTGAAACTTAAGAATCTGCAATTCAACCATTTGGTAATCGTTAAATTCTTCCGGCTGGTCTTTGTTCCAGTCTGAAAGGGTTGTACCTATTACAAGCCCAGTATCAGACTTCATCTGGAAGTACATCCATTCACGCGGGAAACGCGCCTTATGATCTTCACGGACAGGTTGATCTATTATGTTAGTTGTATCGCCAGTAATAGTAATTCTTACAAAAGGCCGGTCTTTGTGCGGTTCTTTTTCGTGAGTGTAAAACTCAACGTTTATATTTTGATTTCCATTACCAACGTCGCTGTCTAGCATTTTCTTCTCCTGTGGGGATTAGGTTCGTGTACCGCTTAAGCTGTACCACTTTGTTGCAGATACCGCAAAAAATATGCTGCTGTAATTGCTTGCAATAGAAGCAAACGTAGTTTGATTTATCGTTGATCCTGTGTCATACGGATAAACCTTGATCGTGTTGGCGCCAGAATTAGCAATAAATATTGTCGCCCCCATTTGTGTAGGAGGAAGCAATACGCCAGTACCGGAAGCTGCGGTGTCAACAGAGTTATAAATCCGCGTCAATTGCAACGCATCAGCCCTTGTCGAACCCACCGCAGTCAACCCATCAACCCCATCGCCGCAAATGGCAACGGTCATCAGGGGGGTTGCCCCTGCGCCCATTACCCTTGACGGAATAGTCATTACGCGCCGGTCATTGTTGCCCAAACGGTTGCAGAAATACCGAAGCAAAGCATTGTTTTGCCATCAGCCAGCGTAACCGAGGTTGCGGCAGCGTTCATGGTTGAGCCGGTTGTAGGATAAACGCTAATCGTTTGGCCCGAGTCATTCCGAATGCCAACAATCGCGCCCATTTCCGTAGGCTGGAGCTTTACGCCTGTAGAAGCCGAGCTGGTTGTAATCTTGTTAAAGACTGCTGACAGTTGCAGCGCATCGGTTGCCGAAGAACCAACAGCAACGAGGCCGGTAGTGCCATCGCCACAAATGCTCGTTGTCGAAAGCGGGGAGTTACCAGAAGCAAGAACGCGTGAAGGGATAGCCATTTTTAAATCCTTTGAGTTAAGGGAAAAGTCATGGCTTTCGCCATTGCGTGTAACAAGCCGGGGCCACAAACTTCAATTACAACATCTTCCTGTGCGAATTCTCGCGCTAGGTTTTGGAAGTCTTTTACTTGCTGGCACATCCACGGAGCCGCTTTAAACTTTCGTTCGTGAATTGTAGCCGTTATTACATTCTCCCCGTCATTAGATTCTTGCTTGTAAACGTGGTGTTTATCGTCGGAGTAACTACTGTCCATGCCAAACAAGTAAATTCTGCGATAACCCTTTAGCTTGGCAAGAATCATTGCCAACATACCGACCGTAGTAAAACCGCCCATAAGATGCACAGGACGGTCTTTCTCGCTCTCTAGGTACTCGTACACTCCCTCGGTCTGAACGTGGACTAGATCGACGTTAAAGCCGTCCAAAGCGTCAAATATGCAGGGGTCGCATTGCGAGGCGATGTAAAACTGAGTTTCTTTGCGCGGGTGCTGCAAAAACCTGACATTTTCAGGTCTGGCGTCTAGCATTACATGACCGTCTGGGACTATGCCGCGCTCTATCAACCAGTCATAAGTGCCGTTCATCGACCAAATTCTAGCGCCATTCTGATACCTTGCCTTTAACTGAGGAAAGGACTCATCAAGGCTAGGCGCACCGCCGACAATACAAATACTTTCTTCGTTTGACTCCGTATCAAAATCAAACCAAGAAAGCTGCCTTTTGCAAGACAGCTCCACATTCCCAAGCATTACGCCTGGGGATGTGTTTCCAACTACGTCTAAAACTGCTTCGACCATTAAGTGATCTGGCCTTGCAGATGAGGACGGTTAATCGTTACCGTCACCGTTGAAGTGCCAGCAGCAATCGTAGCCAAGTTAGCCGAACGAGCGCCAAGAATCTGGAGACCCGCAGAAGCAAGAACCTTGACCCGACCAGCAGTACCGGACAGGAACAAAGTAACTTGCGGCGTAACGGCAACTGCCGTTTTCTTGACCACCGCATTACCGTCGATTTGATACCAGCCGAACGTGCCAGCCAGATTAGCCGACATAGCGACTGCTACGGGGCAAGCCTGATTACCAGTATTCGGGACAAGTACCGTTTGGTAGGTCGTTGAATTATACGAAACCAACGAACCGACCACCGTCGAAGCAACGCCAACCAGCAGGATAAATTCACCCTCGCCATAGGTAGGATCGTCAGCACGCACGATCTTACCGAGGACGTTCGGAGGCGTAGGAATGACTGAAGTCGTACCAGTCGAAACGCCACTAGGTGAAGTTACCCCGGTGTCAATGGTTGCAATCTGAAGCAGACCGCTTTGATTCTCTACAATAGTGTAAGCCATGTTTTTTCTCCTTTAGGCGATCAACACGCCGCAAAATTGCGGCCCGCTGCTCGTCAAATTTCCGGCCCACCCAATAAGCTTAACAACCATTCTATTACTTTCAGCCTTGCGGCTTACTGACCATTTCTGGCGGGGAAACTTCTTCGAATCTCCCTCACTCGCTTCTTTTGTTATACGAGTGTTTAGACTATCGCATCCGTTATTCACGGTTTTCTCACTTAGTCGTTCACGCTGCACGCTTACGCTGCTTGCGCCCTGTTGCCCACTTCTGGGTTTCCAAGTCAATAAGAGAAAATTTATAGACGCCATTTGCAAGCTCAATGCAAAGTAGGTTTAGCGTCTTGGTTGACAGCCTGACGTTCGCCGCCAATCGGAACAAAGTTACGGTCTGCGTGCGGCCTGAACATCATGTACTTAGTGTTCAAGAACCACATATGACTTGCAGTAGCTGCCGAACCGATACCACCGTCCAGCACCACGTCAGAAGCCATACCTGCGCCATAGTATTTCAGCGAGGCAAAACCAGCACCGGCAGTTGAATTACCGCTGTCAGAAATGCGCTGGATCGACTGCAAGGACTGCAAGTAAAGCCTATAAAAAATATTATCTGCTACGATTAGGTCCGGTTTATCAATTCCGCGAATCAACTGCACAGCAAGCGAATCCATATATTGCTGGATGTTGGAAGCAGTAACAGCAGCACCACCGTTCGTTACGCCCGAATAGGCTACGGACTGCCAGAACGTATAGGTTGCGCGGTTAATACCACCGTAAGTTCCAGAAGAAGGCGCATCAGGAACGGCAGCGCCGAGGCCCGTGATGTTCTTTCCGCTGTTGCCGGTTCCGTCCAGATAAATATCCGATCCAATACGGTTAGCCAATTGCGCTTCAGCCACATTCATACGACCGTCCAGCAGGTCAATGATGGCCTCTTTGCCGCTGTTTTGGATCATTTCCAGACCGCTAATCGAAACCGCTGATGCGTACTGGGTGATACCAAACTGCGCCGCCGAGATGGGGCTGTTTTGCGACACGTTAAGCACTTCATCAATTTTGTTAACGTTTAGGCTCTTTATCCTAAACTTCAATATGTCACCATATTGTTCAGACTATATCATCCCTTTCGGGTGGGAAGCTCGTGGGTTCATTACCGCTTTCGCTCGGAACCTAGTCGTTACACCTTCTGTATCCCTCAGGCTTTCGCCTTACATATACAGCTTGGCTCGGTATTATCTTTAACTTGCTTACGGTTAAAGGTTTTCACCGAATTCATCCCATTTGCTTTGTAAACTTGCTTAATGCAAATAAACAGAGGGGCTAGAAGTCAACCCTGAATAACTATTGGTATTATTTGAAGCCGCGTCATTGTACATAATCTCCTGGAGTATGATATTCCCGCCGGAAAAAGTCTTAACATTCCCGCGTTCCTTCAAGCGCCGAAGTAGTGCATTGTTATTTGTCCTATCGTTACGTTTCGGCTCTTTATCCGAAACCTGCACATTCCTTTTATGTGCAGAGCAGACTATCTCATCGCAAGTTTTTCGCTTGCTTGGTGGCACTAATCTTTGCGCCATGACCTTTCGGCTTTCCAAGCTGCGCCAATCTACGTTTTAAGTTGCTTTCAGGTGATTGCGTAAAAGTTCCCGCCCTCGCCTTTGTCGCTAATTGTCCTCTGGCAATAGCATAAGGTGTTGGTTGAAACGAAACTTCATTTTCGTTTAGCAACAAGCCTTGCGCCCTGTAATGTTTCATCCAAGACAACTCGCGCTCACGCTTCTCAATCACCGAAACTTCTGCTGGCATCGTTTCAAGCACCCGCATCTGAAACTGTCCAGCGTGATCGTTCCACGCTTCTTGCAACTTTGTAGAGCTATGCTTTCCCGCTTTCAGCAAACTTCTATGCTCTCGCATTCGCTTGCCAGGCTTACCTGCTGTGCAACCTATGTAAGCCGCGCCGGTACTTGCATCCTCTAATCCGTATATTGTCACCATTTGGGATACCCCTCTGTGGTTGATACTTACGCTTCGCGCTCGTGGGACTCAGCTTCCGCTTTGTCCTAGTCGTTACACCTTCAGCAACCTTTTAACTTTGCCGCTTGGCTCGGTGTTGGCATCGCAGCTTTTCACCGAATTCACGAAGTTTTTTAACGTCTAATTTAAACGTTATCTGCCAGCTCACCGGAGCGACTTTGAATGTTGGTCGCAATGATGTCACTGACAGAACTATTGGCAAATGCCATGATTTAGCTCCTTAGAAAGTGAATTAAAGCCGGTCACTCATGCTGTCAAATTGCTCAGCAAGTAGCGCCCGACGATCTTGCGCTTTGGATTGGGTCGCTGCTCCGGGTGTGGAACCTCGCACACTCACCGCTGCCGCCCTTGCAGCTTTCGCTGCCCTATCGGCTACAGTTCTTTTCGCCGCGTCTGCCGTAGCTTGTTGGCTTTGGTGGACGGTTTCAAAAAGACCTGCATCAAGGCGTATAGCTTTCTCATAAGCATCTTGCAAATCGGTCGCCACGCCACTCTGTAGGAGTTGAATCATGACAGGCCGCGCTTCTTCAAAATGCTCTGCTTTTTGGGAAAATTGATTTATCTCTCCCAACAAAACTTGGTTCTGCTGCTGTTCCTGCTGCTGCTTCCAGTTTTGCACCTCGCCACGAACAGAATTAAGCTCGTTTTGAAGCGCGTAAAACTGCGGATCAACAGGGGCTTGTTGTTGCAAGCCACCTACATCGCTTAAATTTATACCATAACTCTGCGCTAGTCTAGCGAAATATTGCTGCTTTTCATGGGGTTGACTAGTCCGCAGGATATGGTCAGCCTCCATCAGAGCTTTGACCGCTTTTGGCGCATCAATCCCCAGGCCGGTAATCGTCTGCATATACGGTGCAATGACCTCTTGCATCTGGTCGGCATACTGCGCTTTAGACTTCAGCGGCTCGATACCGGCTTTCATCTGTTCTTCGCGCTGAAAGGCGTATTCCTTTAGCCTATCGTCAGCACCTTGCCAAACCTCGTGATAATCTTTTTTCCAGCTTGCAGGAGGACGTTTCCAGACGGGTTCTTCAACCGCTTCTGTGGCTGCTGGAGCCGCTTCAGGCGCGGGTTTCGCATACTTGCCCGTATCGTCGCGTGCGGGTTCGGGAGCCGCTTCTACCTCGTCAAACTGCTGTGCAAGCAAATCACGGCGTGCATCTGCATTTTCTACCGGAACAATCTCATTTAGGTCTGCCATTTAATACTCCCTGTGGGGGTTTAATTACGGGTGAAACGAATATCGTCGCGCAACTTGTTAAGTATCTTGTTTGCTTGCGAGTGCGTCATGTTTGACAACTGCGCTTTCAATACGTCCTTGCGGGTATCTTGAATGGGGACAGGCTTGCTCTCCATACGCTCATTGCCAACTTCAAAGCAGTTATGCTCCCGCAAGTGTTCTCGGTGCTTGCTGCGGCTGGTAATCATGCTGCCGTCAACCATAGACTGATAAGGTTGTATGTCAGGCATGACATAGTGGTGATCTGGCGTGTAATCACCCTTTTCTATCGCAACGCCATCAACGTAAATCCAGCTTTTTCTCATAGCAGGGCTAAAACGTCCTCGTCATCAAGCTCGATGTG
>Ga0209297_1000664_pt1 | contig 21369 bp, 23 predicted proteins | sample S_130805_MF_Meta_FD_187322 | JGI IMG/M metagenome (GOLD analysis project Ga0209297, IMG submission 187322) | Freshwater microbial communities from Lake Simoncouche, Canada to study carbon cycling - S_130805_MF_MetaG (SPAdes) (version 2) | ecosystem: Environmental > Aquatic > Freshwater > Lake ...
TCGGCAATCTGGGACTTTGCGCTTGCACTGCGAGCGCCTTTGGTAGTAACACTGTGTGCCGCTTTCTTATCAGGAATCGCAGTTGAGATCTACACTGTCAATTGGAGCACCACCATGCAGACTCATATTCCTGAAGAGTCTTTTTCCCGTGTAAGTGCCTATGACGCATTTGGATCTTTTGCACTAGCCCCGCTCGGAATCGTTGTAGCTGGTCCACTCGCTATGTACTACGGGGTACACACGGTGCTCTGGGTTACAGGTGGGGTGACCGTTGTTTCAGGCATCTTGGCGCTGCTTGTAAAGTCGGTACGAAGCCTGCGCTCAATTCAAATTCATAGCTAAAGAGTTGGGAAGAGCGAAATTAGCCCTAGGCTTAGAGCATGACTCAACAACCAGTTGCACCGCCAAAGCTTCGAGGGTGGTTTCACTTAGGGGCAACACCCGTTGTTATTATCGCTTCATTAGTGTTGTTCATCTTAAGTAAGGAATCACTTAAGTTTGCAGTTGCAATTTACTCAGTAACTGCGATCTTATTATTTAGTGTTTCAGCTATCTACCACCGCGTTCCCTGGTCTGCGTCAAAGAAGAAAATCTGGCGACGTTTTGATCATGCAAATATCAATTTGCTCATTGCAGGTTCTTATACTCCTTTTGCCGTAACTCTCTTAGAAGGCCGCGATCGCACAATTCTCTTATCAGTTGTGTGGATAGGCGCCGCCGCTGGAGTTGCGATGCGAATCTTTTGGTTAGGGGCACCTCGTTGGCTCTATGTTGCCAACTACCTGTTACTCGGCTGGGTGGCCGTGGCATACATGCCTCAGCTCTACCGTACGGGTGGTCTTTGGGTGTTACTTCCCATCATCATCGGTGGTCTTTTCTATTCAGTGGGTGCGATTTTTTACGCCCTTAAACGCCCCGGGCGTGAGGCTAAGTACTTTGGTTTTCACGAACTTTTCCATATATTTGTACTCGCAGCGTGGGTATCGCAGTATGTAGCGATTTCTGTGGCGATTTACAGTAAGTAAGGCCTTGCTCTAACCTAAGGCTCTATTCATATGAACTGCGGGGTGCATGGTGGCTGAGAAGAGTAGTTTCCTTAACTGGGTCGGCTTTAAGGGCGAAGAGCCAAATCAACCCTCATCAGTTGACCGCATTCGCGAGCTTGAATCTCAGTTAGCTGATCTACGTTCACGCCGCGACATTACGGGTTTGAGTAAGGAAGAGTTTGAAATCCTTGCTACCGAAACTGCGATGGCGATGATTAAATCTGCGCAGGCGCGAGAGAGCAAGGCCCATGCAATATCTTCTCGATTAGTGGCGGAGACAAATCGCATAACTACAGAGGAAATTGAAGCAGCAGATGCAAAGGCTCGCGCAATTCTTACTAGCGCTGAGAGCCGTGGTCGCAAATATATTTCAACGGCCGAAGATGAAGCTGGGCAGATGGTCGCTGCTGCAGAGTCGGAAGCCGAAGCGCTTATCGAATCTAAGAAGCGTGAAGTTGCCTCACTTGCAACTGCAGCTCGTCGCGAAGGCGAGCGAATCATCAGTGATGCCACAAATGAAGTTTCTAACTATCGCCAGTGGCTTTCGGGTGTAATGGCAGAGGCTGAGCGCCTATACAGAATTCAGACACAGTCCTTAGATGCGGCTCAATCGGCAATCCTGCAATCTCGCGCCCGGCTAGAGACAGCTTTTAATCATTTAGCTGAGTTACAAAAGAGCGTCGTGGAAAATTTAAACGCGGACAATACAATTATAAACACTGGCCCCATAAAGGTAGCGAGTGAGCGCACTAAAACTGCAATTAGTGCACCAAAGAAAGCTACTAAGAAGCCGGTAAAGAGTTCTGGTGCAAAGAAATCCGCCGCACGTAAGTAGTTAGTTATGGCCACAGCTCGCGGTATCCGATACATCCCTGCCATCGATGGTCTGCGCGGTTTGGCAGTTGTTGCCGTCATGCTCTATCACTTGGGATTTACTTGGATACCTGGTGGCTTCTTAGGAGTCGATCTCTTCTTTGTAATCTCTGGATACGTCATCACTCGCCTGCTTCTCGATTCCATTGCACGTAGCGGCGGCCTTGACCTTCGCGCTTTCTATAAGGCTCGCATTAGGCGCCTCTTTCCCCCTCTTATATTTATGATCATTGCTACATCTATCTATATTGGCATCTGGGCACCAGAGACAATGCGCCGCTTTGTGAGCGATTCACCGTTTTCGCTATTAGGAGTGATGAACTGGTGGTTGGTTTTTCGCCACACTGATTACTTTGATTCAATTTCACGCGCGCCCCTTTTGCAACATACGTGGTCTCTCGGTGTAGAGGCTCAGTTTTACCTCTTATGGCCATTGATTTTGCTCTTAACTGTGCGCTATTTAGGCAAGAGGAAAATCCCTGGCGCAGCGTTACTTATTGCTGCAGTCTCTGGAATTACTCTTCTCGTGGTCTCATTTCAAGTCGATGCCGCTAGCGCATCGCAAATTAGCCATGTCTATTTTGGTACAGATACGCACAGCATTGGATTATTCCTAGGTGCAGCTTTAGCAGTTAGCTGGATTCCCCAAAATCTAAAAGAGGATGTTGAAAAACGCGCACAGGATTTTATCGATGGGATTGGCATCATTGGCTTTATCGGGATGATTGCAACTTTTCTCTTTATCGATGAGACCGACCCTACGCTCTATAAATTAGCTTTTCCATTAGCTGGAATTTTTGGCTGTGCAATTATTACGTCGATCGTTCACCCAGCCTCTCGCTTTGCTCCGATACTCAGCAGCAAAGTAGCTGTTTGGATAGGTGAGCGTTCTTATTCAATATATTTATGGCACTGGGTTGTCTTTCAACTTACCCGCCCCGCTGTAGATATTGAGGGCTCTGCATGGGCATTGACCGCGCTTAGAATTCTCATCGTCTTTGCCTTGGCCGATATCTCTCTGCGATTCGTTGAACTTCCTATCCGAAGTGGATTAGTTGAATACTGGTTTAAGGGGATGAAGTACCGCACCAAGCGAGTGCAGTTAAGACAGAAATCTTTACTTGGTATATCTGTTTTTTCGATTATTTTAATAATCTCCCTGATCGGCACACGTGCAATCACCAATAGTGATCGCGCGATGGCTACGGTGAAGGAAGAACTTACTCAAACTCCCGAAATCTCTAATGCCGATGTAGCGCCAACCACCACGCATGGATTATGGGTAACTGGTGACTCCGTCATCTTGGGTATTCGCTATGAACTGGAAACTCGCAGTCATATCGAGCTTATTAACGCCAGAGTTGGTCGCCAAGCCCCTGAATTAATCGATGTAATGCTCCACGACAAATTAAATGTAGTGGGCTCAACGGTGGTCTTTAATTTAGGTAACAATAACAAGCTCGCAGAGGCGCAAGTAGCAGCGGTTTTTGAGGCAGTTAAAGATCAACCCAAAATTATCGTCGTCAATACCGCTGTGCCACGTGGTTGGCGGGATGAGAACAATCTCCTCATCGCGCGTTACGCAGAATTATTTGGCGCGCAATTGATTGACTGGAGCGCTATTTCAACTGGCCATCCCGAGTACTTCGCACCAGATGGTGTCCATCTAGTACCGGCAGGCGTTCGTGCATACGTCGATGCAATTTCTAGCAAACTTTAAAATCAATTAGGGCAAAAAATAAACCCCCACGCATTGCGTGAGGGTTTATTAATTTCAACTTTATTTAAACTCACCTGGTATTCCAAAGACTTTAGCTGATGCTAATTGTCCATCAGAGTAAACAGATGTCACTCGGAACTGTGTCCAACCGGCATCCCCACTCTTTGTAACATTCTGTGTGAGTTGATCGGCTGGAACCGTTGCAATTGTTACCCAATCACCGTTTCCGTTAGCGCGAACTTCAACGTTGAATCCAGTCAAACCATCTACTGCCATTGGAGCAACCCATCGAAGCTTCAATCCATCGGCGCTCTTCAGTGCTACAAACTTTGATGGTGCCTCTACTGCGGCTACGGTTGTCGCTGATTCGGTTGGCTCTGTAGTTGCCGACTCTGTTGGTTCTGCTGATGCTGAATCAGTTGGTTCTGCTGATTGAGAGATTGAAGGCGCAGGTGCTGCCTCATCATCATTCTTATTTCCAGATTTTGAAAACACGATCGCTGCGAGAATTACAATTCCTGCGACCACCAAGAAAACTACACGGCCTGAAGTGCCCTGCTTAGGGGTTGCAACTGGCTTTGGTGCTAATGCAACTGGCTTTGGAGCAACCGGTGCAACCGGTGCTATAGGTGTTGTTGATACTGCAACAACAGCGCGCACTGCTGACTTCTTGACTGCGCGCTTTGCAGGTGCCTTCTTTGCAATCTTTTTCTTAACCGCTGACTTCTTAGCAGTCGCCTTCTTAGCAACGCTCTTCTTTACTGCGCGCTTTGCAGTCGCCTTCTTAGCAGGTGCCTTCTTAGCAACCTTCTTTTTAGCAACGCTCTTTTTAGCAACGCTCTTCTTTGCAGTCTTCTTAACTGCGCGCTTTGCAGGTGCCTTCTTTGCAACCTTCTTGGCTGCGCTCTTCTTCTTTACGGCCACGATGACTCCTTGGATAGCGGTGCGCACGCAATTAACGTACGTCGATAAGGCAAGGCTACCCCAGGCCTTGGAGCATTTCTATTACATGCGGTGCTATTGCTCGGAGTGATTTTCCGCGGTGGCTACATGCATCTTTTTCCGCGGGGCTCATCTGCGCCGAAGAAATCGACATTCCAAGAGGTGCAAATATTGGGTCGTAGCCAAAGCCCTGATCTCCAATGGCTTCGTGAAGGATTCTTCCCTCAAATCGACCCTCAGCAACCACTTCTCGACCATCGGGCATGACAAGGGCGGCGACACAAATAAAATATGCGCCTCTTTCCTCATCGGGTACTGAGCGCAACTGCTCGAGAACTTTCTCAAGATTTGCCATGTCGTCACCATGGACGCCCGCCCACCTCGCTGAAAATATTCCAGGGTCACCTCCTAGTGCATCGACACAAAGACCTGAGTCATCAGATATCGATGGAAGCCCAGTCATTTTCGCCGTATATCTCGCCTTCAGAAGTGCATTCTCTTCAAAGGTTGATCCCGTCTCTTCGACATCGACTAAATCAGGAAATTGATCGATGCTAACGAGCTCAATTGCCCCGGCTGAAATGGCGTCGAGAATTCTGCGAAACTCAGTAATCTTTCCAGGGTTGCGAGTAGCAACGACAAGTTTTTTCGACATAGCAATCAGATATTCATCATTAGTAAGTGTTTTGTTTACTACTGTGAAAGCACTGCTTTTTGAAGTTCGCTGAGCTCTTTACATCCAGCAACTGCTAAGTCAAGTAACTGATTGAGAAGATCACGATCAAAGGGCTCGCCTTCGGCAGTTCCTTGAACTTCAATAAAGCGACCGTCTCCAGCGACTACGACATTCATATCAGTGCCTGCGCGGACATCTTCTTCATAACAAAGATCTAACATCGGAATGCCATCAATTATCCCAACGCTCACCGCTGCAACTGAGTCGCTCAAAGGATTGGCAGTTGCTTTGATATGGCCCTGACTTTTTGCCCAAGCAATTGCATCGGCAAGAGCAACATATGCACCTGTGATTGCAGCCGTGCGCGTTCCACCATCTGCCTGCAATACATCACAGTCAATGACAATCGTGTTTTCGCCAAGCTCTTTTGTATTAACGATTGCACGCAGCGAGCGACCAACTAAACGTGAAATCTCTTGTGTGCGTCCGCCAAGTTTTCCTTTAACGCTCTCGCGATCAGAGCGAGTATGAGTTGCCCGTGGCAACATTGCATACTCAGATGTTACCCAACCAGTACCACTGTCCTTTAACCAACGTGGGACACCGGGTGAAAATGATGCAACACATAAGACGCGAGTCTTACCGAACTCAACAAGAACCGAACCTTCGGCATGATCTAACCATCCGCGCGTGAATTTAATTTCGCGCAAATCATTAACTTCTCGTCCATCGTTGCGTGCCATGTAGTGCTCCTATTACTTAGTGTGTTGTATCTAGAGTTCTTGATGTTCTACGCGGGTTACTTCAGGTCCTAGAAAGCGTCGCGCTAAGCTTTCAAAAGCCTTTGCATCACCTGTTGCTAAGAATTTATGAGTCGGCGGCTGGCTCTGTTGAGTGCGGAGAAGATTTTTTTCAACCAAGGTGCGATAGAGATCTTTTGCCGTCTCTTCAGCACTTGATACGAGTGTGACGTCCTCACCCATTACATATGAAATTACGCCCGTTAAAAGCGGATAGTGCGTGCACCCTAAAACTAAAGTATCGATCTTCGCATCAATGAACGGAGTTAAGTACCCTCGGGCAATTTCAGTAATTTCGGCGCCTGAAGTCTCTCCGCGTTCTACGAACTCAACAAAGAGGGGACATGCAATAGAAGTAATATCTAACTGCGGGGCTGCAGCAAATGCATCGAGGTATGCCGCTGAATCGATTGTTGCTCGGGTGCCAATAACTCCAATTCGTCCACTTCGCGTTGCCGCGACTGCCCGACGAGCAGCGGGCTGAATAACTTCAATTACTGGTACTGAGTAGCGCTCTCTGGCATCACGCAACATGGCAGCACTTGCTGTGTTGCAGGCGATCACAATCGCCTTAACGCCCTGTTCTACAAGAAAATCTAAACTCTCTAATGCAAACTCTCGGACTTCGGCAAGCGGGCGTGGGCCATAAGGTCCGCGGGCAGTATCTCCGATATAGATAGTTGATTCATTCGGTAGTTGATCTAAAATAGATCTGGCAACTGTAAGTCCGCCGACGCCAGAATCAAATATTCCAATCGGCGCATCGCTCATATCGTTAATCCTACCCTGCGCTTTACCGGGTTATAGATCTTCATCCATGAGCGCTTCAATCAAACTCTCCTGTATCCATCCCAGCCAGCTGTAAACGGCATAAACACCGCGCATGGGGTCATCGGGCGCCAAAATTTCAAGATCCTCATGTGAATTCTCTTGGACTTTCAATCTCACTCCAAGGGCCAATCGAATGTCATTCATGGCACCTAACCAAGCATTTGCACTCTCATGGTCTACTTCAATAATGCCATCGGGTGAATCCTTTAAATCCATACGCATAGTCATAGCATGCGCCGATTTCTTTGCGCGCAGATCTAACTCGGTATATCGTCGAAACTCAGATGCATCGACTTGGTCGGCATAGGCATTCGGTAATAAACGTAATAAAACCTCATCATCGGGTGGTGAATCATGGCTTGTGATTCCAACCATTGCAGCTAATGGGTCATCACTGTGATTATCAGTTCGCTCACCTAGGAGTTCGAGCATCTGCTCAACGAGATTTATTAGAACTTCGCATTCTGATGGTGAAAATTTTGCAACATAATAATTACTTCCGTGGCGAGTAAAACCTGACTGGATATCATCAGAATCAGTACTCATATCACTTGATCCCCTCGCGCGAGTGTGGCCCACAATCCATACTCGTGAAGACGGGCGACATCGTGCTCCATCTCTTCACGACTTCCAGTTGAGACCACTGCTTTGCCTTCGGTGTGAACCTGCATCATGAGTTGGTGCGCCTTTTCCTTAGTGAATCCGAAGAGCTCCATCAAAACGTAGGTTACGTAGGTCATAAGATTTACGGGGTCATCCCAAACAATTGTTACCCATGGCTTTTCGCTGCTAAATAACTCTTGGATTGCTTCATTAATCTTTTGCTCGGTAGTTTCATCTAGTTTTACCATCGTTAGCGCACCACTATCGAAAACTCTGCCGAGGAAATCACTTGTGGACCATTTGCTATGCGAACACGCATTGTTGCGACTCCTCTCTTGGCTTCGGTTGTTGAAAGAATGAACTCACTATTTAGATCTGTTGTCACACCTACTCCAGTATTTGTCCATTTCCCGGCGACCAACTTTTGAAGGGTCACTTGTGCCCCTGAATTTTTTGGTAGTAAAGCTCCCTTAATCTGCATTTGTACACCGTGTTTGATAGTACTGAGATGCTCAAGAATAATCCTAAAGCTCACTTCTACATTTGCTTCAATACTCAATGACTCTGCGCGCTCCCACGTGCCTGCAGTGCTTAAGCGAAAGGCAGAGGTATCTGCAATCGTCATAGGAATTGAGATGGTTCCCTCGGGAGAAGTAGTCGACTCAGCAATCTTCTTCCAGGTACTTTCATTGGCCCGTTTCATTTCAACGTTAACGACTAAGCCAGCAATGGGCGTCTTGTCCTTGAGCGTGAATACCCCTTTAAGGGTAAAAATCTCACCGAATTTAACGCGCTGTGCCTGGCTACCTTCAATGGTCAGCGAGTTCATCACCACATCAGGGGCAATAGCGAGGGCGACGTTTCGCATCGCCGTGGTTGCAGTTGGATCTTCCATCCCAAGAGTCCAAAGCGATGCACCACCTAATTGATACTTTGCGACCAAGTTCATTCGTTCTGTGTAGCTGCGATCATTTTGATACCACACCGTCCGAGAAACACTGCATGTGGTCGCAGCGCCCTTACTAGTCAGGCCATTAAAGGTTTTTATATATGAATATGTTACTTCGCTATTTTTCTCATCAAATGTCGGCACAGCTTGATCAATCGCAGCCTTTGCATTTGCATAGTTCATCTTGAAAGTCGCAGCTTTAGCCGTCATCGTCAATCCTGGTGGCGCAGAGACCGGACAAGTTCCGACAATTGAAGTGATCCAATCACGGCCATAGCCCGGTAATCCAATAAATACTTTTGATGCCGGCATAATGCTTGTCGCATACTGCAATGTTTTTTCGGTCCATGCAATGGGACCAATTGGGCCGGGCTTAGCAACAGAGTAGTCATAGGTCATGATCCGCAATCGATCAATGCTGGATGCGATATCGGCCCACGCGTAGACGGTGTAACCCTTTAGCTTTTCAATTGGATTAAAAGCATACGGACTCGAAACCGATAAAAGTTTTTGTGAAGCGTGTAATTGAATGCTGAGTTCTTTAATAAAGAGAATCCAATTAGGCGCAGTCTTTGCCCACGTTGTATTTTCATCTACGAAGGCAAATCCTTCAAAGTCCAAATCAATTCCATCAAAGCCGTTCTTGTTAACTAAATCTACAATCGCTGTGACGATTGATGCACGGGTTTGTGCTTTAGCTAGATAACCAGATAATACTAATTTAGCTGTGCCATCCGTGATTGTCGGAATAATCTTTAAACCTGTTTTTCGCATTAGGCAAAGCGTGTCGGCCATTGGCCAGGAAGGATTACCTAAGGTGTAGTCGTCACGGATTGCCGTCGGGCTTTTAAGTGTGTACCAAAAAGGCATAACCTCTTTCATCAAATCTTTATTGGCATACAAATACGAACTACTTAAAGCTGCATTATCTTCCGGTGAGTACTCTCCTGGTTCGCAAGTCACGGAGGATCCAGGGACCGGGGCTACTGCGGTTGGTAGCTTCTTAATAAATGGCATGACGGTTTTTACTGAATAGTATGGAATCCATCCAGTAACAATGGTGCGAGGTTGATTCTCTACTGCGTTGGCCGAAAGGGAGGTTGACAGCGCTGCAACGATTACAAGGGCCGTTGCGATGCCGAACTTACGCGACATCACTATTTATCTTCAGGCTCTTTTTTCAAGCCTGCGTGAATCTCTTTGCATGTTGGGCAGATGGGATATTTTTCCGGGTCACGCGATGGAATCCATTTCTTACCGCAGAGGGCTTGAACTGATTTACCAGTCACGGCAGATTCAACGATCTTGTCCTTCTTTACATAGTGAGCGAATCGGTCATGTCCGCCATCATCTTCTTCTAAGACAGGTCTACTTAAGAGATCGGTATTTGAATCCGTCTCTATTGCGCCTTTTCTGAAGATTCCCATGAGGTGGATAAGAATACCTTCGGCGACGGTGAAACTACGGGTAGAATTCGCAAATGAAGGACTTACTGCGTACTCAAGACCTCAGCCGCGACGATGTTGAGCTTTTGCTGGATACTGCCGCCGATTTCGCCGCAAATCCCCTTCGATCTAACACCGCATTAGCCAATAAAAGCGTTGCGATTTATATGACCAAGCCCTCGACGCGTACACGGCTCTCATCTGAAACGGCTGTAGCACATCTTGGCGGGACGCCAATCTTTATCCGTGGGGATGAGCTGCAGTTAGGACGCGGAGAGACAATCGCCGATACAGCTCGAATTATTAGTGGTTACTGCAGCGCATTGATTATTCGCACTTTTGCGCAATCAGATGTTGACGAACTCGGCGCGAATGCATCGATTCCAGTAATTAATGCACTGACCGATGATGATCATCCAACGCAATTGCTTGCAGATTGGTTAACAATTCGCGAGCAGTTCGGAAAAGATATTGCAGGACGCAAATTTGTTTACTTAGGTGATGGAAATAATATGTCACATGCGTGGTTAGTCATGGGTGCGATTATGGGAGCTCACGTTGTTGCAGCAACTCCAAGTGGAGCTTGGGCGCCAAATCCTGAAGTTGTTGAAATTGCGAAAATGATTGCATTACAAAGTGGTGGAAAAGTTGAAGTCACTCACGATCCAGAGGCTGCAGCTAAAGATGCAAGTGTTTTATATACCGATGTATGGATGTCGATGGGTGATCCAGATAATGAACGAGATGAAAAGGTGCTAGCACTCTCACCATTTGCAGTCACTGAAAATTTAATGTCATTAACGCAAAAAGATTCGGTGTTCATGCACTGTTTACCTGCACATCGGGGAGAAGAAGTCGAGGCCTCTGTGATTGACGGAACACGCTCTGTCATCTGGCGAGAGGCATATCACCGCCGAACAACCATTCAATCTTTGCTGTATCACCTTGTCAGAGGTGACCTGAAAGGCTCTAGCCAGTAGTATTTCACGCATGCTTATAGCCGTTCCTAAAGAAATTCGCGAGGGTGAAAAGCGCGTGGCGCTTGTTCCCGACATTATTAATAAATTAACTCGATTGGGTTTCGATGTTGTCATCGAATCTGGTGCCGGAGTACATTCGCAAGCAACAGATGCTGACTATGTCAAAGCTGGTGCAACGATCTCGAACGGCGACGTTCTCAAAACCGCTGATGCCGTTCTCTCAGTACAGCCTTTAACGCCAGCCCAGATGGGTACGCTAAAGAAAGAGGCAGTAACAATAAGTTTCATGTCTCCCGTTACTGCGGTTGATTCAATCGATGCAGCAGCAGCTGCCGGTGTTACTGCATTCTCACTTGAACTTGTTCCGCGTATTTCGCGAGCACAATCAATGGATGCTCTTTCATCACAAGCCTTGTGTGCCGGTTATCGCGCAGCTTTAGTTGGCGCTGAGCTATCTCCACGATTCTTCCCGATGCTTATGACCGCCGCAGGTACGGTTACCCCAGCACAAGTATTAATTCTTGGCGCAGGTGTTGCAGGTTTACAGGCGATTGCAACTGCGCGTCGACTAGGCGCCGTTGTTTCGGCCTACGACGTTCGTCCAGCATCTGCCGATGAGGTTCGTTCGATGGGTGCAACATTTATCGAACTTGAACTCGAAGCACTCGAGGGCACTGGTGGTTATGCACGTGAGATGACTGAAGATCGTGCGGCGCAACAACAAGCACTTCTTACTCCTTACATTGCAAAGTCGCATGTTGTTATTACAACTGCAGCTGTTCCAGGTCGACAGGCACCGCGCTTGATGACACAAGCAATGGTTGATTCAATGGCGCCGGGAACAATCATCATCGACTTAGCCGCAGAAACTGGTGGCAACGTTGAAGGTTCAAAGCCTGGTGAAATTATTACTACTGCTGGTGGAGTTCGAATCTGGGGCGGAAAAGATGTTCCAAGTCAGCTTCCATTCCACGCATCATTCTTATACTCACGCAACGTAGTAAATCTCTTAACTCTCTTTACTACGCCTGCCAAGGATGATGACAAGGTCGCATTCGCAATCAACTTCGAAGATGAAATCATCAATGGGGCGGCCGTTACACATGGCGGATCCCGTAGAAATGCGGGAGGTAAGTAAATGGAGCCGATAGCAGTTATCTCGATCTTTGTTTTAGCGGTCTTCGTAGGTTTTGAAGTCGTATCAAAGGTCTCATCGACTTTGCACACACCACTTATGTCAGGTGCCAATGCGATTCACGGCGTGATCTTGGTTGGTGCGATTATTGTTGCCGACCACAGCTCAACGAATCTTGAACTCGGTCTTGCAGTTGCAGCGATCGTGTTAGCCACTATCAATATGGTCGGTGGCTTTGTCGTTACCGATCGAATGCTGGAAATGTTCAAGGGAAAGAAAAAATGAGCCGCACTCTGTATGACCTCATCGGCCTAGCCGCAGGCGTCGCATTTATCTTGGCCCTTAAAGGTCTATCCCACCCAAAGACAGCTCGTCGAGGAAACTTGATCGGTGCCTTCGGTGCAACTCTGGCAACAATTGTTGTCTTCTTCTTTGTAGTCGGACCAAAGACCGGCGTTGCCCACGCCCTTCCCCTTCATCACTTGGGTTGGATTCTTGGCGCAATGGCACTTGGTTTAGCTATCGGTGTTCCAGCGGCACGCAAAGTGCAGATGACACAGATGCCTCAACTTGTTGCACTATTTAATGGTGTTGGCGGTGGCGCAGCGGCACTCGTTGCAATCGTTGAATACCTACACCTTGGTACTGAAGCAACTAAGGCAGAGGTTATTTTCACAGTATTTACTGTGATCGTCGGCTGTGTTTCATTCAGCGGTTCGATTATTACTTTCATGAAGTTGCAAGAGTTAATGACTACTCGCCCAGTAATCTTCCCAGCGGGACGCTTCATTATCGCGGCCACCCTGGTCAGCGTAATTGGCGTTGGTGGTTGGGTTGTTGCAGCTCTCGGAACTACACCGTTACTAGTCCTTGCCGGACTCTCACTTCTCTTTGGTGTGCTCTTCGTGCTTCCAGTTGGTGGCGCAGATGTACCTATCGTTATCTCACTTTTGAATGCATTCACCGGTTTAACTGTGGCAGCGAGTGGTTATGTTCTAGATTCAGTTCTCTTAATCATCGCTGGAACTCTCGTCGGTGCATCTGGAACAATCTTGACTCGCTTAATGGCAGAGGCGATGGGGCGTTCACTATTTGGAACTTTGTTTGGTGCCTTTACTGCAAAGCCACAAGCTGCATCAGATACAGCCGAAGAGCGTCCAGTACGTTCAGGTTCACCTGATGACGTTGCAATCCTTCTTAACTATGCACGCCGAGTTGTTATCGTGCCGGGCTTTGGTTTAGCCGTTGCTCAAGCACAACACACAGTGCGCGAATTAGCTGACTTGATGATATCCAAAGGCATCGATGTTGCATATGGAATTCACCCAGTTGCAGGTCGCATGCCAGGACACATGAACGTGTTATTGGCCGAAGCAAATGTTCCATACGATCAGCTAGAAGAGATGGATGAGATTAATCCAACCTTTAGCCAGACCGATGTTGCAATTGTTATCGGTGCAAACGATGTTGTTAACCCAGCGGCAGAAAACACTCCAGGATGTCCAATCTATGGAATGCCAATTCTGCAGGTAGCAAACTCTGCCAACATCATCTTCTTGAAGCGTTCGATGCGACCAGGTTTTGCTGGAATCGAAAACGAGCTTTTGTATGATCCAAAGACCATGCTCTTGTTCGGTGATGCCAAAGCTTCACTTACAAAGGTTGTCTCTGCACTCAAAGCTCTGTAAAACTTAACGGAGATCGGGCTCTGCTTCGGCAGGGCCCGATTTTTGCATTTCTGCGAGGCTTCCGCACGCGCGATTTTCGCAGTTAACTCCTTCTTCGAAATCCCAGAGCCTTTATGTAGATACAAGGCTCATCCCCGTCAGCCGCTTGGGACAAAGATTGGGATTTCTCCGAACTCTTAACTACGAAAATCGACGAGGGAGGCTCTCTGCTCTTGACGGGGGTTATGGGTTGCATGTAGTTGAAAGTTCAACTACCCTTGGAAGTGACAAAGGAGAGTTGAGATGCCTGCTGTAACCGTTGCCGATATAACTGTTTTGCCACGAGTCCAGGAAGTCGTTGGAGCGCGCGCGCGATCGGTCAAAAGCGTTACTACCGCGCCCCAGGGATATGAGGGTGAAGGCTTTCCAGTTCGTCGAACATTTGCGGGAATCGATATGGCCGAACTCGATCCATTCATCATGATGGATCAGATGGGCGAAGTTGAGTACGCGCCAGGTGAACCCAAGGGAACTCCATGGCATCCACACCGCGGCTTCGAAACTGTTACATACATTATTGATGGAATTTTTGATCACAAAGATAACAATGGCGGCGGCGGAACAATTTCAAATGGCGATACACAATGGATGACGGCCGGTGCTGGAATTTTGCATATTGAAACTCCCCCAGAACATTTAGTGATGTCGGGCGGTTTATTTCACGGCTTTCAACTGTGGGTTAATTTGCCTGCAGCAAAGAAATGGTCGGCGCCGGCCTATCAAGATGTTCGCGCAAAGGATGTTGCACTTTTATCATCGGCAGATGGCGGTGCTTTGATTCGCGTTATCGCAGGAGAAGTCGATGGACACTCTGGTCCTGGAACGACACAGACTCCGATTACATTAATTCATGCAACGGTCGCCGCTGGCGCAGAGCTTCGCCTTCCATGGCGCAAGGATTACAACGCGTTGGTTTATGTTGCTGCAGGCTTTGGCTATGTCGGCGATGAACATCGCCCAGTACGCACTGGTCAATCGACTGTCTTTGGAGATGGGGACACGATTGTTGTGCGGGCCGCTGATCAACAAGAGACTCGCTCGCCAGCGTTGGAGTTATTTATTTTAGGTGGCGCACCGATTAATGAACCCGTTGCATGGATGGGGCCATTTGTTATGAACACCAAGCGCGAAGTTCTTCAAGCCTTTGAGGATTTCCAAAAGGGTTTGCTGGGAACAATTCCAGCTGTATATAAGGATGATGCGAAGAAGCCATTGAACCGCAGTGGTGAGGGCTCAAAGCAGAGCTCGGTTTCCACGTCCCAATCTGATCTGGGTAATGCCTCCGAGGTTCTTAACGTTCATGGCGCTCCAAGCGAGATGCAAGAGGGCTAGCAAAAAGCTTTCAATACCTGTTAATAACTTTTGGGGAATGTCAGAGGCGCCGTAGAGAGTCCTACCTATGACAAGTGCAGCGATTCGGGAAGCGAGTTATCGATCGTTTACCAAAGGCTTCAAGAGCGATGCATCCGCACAAAGTACTTCCGTACAAGATTTCTCCGATGCGATTGACGGTACAGATTCTGATCTCAATGCACGCGTGGTTGCTTTGCTAGCTGCATATCCCGGAATTCAAACTCTCAGCGGTTTGGTTGCAATTGATCCCAATGAATTGAATCAAAGTGGACGAATCGATTTCTTGAGCGCCCTTGAGCGACAGAGTGCCTGGTTGCAGGCGGTGATGCAAAGGGCGATTGTCGCCGTAGCTGGCAACGATTCGTCTTCTCCAGAAAATACTTGGGATGGCGTCGATGAGGCAGAGCGAGAAGATGTCGCAGCGGCTCTGCGTTTATCTGGAAATACTGCACAGATGCGCATAGATGTTGCGCGTACTCTCGTAAATCACTTACCAAATACCTGCTCGGCACTTGCGATGGGAGAGATCTCTGCATCACATGCAACGGTTATTGCTAAAGAGACTGCCGCAGCAATCCGTAACGGCATCAGTGAATTTGCTATCTATCAGATTGAAGAGCGCGCATTAGCTCACGCCGAGTTTCATACTCCAGGTCAGGTCGCCAATAAAGTACGCACAACTATTGCTCAACTCGCACCTTCCGAGTTCGAAGAGGTCGTCGATCGCGCTCGCGAAGCTCGAAGAGTGAGTTGCTACAACGAGGCAGATGGAATGGCAACGGTTGTCGCAATTTTGCCCGCTCAGGATGCTCAAACGGTAATGAAATCGATTGAGGCCTACATATTGAGGATGAACGAGATTGATGAGAAGAAGCGAAATTCATATGCATCTAACTTCTCGACTGACACTGATTCTCATGTAGAGAGCAGTAACAACGTGGCCGGCGCTAGTGGATTCTCTCTTTCAACTGGCGAACAGAGCGCAACCGATACATGGTCCTTGCTCTCTGCTGATAACAAGCGTGCAGATGCACTCACGGCCATTCTTTCGCAGGCCTTAGCTAGCAATGTCGATGAAGTTCGTCCCCACCGTCGCCCAGTAACGGTAAATGTGACGATAGATCTTCCAACGCTGCTTGGTTTGGCAGAAAACCCTGGCCAACTTTCGGGTTATGGTGCAATTCCAGCATCGGTTGCCCGCGAATTAGCATCTGATGCAACTTGGAAGAGATTTATTACCGATCCGCAGACTGGAAATCTCTTAGATTACGGCCGTGAAAAATATGAACCCCCTCAGGCGCTTGTAGATTTTCTGCTCGCTCGAGATCGCACGTGCGGATTCCCCGGTTGCCGACAGCCCGCATCGCGCTCTGATATTGATCATGCACAAAGTTGGGAAACTGGCGGCGAAACTAAACCAGAAAATCTTGGACTCCTCTGTCGTCGCCATCATCGATTGAAAACCCATGGGCGATGGGCGCTTGTAAGCAATTCAGATGGCTCGTGTGAGTGGACCTCCCCCGCTGGAAAGAAATACTTTGTTCCGGCACGCCCCATTAATGAGACCATGTAGAGGTATCGCCGATCTAAAAGGCATCAATGAAGGCGCCAAAAAACAGAGCATTACCCATCAACGCCAAGGCCCTCACTACTGCCATACTTTCGCAATGATCTGGTGGCCCTCTGAAGTACCAACTCTTTCTTATGGGCTAATTACACTCCGTCCACTGAATGAAAAAGATATTCCCGATATTTATAACAGTTGCCAAGATCCAGTAATCCCAAAATTTACTCGAGTTCCCCTTGATTACACCATGGCACATGCTGAGTTCTTCGTGCGCGAAAAAACCCCTAAATCACTTATCGAAAAGACAGAGTTGGCCTTTGCTATCGATTATGGAAATGGTGATGACAAGAAGTTTGCAGGAGTAATTTCTTTCCATAGTATGGATCTGCCAGATCTTGTCGCAGAGCTCGGCTACTGGATAAATGCCGATTCTCGTGGAAAAAATATTGGTACGACCGCTGCCCGTATGTTGACGAATTTTGGCTTTGAGTCGATGGGCTTTGAGCGCATTGAGGCGCTCGTTGATGTAGAAAATATCGCTTCAAAGAAGCTTCTTGCCTCCGCTGGATATACCCTTGAAGGTGTTCTGCGTAGGAAATCACGCAGATATGACGGTTCACAGATCGATATGGTTTTATATTCAGTGATTCGCGATGAGTGGCAGGGGTTGTAATGGAAAGCTTGGCAGTGCTTGTAGCAATCTTGATGTTTATTGCCTTCTTTGCGGGGCCAGTCGCTATTGGACTAACAAAGCTGAGAACTAACAATTTCATACTTACGATTATTCGAAGAATCTTCCACGGTTTTTTTGTTGCTATGTCGCTCTGGGTTGGCATGATGTTCTTCTTCAATCCAGGTGTGCCCCTCGTTGTGCATCTGATTGGACTCTATGGTTTAACTATGGGCTACATCGCATCACGTCGTGAATACTTTCCAGATGTTCGAATCATCGCGCCATTACTTGCCAGACTCGGCTTAAAAGGATTCGCCCCGCGCCAGATTTCGGATGATTCAACTCCAGGTGAATCTGGAAGTTCTGATTCTGGTTCTCGACACGGACCTGTTATTAAATGGCGCCGTGATGGACGCTCTGGCGGAAATGACGGTCATGGCCCCGGAGGCCAGCACTAACCTTCTTGTGCAAAGGAAACAGCCTCCACACAACATAACTTTTACGTTAGTTGTGCAGAGGCTGCACCATTGCTTATTTAATTAATTAAGCAACGTCTGCACTTCGGATAGCTGAAAGTTCGAACTCAAGGTTGATCTTCTCACTTACTAGAACTCCGCCTGCTTCAAGAGCAGTGTTCCAGTTAACGCCCCACTCGGTGCGATCAATTGTTGTCTTGCCTTCAAAACCAATGCGTGTGTTGCCCCATGGATCAACAGCTGTTCCAGTGAAATCAAACTCAACTGTTACTGGCTTAGTAACACCTTTGATCGTTAGGTCGCCAGTGACTGCATAAGCATCACCATTCTTTACTACTGTTGTTGATGCAAATGTGATCTCTGGGAACTGCTCCATGTCGAAGAAGTCGTTACCCTTTAGGTGGCCATCGCGGTCGGCGTTGCGAGTATCAATACTTGCTGCCTGGATCTTTAGTTCGACCTTTGAGTTAGCAGGAGTTTCGAAGTCGATTGTTCCGCCACCTGAAAACTCGTTGAATGCTCCGCGAACCTTAGTAACCATTAAGTGACGGGCGGTGAAGCCAATCTGGCTATGGCTAGCATCGATTGTGTATGTTCCTGTTAGCGATGAAATAGTTGAATTAGTCATTGAATATGCTCCCTCTAGAAGGCATTAGTTGAAATCGATCGTGGGTTAATCCAATTACCCCTTGAAAGAGTAGTTGAATATTCAACTACTATAATTGAAGCTTCAACTAAGTGCAAATCGAGATTTACGCCTTCCCCCGTGGTGACTCCCTCCATTTAAAGGTGGACTGGGTGAGATCAACCGGTGCTTATTTAGATATCCACAGAATTCCCTCCATTCAATGCAAGCCTTTATTAGTAACTAGCCTGCGGAAATGAATAGAAAAATAATAAGAGAGTATGAAGAAAGACCACTAATGACATCCTCGGTTTACCCTAGGTCAGAGCAAACACCTACATTTTCAGGGTTTTCAAAGCTTGAAGTTGTCTCAAGCCACTCCTCTCATTGCCAGAAGAGCCGTCCCACAATTCAAAGACACGGTCCGCGTGCAACTCCCCAGTCACGTTTGATCGCATTTCTCCTTGATACAGCAATCTTCGGCTTTGGTTTAGGTATCGTCTGGATTATCTGGTTTATCACTCTTGCCGAAAAGGGAACCACGCCAGGCCACTATCTGATGGGTCAAGTAATCGTCGAAGCAAAATCCGGAGAAGTGTTCGGTTGGAAGAAGATGGTAGTTCGAGAAGTTCTCATCAAAGGACTTCTGCAATGGATTCTTGGAGGCTTTCTATTTATGGCCAACTACATTGTGGATGCATCATTTATCTTTACAAACTCGCAGAGGACTCTTCATGACTTGATGGTTGGTTCTCAAGTCATTCAATATAGCGATAAGACCATCATCAAGAAATTGAAAGTTGAAGAGATAGATGGATGGCTCAATAAATAGCCTAGGCGGAGCGCAACAAGCTCCAGAATAAGTGGTTTCGGAACAACAAGCTCTGGAAGTAAAGCGATTGAGAAGTGCGACCGAACTCAAGTAGACATGGGTTCGGTCGCTCGTTCATTGTGGGGGCTAGTGGAAATGGTATTTCAGGTTCAACGATGGAAGCAAGGGAGAATAGTCGGCATTTAAGTAGGATTTCGTTCAGCCTGCGCATTTCTAGCCTGTAGGCTCCCATAAAATCTAAAGGGGACTCAGTAAATGAAAAATGCACGCATCGCAGGAATCTTCTATTTAATTACTTTTGTCACGTCTATTCCAGCTGTATTTCTCTTAGATCCAATTCTTCATAATTCCAACTTTATAATCGGTTCTGGATCCTCAACGTCAGTGCTTTGGGGGTGCTTACTCGATCTACTTAATGCAATCGCATGTGTCGGAACTGCCGTTGCAATTTATCCATTAGTCCAGCAGCAAAACAAGTCGCTAGCCCTTGGATTCATTGCATCCAGACTTTTTGAGGCTGCAGTGATCATGATCGGTGTTGTCAGCCTTCTTGCAATAGTCTCGCTGCGAAAGAACTATCTTGTAGACCAATCAATTGATGTAGCTGGATTGCACATCATGAGTAACGGTTTTCTTGAGCTACGAAACTGGACTTTCCTTTTGGGACCTGGATTGATTCCAGCTGTAAACGGACTTCTCCTTGGTAGCCTCTTGTATAAATCTAAACTCGTGCCACGTCTGATTCCGACAATAGGTTTGATTGGCGCACCGATGCTGATGGTTTCGGCACTCTGCACTTACTTTGGAATCTTCGGCCAGACATCCCCGATCGCGGCTATTTTGGGTTTGCCTATTGCGGCATGGGAATTATCTGTAGGTATTTACCTAACATTTTTTGGAATCCGAAAAGTATAGGAAGGATTTCCATTTAAGCCGGAATTAGTGCAGAGGCTGAATTCCACTAGGTATTTCCTGGAATTCCACTAGCCCCCCGTTGTGGAGGTTTTGCGCCAAGGCGCTCAACCACCGCGCCTCGCTCGGCTATTTGAAAATGCAAGCACTTTCAATTGCCTCGCTCGTTGTGGAGGTGCCGGGAATCGAACCCGGGTCCTTCGGTATAAAAACAGGGCTTCTACGGGCGTAGTGTGATTAGCGCTTTCTCAGTTCCGAAGTTTCTCCACACGACTCTTCGACGAACTCATTTGCGAAACTGTTCTCCCACGTTGTTCGCAACACCAACGCGATGAAAAGCTCTCTGTCGACGCTAGATTCCAGATCGAGAGCGGCATCTGGGCTAACGGCTTCGATACTTGCTTATGCAGCGAGTTCGAAAGCTTGCTGATTTGTGTCAGCAGTTATTTTTTGCACGGATTATTGGTTTACGAGATCATTCCGGCTTCCTCGGCCCGCTTCCCCTGCCTCAACATCCAAAGTCGAGACCGTTCACCCCCAAGATTTATTGTGCTTTCACACATAGAACTTGGAGAAAAAGAAACGTATTTCTTATCCCCTATTTAATTGTCAACTACTGCTTGCCGTCGCAACATCGCCTCAAAAATTGAGGTATCGAAGCGGCGGTAGAGAAATTGTAGGTCAACAACGCAGAGTTTCAAAATCTACAAATCTTACGCTTAGTTACACAGAGTTAATTGGCTGCGCAGGTTCGGGATTGCGTTGGGGCGAGATTTGTAGCTAGGAGTATGGAGAAATCCTATCTTTGTCTCAACTACAAGCAATCTAAATATCGGCAGATACATCAAGTTTCATGGATTTCGAAATACGCTCTGGCGAAAAATCGAAGCTACCAGCCACGGACTACTACTCTTGAAATGCCGTGAATTAATCTTCGTAGCGCTTAGAAGCCTTGCCGCTCTTTCCAGAACTGCCCCGTGAAACTACGCGAGCAACTTCTCGATCGGCCTCGCGTGCCTTAATCGCCTCACGTTTATCGTGCGCCTTTTTTCCACGGGCAACGGCGATTTCAACCTTAGCTTTTCCATCTTTAAAATACAGAGAGAGCGGAACCAAGGTTGTTCCTGAATCTTTAAGCTTTGCAATGAGCTTTGTTAGCTCGGCCTTATGTACAAGTAATTTGCGATCGCGCCGAGGAGTGTGA
>Ga0209297_1000665_pt1 | contig 21317 bp, 51 predicted proteins | sample S_130805_MF_Meta_FD_187322 | JGI IMG/M metagenome (GOLD analysis project Ga0209297, IMG submission 187322) | Freshwater microbial communities from Lake Simoncouche, Canada to study carbon cycling - S_130805_MF_MetaG (SPAdes) (version 2) | ecosystem: Environmental > Aquatic > Freshwater > Lake ...
TCCTTGACATGACTGGAGCTTGTATGTCTTTTGTTATTGGCGAAAGAATGTACTTGACACTTAAAAAATGATTGTATTAAACATAATGAATTGGATAGGCTTAACTATCCTTAAGTTTTTAATAGTATCATTGTTATTTGGTGCTATGGGTTTTTCTATTATCTTTATGTATGCTATGCAATACTTAACACAAGCATTACATTATGTAGATAAAAATGTTAATTGAAGTAAAAAGATATGAATTTAATGATACCTATACTGTAGGTAGAATGTATATCAACAATGTTTATTTCTGTTACACCCTAGAAGACGTAGTTAGAAAGGGAGCTAAAGTAAATGGACAAACAGCTATTCCTGCTGGGACTTACGATGTTATTATTGATGACTCTGCTAGATTTGGCAAACCTATGCCTCATATTTTAAATGTGCCTAATTTTACAGGGGTGCGAATACACTCTGGTAATACATCTAAAGACACAGATGGATGTATTTTGTTAGGTCATACCTATGCAGGTAAAGATTTTATAGGAAACTCTAAACTAGCATACGATGTGTTCTTTAATAAACTTAAAGAAGATAAAACTGCATCTATTACTATTTCATAGTATATAATAGGTAAACTCATAACCAAAGGTTAATATGAAAATATTACTTATTGATATAGAAGTAGCACCAAATACTGCTCATGTCTGGGGTATCTTTGACCAGAACATCTCTATTAACCAATTACTAGAATCATCTTATACTCTTTGCTACGCAGCCAAATGGTATGGTGAATCTAAAATCATGTTTGACTCCATTCAAAAATCTGGTAAACAAAAGATGCTTGACTCTGTGCATAAACTTCTTGACGAAGCTGATGCCATAGTCCACTACAACGGTTCTAGGTTTGACATACCCATACTACATAAAGAGTTTTTATTAGCAGGTATGAACCCTCCAGCACCTTCTAAACAGATAGATTTACTTCAAGTAGCTCGTAGACAGTTTAGGTTTGTTTCTAATAAACTAGATTATGTATCACAGGCTTTAGGACTTGGTGCTAAAACAGCACATGAAGGTCATGCCTTATGGTTAAAATGTATGAATGATGACCGTAAAGCATGGAAGACAATGGAAGAATACAATAAGAATGACGTTATTCTTTTAGAGAAAGTATATAACCGTTTTAAAGGATGGATTAAATCACATCCTAATCACAATGCTTATTCTAAAAGCATGGTATGCCCAAGTTGCAATTCTAGTAAATTACATAAACGTGGGTTTGCAATTACAGCTACACGACAATATCAACGATACCAATGTTCGGAGTGTGGGTCATGGAGCAAGTCTGTGAAATCAGAAAAGAATTACAACGAATCAGTTACCAGCATATAAGGAAAATAATGAACATTCAGCAGTTATGTGAGCATATGGTAGGCAAAATGGTAGTAGAAGCAGAAGCCTACTACGGTGAAAACGTGCTTATTATAATGTTAGACGATGGTAGTCACATAGAAATTAGTGGTGATGACCTATCTGTTTATTCAGAAGTACCAGAATTAGACGATTAAACCCCTTTTAAACGCATTTTAAGGGGTCTACCACGCATTAAACACAAATAATCATATCCTTACCCCTAGTGCATACTGTCACAGTACCATCAGGTGCAAATATAGTGGTTGTATCAGCTAATGCTTTTTCTGTTCCCCATACGGCTAATCCAGCCATTACAATAATAAATACAATATATATTTTATTCATCATCAAATCTACCCAAAATAGCCTCAACTTCTGGTGGGTTTATAACTTCTTCATCTTTAACTATTTCTAATAGTTTATCTTTATACCATTCAGACTTTTGCAAATCTTCTTCAAACTTTCCTTTAAAAGGGTATCGTAAGTCATATTTCATCTTACATCCTTTTAGGTATCCAATAAACTCTTCTTTTGTCAAGCGACTTTGAATGACATCTATTGCCTCAATTCCGCCTTGTAAATAATGCCTTGGGTGGTTCACGTTATCCATCATCATCCTCCATATATTGTTTAACTTCTACTTGAATAATTGCTACAATTACCATTCCTATTAATATTACTGCTGGTACTACAAAAAAATAAATCATACAAGTCTACCACTATATTGATAAGTGCCTGTATGGACTAACTGTGCCCATGCTGCACCCCATACTTTAATGCCATTGTCCCTAGCTAGTTTACAGAAATGATAATCTTCTGACAATAGTTTCTTATCTTCATCAATGCTAGTAGCAAAGTACTCCACTACCTCATCACCTAAATCAGAATTGTTAGTAGTATCATTCATGTTATGGATGTATTTTGGACACTTGTTTTTAAGTTTTTCAAATACTTCACGCTTAATCACCATAAAACCTGTACCACCATATTTAATCTCAAAAGGTTTATCTAATGGCACAAGTTCTTCTGTAACATCACCTAACATATTGACTACATATTGACCAGTAAAGTATTTTAATTGGTTTTCTGGTACATTCTTTTTGATAGCAAATGCTAATGAGCCAAAGTTAATTTCTTTTTTAGGGTAAAGACCACAAATAATTTCTACATCAGAGTCAATCATCTTAAATAAATGTTCTGGGTCAAAATGAATATCAGCATCAATAAATATCATATGCGTACAATCAGATTTTAAAAAATCATTAACTAATGTATTGCGACCACGAGTAATAAGGCTTTCGTTGTATAAGAATGAAAAGTAAGCATTTATATTTTTAACAGTTAAATGTGATTGAAGGTTTAATATAGACTCCATATAAGTGCCATAACAAAGACCGCCATACATAGGTGTTGCTATAAATAAATTAGGTTTAGTCGCCACCATAAGCCTCCACAAGTTTTTTACTATCGTATTTAGATATACCCTTATACTCTTCTATGGGCTCGCCTGCAATTAATGGCGTTATCTTAATATGATGTGTTGTATTCTTTAAATCGTTTAAATATGATAGTTGGTTAGGATGGAAAGACCATAAATAAGACTTTAACAAGTCACCAGACTTTACATCATATTCTTCATACAAAAATGCTAGTGGTTTTTTTTTCATTAGTAAAATACCATCCTTCCTATGTGCGTTTTTTTCCCTTTACCAAACCATTCTTTCTTGGGCGGTATCGAGTCATCATGGAAATATAAAGCATTTGCAACTGGGTTAGTATGTTTATTAAAAACAACCGTATCAATAACCAAAAGTTTAGTCGCCAAATACGCCCTTTCATCAACTGGATGGTGGGTTTCATCTTGCACAGCAAACTGATTATTAGCGTAAACGACAGAGCATACAGAATAACCCCAACGACCACTATGCAACCTATTACGAATAACATTAATCACCCCAACCTTTTCTTCTAATGAACGAGTATTGACCTCATGATACACTGCAGTTGCATAACATGCAACATCTAACTCTAAATTATTAATATCCATTATGGTTTGTAAGTATTATACACAATAGGATATATAATTTTAGCTCCCACTATGTTAATAATTTTTCTTCTTATAGAATCTTTATGAATATTAACTACAAAACAACATAAGTCTAATAATTCACTATTAGTAAATAACCATTTAATAGCATCTATTTTGCTATTGAAATTAATTTCGTGATTATATCTTGTATTTTTACTATTTTCATTGGTAGGTTTTTGCCTATACAAAGCATCTTCTACTGCTTTCATTAAAATACATGTCATTAATTTACCTTCTGGTGTATGTGATAACATACTATTATCATCATTGTCAATTATTTCTTCTAACATATTGCCTCCTGATTTTACTTAGGGTTATATAATTACTTTGTTGTTGATTTTGTATTGCAAAATACGCATAATTTGCTAGACAAACAATTTTGTATGTCATAAACAAGGAGCAAACTATGTGGACAAAACCATCAGCAACTGAAATGCGTTTCGGCTTTGAAGTAACTATGTACGTTATGAACAAGTAATTATTGCATTATGGGGATGTTCCTAAAAAGGAACATCCTCATCTATTGCTTCTTGTTTAGGCTTAACATCGCCTTCTTTCATTTGCACAGAGCCACTAATAAACTTACCCTTAGCACTCTCTCTAATCCATCCACTAATTCTAAACTCAATCCCATCTACGTTAGCATTGCCTGTGTAGTCTGGTCGTTTTGGATTGTCGCCCTTATCATTTTTAAATAAAGTAAACGTATTTGTATTATCATATTCTGCCATTTTATTTCCTTAGTGTTTTATAAAAATTTGCTACTGTGCTACCTGTAAAGTTATCAGGATGACGTTTAATTAATTGACCAATAACTTTATCTAATCTTTCCATGTACTCTTCTTGCTTTTCTAAAGACAGTTCATCAAATGTTTGTGCATGTAATCCACTAGATGCTTTAATTAATGCTTGTCTTTCTATATCGTTAAACATTACTTAATCTCCTTAAGTTTATTAATTACATTATCCACTTCTTTTAAAAACTCTTGTACTTCTGTTTCTAATTCTTTTTGATAGACAGGGTCTGCCTCTATACGCTTTACAAATATTTGTAAATGTTTTGGAAACATTGGATGGTAACTCACAAAATCACACCACTTACGACCTGTCACCAAAAGTTGAAACTGTACTTGAGGAACATACTTACTTGGAATGTCTTGTGTCATCAATGTTTCTGTATGCGTACTTCCCATAGGACATTTAATTTCAAGAATACCATCATCACCTACCATACCATCAGGACTAGCACCAGCTTCCAAAGTGGGATGCTTAACAAATCCCACCTCTTCCACTTCCCCATGTTCTTGCACATACCTTTCCCTAGCAAATTGCTCCCTATCTATACCGTCTTGCATTGCTTGGTTAATATAAGACTCTTGCCTTTCTCCAGTCAATCTTTCACTTACTAACTGAATCTTGTAGTTACGTCTAGACGCAGACTCACCACTCTTAATCTTTGCTAATACATCAGCCACACGACTGGCTGTAACCAAACCGAGCCTCGCTTGAAACCACTCTTGGGAAAGTTGTTCCATTAGATAAAGTCCTCTGCTTTAGTATCTTTCATCTTAATAACTGCACCTGCACTAGAATCAATAGCGTCATGCTCTACAATCTCAAAAGCATTAGTCCATAAATATCTACGCAAGTAAGTTTGTACTGCACCTAAATTCTGAACCTCATGGCAACCTTTTAAGGCAGCACTTGACATAGGGCATTTAAACTCAATGAATTGTGTAGCATCATTCATATCTGTAATAGTCAATACTGCAATGTCTGTATAAAATGTAACTGTGCCACAGATACCCACCTCATTACAAATCTCTTGAATAGTAGGTAAGAAATCACCTAACTCAAAATACTTGTATCCAGCAAATTTATTATGACCAGACTTCTTGAGGTCTGCTACTTGTAACTTTAATCTTGCTTGCATTAGCTTACTGTGTATGCTCATCGTTTTCTCTCCTGTTACATAATGTAATGTCTCTAATACTTCCTTCTGGTGTTGCTCCATCATCACTTGGTCGTAATGCTGTCTTTGGCTCATTTGCTTTCTCCCATTTGTCGTTAGACTCTTTAAGTTCTGCTGTGCATCTGCGTAATTCTTTTACTACGTCTTCTAAAGTAAGCGACATATAAAATATCCCCAAAATATTACTGTAAAATATCCTACCACATAATAAAACTTTTGTGTAAACTTTTTTTGTAGTCTGTCGTTAGTAATAATTCTCATAAATCTATCTATACTCATGTCTACTCCTAAACTTGAAAACACACTATACTCTTACTTTAATAAATTGTCAATAGGTATTTAACAGGGGGTATTTATCCGACTTCTCTATTTGACAAGATTTGACAACTATGCTATAGTCGCTATTCATTTCAATCAAGGAGAGCAAGATGACCTTTCAAGAAGCGGTAGCACACTTTCATAACTCAAGACGTAAGATGGCATATGCCCTAGACATATCTATTCAGGCAGTTCAGAATTGGGCAAAGAATCCTGAAAAGCCAATTCCAAATAAACGAGCAGAGCAAATTGAAGAAGTGTTAATTAAAAGAAGACAGGCAGAAACAATTCCGCAAGCAACAGAGTAAGGGGATTATATGAGAATTAAAAATTGGGAAAGGTTTCAGCATTACACTCCCATGAATCCACGTTTTCAAAAAAAGATGACTTGGTTTAAAGTTTATGGCGATGATTTACTGAACGACCCTGACTTTATGAACCTTTCAGACGAATGTCAAGCAATGCTAGCAAAGTGCTGGTGTCTTGCTAGCAGGAAAAATGGTGAATTACCAGATGTAGATGGTATAGCCTTTGCTTTAAGAAAGGATAAAGCCTTTGTAATTAAGACTTTAGGTAAGTTATCATCATGGTTGCTAGCAGAAGGCTATCAGCTTGCTACCATAGAAGAAGAAAAAGAAAAAGAAAAAGAAATATCTATAGTTCATTTTGATACATTTTGGAATTTGTATCCAAGAAAAGTTGCTAAAGATTTATGTCTTCAAAAATGGAAGTCGAAGAAACTTGACAAAATAGGTGAACAAATTATTAGTCATGTTAAAGCTATGAAAGAAACAAAACAATGGAAAGATAGTGATGGTCAATTTATTCCTATGCCATTAACTTATATAAACCAAGCAAGATGGGAAGATGGTAAAAAAGTTAAGAATAATTGGGAAGGTGGCATTTAATGAATCTAGGAGAGGTCATTGATAAATTAACTGTAAACCAATCAACTGTTAAGGAGTTCTACAATGAAGGATATTCTCAAGCAGAGTTTAAAGTTAAAAGCACAGACATATTTACTGATGACGTTATCAAGTATTTCGGTGAAGAAATTCATTCTGGTAAATCGTTGGGATTTATTAAGACGGAAGATAAGATAAGGTGTAGAAGTGCAGAATTAACTATTCTTACAGGCGTTAGTGGTCATGGTAAATCTATGTGGCTATCTCAAGTAATATTATCTATGATGAAGCAAGGGACTAAATGTTTAATAGCGTCTTTAGAAATGAGACCTGTGCTTACATTGGCTCGTATGGTGACACAGACTTTAGGTTCACCAGAACCAACAGATGAATATATAGAAAAGTTTTGTGAACGTGCTAAAGACAAGTTATATATCTACGACCAATTAGGAACGACTACTTCTGAAGACATGATTGCTACACTTTATTATGGCAAACATATTTTAGGTGTAGATATATTTGTGATTGACAGTCTTATGAAAATGTCAGATATTTCAGAAGAGTCTTTAGAGAAACAAAAATTGTTTATAGATAAGTTAGCAGTCACTTGTAGAGATTTGAATGTTCATGTATTCTTGGTAGCACATACTCGTAAAATGAAAGATGAAACAGAGATACCTGATGCTACAAATATTATGGGTAGTAGTCATATAAGAAACCTTTGCGATAATATTATTTGCGTTTGGCGTAATCGTACTAAAGAAAAACTTACAGAAGAAGGTCAGACAGAAGAGAAAGATTTAAGGATAATTCCAGATGCTAAAGTTTTTGTGCAGAAACAACGTAATGCTCAATGGGAAGGTGCGTTTAACTTTTGGTATGACCAAAAATCATTAAAGTATTTAGAATCACCAAAATGACCATAAATGAGTTTATAAAACAATGTAAGAAATTATTTGGAGATGACATAGCTTACAAAGCAACTTCCAAAGATGGCGTAGTATTTAAAAATAAATGGAGGGATAGTTATGATACGATGGAGTTTAAATCAACAGAACCTAAACAATTTATTAGAGAAAATAAAAGCACTTGATTTTACTAAACGATGGAAGGTAAACATTGTGGAAGAAAAAACAGTTAGGTCTCTTGAATCCAATGAGAGATTATGGGCGTTGTATAATTCCATAGGTAATTATTTGGGAGAAGACGCTTCTACAATACATGAGCTTATGGGGTATAAGTTCTTAAGAGAACAACGTGAAATATGTGATAATCCTGTAGAGCTTATCAAGTCAACAACAAAGTTGGATAGCAAACAGATGGCAGAGTATCAAGAAAACATTGAACGATGGGCTAGTCAGTTAGGTTGGAGTTTTGAGTAATTACAGAAACAAAAAACTACTTGAATTAGTTCGTGAGTTTCCCTGTGCTATGTGTGGTAGAGAAGATGGAACAGTTTGTGCCTCTCATTCTAATCAACAAAGAGATGGCAAGGGCACAGGAATTAAGGCTCATGATTATCGCATCGCTAGTCTTTGTTATGCTTGCCATGATATGATAGACAATCACAAAGAGTTAAGTAGAGCAGATAAAGTAGAAGCATGGGAGTCTGCTCATCGTAAAACTATTGGTTGGTTATTTGAGAAAGGAAAAATTAAAATTGGGTAAAGGCTCTACAAGACGACCATTGTTAATTTCTGAACAAGAAGCAAAAGATAATTGGGATAAAATATTTAAAAAAGATTATGAATATGAATTAAACAAGTCTACAGGTGAAGTAGAAAAACGTTTTAAAGAAGGTACATCTAAACCTAACGGAGAACAATTTGGCGACTAGTCCAACACAGTTAAGCCTTAAGAAATTAAAAGATGAAGGATATTTAGTAGCAATCACAGAGCATTGGAATCCGTTTGCAAGAATACGCCAAGACATGTTTGGGTTTTGCGACATCATGGCTATCAGAGATAAAGAAATTCTTTTTGTGCAAACCACAAGTGCTACCAATGCTAACGCTAGAATAAAGAAAATTGCTAATTGTGAGCATGTTGGTATCATTAGAAAAGCTGGCATTATGATTCACGTTCATGGTTGGCATAAGAATAAAAGCAATCGTTGGGAGTGTAAGGTCAGAGATGTATCATAAGGGAAAATATGCAAGCCAAAAGTAGAAGTTATAATGTAAGAGGTCGCTTAATCAATTTAGAAAAAATGCGTAGTCTCATTATAGAAACCATTGGAGATAGAACATTAACTATTGAAGAGTTATCTAAAGACATGGGCATGGAACGCAGAAAAGTTCAATATGTTTTACTTAACATGAAAAATTTAGGTATGTTGAATTGCGTTAAAGATGGAAAGTTATTCAAATATTTTAAACCTTATGCTCACCCATTACAAATGATATTTCACCCTATGCCAGACTTTAGCGACAGGATTAAAGGCATCTATATTCACACAGAAGAGGAAGCCAATGCACATAGATAGGCTTAAACAAATTTTAGATGATTGGGCATTGTGGCATAAAACACCAAGTCATCGTTTAGGATACCCTAGCAAGTCTTTAGGCATGATTTCAGGCGGTGAGTCTACTAGCGATGCTTTTGAGGATATGGTAGGGCAAATGGATATGACTAATGTTAGGACAATTGATGCCATTATAGATAGTTTACCCTCCAATCAAAAAGAAGCAATTTATACAAGGTATTTAAAAACTCGCAAATCTCTCAATTATGAGCATGAATTAGAAATGGGTATAGATAACTTACTAACTATAGCTTCAAGGCGTATAGTCGCTTGACACGAGCATTTAATTGTGGTATAATCACGCTATTGGATAACTCTCGCCCATAATCTCCGTAGCATCTTTAAGCCCTTATAAATAAAGGGCTTTTTTTATAGGTCAAATATGAAGAAATTAGCATCAGTTAAAAAGATTAAAAAAGTAATGGATGAATACAAGTCAGGCACTCTTCATACAGGCTCAAAAACAGGTAAAATTGTTAAAAGTCAAAAACAAGCTATCGCTATTGCCTTAAGTGAAGCAGGCAAGTCTAAAAAGAAATATTAATGGTGAAATAATTGGTCTAATATCCAAAATAAGACCTTGTAAAGCAAATAAGTTAAGAGTCCCATAACAGCATATTCAACAATTCCACGCTTTCGGTGTGATAAATGCGGTCTATAATGATACATGTTGACTCCTTTGTTTTTGAATGAATGATTGAGCTTCTTTTTTAGTAGCCATAAAGACATAGCTTTTAAGGCTTCTATTATACTTTATTAGTTCATTGACCCATATAGATAGGTCATGACTAGAAAATCGCTTTATGGTGCGTTCCTGTGTGTTTAAGACGTACATTGGAGGTCTCCTTCACTAGAATAATTAAGAATATTACGCAAAACTTGTTTAGATAAGTTTTTACCATCTCTTGACATTCGTTCCTGTTCCCATAACAAAATGTTAATAATATGGTCAACATCTTTTAATGACATACGATGTAAACACTCTGTTAAATTTTTATTGTGATTGTCTTCAATTTCGTCTGCGTTCATTTTATAGTATCCTCATGAAATTTAATAAATAAATCAGTTAAGTTTTGAATATGACCTAATAAGTCATCAGCTTCACAATGTTCAAATGGTTCCCATATAGAGACATCATCAGGAATGACATTGTCACATAATGAGTCATGAAACTGACTATGGGTGTTATCTCCTAAGTCAGAGACATAGAAGTCAATAGCATAATTGCTAGCAAGTTTGCATAAGTTCATAATTAAACCTCCATTGTCAATATTTCATTAGTAATTTCGGATAATCGATAACGCATATCTTCTAAATACGAATTTATGGTTAAGTATCCGCTTGGTGTCATGCCTCTATTAACATCTTCTAAATTGATGTCAATAGCGTGTAATTGTTCTGTTATATAGTCTAGTTCTACATTCATGATGCGTTCTCCATGTTGATAAAGTTTTTAGCTTGTTTAATAGATCGAAAATTATCTCCCCAAACGTCATAAGGGTCTCCATTTTCGTCTAGTTTCCAAACGTGATAGTATTCTGTTCTTCCTGTAAAGCTATAACTGTTATTTATAAGATAATTGTTATATATAATTTGGTGCATGGTAAAGTCTCCTTAAATGTATTCATGTTCAATACTGATAGTCCATGAGATAGGACAAGAACACTCATAAGCCTTCTCTATAGATTGAGTTATTTTGTCAATTGATTCAGTATCAGCAAAATGCAAAGTAAACTCTGTCAATAGATTTGTTGAATTTTTAATTGATTCTGAATATGCTTTAAACGTGATATTAGCTAACATGGTTATTCTCCTTAATTGGTAAATTGTCTTGAATATTTATATCTGATAATTCGTCATCATCTAAATGATAATTAGGTCTTAAAGTTATACTGCAAGCATTTCCGCAAGTAATTATTTGAAGCCTCATTGAATCGTCAGTGCTGTTTATTGCTGTTATAAGTGCTTTAATGTTTTGATCGTTATTCATTGTCAATTCTCCTAGTAAGATAACATTAATAGTAAGAACATATATAGATTTATAAAGCCTAGTAATAAGATTAGAAAATGCTTAAGTAAGTTATTCATTGTTTAATCTCCTTAACTTGAATTTCATCATCATAACGTTGAATTGTCTCATGCTCTTCTTCATGCCATTGAGAACCGCCTATGATATTGTCATAGATTAAAGCATTTTGTTTAGCTTCTTCTGTATTGTTAGCTTCTACAATGATAGTTTCATACTCTATCATTTGCACTAATCTAGGTATAACTATTTCATATTGATTCATTATAAAACCTCCTTATTAATATAACTGTCAATTTGTTTAATAATGCTGTTATATTGCTTTAATGATATAGATTGAGGTAAACATAAAGTCAAGCCTTTGTCAATCTGTTGTTTAATCTCTTTAAGTTCTGTTATAGATAGTTTCATAATGTTATCTCCTGTTAGTGTATAAGTAATAATACATAAGTTTATAATGTTGTCAAGTATTCTTTAAACAATCTTTTAGCGTCTTTAATAGAGTAAAAGTAATATGTTTGATATATATATTGATTATCTTTTATATCTGATAGCGTTATAGAGCCGTTATAATTCTTTGTTATAGACATGGTATTATCTCCTGTTATATTGTCAAGTTTGATTAATTCGTAGTTATAAAAGGGAATCAGTTAAAATTGTAAGTAAACTAACTTATTATCGCTAGTAATGCCTATGAGTATAGTGTTATCATTTAAGAAGTCTTCTATAGCTTGATTCTTATCTTCTATAGACAAGTCTTCTAAGTCTTCTATAGAGTAATTACTAGCTATCTCTTCATAAGTGCTTTCTGAATAGTCACAACATATAGCTATAACGTCAAGTTCTATAGGGTTTTCTCTAGTCTCTAACTCTTCAAGGTAATTGAATAGTAGTTCTAAGGCATCATAACTGAATTGTTCGCTTCTACCTCTTAAATTAAAAGCATTGTGAAAGTCATAACTGCTGACAGATTGATACATGGTAAGTCTCCTATTAAGTTGTCAAGTATTACAATAGCTATACTAAACTCATTAAATAGATTGTCAAGTATTATTATTAATTAAATTGTAACAAATTGTAACAGGATAATTAAAGACATATATATAGTATAGATAACTTAAATACATCATAAAAGCATATTGAGACGCACATAAACGCACGCTAACGCATTATTAATTAAGGGTTGATACTTACCCATAACCAATTTATAAGGTAATAACATGGACGATATAACAACAGATAACATAGAGACGATAGAAGATATACAGGAAGAGCTTACATCATCTGAGCTTGTAGAGATTGACAAGGAAGAGATAGTTAATAGAGGAAGACCCCCGCACCTTCCAAACGACACCACCCGAAATAGAGTTTTTATTTTAAGTACAGTAGGCACTCGCCATGAAGATATTGCAACCGTATTAAACATATCACATGATACACTTGTCAAGTACTATAAAGAAGAGCTTGACAAAGGTCGTATTGAAGCTAACGCTTCTGTAGCAGAGACCTTATTCAAACAAGCTAAAGAAGGCAACACAACTGCTATGATATTCTGGTTGAAGTCTAGAGCTAAATGGAAAGAAACATCTCAACACGAGATAAGCGGTAACCCTGACGGTACGCCTGTTGAAGTAAAGATTGTGACAGGAATAGATTAGACCCCCCACCCCTTTTTTAAAAAAACGAAAAACCTCTCTACGAATGAAACGTCAGTAGGGTAAATTTTACACAGGATATTTTATGGTTGAACCAGTAGAAAAAGAAAGCATGCCGACTTATGCGGATGTGAGCAATGATAACGTAGTGGCAGTTTTTGTGCTATTATGTCTTCATGCAGTTACTAACAACCACATCAACCACTGGCGCACAGATTCTTTCTCTATACACTCTGCCCTTGGTGAGTTCTACGAATCGCTTGGCGAGGCTCTAGATGAGTTTGTAGAGGCATATATGGGTAAGTATGGGCAAATCAAAGATTACCCAGAGTTTTACTCATTACCTAATAAAGACGCTTTATCTGAACTAAAGATGTTATGTGGAGCTGTAACTGCTCTTCGTGAACAAATGCCAGATGACTCTGAACTAGAAAACCTTCTGGATAATATTGAAAGTTTGATTGACTCAACTATGTATAAGGTAAAATTCTTAAAATGAAAAACGGATTATACGCAAACATAAACGCTAAACAAAAAAGGATAGCTGCAGGTTCTGGTGAAAAGATGCGTAAGGTAGGCACTAAAGGTGCACCTACTGCTAAAGCATTTAAACAATCAGCAAAGACAGCTAAAAAGAAATGAGTGCTGCTTGGCAAAAGAAAGAAGGCAAGAACCCTAAAGGCGGACTTAACGCCAAAGGTCGTGCATCTTACAAAGCTGAAACAGGCGGTACTTTAAAAGCACCTGTAAAATCTGGTGACAATCCTAGACGTGCATCATTCCTAGCTCGTATGGGTAACATGGCTGGTCCAGAACATAAACCTAACGGTGAGCCAACAAGATTACTATTATCCCTAAAGGCTTGGGGAGCATCATCTAAATCAGATGCTAAAGCCAAAGCAAAATCTATCTCAACCAGAAATAAACAAAAAGGAAAGTAATCATGCCAATGGTCGGAAAAAAGAAATTCCCCTATACGGAAAAAGGTAAACATGCAGCAGAAACTTATGCTAGTGCAAAAGGTATGAAGATGCACGAAAAGAAAGAAACCAAGAAAAAAGAAGGCAAAGAAACAGGCATGAAAAAAATGATGAAAGGTAAAAAATGAGTAGCATACGATTTGATGATAACGAAAATTTAGTAGATGCTTATGTACCAAGTACATCACAAGTATTTGCAGTAGGTAATACGACAGCATCTTCAACTGCATTTGGTGCAGGCACAACTTTAGTAAGAGTATCTTGTTCACTTGGTCACTGCCATGTAGCGTTTGGCACAGCTCCAACAGCTTCTATTACAACAAGCATGATGATTCCTAATAACTCTGTAGGTATATTTAAAGTTAATGCAGGTGATAAGATTGCATACATTAAAGATGCAACTGTTACTTCATCAACACTATGTGTAACGGAACTAGCATAAAAAATTAAACCTTAAGGAGCGATGACCCTATATGGAGTCGCAAAACAAAACATTAGATACAGGTTATAGACCACGAGTTCCACAAAAACTTATACACAACGCTGTAAGAGATAATAGATTTGTGGTAGTAGTAGCACATAGACGTATGGGTAAGACTGTATCAGCTATTAATCAGCTTATACATAGTGCCCTTACTTGTACTAAAAAAGAACCACGTTATGCTTATGTAGCTCCCACATACAATCAATCCAAGAGAATTGCATGGGACTACCTTGTAAACTATACTAGACCTCTTGGTGCAAAGGTAAACATTGCTGAACTTCGCGTTGATTTTATGGGTAGACGTATCTCACTATACGGTGCAGATAACCCAGACTCACTTCGTGGTATTTACCTCGATGGTTGCGTCATAGATGAAATAGGAAACATAAATCCTTCAGTATTTAGTGATATTGTACGACCAGCACTGACAGATAGATTAGGTTTTTGTGTTGCAATGGGCACTCCAAAGGGAAATAACCATTTTAGAGGCTTAAGAGATAGAGCAGCAGAGGGTCAAGGATGGAAATTATTAGAATTTAAGTCTTCTGATACAAAACTTCTTAACGAAGAAGAGTTAAGAGCAGCAAAATTAGAAATGGGTGACGACAAATTCATGCAAGAATTTGAATGTTCATTTAATTCACCTGTAGAGGGGTCATATTACTCTAAATTAATAAACGAAATTGAAGAAAAAGCACACATGACCGAGATTCCTCGTGATGATTTGTGCAGAAGTTACACTGCATGGGATTTGGGAATGTCAGATTCTACTGCAATATGGGTAGCACAGCTAACTGGTAAGGAAATACGTCTTATTGACTACATGGAAAATCATGGTCAAGGTTTAGAGTACTATGTTCAGTGGTTAAAAGACAATGACTACATGCACTTTGAGCATATCTTGCCACATGACGTAGAAGTTCGTGAATTAGGCACTGGAAAATCTCGTAAGGAGACTCTAGAAGATGCAGGACTTCATATTATTACTTGCCCTCGTCTTAATGTTGCTGATGGTATACAAGCTGTTAGACGAATGATTCCTAGATGTTGGTTTGACCCAAAAGCTAAACAAGGTTTAGATGCTCTTCGCAATTATCGTAGGCACTATGACGAGAAAAGAGCAGTCTTCCATGATAGACCATTACATGATTGGTCATCACACGCTAGTGACGCTTTTAGATACCTTGCAACAGGTTTAAACGATGCACCTGCAGAAGAATGGAATAGACCTATTAACGTAAACACAAATTGGATAGTATAACAATGGCAAAAGCAAATAAATCTGGTTATATAATGGATGAAAGTAAACTTAAAGCTATTCTAGATTCTGAAATCTGGAGTTCATTAGGTTTTATTCAGTCTGAAACCACAGGCGAAAGACAACAAGCATTAGAGTACTACTTACGCAGACCTTATGGTAACGAAGTAGAAGGTAAATCTCAAGTTGTTACTGGTGAAGTGGCAGAAGCTGTTGATGGTGCATTGCCACAACTTATCCGTATATTTACATCCTCTGAAAACATTGTTCAGTTTGAACCTGTTAAAGAAGGTGATGAAGATTTAGCTAATCAAGCTACTACATATGTTAACCATGTCTTCTATAAAGACAATGATGGATTTAGTGTACTACATAACTGGTTTAAAGACGCACTTCTTGAAAAAGTAGGAGTAGTAAAAGTATATTGGGATGATGAAACAAACATTACCAAAGAAACATACAAAGGTTTAACCGATGATGAGCTTGCACTTATCATGCAAGACCCAGAAGTAGAAATTATTAGTGTTGATTCTAAAGAAAACATAGATGAAAACTTAAATCCTAATAGTCCTATTCCTACACACGATGTTAAATTAAGAAAAACTGTTCGTAATGGTACAGTTCGTGTAGAAAATGTACCACCAGAAGAATTTATTATATCTAAACGTGCTAGAAACATTCAAGAATCTGGTTTCTGTGCTCATCGTAAAATGATGACTCGTTCAGAATTGATTGCAATGGGCTTTGACCCTAAAGTTGTAGAAGGTTTAGCTACTGGTAACGCTTTAGAATACTCTCCAGAAAGAATTGCACGTTATACTCGTGGTGAACAACCTACAGACATGATGTCACAAGACCACTCTATGCAGTTATGTGAAGTTTATGAGTGCTATATTAAAGTAGATTACAATAATGACGGTGTTGCAGAGCTTCGTAAGATTGTTTACGCATCTTCTGAAATTTTAAGTGATGAGGATTGTGATTACATTCCTTTCCATTCTATTTGCCCATTACCAATCCCACATAAATTCTTTGGTAACTCATTAGCAGACAGAACTATGGACTTGCAACTTATCAAGTCTACAATTACACGCCAAATGTTAGATAACCTATACCTAACAAACAACTATCGTGTAGGTGCAGTAGAAGGTCAAGTTAATCTTGATGATTTACTCACATCTACAGCAGGTGGTGTAGTGCGTATTAAGAATCCTAATGCACTTGTGCCATTAACTGTGCAATCTAACGCTTCTCAATCTTTCCCTATGTTAGAGTATTTAGATAATGTACAGGCAAAACGTACAGGTGTATCTGACCAACAACAAGGTCTTGATCCTAACGCATTACAAAATACTACAGCTACAGCAGTATCAACTATGTCATCTGCTGCTAACGGTAAGCTAGAACTTATTGCTCGTATCTTTGCGGAAACAGGTGTTAAATCATTATTCCAATCTATCTTTAGATTACTTTGCAAATATCAAAAACAAGAAAGAACTATTCGTATTGCTGGTAAATATATTCCATTTAATCCTCGTGAATGGTCAGAACAATATGGTATTTCTATTAATGTCGGTTTAGGTAACGGTTCAAGAACAGACCAACTATCTACATTACAAATGATTCTTGGTAAACAAGAACAAATTATTCAACAATACGGATTGTCTAATCCTTTAGTTAATATTAAACAATACAGAGATACATTAGCACGCTTTGTTCACATGGCTGGCTTTAAAGATGCTTCTGGATTTATGAATGAAATTACTCCAGAACAATCTCAACAATTATCTCAACCACAACCACCACAACCAGATTCTAATGTACAAGCTACACAAATCTTGGCACAAGTGGAACGTGAAAAAGCTGAATTAAGAGCTAAAACTGAAATGGCTAAACTTGAATTAGAGAAACAACAAATGGAATTAGATAATGCTCGTAAACAACTTGAGTTACAAATGCAAGAAGCTAAACTTCAAGCAGATGCTCAAGCACAAGCACAAAAATCTCAATCTGATTCATTAAAATCAGTAATGGCATCTCTTAAAGACATTAAGGATTTACAAGTTAATCAACAATGAACATACAAAACATTCAAAACATCATAAATGATGACGATTTTAAAGAAGTATTAAAGTCAATCATTGATGTGCATATGGAAACAATTATAAACTCTAACGCTTCTGATACAGAAATTAGAGAACATGCCTATCATAAGATAGCAGCAGTTAAAGAATTAATCGGCAGTCTTGAAGCTATTGCAGCAGGTCAAGCAATAGATGAGAACCGATTTAAGATATTGTAGATAATTCTACATTTGGTACGCCTCCCATAGAGGTAATATAGGAAAATAAATGAGTGAAAACACCATGACTCCAGAAGATTCTGGAAGTGGCACGCTTACTGTAAGTCAAGCAGCCAATGCGTTTGAAGGTCTAATGGACACCCCAGCTAACTCTTCGGAGCAAAGAGCAGGTGAACAAGAAGCTGAACAAGTATTGGAACAAGAAGCAGAGCCACAACAAGAAACTGAACAAGTAGAAGAAGTAGTTGATGACGAAGCTGAAGTACAAGAAGATGACAGTCAAGAAGAAGAGCCTTCATATGTAGTTAAAGCCGCAGGGGAAGAAAAAGAAGTACCTCTATCTGAATTGATTAAAGGTTATCAGCTTGGTGCTGACTATACGAAAAAAACTACCGAAGTAGCAGAACAACGTAAGCTAGTGGAAGCTGAACGTGGTGCTATTGAGGAAGCAAAGTATGCTCGTGATTCATATGCTCAACGTTTGCAAGCAGTAGATAACTTTCTAACTTCGCAAATGCCACAAGAGGATTTACATTCTCTTAAGGAAAACGACCCTATAGGCTATGCAGTAAAAGTTGCTGAACTTTCTGAAAAGAAAGAACAACTCCAAGCTATAAGAGCCGAACAAGCCAGAATTGCTCAAGAGCAACAATCTGACTATGCTCGTGCCATGTCTGACAGAGTTGCACAGGAAGCATCTAAACTAGCACAAGTCCTACCAGAGTTTTCAGACCCAGTCAAAGGCGATAACTTCCGTAAGGAAATTCGTAACTATGGCAAGACGTTAGGATTTACTGATGAGGAACTCTCACAAGTATATGACTCTCGTCATGTGCTCACTCTACAAAAGGCAATGATGTATGACAAACTTCAAAAGTCAAAGCCAGCTATTACAAAGAAGGTAAATGAAGCTCCTAGAATGTTAAGAGCAGGCACTTCTGGTGGTAATAAACAAAGTGATGCACAGAAACTAACACAACAAAAAACCCAGTTGCGTAACTCTGGTAAAGTCAGAGATGCCGCAGCTTTATTTGAACAATTTTTAGAATAAGGACATTAACAAATGGCAACGTATCAAACCTATACAGCTATCGGTCAAAGAGAAGACCTTTCAGATGTGATTTACAACATTTCTCCAACAGAAACACCATTCTTAAATTCAGTAGGCAAATCAAAAGCTACTGCTATTTACCATGAATGGCAAACAGACTCATTAGCAGCAGCTTCTACTTCAAATGCAGCAGTTGAAGGTGCAACAGCTTCTGATGCAACAATTTCTCCAACAGTTCGTGTTGGTAACCGTACACAAATCTCACAAAAGACTATCAAAATTTCTGGTACTCTTGATGCAGTAAACAAAGCTGGTCGTAAATCTGAAAAGGCTTACCAATTAGCTAAAGCATCTAGTGAAATTAAACGTGATATGGAAGCAACTTTGTTATCTAACCAAACTGCAGCTAATGGTAACTCTACAACAGCTCGTAATCTTGGTGGTTTACAAGCATGGTTAGCTTCTAACACATCAAACGGTTCTGGTGGTTCAGCAGGTGCTAACGGTACTACAGCTAGAACAACTGGTACTGATAGAGCTTTCACAGCTACATTACTTAACACTGTTATGCAATCAGCGTTCACAAACGGTGGTTCACCAACATTGTTATTAGTAACACCAGCTCAAAAAGTTGTGGCTTCTACATTCTCTGGTATTGCAACTCGTTACAGAGATGTACCAGCTAACCAACAAGCTCAAATCATCAATGCAGCAGATGTATACGTTTCTGACTTTGGTATCATCCAAATCGTTCCAGACCGTTTCATCCCTAACACTGACTCTGATGACACAGCTTTCTTATTAGATACAGAAATGGCAGCAGTAGCTTACTTACGCCCATTCCAAACTAATGAGCTTGCTCAAGTTGGTGACGCTGATTTAACTCAACTTTTAGTAGAATACACATTAGAAGTTAAGAACGAAGCAGCACATGGCATTATCTCTGACTTAACATAGTCGGTATGAGTTAGCCCTAGAAATAGGGCTTTCTCTTTATGGTTTTCACTCAAAGAATCATAAACAGAAAAATGAAGGAAAACAATGACAGATAAACTAATTAACAACGGTATCTCACAAACATCTTTCCATGATGATGGTGATGATTTAATTATTGCACATTCACAAAATGTAACAACTATTGTAGATGCTAACAAAGCAGAATATGCTCAATCAGATGAAAAACAAAGATGGAGTGATGATGCGTTTGGTAATAAAGTTGCGTCAATTCCTTTAGTCGTATTTCAAGAATTAGAGAAACAAGGTATCACTCGTGGCTTTACTGTATTAGATATGCCACGATTCAAAGCATGGCTAAACAACCCAGATAACCGAGCATTTAGAACAAGGACAGGCAGAATATAATGGCAGCTTTTACTACATATACAGATTTGCAAGCAACATTAGCTGATTACTTGGCTCGTACTGATTTAACATCACAAATCCCTACATTTATTACGTTAGCTGAAAACAGATTAAGACGTGATTTGCGTATCAGACCTATGCTTAAAGTAGTAACAACACCAACTACAGCAGGTGACCCTACTATATCATTACCTAGTGACTTCCTAGAAATGCGTGATTTGCACGTTGAATCAAGTCCTATACAAACACTTGTGTATCAAAATCCAAGTAACTTTTTTAGAAACACAAAGGCTTCTACAGCAGATAGTGGTGCTCCTAAATTTTATACAGTCATGGGTTCAGAGTTTCAATTTGCACCTATTCCAGATTCTGCATATACACTTAAAATGGTTTATTACGCATCACCAACATATTTAGGTTCTACAAATTCATCTAATATATTTTTGGCTAATTGCCCAGATTTATTACTTTATGCGTCTTTAGGTGAAGCAGAACCATATCTTATGAATGATGCAAGAGTTCAAACATGGGCTAGTTTATACGATAGAGGTCTTAACTCATTAACAGTATCAGATAGTGCTGGTGAAAATCCATCTGCACCAATGGTAATTTCATTAGCTACACGATAAGGAAAAATTATGTCAGAAATGAGCAATTATTTAGAGAACGCTTTAATTAACGTAACTCTACGAGCAACAGCTTACACAGCACCTACAACCGTATATGTAGCACTGTTTACATCAGACCCTACAGATGCAGGCACAGGTACAGAAGTATCTGGTGGTGCTTATGCTAGAACAGCAGTTACCTTTGCTGCACCTAGTAATGGTGTCACTACAAATTCTGCTGATGTTACATTTCCTACTTGCACATTGGCATGGGGAATCGTTACTCACATAGGTATTTATGACGCATCTACATCAGGAAACCTTTTATACCATACACCATTAGACGCAAGTAAAACAGTTGATGCTGCGGATATATTTAAGATTA
>Ga0209297_1000669_pt1 | contig 21274 bp, 14 predicted proteins | sample S_130805_MF_Meta_FD_187322 | JGI IMG/M metagenome (GOLD analysis project Ga0209297, IMG submission 187322) | Freshwater microbial communities from Lake Simoncouche, Canada to study carbon cycling - S_130805_MF_MetaG (SPAdes) (version 2) | ecosystem: Environmental > Aquatic > Freshwater > Lake ...
CATCTGCATCAGTTGGTTGGTTATCTGAGCAGCATTTGCATTTGCTTGGTTAGCTATGCCAACATTCTGGTTAGCATATTGTCCTATTACATCTGCAGCTTGTTTACCAGCCTCTCCTTGATATGCAAGGCTCATTGCTCTTGCAGCTCTTGAATCAGCACCTTGTCCGGCCATTTCCATAGCATTCCTTGCAGATTCTTGTTGTGCAGCAATAGCTCTGGTAGGATCGGTAAATACTGTTTCAGGAATTACAGCCTGTGGTACCGGTTCATATGGTACAAACTTTCTAAGCTGTGCCATCTGTGCAATGTTCATTGCATCACCGTAGAAGTTAGGATTCATAAAAATACCTCTTCTCTGTTTACCGTCTCTTGTCCTTTTTTTCTTATCTTCTTCTTTTGGGGACAATTCTGCCATTGTAGGAACAGTTACAGTTTTTGGTCCAACAATTTGATTAGGAGTATCTAAAAGTTTTTGTGATGCTGGTTCTGCAAAAAATGATTGATACCTTGTTGCATCTTGCATAGTAGGGTTATAATCAGGTCCCTGTGGTTCAAATGCTTCCCATCTTGGTCCACGAATTTTATAACCTAATTCGTTAGCACTTGTTGCATCTGTAGCAGGGGTAGTTAAACCAGTTTCTTTAATAGCAGCTTGTACCTGATTATATTGATTTTTTTGTGCCCACTCTCCAGGATCTGATTTACCATCCCATCCTGCATGTCGCATTACATCATATTGCTCTGCAGTAAGATTACCTGGTTTATAACCACTTGGACTTGGTTGAATAGATTGTCTTATAAAACTTTGCACGTTTTCAGGAGTAGGTCTTTCATATACATAACCTTCTGCAGTAAGATTGCTAGGGTACATGTTATATACGGATTGTTCATCAGGATCTCCACCTTCTGCCATATAAGGTATACCACCGTATCTAAACATTACTTCAGGTTGCATCATATTCTCTCCACCAGGGCCCATGTTACCTGCTTCTTGAACAGGAGGTTCCTGAGCTGGAACCTGACCTCTTTGAGGATCGTGATGTTCCATACCCATTTGTTTCTTCATACCCTCTTGTACAGAAGCAAGCCTGTTTAGTTTGGCCAGATAGTTATCGTTCATCAACTGGGCAGTCTTCTTAGACAGCTCATCTGCTTTTGGATCATCAAGAATCTTTTTCAGTTTGTTGAGTTCATACTTCTTAGCTATGAATGCCGGAGTATAGCCACCTCTCTTTGGTGCCATATTGAACATGGCTAGGATCTGAGGATCTTTTATCTTCAGATCTTTTGTATCAGAGAATACAAATGAGTTAGATGGAACATTGATGTCTTTACCACCCTCTGTGTGAGGAGGACCATCAACATTCATCAGTTCCTGTTGTCCATCCTGATCAAAGTCACCCAGTATCATTTCCTGCTTTTCAGCATTGATGTCACCACCGTTTTCTGCTTCAGGTAATGTGTTACCGGTCTTACCATAAGGGTTTACCTGTGAGGTAGAACCTGGGTAACCTGCTGGAGTATTCCAAAATCTGTTTAGTGCATAGCCTTGGCCAACCTGTTGGTTACCATAACCATGACTTGCATCTTTGTTAGCATACCCACCTTTTGCCATTGTTGGTACACCGGTAATGCGTATTTTTCTTGTTGCTCCTCCATATTCATACTCATCAGAACCTCTTCCTGTAGATCTTACAGTATCAACAGAATAATCTGCATTTCCTTTACCAGTAAAGTAATTGCTTGGTAGTTCTTGGCCAGATGCTTTTCTTGCTTTGTATTTTGCAATAGCTTCTTCTCGGGTAGGAAAACCTGTGGCAGCAAGACCTGTTGGCTTTGATGCCATAGGGGTAGTTGCAGTTTCAGGTGCCTGATAATTAATGTTTGCTTCTGGTTTGCCGTAGTTTTCCCAACCTGTATTCATTGCGGCATTTGCAGCAGTTACTGATCCTTGTACATCTGTACTTGGAGCAAATACTTCCTGTCCATTATGCATTACCTGATACTTTCTATATCGTTGTTGAGCTGTTTTTGGTCCGTAGAATGCATCAGCATTTGACAAACCTTGTTGACCATATCTAATACGGCTTGGATCAGAAGATGCAAAGTTTTGAAAATCAGATTGGTATGCAGACAATCTATTAGGATCAACTCCATATTGTCTCATAAAATCAACACCTGGCTGTTTGCTATGTTCACTACCCATAAAGCCTTGCTGATAGGCAGCAGATTGCATTCTTTCCCAAGCATCTCTTTCTTGAGAAGTGAGTGGAGTATATCCACCTGATTGCATTTTAGGAACTGCCTTTATTCTAATTTTGGCCATTGTATTATATTTTAGAGAATATCAAATTGGTAACCCATTCTTTTCAAGTTGGCTATTTCTGCATCAGAAAGTTCAAGTTCCTGACCAGCATGGTAACCACCGTGTGCATATGTATAGTTATTCATTACACCACCCATCTTTGCTGTTATGCCCATGCCTTGATTATAGCTACCTGACATACCCGGATAGAATTTACCAGCAGCAGTAGGAGTCATTGAATCTGGTCTGAATACACCTTGTTGTGTGTAATCACCTTTACCCCCTGGCTGGTTTACTGCAGCATACATGTTTGCACTACTTCTATCATTAAACTGTTTGTTTCTAAGGTTTCTTGCATCTCTTCTATCAGCAAGTGCACCGGCTACTCCAAGAGCAGTCATGCCTGTACCAAGAATAGCATTACCCCAGTTTCTTGCTTTATCCAAGCCTGTAGGACCTTTTGACTCTTCTGGTGTTTGATCCATGTTTCCTTCATACGCAGCATTTTGTGATGCAGCATATCTACCTTGCTGTGGCATTGTAGAAGGATTGTTTACAGGATTGTTAGGATCAGTACTTGGATCATAAACAGTATTGTCATATATAGAGTTTGATTTAAATGCATCTCCAGGAGTACTATTTGGTGCATTAAAATTTACTGCTTGTGATCCATTTGGTGATATCTGATCAGATGTTACACCGGGAGGGGTAGGTACAAAAGTTGCACCATCCCAATAACCCTTACCTTCTACATATTCACCAATTTTATAAGATGGGCCACCTGTTTGATAATAACCACCTCTCATAAACTTAGCCATTGGATGGTATGGATTAATCATTCCACCCATTCTCATTACAGCTTCTTGAGCTTCCGGATTATGTTCAAGGTAGTTCTCAACACTATTCAGGTAATCATTAGCCAAAGTCATTTTGCTGGCTACCCATGGTTCCAGTTCTGTACCTTGGTTAACCATTTTACCAAGTTGTCCAATTTTTTGCTGCATCTGACCTATCTGACCCATTGCCATATTTGCATATGGATTAGCCTGACCACCATTTTGCATATACTGACCACCGGGACCATATACCATTCTGTCACCAGTTACCATTCCACCAGTCTGCATGTTGTCCATTATCTTCTGCTGTACTGCAGCAGGAAGAGCTCTGAACCCAGGATTGTCTGGCATTGTTGAACCACCATCTTCATACATGCCACCATATTCGTGGTGCCACTTTGATGCATTTCTGGCAAAGTTTGCTTTCTTCACCATAGCCGGTGAGTAGTTCTCTTTGTTGGCAAGTACCTGAGAAGCAAAAGCTTGTACACTTTTACCATGTTTAGTAGCTGCTGCTGTAAAGGTTCCTCTTTTTGAGGGATCAATATGTATACCGCCTGATTTCATCATACCAGGCATTGGTTGCTGACCTTGTTGCATAGCCATCATCTGCTGCTCTTCAGGACTCATCATCATAGGTTGACCACCTCCTTGAGGAGGCATAGGCATACCTTGTGGTTGTTGAGCCATTGCCATTGCTTGCATCATCATTTGCATCTGCTGTGGTGTAAGCTTTTTGTCATGATGCTTCTTATGCTTACCACCTCTTTTCATTTCAGTAGGAAGATCCTGCAACATTCCCCCACCTTTACCTGTACCAGGGTACATAGCAAATGGATCTACTATCTCAGCACCCGGTATATGTCCACCATGTGCCATATGAGTAGGAAGATCCTGAAGGTATCCTGTTCCCATGCCTGAACCTGGTGCCATAGCAAAAGGAGTAGGATACTCATTGTTACTTATATTAAAGGAAGCAACACCACCTCTCCCAAAGATAGGAGCACTACCACCAATAGGAAAAGTAGGTCCACCATTGGCATAGTATACACCATTGCTATAGGTTCCTGAGTCACCGGCAGTAGATACCCAACTCTCACCATTCCAGTATGAACCAGAATGACCAGAAGCAGCTCCTCCATTTTTCATTGTTTGATTTCCTTTCATATGGGGATATGCTGCAAAGAAAGCTTTCTCAGAAGGATACTTCTGATAGAACTCTTCCTCGGTATTACAGCCGGCCATTTTCATGAACTTATGCATTGTGTATTAGTTTAGTATGATCTATAATAAATTTACTCAATTTTTCTGACTTTTCCTTATTTATGTTTGTTTAACCAACCACCGTATTCCTTAATTTTCTTTTTCTCTTTAGGTAAATAAAACCTATCGTAAAATTCGTAGGGCTTTATAACTTTATTTGCAGGTGCAAAATCAAAATCATACTTATCGTAAATAGATACATATTTACCTTTAGGATCAACACTCAATTGAAATTTTTGCAAAGGATCAGTATCTATAAATTTGACACGATCCATAAATTCCTTTTTTATATATGGAGTAAGTGCTTCCATTTGATAAACTGCTCCGGGAGACATTCCTTTTCTTTTAGCAGCTTGAATAAGTTTTTCTTGATCTATTACATCATTTAAAGTATAATACTTTGCGTTTGGGTCTTTTGCATTTGTTGGTTTATACTTTGATTCAGTAATATATTTTTCTTTTGTAGGAATATCTAATGCTTTCCTCCAAGCCTCTTCTCCTATATTATAATCACCTTGAGGATCTTTAAGTGGTAAATCACTTTGTCCAAAAACTCCTTTTACATATTCTTTAGCAGCACCTAAATAACCAGGGTATTTAACTGGTCGATATGTGTTAAAAATATTTTCCCTTTCTTGTTGAGTATAAGTATCAGGCATTTTATCTGCAATAAAATTACCCATAGTTCTCCAAGCACTTACTCCAAGATTACCTAATTTGTCCCCTACAACATTTGCAACTTTCTCAAGAGTACTTTGATCAGAAACATCTCCACCATCCTGATATTCATTAAGCCATCCTCCATATTTCTGACTAGGTAATGTCATGTAATCATTAATACTTTTTGATTGGTTTACAGGTAATACATGTAACAACTGCTTACCTCCTTGAGGGAAGTATTTATACTCTTGCTCTATATCACAATCTTGAGCATTTATACAACCATATGACATTCTTCTTTCTTCTGGATCAGAACTAAGAAGTCCTTGCATTCTTGCTGCATAGTCTCCTGGATATATTGTATGTATTTTAACATTTTTAATAAGATCAGGATTGTATAGATCAAAACCTCTTTTACCATATATACTAGAATTAGGGCTTATATCATATACACCAGCAGGTGTTGTTCTTCCTATTTTATTAGCTTCAAGTTCATCTACTGAAAATAAGTTAGGATTATCTTGAGGATTTGAACCGGTAAGTACAGGAAAACTATGAACAACTTTATGATTCTTTATTATAAATGCTTGGTTACTTTGTTTATCAACTACTATTCCTGAATCTAAACCTTGATTAGGATTAAATTTAATATTACCAAAGTTTGTATTTTTAATAATAGGTTGTTTATTACTATCTGCAGGTTTTCTATATGGAACATCTACAGGAATAATATTAGGAACATTAAAAGAGTCTGGTCTTGTAACTGGAGTTCTCATTACCTGTCCTTGATATTCTCCTTGATACTGAGTATCTGCAAATGGAATATGTACAGGTGCCGGTGTACTTACTCTTCCAGTAGGCTGACCCATGTATTCTCCCTGATAACGTACATTAGAAAAAGCTGCTTGTTTATTTGCTACAGTTCTTGCTTGATCCTTATTAAATGTTTGCTGTTTTTTGCTAACCTGAACAGGAGGAACTGGTTTTGTTTCTGGCCAGTTCATTAACTCAGTAAATACAGGAGGTGCTCCAGCAGGTTTTTGTGGTAAACTAGTTGCTGCTTTTAATTTTGACAAAAGCTCCAAATTCTTTTCTGCACTATAATCATATCCTTGTATACCATATTGTTGTGCAAGTTCTGCTCTATGACCTTTAGAATAATCTTGTCCTTGAGAAGCAAGATAATCTACTATAGAATATTCAGGTTGTGCTTGTGTAGTACCGCCATCCTGATATTCATTTAACCATCCACCATATTCCTTCTTCTCAACAGCTCTGATCTTCCTCTCCTGTTGCAGCATCTCTTTGGTAGGCTTTTTACCGGAGCCAGCATTTGCCCGGATGTTATCCCATAGCCCTCTTTGAGAGTAGGAACCATCTGCTCTTTTGATCATGCCACCATCTTTATACATTTCAGAAGAAGGTACAGCTCCACCGTACTCCCAAGTACCAAACCTTTTGTGCCAGTACAAAGGACTGAATGGATCTTTGGCCTTTGAGGAATCTCTTCCACCCATACGATCCCAGAATCTATCTTTCCTCTCTTCAGAGTGGTGTTGTTTGAAATCCTGCATTCCCCGATAACCACCTTGTACTACTTTGTAGCTATCTCCTTTCTTTGCAAGAACTTTCCATTTGTGCTGACCATCTCCAGCCTTTTTCTGACCGACATGTGTAAAGCCCATTGTCTTGTATCTTTGAGGAATACCACCTTCTTTCATGGCTGGCACCTCAAATACCTGATCTCCCTGGAACTGGTATTCACCCCCTGACTGCATCATTTGCCTGTTACCAAAATTGTCAATACCCAATACAGGATGTGGTACATTCTGCATGGTTATCCTTCCTGATGGTATTATGTTGTAAGGGTTATACCTGTCAGGTGAATCTGCTTTGTAACCAGTAGTAGAGTAACCACCTTGTTGATACTTATTTAACCAACCCATCTCTGAGATTATTTGAATGTGTTAAAATACTTAGCTTTTGCAAATGATCCCTGTAACTCGGATGCAAGATTACAAAGTTCTTCCAGTTTTCTCTGGTCTCCGTAATCACAGAGTGCTACTGTAAAACCAAAACCCTCATCAAGGAATCTTGCAACTGCTTCTTCACTGAATGGTTCTACTGCTTCTGTTGTAAAGCTGCCAAATCTCTTAGGGGCTTGGATACCAAGTAGGTATTCAGAGATAGCATCTTTGCTTTCTATCAGATCTTTGTACAAAGCATCTAACATGTTGTGTTGAGCAAAGCTGGTAGTTTGCAAATGATAAAAGTGAGCTTTTGTATGCATGTTGAATAACTTGCTCATTATCATATCAGGATTCATTCCTGATGACATGCCCATGCTCATTGGCATTGTAGACATTGGGGAAGTTGGTTTTTTAAGTTGCATTTTAGTTTTCTATTTGTTCGTTAGTTAATAAATGTTCTATTATTTTTATAACCTCTTCGAGAGTAATCATGTCCGGCCTATATATAGTAACCGACACCTTTATCATCGTGGAGAGTATTGATTCTTTGTATTTGCGTACCTGATTGTCAAACTGTTCTTACCAAGATTCATCTTCCTCATAAAGATCCTTGTACCCATAAAACGCATTCTCTTTAACTGATTCCATGGCTTTGATAGATCAAAGTAGGCAGTGTTAGTATTGAATGTGTAACCATCTGCATTAGTTGAGATCATTGGAATGTTCGAAGTTACAAAGAATTGTCCTCTATCTTTTGTATAGTCATAGAAGTCATTTAATCTGTACTTGTTCTCTACCTTCTGATACAACACCTGCCTTGTAGGGCCCGAGAAGTTTGGATAGTTTAATGCAGCATATGGATCATTCCAAGGTTTTAGAAACATGTTCTGCAAAGTAGCATTCTGCTCTTTGTTGTAAATCATTACCTGATCAAAGCTCTGATCATAGTTTAAGAACTTGTCTGTACCATTTGGTGCATATTGGTAACTCTCCAAAAGCCATTCAACACTTTGTAAAATACTTTCCGTTACCTGAGTATTGGTATAGTATTCTATCTCTACAGGGTAATCTACTCCATAGAAGTTTGCAAAGTTTTGCATGTCATAGTTGTGTCTCCACAACGTACCTGATTTAGCATTGGTTGTAAAGAAACCTACTTTTGCCGGCAACACATGTGACGGGTGCCAGTCATGCCAACTAATAAACCTTTTGGCATTGCAATCAAAAGAAAGTGTCCAGCTTGCATCCTCAAAGTATATAGGATCACCAAGTTTGATTGGAGCTTTCTTACATGGCTGGTTTAGTCCTAAACATGCTACACAGAAAGGTTTACCTGTAGCAGGATCAATACCAGCAGGATTTGTTCCTGGAGGACATGGACCTGCATACCACTGACCATTTGCATAGTTAGCAGCATTTGGTCTAATCTTGTAATCTTTCTTACAGATGTAAAGTATTTCATAGATACTATCATAAACAAGTTGGCAACCTACTCCATCTACCGGATTATCTTTTAATGGGAAAGATGGAACCTGCTGCAGTAAAAATGATGGCAAGAAATTACTCAGGTGATAGTTTATACCATCTTCAGTACCAATGTCGCTAAGTTGACCACCTTTAAAGTTAAATATCTTACCTGTTTCCTGAGATACCCAGAATACACCATGTGGCGTATTTACTACACCCTGTCTGCTTTGGCAAGATGCAAACTCATAAGAGTCATCTACATTGTTCAGAGATTGGAGAGTTTGACGGAACAATGAGCCGGTACCAACACTATACTCTGTACCACTTTTCGAAGGTATAGTTTCTACACCGGCAAACATTGTAGGAGAACTACTTTGCATAAGAAACATAGCACCACTCTTGTGCAGATCTTTAATAACATAAACCCTGTCATTAAAGTCTTTGTAGTTGTTCGGCAAGAAGATCTTCCAGTTATCCTGCATCTGCTCTTCTTCCTGCGGTAGTGAATATGCTACTCTACGAGGGTAGTAAGCAAAACAAGTATAAGCCAGTATAGGATCATAGTCCCTTCTAAGACACTGGCTCCATGAGATATACTGATTGATAAACCGGTTTGAAGATAATGAAAAATCATATTTGTAAAGAGTATTGCTCTTTATAATATCACTACGGAACATCTCATTAATAAAAGTATTGGCAGATGCATATGGATCATAAAACCTTTTTGCAGTCATATCTTCCCAATCCCGGTAGCCGACATTTACAGAACTTTCTACAAAGAAATCACGTACACCATTGCAGAAAAGATAGAAGAAACCTGTTTTTAAAGAAAACAATCCTCCACCCCCAGTTAACCAAAGATTCAGAGGACCATCCAATCTACGGTTTCTTGATACTCTTCCAAGAAAATCATAAGTAAGAACATCATTATTGATCCAAAACATTGGATATGGAACATTAATGTAATTACGGTAATCATATGTAAAATCATCTGGAGCATTTACTAACCAGTCATTAAAGAACATAAAAGGATTCTTCTCTGTATACCGGTTAATGTAAGTGTCCCCACCAAACATTACATTTGATGTATATCGTTGAGTTTTTGATGGTATAATTTGTTGTGCACAACCAATAGGTATCTGCTTAGTACTATCTATCTGACCATACTGAGAAAGTTGTGGAACTTTATAAGCGGCATAATAAGAACCAATAGTTTTGTTATACCAATTATCTGGTTTAAGTTGATCATCTGGATCAAGTAATTGAGGTTGAAAATTTGTTACATTAAACCTACTTTGAAAATCATTATAAGGACGACCTGTAACTATATCATTGGCAACAAATGGAGGAATTACTGTATCAGTATTCATTATTACATAATCATTCCTGTAAAGGTTATTTACAGTATAATTTGCAAATGATTGCATCTGATCTTTAATGTACTGGTAGTCATTTACATTTGAAGGTATTCTAGGTTGACTTACCGGTTGATTATAATAACCCCAAGAGTTATACTGAAGTGCGTATTGTGAGGGTTTTATAAGTCCTTTAATAACGGTTAATATTTGTTCTCTAAATGCAGGTAATCTAATTAGTGCAAACGATGCCAATATAGCAATATTTGCTATAGTTAATGCTACATTTGCTACACGTATAGTAGGATCAGTAGTACCTGCAATATCTGCATTTGGAATAGAAGGAGCAAGTAATGGAAAAGTCAAAGGGAGATTTTCCGTAGCAGCTAATGTAAGATCGGGTAAAGGTCCACCTGCAGCAACGCTAATTGCTTCAGCAGCATTAACTACAATCTGTAATACAAGAAAAAAATTTGTCAACCATGAAACAAAATCAGTCATTACCTTAAACTTAGGGTGCTTATAGGGAGTTTGAAATAGACCTGTACTTTGTCCACTTAAACCCATTAATACTTCTAAGCTACCTTTACCTAAATAAGGATGTTTAAATACAGTATCTGGTGAGTGAAATGACCACTTGTTATTATCAAAGCCACTAGATTGTGGATTTGTATTATATGGTGGCAGTGGATCATTGTAACCATTACCTGCTGTACCATTTACTATATTGCTAAAATTTTGAGTAAGAAATACATCTATATCCAAATCATTGTAAGGATAGTTTGCAAATAACTGAGGGTTACCTTGACTATCAGAAACTTTTCTGATATTATTGATCATACCTTTGGCTAAAATACTTTGATGACCATCTCTTGATGCTCGAAGTATTTCATAACCAACTATATCAGGAATGACATTACCGTTAATATCAAGAGGGGCTTGGATATTGTCAAAGAAGAGACCAAGAACAGATATTGTACCAGGTGTACCTGTAGGAGGAGCACCATTTGGATTAAAGTGAGATAATGTTATTCCACCACTATCTGCCTGATCCGGCATTCTGTGATGCATTATATTCTGTCCACAAAGAGGTCCCCATACTTCAGGACTACGATCAGGGTACTTTTCATTAGATACGTATACACCTGTTCTACCAATAGCAACAGTACTTATTGATCCAGTTACAAGTGGTCCAGCCACACCGGGTAATAAACCGGCTTGTGATGCAGGTACTGGTACAGAACTTGGAGGTATATGATACGATGCACTTTTGTCACCGGTATTATATATCCAACGTATAAATAAAGCATATACCTCACCTCTGAGATAACCAACATTCATTCCTTGGTTATTACCGCCTACATGGTAATAATCTTCAGGATATTCAACTGCAATCCAGAATGTTCTTATTTGATTAGCAAGAGGTTGGTAGTTAAACTCTGGCCTTTCTCTTGGACCTACTCTTGTCAGATAGTTGGAAATACCAAAAATTGCATCACTGCTTACAATAGCCGGTGAAGATATCGGTAACTTTTCTATTGGTATATTTGGAAGAGTAAGATCAATGTTATCTATTGTAATCTTGCTCAAAGCAGTAGAATAGATACCCAATCTTTTGGCCTGAACCTGCTGATTGACCATTGATACTACAACTACTTCCATCTCAGTAAATCTGATCTGAGTTGCAGAACTAATTCCTTCTATAGTAAGGTCAATACATCCACCATTGTTCAGATGTGTAAATGTTGAGTAGACATCAGAAAAAGCAATATAGTCAGTACACTTTATACTATTGACTGCATATGCTATACATACCTGATAAGAACCATTTGGCAGCAGTCCTCCACTCTTTGACTTTGATAATTTGAGGCAAGGTACATCCAATAGTGGTGCCAGTCTAAGTTGCTGAATATCAATCTTTGCTGTATTATGACAAACCAAACAAGCTGATACAGTTGCACATGATTGCATCCAAGGATTTGGGAATGTTTTTGGAGTAGGTAATGGTGCAGCACCTATAGTCCAGGGACAGGTTGCTGTATTCAGAACCCTATCCGGATTCAAACCACCATCTGACCAATATACATCAAAGCCACAATCATATCCTCTTCTTGCTACTGATGTTATAAGATTGGTTGTTTTAAAACCAAGGCCGGTAAGACCTGATGCTATTGTAACAGCATCATTCATCAAAGTGGTATAACTATTGTCATTATCAGAAAAGATACCAATCTCTGAAACAGTATTATCAGTACTAAATATTACCCAGCTACCATCATTGAGGTATGCACTACCAATAATAGTATATGGTACAGTTATTGAACCAATGTTTGCCGGCTCAGAACTTCTTCCACCTAATTCACCATCAGGAAGAAAGGTAGTCATATTTCTTGCATGGGTATATGTATCTCCTTTCTTAAACAAGTCAATAGGATCCTTTACCATACCACCTGTAAAAGTGTTGGTTGTTCCTACTCCCTGTTGATTAGTACCTCCCTGTTGTTCTTGCTTTGCCATTAGATATACTCATTATTATAAGACCATGGCCATCCTGGAGTGTTCGCATAAAGTGAACTAAACGGATGCATGTACTTGTGATACATTGCTCTTCTATTCTGCTCTATGGTTTTCTTAAACTCATAGAAGTCCGGCATTGTTGCAATTGATAGTGCCTCTGCCCTTGCTGTTTTAAGTTCTCTCTTAGCAAGATCCAATCTCCTTTCAATATCCGGCTCACCATTCAGATACATGTTTTCAAAGATACGAGCTTTGATAGCCCATTCATAAAACTCATTGATCTTTGGATGATCTAGTACCATTAAGTTACCTTCTTCATCTTCCATTGCACCCATGTACGAAATGTAAACCTTACCCTGGCCTCTATCATTACCATAGCCATTGTTTGCATCTCTCATTGTTGGTACATGAATAAAACCATTCTGGATATGTCCTTGGTGAGGGGCATCTCTAAACTGAGTATTTACACAGAAAGCAGTTGCTTCTTTTGATGGCACCATCTGAATCCTTTCAAACTCACTGTATTGCCTTATCTGATTTGAGTGATACTCAATAACATTTACCTGCATTGTATTATCACAGGTAGTATATACCCGGTTCTGATGCCAAGGATCTGTATCTATTGCTGCACAAGTATCTGCTGCAGGTGTATCACAGCCACATAGATCTTTAACAGGAAGAGTACAGCTAAGCTGACCAGTCTCTGGAATGTTGTAGCACATAGAATTGGTAGTAGCACTAAAACTTCCTCCACCACTTCTTACTAAAGTACTTGCACAAATCTTTGTAGTTTTTACACTACCATCATCGTTAGGTGGAAAGTATACACTTTCTATTGTACCATCACAATAGGTAACTGTTACTTGAGCACCTTGAGCTTCAACTGTCCAACATGGACATGAAGTAAGTTGTGGTACACTGTTTGGATTTTGTATAGGTGTAACCCTTGTCTCACTCTGTATACCATTAAACAGTCCGGGCTCTACAGTTACATAACTACGACAAAGAAGAGCCAGGTTCAGTACATGGAAATCATTTGGTAGTTTAGCACGACCAAACTCCAATGGAAGAATAGTTTGTTTTACACTATTTATCTTCAGGCCAATTTCTTGGTTTACCCTTTGTGCAACTTTGATCAATTGTGCTGGCTCTATAAGACCTTCCCTGGCTAGTGAGGGCAAGTCATTATAAATCTCTGTCATGAGATCATCAAAAGTACGATACTTGAGTTCTTTTAAAGTAGGACTGGCCATTGTTAACGTAATTGATTTTTGTTATCGTGAGCATCATCTTCTGGTGTCTGTAACTGGAACCCAAGATCTTTCATTACACTTGCTTCTATCTCACTGAGGATAAAGTCTGGTACATTTAACGAATGACATTGCCTTGTTTCACACTTCTGATCATAGTCACATTTGAAAGCACTAATATCTTCTTCTACCATGGCATCTATCTTTACAGCCGGCCAGTCAAGGTTTGGAAAGTAAAGATGATCATTTATATACCATACGTATTTCTGCTTGTTGAATCTGAAATTCTTACTCTTTGAGAGGTGATTATACTCATCCGGAGTAGTTAATTTTAGCAGCTCATTACCATCAATAGATGAGACACTACGAATCATTGGACCATATATACCCTCAGTAAACACCGGTATAGGTAGACAGGTTCTTTTTATAGTGCTGTAACTTTTAGGAGCAGCACCACAAACAGATGCTTCTACTTTGTCAATTGTTACAAGTTGCACAAAATCCAATGTCTCAAAGATAGAAGCAAAAGCAGTAAGCCTTTTTTTCTCATCTAACCTTTTGATAGATAATGATGCATGTTTCTTAAAAATGCTATAAAGCATTCTATCGGTCAGAAAAGAATCCTGCCGAACAGCTTTCATTAAACCTCTCAACCTACTGGTTACATCTCCTATGGTAGTCTTGCTCATAGTTTCTGATTAAATGTCAAACTCATCATATTTTTCCAACTGTATCTTTTTGTTCTTCTCTTCGATAGCTTTTGTAGTATGTATCTTATGCTTTCTGAACAGATGTGCAATATGTTGCTTTGAGCTAAATATAATATAGTTTTTGTAAGCACCTTCCTTTTTAAACTCTGCAGCAAGTGCTCTTGCAAGAGGTCTGGCAGCATCAAAACACCACATGAAATAGTTTTCAAACATGTGCTTGTCTATTTCACTACTGTACTTTATCTTACCAATGTACTGCTCACTTTCATGGTTATCATGCACTTTTACAATACCTTTTCTCAAAGCATTGTAATCTATATTATTGGCAATAGCTTGACTTGACAACTTAGTTGCACCGGCAACTATTACACCAAGACCATCAGATAATCTTACACCGTTTCTGTTACTAAGTACTTCTGTACCAATTCTTTTGTTGAAGAATGTTATACAGTTAGTTATCTCTGTATCAGTGTATTCTTCAAGTTCCGGGTACTGCTTTTTCATAGCAGCATAGAACTCTTTGTTTGTTTTATTGAGAATATCAAACTCAACTTTCACAAACCTGGGTGCATGAGGATCTGGTGCCTTTGGCTGTCTTTTTGGTTTAGCTACTTCCATCTCAGTTTAAATATACGAATAAACTCTCATTGTGCAAAGAGCTATTCTCAATAAACATTTTATGTGTAAAAAAAGCAAAGATACGAGACTTCCGAAGATTGCTCTTCGGATTATCCCGGCAGTGATGGAACCAACAACACCAGCTATTTAAGAAATGATAGGTAATCTAAAATATCTTTGATCAATAAGCGTAGTATCTAACCAGTATGCACTTATTTGACGAGTCTGTTGAACAGTACCTGTTACAGCCATATTGATTGTACCAGTTACTAAACCGACTTCAGCTATAGATACAAAAGTAGATGATGTATTATAGTTATCATCTGTTATTATAAGCTCTACAAGAGTAGAAGGAGGGGTATCGTAAAGTTCTGAGATAATGTATGAGAAATTGAGGGCACCTGCAATAGTATTACCACTTGTATCTATATCAGTAGCTGTAAACTGATTAAGAGTAAATGATGGCAAAGATAAAGGTGAACCATCCCATTCAGGAGGAGAAACCTCGTTCCAGAAAAACTCAAAGTATTCAGGAGTATTTACAGGATCAAGTTGTTGTAACTGCTGACCTTCATTAAATATAGGAGAAAAATCAGTTACTGTAATATCAGAAATAACAGGGCTACCAGGATAACTACCACCAAGTATTTCAGAATAATCTGTACTTCCTGCAGGATAAGTTATATCATTAAAATAATATGTATTACTTTGTTGATTTGCTGTTGCAACAAAGCTACCACTTACCAATAAATCATAAGGGTTGCCATAATCAGATGTAATCTCTATTACTGCCTCAGCACTTTCATTTATTGTAATATCTACATAAAAGGGCTGATATGCATTAATACCAAACGGAACACCGGTTGCAGTATTTCCTGAACAGAAGTCACTCTTTACAAGTCCCTCATAACATGCAGGAGGAATTGAACTTATAGTAGCAGTGGTACCAGAAGTTGATACTTCAGTGTAAGCTGTCTGACCATTTGCTCTGTAGAGAGCTTTATATCCACAAGTTGGTGCCGGTACTGGTGCTACCCAGGCTAATGATAGTTCCATATTAAGAAAGAGTTGCTGTTAGTGATGTTACGTTAGGATATGGGTTATCTACCAATGTAGTTACTGCATATACAAATTGTGCAGTAAATTGATTAGCTACAGGATTTAATATTACTCTGTAAGTACTTGCTGGATCCAAAAACTCTATAAGAGTTGTCATTGTCTGTGGATATACATTTCCGGTAGGTAATGGAGTTGTAAAGATTATTGTTCCCGGATCTATTGCAGTAGTAACTTGTAAAGTATATGAATCTATATCAACTGACAAGTTAGGAAACGAAACTCCTACAGTTGTATCTGTAGGTGAGAATGTTACTTCTGGTGCAGTAAAGCCTATACTTTGACTAATTAAAGAAAGTGGGTTATCTGCTCCATTTATGTTCTGAACTTGAAAGTCATATATTCTGTTGTCATCTAATACAGTCGTAGGTGAATCCTGTGGTATTGTAATAGTAGTTGCAGAAGTTGGTGCTACAAGAAATGATGTCCAGGCAACATCTCCCATAAGGCGATATCTAATTCTAAAATTAGTACTTGCCGGACTTATTATATTCTCGCACGTTACAGGTATATGAAAAGTTGCCATGATCTATTTATTTTTATGGGAATGTAACTACTATAGGTCCTAATACCGGAGTTGTACCACTTCCTAAAGCAGGACAGTTTTGTACAAGTTGACAGAATCCACTACCAAGAGCAGTATTACCTCCAATTGTTGTAAGTATACTTTCTATAAATCTAGTGCTTGTGCACAAGAATGTTGCAAAGTAAGTAAGTGTTCCACCTGGAAAACCAACACAAGATATTGCCGGCAGTATTACACAATCTGAAGATAAAGTACTTTCACAGCTTGGGCAAGGTATAGGGTCTGTTATTGCACCTGTAGAACTTACACAAGTTGGAGGATTATTTTTTGTAGTGCCAGGTACATAAGTAAATCCAGCAGGACAGCATCCACATGCTACAGGTTGTGGCAATACAGTATAATCAGGAGGACAGCCACATGCATTTCCCTGTGCACATTGATTGCATATATTGGCCGGTATTGAACTACAGTTACACATGTTAATTATTTATAAGCTATCCAATCAAGGTTAAGTGTTGTTTGAACTGATGACAACAGTGTAAGTGTTGCACCGTCATTTGTATAGGTCAGGTAGTAACCATTCAGTAATGCAGTAGCAGTACCTGAATCTTTAGCAGTTAGCTGTACAAACCTTGGTCCATATGTCAAACCGGAGACTATTGTTGCAGTAGTTCCTGATACACCATCTGTAAAATTACCTATGTTGTAAATAGATCCAGCCCCTCCTTCAAGAGAGCTTGTATGAATTACTGTTTTTACACAAGTAGTTCCTATAGAAGCATTTGCAACATTTGAAGTTATACTTACTGTATAAAAAGCAGATGTTGGTGACAATGTAGATCCTGAAATCGAAAGGAAAAGAGGATTTACATTAGCTGCCTGGTTTACTATATTGAAACCTGTATAAAGTATACCACTTTGATCATCTGTTATTGTAACAGTACTTCCACCATCCAAATAACCGGAAGGAATAAAAGAGTAACCGCTAAAAAATAAGTTAAAACCACCTGCAGTTGAACTGTATACAGATTGAAAGTCAACTATAACCTGAGAACAGTTTGGTGTAACTGCTTCCAGTGTTTTTGTTATACCAGCTCTTGCATCAAAGTATGCTAACCAAATATTGTTGATGGTGTCTGCTACAGTAGGACTTAAAGTTGGTAACCATCCATTCAGGCCAGACAACGTACTGTTCTGACTAAATGCATCTAATTGATTTGTTGTACCTGGTGCAGATGTAGATAGTCCTGAACTGAGATCTGTTGCTGTACCTAAAACAGTTTTGTAATCACAGAGATCCTGAGTAAGTAACTCAGTCATGTCTGTTACCAGTATAGCAGAGTTACCGTTATAACAATAACCATTTACAGAAGGAACAGTAGTGCCGGATATTTCAAGAGCAGTTACCCTCACATCGAGAGAGGTGATGTCGATCTCATATTGATTCAGTGTATTTTGTACAGTATTGTACAGGTCAATCTGATCACTGAGTATTGCACCTATCCTTGAGATGTAACCGGTTTCCGGGTTATCATTAACCACATTCCCTACCATACCTATAGGTAGCATTTCAGTTACAGGAATGCCGGCAACCAAGAATCTTAAATTCCTGGCTACCACTAATGGGGTATTTGATACGTATGGTTGAAGTTGTGGCATGTTATGCTAAATTAAATAGTATTGCACCAAGGTCTATATAACATGGTGGTATTGGTGAAAGTATTGTATCAGCAAACGTAATACTCAAATAAAGAATACCAGTTGGTCGATCAACATAAGCAGTTGCTCTTACTGGAATAACTGTACCATTTACTATAAAAAAGTCTACAAATGCTACAGCAGCCTGATTGTTTTTCCAGTTTGCAGGAAAACAAGTTGGGTCAAGTGTTACCAGAGGAATATCAAAATACTCTTTACTGATAAAAGGAATAATGTCTATTTTCAAACTCCCTCTAAGAGCAAGGTTACCTTCTTTAGTCCATTTGTAAGATGGTATACCACTGTTACCAACACCAAAAGCAGTAATGGTATATTTATATGTTGCAGTAACAAGACTTGTTGGAATTGATCCAGAGAAGTCTATCCAACCTCTTGCAGCACAAGGGTTATCATCACCACCGCAACAATTCTGATACATAGCAAATATTACATCTGTAATACTTGCACCTCTACATGTACCCAAGCCTGTTATATTCGGACCAGCCCAAAGAACACAATTAGAACTCGTTGGAGTCCCACATGTGTTTGACAATAAGTTACTTTTTATTGGATCTGCCATCTTATCTTAAATATACAAAATTATCTTGGAAAAATAGTTATCTTGTAAAAGTATTTATGAGAATTTCTCTTACGTTTCTCGGCCAATCTCTACCCCAGCCTGTACAGTTTACATACAATGGTGGGTTTAGTATTGAACAAGTACCAGCAGGATATGCTCCAGCCTGACTCTTTACAGTTATAGGTTGAACCCTGGATGCAATACAAAGAGCTCCTGCACAGTCATAAGATAACTGCATATCTGCAAGTTTCTTTCTCATGTACATTATAGATGGATCAACTATTCTATAACCAACACGTATTCCCCATTGCTGCCTCATATAAGTAGCATAGGTTGTATTGGCATAATCCTTGTTGATTCTTTTTATAGCATCTTTGTAGTTCATTACTATGGGTTATGAGGCTTTGAGGCAATTAGTTTTGCTTCATAGGCCGGTTTACAATGAATACAGATAGCTCTACCATCTGATGCACTCGTCTTTGGAGTACCGCAGAAACACCTTCCACAACTTGGGCAATGTGATCCGCTAAAGTTTGATTGTTGGTTCATTTTATTAACAGTTATATGGTTCAAAACTCATTTTATCCATCAACTCTACAGCAAACCTGTAAAGGTTCATACCCTCTGTAAACTGATGTTCATTCTCTACCATTACTTTAGCTGCAGTAAGGTAAGTATTGATAGTTTGTAAACTGTTGATCTGATACTGCAGTTCCTGACTAGGCAAACAAGGTGTCAACCCTATCCTGCAAAGCAAGTTATAATACCTATTCATTGCCTGAACAGTTCTCAGAATCTTGTACTCTACAAACACTTTGTCATTGGGTGAGACAGAATATCGTATGTTGTATAAACCATCTGGTAAAGTGGGGCAGCTAGATGCACAACTTCCTGCAGTACTTACACCCAGTGTACAGGCATTCAAAACAAGTCTGAAGTTACCATAATGTACATCAATAGATGTAGGTGTGTAATAGCCGGGAGGAGTTATCTGAAGATTGGCACATGGTACCACAAAACCAGAACAAGGTGTTGTACTGCCAGATGTTGAACTAGAGCTCAAACCCAAAAGATAACTATCGTACATAGATATATCATCAATCAGCAGTACACCATCGTTGGTTGTATCCGGAAAATTAAGTTGTAATATGTGCTTTCCCATCACTTATAAATAAAGAGAGAGGAAGGGGTCTCATTTCTTACCCTTCCCCTCTCGATGATTAATTATTCTTAATTAGATACCTGACTGAGTACCACCTGCCAGATCAACTGTAGTTTCCAGTGTTACTGGGCTATATACAGCATTTAGTGCATTTGTAAGGATATTAGTAAATGCATCTACGTTAGGTGGAGTATACTGATTTGTTGCAGGATCGTATGTACCCTGTACATAAACAATCTCTGTATACTCATCATTGTCATGTACACTCTGACTGTTCTGAGGCCTGAAGATATTGTACACAATTGCAACACTGTCATAGTAACCCTGACGGTTTACATTATCCAGTATCCAATCCTGGTTTTCTATCTCCCTCATACGGTAGCTATCTACAAAGATGCTATCTGCAAAGTGATCTTGACGGTATCTTTCAGACTGTATGATCTCACGGACAACCTGCTCACCAAGACCTTTAGGGTATATAGGAGCCTGAAGTTCTGCAACCATGTTAGGTACTGATGTATTGATTGTGGTATCCCAGCCACATGGAGAGAAGTTGTTTACACCTGAGAAGTTACCGGTCATCAGAGAAACTTTACAGAAGATAGGCTCTATCTCAAAGTAATCCGATGGAGTAAACGTACAGTTGTTGTAGTTTGTCTGATAGTAAGCACCAGTAAGCTGGAAACCTGCTACTACAGATCCTGGGTTTACAGTATTACATGGATAAGCACCTGCTGATACCACTGCAGCATTTTCAACAGTAGTACCATATTTACCTGCAAGTGCAGCTTCGTAGTCAAGTTGACTATATACCTGAGTTGCAGTATAGCTACCTCCACTTGTCTGTACAAATACTGCTGGCAGGAAGAACTGCTTCAGATATGGTATTTCACCTGATGGAGCCTGGAACGCAGGAGCACCTATACCAGGATTGTAAGTACCGTACCTCATAAAGTCATTCCACTGAAGCATGATACAAGCAGCATCAACCGGAGTAGCTGTACAACCTGAACTACAATCAGTACCGCAACAACCACCATAAGCTGGCAGAGTTACATATATTTGGTGATTCAAAAGACGGAGAGCCGGAGAACCCAACATATCCAAACGAAGCATATAAGCTTCACCACAGTAAAACATTGGACCTGTTCCAACACTTCCAGAAGTTTTGTCCCAACCTGCAATAATGATCTGCTGTTGTGCAGGGTTTGCAATTGAGTGAATAAATCTTGTTACTCT
>Ga0209297_1000670_pt1 | contig 21234 bp, 18 predicted proteins | sample S_130805_MF_Meta_FD_187322 | JGI IMG/M metagenome (GOLD analysis project Ga0209297, IMG submission 187322) | Freshwater microbial communities from Lake Simoncouche, Canada to study carbon cycling - S_130805_MF_MetaG (SPAdes) (version 2) | ecosystem: Environmental > Aquatic > Freshwater > Lake ...
ATCGAGACCAGATTTCAATTGTTCAATGAGTAGTTGCGAACCCTCAGCGATCAACTGTGTGCGGATGTCATCGGCAGTTGTTGAATCGGTAATCGCCATTGTTCGCAGGCCAATGACGCCACCGGTATCAAGGCCTTCTTCAATTTGCATCAAACAGACGCCAGTTTGGGTGTCGCCAGCTAATAACGCCCGTTCAATTGGCGCTGCTCCTCGCCATTTCGGCAACAACGAGACATGCAGGTTGACCATCGGAATTTCGGCGAGAACATGTGGCTTAATGAGCGCCCAGTACGCAACGACCACGGCGAGATCAAAAGGCGAGATGCGATGTTGTTCAAGCAGGTCATCAACTTTATGGGAGACCTGTAGCCCAAGTTCGAGAGCCGCAACTTTGACTGGGCTCGGATACAGATCGTTTCCACGAGCCCGCCGTTTATCAATTCGCGTGACCACATGCCCAACTTCAATTCCTGCTTCGACGAGAGAGCGCAACACCGGAACGGCGAGTTCAGGTGTCCCTAAGAATGCGACACGTTGAACTGCACCAACTGGCAAAGGTGCCAAAGATTCCGGCGTGTACTCGGGCATTTGGTTCATTCAGCCCGCAAACGCTTGATCTCGCCCACCGGCGCCGCTTGTTCTGAAAGCTTTTTGTATTCGGCAATCGCCTGCTTGCGCTGTTCGGGCTGCATGCGGTCAAACATCAACACGCCGTTCAAATGGTCGAGCTCATGTTGAAAGAGTCGCGCTTCGAGTTCGTCGGCTTCAAGAGAAATCTCGTTGCCATTCATGTCAATGCCCTTCATGAGCACCGTCTTGGGTCGCGTCATCTCGACATAGAGACCAGGAATGCTCAGACAACCCTCGTCGTAGACCCACTCACCATCAGATTCGGTGATTGTTGGGTTGAGGATCACCATTGGCTCATCGTCCATATCCCACACAAAAATTTGGCGCTGGATACCTACTTGTGGAGCAGCCAAACCAATACCCGAGTCGCTGTCGTACAGCGTGTCGAACATTTCTTCGACAATTCGAACGACCTTGCCGTCAATGTCTGTGACCGCTGCCGCCTGCGAAGCGAGCACCGGATCTCCGAAAGTACGAATTTGGTACGACATACCTGACAGGCTACCTATGACATGTCTGTACCTGATGCTCCTTCGAATCTTCCGCCCGCCCATTATTTCAATGAGGACCCCGAGGTTCCCTCAGCGCGCAAGCGCATTGATGTCTCGCTACCCGACGGAAGTTTCAGCATTGAAACCGACACCGGTGTTTTTTCGCACGGTCGCGTTGATTCGGGAACCAAAGTCTTATTGATGGAAGCACCAGCACTTCCTACGTCAGGAAACGTGCTCGACCTCGGATGCGGATCTGGTCCAATTGCAATGACGATGGCCCGTCGAGCACCAGGATGCGGCGTGTGGGCTATCGACGTTAATGAACGCGCCCGACAACTCACACGAGACAACGCCTCGGCCTTAGGACTCACCAACGTCACGGTTGCAACACCTGATGAAGTGCCAGACAATGTGATCTTTGATGTGATCTGGAGCAATCCGCCCATCAAAGTTGGCAAACAAGAACTGCATGAACTGTTGAATCGCTGGCTTGCGCGCCTATCTCCCAATGGTTACGCAGTACTCGTTGTCAACAAAAACCTCGGCAGCGACTCGCTTGCGAAGTGGCTCACCGAACGTGGTTGGACCGTGAAGAGAATTTCATCACGCCAAGGTTTTCGCGTCCTCACCGTCAAACATTAAAGATTGAACTCGCTAGATACGGGGCGGATCAACTTCAATACGGATTTTTGAATTGGCTGGCCTCGCTGTCGATGCGCAGGCTTGAGTCAAGATCTCGTGATTGGCTGCTCGCACCATCCACTTATCGCGATGTGCAGCAGTGCTCACTCCAACAGACTTGGCGAGTTCAAGCACAAATGCATCAGCCCCGTCACCTTCAATGATGGCGATCGCTGAAGCAGGTGGCAGCCCGAGCATTTGCCGGCGGGAAACTTCTGCTGTACTCACGATTGATGGATCACCAGCAACCGCCGCGCGCACTACTTCGTGATCGGGCATTGAAGTTTGCAGAATAACTCGACCACCACGATCGCGAGCCCCAACTAAACGAGCGGCTCGAGCCACTAAAGAAAAGGCTTGTTCGCTCGCGCGATAGCGCGGCGCCAGAAGTTCGCTATCGAAATCCAAAAATGCCACAACATCAATTCGTCGCACGCGATGCAGTACCGCTTCGGTGCCAATAAACACATCGGCCTTGGTGTCATCAAGCGAATCTTCTTTTTCTTTGCCGGCGACCACTGCCAAAACATCACGTTGCGCTGCAGCTTCAATTTCGTCGCGCAAACGCGCGACTCCTGGGCGGATACGCGACAACACCGACGATCCACATGATCCACAGATCCGCGGGCGCGTAGCTCCGCATGCTCCGCAGTCGAGTCGCCCTGGCACTTCTTCAACCATGGCTCCTTGGCATACTTCACATCGCGTGAGTGCATTGCACGAGCGACAAGCCAACAATCGAGCCTGCCCTTTGGTATTCAGCACACAAGCAACGCGCAAATCAGCATGACGCAAATAGGCGATGAGTTCAGATGACAGCATCGAACGTTTCCAAGGTTCAAGATCGCTTTGATCAACAACTTCTACGTGAGGCCAGGCAGCCTTCTCACGTTCTGGTGAAGGTGCAACCAAAGCACGACCAGACATGCCGACAACGCTCGGACATGGAGAAACCAGAAGTAACGGAGCCTCAGCGCGACGACAGCGTTCGGCGAGAACATCACGCGCATGCCACGTTGGCGCACGTTCTTCTTGGAGCGACTCCTCGTGCTCATCAAGAACGACTGCCACTTTCAGGTCTGGGCACGGAGCAAACGCCGCAGAGCGAGAGCCAATAACAACATCAACACCACCGCGGGCGAGAGCCCATTCTTCGGGCATCAACGCAACCGAGACCCCAGTCCGACGGAGTCGATGCGCCAAAAGATTTGCCGAGTCAACCGACGCACACACCACCAATGTTGGGCCTATTCGCGCCGCAGCCAACAATGCAGGCATCTGATCGGCACTTGGTGGCAAACGCAAAACTCCCCCACCCTCGGCTAAGAGTTTGGTTGCTGCTGGCGACACCGGTTCGGCCAAAACTTTCGTACGACGTTGCGGTGCAGGACGAATCACAACCGTGTTTGGTGAAGCGGTCACCAAAAATGGACGCAATCGAGAGGCACACCAACGAACCGAAGCCCAACGGCATAACTCGAGCATCTCGGCATCGGGACCGATGCCACTTGACTTATCAATCGACTTCAACTTGTCGATAGAAACACCAGGCGACGGCGAACCAAGTGAAACGACCCAGCCACCAACGCGACGACCATTCAATGAAACACGAACACGTGAGCCAATCTCTATGACCGCAACAAGTTCTGCTGGTACGACGTAGTCGAAGACACGATCGAGACCGGTCAGGTCGGGGACAACACCAGCTACAACTGGTTCGTGAACGACCGCTACGGCCGTCATATCAATAACAATCGACAGGTATCGACGTGTGGACTCAGCGACCGAGGGCAGCGGAGAATTCGGACAAGCGTGACAACTTCTCCCATTCAAAATCTGCCAACTCGCGGCCGAAGTGACCGTAAGCAGCAGTCTGCTGATAGATCGGACGCTTCAACTGCAAGTCGCGAACAATGGCGGCTGGACGAAGGTCGAAGGTTGCACGAACGGCGGCTTCGATCTTTTCAACGGCAACTTTTTCAGTTCCGAATGTCTCGACCAAAATGCTCACCGGATGAGCCATGCCAATTGCGTACGCAACTTGAACTTCGCAACGATCAGCTGCGCCAGAAGCAACAACATGCTTGGCAACCCAACGCGATGCGTACGCAGCCGAACGGTCAACCTTGCTCGGATCTTTTCCACTGAATGCGCCACCACCGTGACGTCCCATACCACCGTAGGTGTCAACGATGATCTTGCGACCCGTCAAACCAGTATCGGCATGTGGTCCGCCTAAAACGAACTTGCCAGTTGGGTTGATGAAGATTGAGTAATCATCATTCGCAAACTGTGCCGGAATCATGGGGCGAATCACTTGCTCGATGAGGTCGGGGCGAATCACGGTGTCACGATCGATACCTTCATCGTGCTGAGTTGAAATGAGAACAGTCTTCAAACGAACGGGCTTACCGTCTTCGTAGTCAAACGTCACTTGAGTCTTGCCATCGGGGCGAAGGTACGGGATCTGACTTGACTTGCGCACCAATGCCAAACGCTCGGCCAAACGGTGGGCCAAGTGAATGGGCAGCGGCATCAAAGTTTCGGTCTCGTTACATGCGTAACCAAACATCATTCCTTGGTCACCGGCACCTTGAAGATCGAGATCATCGCTTCCGGTACGAGCACGCACTTCTTCGCTCTTGTTGACGCCTTGCGCAATGTCGGGTGACTGTGCGTCTAATGCAACGAGCACACCACAGGTCTTTCCATCAAATCCAAAATCGGCATTGGTATAACCGATGCCCTTGATGACTCCGCGAGCAGTCTCAGCAATGTCGACATATGCCTCGGTGGTGATTTCACCCGACACCAAGCACAAGCCTGTCGTCACCAAAGTTTCGCAAGCAACGCGTGCATGAGGGTCTTGAGCGAGGATCGCGTCAAGCACCGCATCGGAAACCTGATCGGCGACCTTGTCGGGGTGACCTTCGGTCACGCTTTCAGAAGTAAATGTCCAATTACGACTCATGATGGCTCCGTGTCATCTCTTTCGGTGAAAGAAGTGTGTTCAATAAAACTTCGAGCACAGTTACTGATTAGCCCGTATCTGCACCACAATGTCGAGCAACGCCCGAGCCACGGCCCGCTTGTCAGTCAACGACAAAGACTCTAGAGCCTGGCTGGGTCGCAGGAAGGTGACCGCATTGGTGTCATGGGCAAATCCGACACCAGGTTGACTGACGTCGTTGGCCACAATCAGGTCAAGATTCTTGCGTTCAAGCTTGCCTTGAGCGTTCGCTACAAGATCTGATGTCTCAGCAGCAAACCCGACGAGTACCTGACCAGGACGTTTCGAGGCCCCCAAGCCAGCCAAAATATCGGGCGTCGCCTCAAGAACAATTTGCGGGATTCCCCCGTCTTTCTTGATCTTTTGCGGAGAACACGACACTGGGCGGAAATCAGCAACCGCAGCGCTCATGACCATCACATCACTCACAGCCCATACCGATTCGATCGCCTCTTGCATCTGTGCGGCTGTTTCCACATTGACCACACTCACGCCCGCTGGCACGGGTAGTTCAACAGTTGAAATGAGTGTCACATCGGCACCCCGCGAGGCCGCCTCAGCAGCAACGGCGTAGCCCTGTTTACCGCTTGAACGGTTGGCAATGACTCGCACCGAATCAATCGGTTCACGGGTTCCGCCAGCACTCACAATGACTTTGACTCCAGCAAGATCTTTGGGCCCGAGCACTTGATGAACTGCAGCGATGATTGCATCAGGTGACGCCAAACGGCCCTTACCTGAGTCGCCACCAGCCAATCGGCCAGCTTCGGGTTCAACGATATGAACTCCGCGCGATGCAAGCGTGGTGACATTTTGTTGAATTGCGGGGTGCTCCCACATCTCAGTGTGCATGGCCGGACAAACAATGACAGGCGCACGCGTTGCGATCAGAACATTGGTCATGAGATCGGTTGACAAACCATTGGCATAGGCGCCCAATAAACGTGCGGTCGCCGGAGCAATCAAGACAAGGTCGGCGCCTTGACCTAACTTCGTATGCGGAATTGGTGAAGATTCATCCCACAAGGAAGTTTGCACAGGTTCACTAGCTAACGCTGACAGCGTGGTCCGACCAATGAAATGTTCGGCGCCTTTGGTCATGACTGGAATGACGTGCGCACCTGCGTCGACTAAACGACGAATAACTTCAACGGCTTTGTACGCGGCGATACCACCACAAACGCCAACAACAATTCGCTTACCGGCCAGATCGGCCATGATCAATCAGGCGTCGCCGGAATCAGCGTCTGATGCGCTGTCTTGGTTGACTGCTTCAACGACAGCTGCTTCGACGACGGCAACTTCAACGACAGCTTCTTCACTTGATGCTTCTTGTGCTTTTGCGAACAAAGCTGCAGCATCGGCCTGCGCTGCTTCTTCGGCGGCACGACGTTCGGCCATTTCGTCGGCTGACACGCGAACAATTTTGTCGGCGGAGATTTCCTCAAAGCCCATGCTGAGGGGCTTGCGCAATGATGCGACTTGCGGGGGGACGACCTTCGAGCTCACTGAGCCCATCTTGGCGTAGTACTGCTGCAACTCACGCGCCCGGCTTGCTGCCAATGTCACCAAACTAAACTTTGAATCAACCTTGCCGAGAAGGACCTCAAGCTGCGGGGTCATCATGGAGTCATTGGTTCCGGCCATAGTAGATCTGGTCCTTTGAGAGGGCTAACGCCAAATAGTTCAGCGATTGAGCCTAACCCGAAATTGGAGGTTTTAGCGCCCTGCAAGCGAGCGAAGTCGCTCAATGAGGCTCAACATTTCGGTCACGGTGCGATCAAGGTCGTCGTTGACAAACGAGTAATCGGCCAGCGCCAGTCCAACTGGCTCTTCTTCTTCAGCTTTACGCAAACGTTCAATGACCTTGTGGTCAGGGTCTCCCCGACCGACCAGGCGTCGGCGTTGCTCGTCGCGCGACGGAGGCAAAATGAAAATTAAGACCGATTCGGGGTGACGAACCTTGACCTGCTGGGCTCCGTCAACCTCGATTTCGAGCACAATGTCTTGGGTCGACGAAAAGTCGGGCACGGGAGTTCCGTAGTAATTACCCAGAAATTCGGTCCACTCTAAGAAACCATCATTTTCGCGGTGCTTCTCAAAAGCGTCGCGAGTCGTAAAAACATAGGCCTCATCATGCTCACCTGGTCGCTGTTCACGGGTCGTCCACGAACGACTGAGGAGCAAAGTCGAGTCTCGGCGCAACAAGGCGTCCACGATGGTGCCCTTACCGACCCCGCCCGGACCAGAGACGATCAAAATCAACGGAGCTGCACTCGACGATGAGGCGGGCGGTTCGGCCCGCTCGTTCACTTGGCTAAGTATTCGAGAAGTGCTTTTTTCTGTTGCGTGCCGAGACCCTGGATCTTGCGGTTGTCAGCAATACCGACTTCCTCCATGATCTTGCGCGCCTTCACCTTGCCGAGACCTGGGAGGCTTTCGAGCATGGCAATGACTTTCAGTTTGCCAACATTGGGGTCGGCAGACAAAAGAGCTTCGGGTACCGTCAAAGTGCCCTGTTTGAGCTTGACCTTGATTTCGGCACGAGCAGTCCGAGCTTCGGCGGCCTTGGCGAGGGCTGCAGCACGCTGTTCTGGAGTGAGTATCGGAGGAGTAGCCATGGCAAAACCGTACCTATCACAAGCGCTCAATAGGTGGATACCAGCACATTTTGAACAGTTACAACTGAGTAAATCCCCCGCGATGCGCCAGCCCCGACAAGGTCGTCAGGTCAGATATCCCCTGGCTTTGTGCCCACATCGTCAGTTCACTTGCAATCTTGAAACACGCCCGCGGATCGGCGAAGGTCGCGGTGCCCACTTGAACCGCGCTCGCCCCCGCCAGCATCAGTTCGGCTGCTTCCCAACCCGATGTGACTCCCCCAACCCCAACGATGGGCAAATGCGGCAACGCGACATGAACATCAAAGACCGTTCGGACTGCCACTGGATGAATGGCGCGGCCCGAAATTCCGCCGCCGCCGTTACCGAGAGCCGGTCGGCCAGTTGCGGGATCGAGAACCATTCCGACCACCGTGTTGATCAACGTGACTGCCTCAGCACCAGCCTCGTGTACTGCTTGGGCCACTGCGATCACTCGATCGGTATTTGGACTGAGTTTGGCCCACAACGGATACTGGAGAACCGAACATGCCGCCATCACTTCAGCCGACATGGCTATGTCGTGAGCAAAAATTCCGTGACCATGCATATTTGGACACGACAAGTTGACTTCGACAGCAATGACTGTTGAGCGATGCGGTGAACGCGCTAATCCGTCTTGCAAGAGTTGCGCGGCTTGACGATATTCATCAACCGAACGTCCCCAAATACTGACGACCGCCGACGCGTTGACCGCAACCATTGCTGGAAGGTCGTGTTCAATCCAATGTTGAACTCCTAAACCTTGCAATCCAACGGCGTTAATCATGCCTTGAGCAATCGGGTGCACACGAGGTGCGGGATTACCAGCCCATTCGGTAGCGGCAATTGACTTCACAACAATTGCGCCAAGTGAATCAAGCGCGCCATATGCCGATAGTTCAGCTCCGTGTCCAGCAGTACCAGATGCGGCCATGACTGGATGCGCTAATTCAACTGAACCGACCCGAACATGTGAATTCACAATTTTGCTCTCATCTTCCGTGGTATTCCTGCAAGCTCTTCACTTCAAGCGGATGATCAAGTTGTTCAGCCATTCCTTGTGCAGCAGCAAGTGCGGCTTCAACAGTTGTTACTGAACACACCCGGTGAACATTGGCTGCTTTACGAATTGCTTCGCCATCGGTTCGGCCACCACGACCTTGTGGTGTGTTGATCACAAAGGAAATCTCACCACTAGCAATGAGATTGACTGCAGTGATCTTGGCGCCTTCACTGACTTTGCCGACAACTGCATCAACCATGTAACCAAATCGACTGAGATAATCAGCGGTTCCAGGTGTCGCGACAATTCCAAAGCCGAGCGCACGCAGTCGTTTAGCCACGACAATTCCCGCTGGCTTATCTCCATCGGCGAGCGACAAGAAAACAGTTCCACTAGTTGGCAACACAGTTCCTGCTGCAAGTTCTGCTTTGTAGAACGCTCGACCAAAGGTCACGTCGATGCCCATTACCTCGCCAGTTGAACGCATTTCCGGTCCGAGCGCAGTGTCAACTTCAGGGAATCGACTAAATGGCAACACTGCTTCTTTCACCGCAACTGTGTCGGGCGAATCGAGCAACACCGAACGAGTGAGCAAACCTTCGGTTCGCAGTTCGGCCAAGGTCGATCCGAGCATGACACGTGTGGCTACTTTGGCCAGCGGAACACCAGTTGCTTTCGCAACAAATGGAACCGTACGACTTGCCCGTGGGTTCGCTTCGATGACGTACACATTGGTCCCGGCCACCGCAAACTGCACATTGATCAATCCACGTACATCAAGTGCAGTCGCAATCGCAGTCGTGTACGACTCGATCACTTCAACAACCCAAGCGGGAAGTGTCTGCGGAGGAATCGCGCATGCAGAGTCTCCGGAGTGAACGCCAGCTTCTTCAACGTGTTCCATGACGCCACCAATTAACACTTCTCCGGTGTGGTCACGAATCGCATCGACATCAACTTCTGTTGCATCCTCAAGGAACCGATCAACCAAAACGGGTCGTTCTGCTGAGAGTCCACCTTCTTTGCCCAAACTGCCAAAACCCGAAAGTTCGGCCATCGCGCGAGCGAGATGATCACGATCGTGAACAATTTGCATTCCTCGGCCACCCAAGACGTAACTCGGCCGCACAAGAACCGGGAATCCAACCTGATCAACAATTGCCACGGCCTGCTCAAGATTGACCGCTGTCCCACCGGGAGGTTGAGGAATACTGAGCGACTCACACAGTTCATTCCACTTCTCACGGTCTTCAGCAAGGTCGATTGATGCAGGCGATGTACCAGCAATGAGTTCAACGGGAATTTGACCTGACAGTTTGAGTGGTGTCTGACCACCTAGTGAAACAATCACCTTTGGTTTTTTGCCTCCGGCCGCTGCTGTTTCGGCGGCGATCACATTCAACACATCTTCTTTGGTGAGCGGCTCAAAATACAGACGGTCAGAAGTGTCGTAGTCGGTTGAAACTGTCTCGGGGTTGCAGTTCACCATGACTGTTTCAAAGCCCGCATCGCGCAGCGCGAATGATGCATGCACGCAGCAATAGTCGAATTCAATTCCTTGACCGATTCGGTTGGGACCAGAACCCAAGATGATGACTCGTTGACGATCAGATTCACGAACTTCATTTTCATCTTCATATGTTGAGTAGTGATAAGGCGTTTGTGCCGCAAATTCAGCCGAACATGTGTCGACTGTTTTATATGTAGGAATAACGCCTGTTGCTTCGCGGGCATCTCGAACCTCTGATTCGGTGCTGTCCCAGAGATACGCCAACTGTGCATCGCTGAAGCCGACACGCTTCACACGCTTCCACGCAGCCTTGGTCATCGCCGATGGACTTGACTCCTTTACGGCATCACGTTCTTCAATGATGATCGACATCTGATCTAAGAACCAAGGATCAACCTTGCACGCCCCGTGCACGTCATCAACTGAAACTCCGCGGAAAAGCAATTCACCGATAATGAAAATTCGGTCAGGAGTGGGAATATCAACGAGGCGCATCAACTCGTCAGTTGAAATTTCGGCAAGTTGCTTTTCAGCTGGATCACAATTGAGACCCAGCCGTCCTTGCTCGAGCGAACGTAAAGCTTTTTGCAAACTTTCGGGGAAGGTACGGCCAATGGCCATCACTTCTCCGACACTTTGCATTTGAGTTCCGAGAATGCCGCTAGTACCGGGAAGCTTTTCAAAGGCCCAGCGCGGAATCTTTGTGACGACATAGTCGATGGTTGGCTCAAAACTTGCCGGTGTCGCCTTTGTAATGTCGTTGGGTATTTCATCAAGCGTGTAACCAACCGCCAACTTGGCAGCGATCTTGGCGATCGGGAACCCAGTGGCCTTTGATGCCAATGCACTTGATCGTGACACGCGTGGGTTCATTTCAATGACAACGACATCGCCGTTGGCAGGATTGACCGCAAATTGCACATTTGATCCACCGGTTTCAACACCGACACGACGAATACACGCCAAAGCTGCATCGCGCATGATTTGGTATTCAACATCGCTGAGTGTTTGCGCTGGCGCAACTGTGATGGAGTCACCAGTGTGTACGCCCATCGGGTCGAAGTTTTCGATCGAACAAATGATGACGCAGTTATCTGCTGTATCACGCATGACTTCAAGTTCGTACTCTTTCCAGCCAGCGATACTTTCTTCAATCAAGATCTCTCTGATCGGGCTGGCGTCGAGCCCATTTGCTGCCAACAGTGCAAACTCTTCAGCAGTTTTTGCGATTCCTGTTCCACGACCACCCAAGATGTACGCGGGGCGAATGATGGCCGGAAGACCGATGGTCTTAATGACCTCAAGGGCGTCTTCAATCGTGTGGGCGATACCACTTTCGGGAACCTTGAGACCGATTTCAATCATGGCCTTTTTGAACTTGTCGCGATCTTCTGCAGTCGAAATTGATTCCGCGTTTGCGCCGATGAGTTCAGGAGTTCCTGGCACGCCCACAAGACCACGTTCGTACAAAGCCATCGCCAAGTTGAGTCCGGTCTGACCACCAAGCGTCGGAAGAACAGCATCAGGTTTTTCGCGCTCAATAATTTTCGCAACAACTTCCCATGTCAGTGGTTCGATGTATGTGCGATCGGCAAAATCGGGGTCGGTCATGATCGTGGCCGGATTTGAGTTCGCCAAAATGACGCGGTAACCCTCTTCTTTGAGGACGCGACACGCTTGTGTCCCTGAATAGTCAAACTCACACGCCTGACCAATCACAATCGGACCAGAACCGATAATCAAAATTGAGTGGATATCAGTGCGCTTGGGCATTTCAGAAAGTTCCGTTCTGCATCAGTTGTGCAAATTGTTCAAAGAGGTAACGACTGTCATGTGGTCCTGGACCAGCCTCAGGGTGATACTGCACACTGAACGCCGGAGCATCGAGAACCCGCATACCTTCGTTGGTCTGATCGTTGAGGTTGAGGTGCGTGACTGCTACTCGCCCACCCAAACTTTCGGCATCAACGCAGAAGTTGTGATTTTGACTCGTGATCTCAACGTGGCCCGAAGCGAGATGTTGGACCGGATGATTTCCACCATGATGTCCAAACGGCAATTTGTACGTCGTGCCACCAAGTGCACGGCTGAGCAATTGATGACCGAGACAAATACCAAAGAGTGGAACTTGACCAACGAGTTCCCGAATGGCGTCGACGGCATACGGAACAGCAGCTGGGTCCCCTGGTCCGTTCGACAAGAACACTCCTTGAGGCTGACGAGCCATCACTTCAGCAGCCGTCGTTGATGCAGGAACTACTTCAATCGTGGCGATTTCTGACAAGCATCGCAAAATCGTTGTCTTTATTCCGAAGTCGTATGCCACAACTTTCAGCGGACCATTTCCGAATGAATACGGCTTGTCGGTCGTTACTGTGGCGACGAGGTCAATTCCGTCGGTGCCTTTTTCAGCACGAGCGGCAGCAAGCAAATCACTTTGTGCAGCAGTGCCGAACGCACCAGGCATAGCTCCCGTATCGCGCAAGATTCGCGTGAGTCGACGGGTGTCAATTCCGGCGATCCCAGCAATACCACTCTTCTTCAATAATTCATTAAGACTTTGTTCAGCGCGAAAGTTGCTGTGACGCCGGGCCAATTCACGAACAATGACACCACGACAAAACGGTCGACGCGATTCATCATCGGCAATGGTCGTTCCGTAGTTGCCGATATGCGGATACGTGAAAGTGATGATCTGCCCCGCGTAACTCGGGTCGGTCACCACTTCTTGATAGCCACTTAATACGGTATTAAAGACAACTTCGCCTGTTGAGATACCGCTTGCCGCTTCCGCGCCGATGGCTTCTCCTTCAAACACGCTTCCATCAGCGAGCACGAGCGCTGCTTCACGAATTGCCATCATCATCCCTGTTCTGCATATTTATGCACTCTAGTGTATTATTAGTAATCTGCCCACTCATCGCTGCGCAACTCCGTCGCGGACCACAACTTGACCCGAAAAGACCGTGTGGCGAACCTTGCCGCGCACTGTTCGACCGTGATACGGCGTGTTTTTACTCTTGCTGGCCACCACCTCACGATCGACTACCCACTCACAGGTCGGATCAAAGATGGCCAAGTTGGCGGGCTCACCAACTGCGACTGGACGACCGTGACGATCACCCACGCCAGCGATGCGGGCAGGTTTCCAACTGAGGGCCGCCACTACTGCCTGAGCGTCCATATTCAATTCGCTCAACGACAACGCCAGCGCAGTTTCTAGTCCAAGCATTCCTGGCGGAGCTTGATCGAGGGGTTGTTCTTTGAGGTGACTTGCGTGAGGTGCGTGATCGGTTGCGATGGCATCAATTGTGCCGTCACGCAAACCTTCCTTGAGTGCAGCAATATCGGCCGGCGTACGCAATGGAGGATTCACTTTAAAAACGGGATCGAAACTACGTAGTGCTTCATCAGTCAATGTGAAGTGATGCGGAGTTGCTTCGGCTGTGATGGGCAACCCTTCGGCTTTAGCGCGGCGCACCATTTCGACACTACGTTCAGTTGACAAGTGCAAGAAGTGAATACGTGAACCCGTCAGGCGCACGAGTTCGATATCTCGATGCACCATCAGCTCTTCGGCAATTGCTGGCCAGCCTGGTAAACCAAGATGGCTACAACACGATCCTTCGTGCATGACCGCACCAACAGTCAAACTGCTCACTTCACAATGCTGTGCGAGCGTGATGTCGAGGTCGCGAGCATATTCAAGTGCCCGCCGCATTAAGAGCGGATCTTGTACGCCATTGCCGTCATCGGTAAACAACGTGACGCCGGCATCGCGAAGTTCGCCATACGGCGCCAAAGCCTGCCCAGCCCGCCCAACCGTAATGCACGCAGAAGGAATGACTTCGCATAATCCGGCGCGCTCACCTTGTGCACGAACGAACTCAACCACAATGCGTGAATCTTGCGACGGTTCGGTGTTCGGCATCGCAACAACAGCGGTGAAACCACCCAAAGCCGCAGCCCGACTGCCGGTTTCAATCGTTTCCGACTCTTCGCGACCTGGCTCACGCAAGTGAACATGTAGGTCAACGAATCCAGGAGAGACAAAACAATTCGTTGCATCAAGATCAATATCGGCTGTCGGCAATTTTGATCCGGCGTCAACGACTTCGGTAATCGCGCCGCCAGCAATATGAATATCAGCAAGTCGACCTTGAGCGTCGGTGGTTTCATCAAGAATGCGACCACCGCGAATATTGATGAGTTGTACTTCTTTCATGACACGACTCCTGCTCCAGTTTCGGCTCCACCTAAGACATCAAAAAGAACTGCCATTCGCACCGACACGCCATTAGCAACTTGCTGCGCAATCATGTTGTTTGGCATTGACGCTGGGTCAATCAACATTTCAACACCACGATTCATCGGACCGGGGTGCATGAGCAGCGCATACTCTGGCAACATTTTTGCGCGACGATCATCAAGGCCATAACGTGCTGAATACTCCCCGAGGTGCGGAACCAAAGCTTCGTTCATTCGTTCGCGCTGCATGCGCAACATATAGAGCACATCTAGTTCGCCGATGACATCATCAAGCGACGACGAAATTGATACTGGCCAACCTTCAACCTCTGGTGGCAACAATGTTCGTGGCGCAACCAAAACAACTCTGGCACCAAGAGCGGTAAACGCTTGAATATCACTACGTGCGACCCGACTGTGGCGAACATCGCCAACGATCCCGATTTTCAAACCTTTCAAACAGTCACTACTTGGCGCCCGACCCAACGTTGACATGATGGTGAAACTGTCGAGCAACGCTTGAGTTGGGTGTTGATGCCATCCGTCGCCGGCGTTGATAATTGAGGCATCGGTCCATTCACTTAATTGCCAGGGAATGCCGCTCGTTTTGTGCCGCACAACAAAAGCCGCAACGCCCATTGCGCTCACAGTTTCGATTGTGTCTTTCAAGCTCTCGCCCTTATTCACACTTGACGTTGAGACACTAAAAGTCATTGTGTCGGCTGAGAGACGTTTGGCTGCCGTTTCAAAACTGATGCGTGTCCGCGTTGAGTCTTCGAAGAACAAACTGACTACCGTGCGACCATTCAGCGCAGGAACCTTGGGCACGGGGCGTCGATTGACTTCGGCCATGTGATTTGCCAAACCCAGAATTCGCACAATTCCTTCAACACCAAGTTCGGGAATACTGCGTAAGTGCTTCATGAGTTCGCCTTCTTTGACAAGGTCACACCCTCGGGCGATACCAGCACGTCCTCATCACGGCCAGTTGGGAGGTTCTTACCCACATAGTCGGGGCGAATGGGCAACTCGCGGTGACCTCGATCAATCATGACTGCGAGTTGCACCGAAGACGGTCGACCATATTGATTGAGCGCGTCGAGTGCAGCGCGAACTGTTCGTCCTGTAAACAACACATCGTCCACGAGAACAACTTTTGATCCCGTGAGATCGGCAGGAATGTCGGTGACCGTCACCGGAGTAACCGGACGCAAACTGATGTCATCGCGGAAGAGCGACACATCTAATTTTCCGAGAGGAATTGAAGGACTGGTTTCACCCTCAATTTGGTTGATCGTGGAAACGAGTCTTTCGGCGAGCCACACGCCACCACGCTGCAAGCCCACGATGACAACACCGTCAAGACCGCGATTTTTCTCAATGATTTCGTGGGCGATGCGAGTAATGGCTCGATTCACATCAGCTTGACCGAGAACTAATACCTGATTGGGCACCAAGACCTGGTTGGCCACAAAGTTCAGAGATGTTTCTGGGCTTGCGCCCGAAGCTTGTGTCATGTTTTCCTCCGTATGAGCCTCACGGGACTCACTTCACGGTGACAACCACTCTAGCAGTTCATTGGTCGTCGCGACAGCGCTTCAATACTTCTTCGAGGTCGGCGGGCAAAACCGAGGTGAACTCAAGGGGTTCGCCAGTTAAGGGGTGGTCAAATACCAAACGACCCGCGTGCAAAAACGGCCGGCCGATCACCAAGGGCATTCGTGCTCCACCATATTGCGGGTCGCCAACGACCGAGTGACCCGTGGCTTGAAGATGAACACGAATTTGATGGGTACGACCAGTCTCGAGTTCACAGGCGACCAATGAAACATCAGGGTCGGACATTGTTTCCAGAACTTCATAATTTGTGCGGGCGGGCTTTCCGCTTGCGACAACTGCCATGCACAACGGATTTCGAGGGTCGCGCCCGATGGGTGCATCAATCGTTCCGATAGGTGCAGCCGGATGACCCCATACCAAAGCTGTGTAGTGGCGCTTCACTTCCCGCAACGACATCATCGCAACGAGTTCTTCATACGCTTCTTGCGTTCGGGCCACAATTAACAGTCCTGTTGTTCCGACGTCAAGGCGATGGACGATGCCTGGTCGATGTTCTTCGCCAACACCGACAATTTCGGGGAATAGCGCAAGCAGTCCATTCACCAAGGTTTTGTCGTTATTGCCAGCGCCGGGGTGCACGACAACTCCGGCAGCCTTATTGATCACAATGATGTGCTCATCGGAATAAACAACGTCAACAACAATGCTCGGATCGGGTCCAGGCAATTCGGGCTGAGGAATTTTTGATAAGTCCACCGCAACAATTTGTCCGACCTTCAGACGCACTTTTCCAGATGGTGCAACGACTCCGTCAAGTTCAACTGCACCAAGAGCAATCGTTGCCGTTGCATCAGCGCGACTGATTTCGGCCATTAACGAAACGATGCGATCAAGACGCTCACCAGCTAACGAATCTGGAATTTCTTCAGTGATGATCTCAGACATGGTCGACTTTCGGTTGGAATCGCAAATAACTCAAAACAAGTAGTCCCCCGCCAACGTTGACGCAAATATCGGCAACATTGAAAATAGGAAACCATTGGAAATCAATGAAATCAATGACCTTGCCATGCAACCACGCATCGCCACGAAAAAGTCGATCGACGATGTTGCCCATGGCACCACCGACAATCAGTCCGATGGCGACAATAGAGATTTTACTCCCCGATTGCCGCAATGAGAGAAGTAAACCGACGACCACAATCGTGGCAACGACTCCGATAATCGGCCCAAAACCTTGGCCGCGACCGAAAGCCATTCCACCGTTAAACGACAAGTTCAAACGCAACGTCCACAACACATGAACGGTGTGCCCATCATTGAGTTGTGACACCGCCCAATGTTTGCTGAGCTGATCTAAACCGACGACGAGAGCAGCGATCAACAACGACAGACTGGGAATCCTGCGCTGGATTTGACTCACTTATCTCCAGCCAACTCGTTCTTCAACGAGTTCAATTGCCCACGGAATCACTTCAAGACGCTCGCGAGGAATCGGACGGGTTGAAACGGTGCTGTACCCATAATCACCGGTTTCAATTCGCGACAGCGCGCCATCAATTTCTTCAATTGTTTGACGAGCCTGATCAGATAGAACGCGATCACGTTCGCGCTCGACAGCCATGGTGTCACCTTCGCCGCCGTCTTCGTCGAATTGATCGTCACCCATACCGGCCTCTTCAATGAGTTTTTCCAATTCATTTTCCAGACTGACCGCACGACCCAACAGACGATCGCGTTGCTCAATCAACAAAGCGCGTTGACTGCGAATAAACGTCAAGTCAAAATCTTTGTTCGCGATAATGCCGTCTTTTGAAACAGCCTTTTTGCCTGGCACCGGCGGCTTTACGAAAATGGGCTTGGCGACCTTTTTCGGTGCTGGAGGAGCCTTGACAGGTGCTGGCGCTACAGGCTTCGCAACCTTGGCAGGAGCCTCTTTCTTGACAGGCACAGCCTTCTTAACGGGCACAGCCTTCTTGACAGGCACAGCCTTCTTGACAGGCACAGCCTTCTTGACAGGCACAGCCTTCTTGACAGGCACAGCCTTCTTGACAGGCGCGGCCTTCTTCTTCGCAGGCGCAGCCTTCTTAGCGGGCGCAGCCTTCTTCGCAGGCACAGCCTTCTTAGCGGGCGCGGCCTTCTTCTTCGCAGGCGCAGCCTTCTTAGCGGGCGCAGCCCTCTTCTTCGCAGGCGCAGCCTTCTTAGCGGGCGCAGCCTTCTTCTTCGCAGGCACAGCCTTCTTAGCGGGCGCAGCCTTCTTGGCAGGAGCTTTTTGAGCAGTTGACTTCTTGGCAGGAGCAGACTTCTTTACTGTTTTGCTAGCCATTGCATATGTCCTTTTCACTCGTGTGGTTGGGCAGGATACCCGCAAATCGGACTACCTCGGGGTCATATCGACCCGAACAACCCCGATATGTATGTCTTCTTCGTCCAAAGTTGCGTTTGAAGTCCCTGGTCCCCAATGCACCGATTGAGCCAAAGTTTCGCGAGCAAGTTCGTCAATAAATGGTTGAACTTGACGTCGTACCGATTCAGAAACTCCCAAAGTCAACTCAATGCGATCGCTCACCTCAAGATCGGCTTCACGACGAGCTTGTTGAACCAATCGAATCAAGTCACGAGCGGTGCCTTCGGCCGCCAGTTCTGGAGTGATTTCAATATCGAGCGACACCATGCCAAGACCATCGCCAAGTGCGCTGGTTGCTGTTCCTTCGGCCGCGACCATCTTGAGGGTGTACTCCCCTGCAAAAAGTTCGATGTCTCCAGCAAAAACTTGTTCGCCGTCTTGACGCCAGTTACCCGACTTGACCGCTTTGATGACATCTTGCGTGCGTCCGCCGAGACGCGGTCCAAGGGCTCCAGGAATTACTTGCAAGACAGCCGAGGCCGCTCCAGAAATTTCAGTCGCCAAGGTCACCTTTTTCACGTTGACTTCATCAGCGATGATGTCAATGAATGACGACAATTCAGCCGAATCAGGATGCGAGACCGAAAGTTCAGATAACGGCAAACGCACGCGACGACTATTCGCTTTGCGAATTGACAGTGCCACAGAACAAACTTCGCGCACGCGATCCATTGCCCGAACTAATTCGACGTCATTTGGCAAATCAGTCGTCGTCGGCCAATCAGTGAGATGCACGGAACGATCGCCGGTCAGGCCGGAATAAATGGTGTCAGACAGAAGCGGCAACATAGGAGCAGATACACGACACAGAACTTCAAGAACTGTGTGCAAAGTATCAATTGCGTCTTGATCGCCTTCCCAAAAACGGTCACGCGAACGGCGGATATACCAATTTGTTAAGACATCTAAGAAGTCACGGACACCCGAACATGCTGAGAAAAGATCGTAAGCGTCTAGGTCGATAGTGACTCGCTCAACCATTTGCGCCGATTTGGCCAATATGTAGCGGTCAAGAATATTTGTCGAGTCAGTACGGAAAGTTCCGCAAACGCCTTCGGCATTGGCGTACAAACTCAAGAAATACCACGAGTTCCACATCGGCAAAAGCACCTGCCGAACAGTTTCGCGAATGCCCGCTTCGGTCACTGAGAAGTCGGCCCCACGCAAAATCGCTGATGACAACAAGTACCAGCGCATTGCATCAGCGCCATAGGTGTCAAAAACAACCATGGGATCGGGGTAGTTGCGCAGACTCTTGGACATTTTTTGTCCGTCATCGCCAAGCACAATTCCGTGACTCACACAAGTTGAAAACGCAGGACGATCAAACAAAGCAGTCGCCAAAACATGCAAGGTGTAGAACCAGCCGCGAGTTTGTCCGATGTACTCAACAATGAAGTCACCTGGGTAGTGCTGTTCAAACCAAGTTGTATTTTCAAATGGATAATGCACTTGCGCAAAGGGCATTGAACCACTCTCAAACCAACAGTCGAGTACTTCAGGCACCCTGCGCATCATTGACTGACCCGTCGGATCGTCAGGATTCGGGCGAACTAAATCATCTACAGCTGGACGATGCAGATCGGTGACGACAACACCGAAGTCACGTTCAATTTCAGCGAGGCTGCCATAAACATCAAGTCGCGGATACGTAGGGTCGTCGCTCTTCCAAACCGGAATAGGCGAACCCCAAAATCGATTACGACTAATTGACCAGTCACGGGCGTTCGCTAACCATTTGCCGAATGACCCTTCCTTGAGGTGTTCGGGAACCCAAGTAATTTGCTGATTCAGTTCGAGCATGCGATCTTTCACCGCAGTTACTTCAACAAACCACGACGAAATCGCGCGATACACCAAGGGTTCGGCACAGCGCCAGCAGTGCGGGTACGAGTGGTCGTAACTGTCGTGACGAAGAACAACGCCAGTTTGCTTTAAGTGTTTGATGACGAGTGGATTCGCTTCAAACACATGCGTGCCCGCCCAATCAGAGACTTCAGCGGTATAACAACCGTGACTGTCCATTGGGCAAATGGTTTCAATTCCAGCGGCGAGACACGCGATTTGGTCGTCTTCACCAAAGCCAGGGGCCATGTGCACGACACCCGTTCCGTCTTCGGTCGTCACAAATTCGGCACCGAGAACTTGAAAGGCCGCTGGAGTATCGGCGAAGTAGTTGAAAAGCGGCGTGTACGTTCGACCGATTAATTCTGAACCCTTCAATGTTCCGACTCGTACTGCATCACCAAGTTCGCGCTCATACGAAGCCAAGCGAGCTTCAGCCAAGATGAGTTTCTCACCGTCTAACTCAACAACCGCGTAGTCGATATCGGGATTGACCGCCAACGCCAAGTTTGAAGGCAGTGTCCATGGCGTCGTTGTCCAGGCCAATATCTTTTCGCCGGTCGCCAGCGAAAACTTCACGGTTAACGCTGGATCTTGACGGTCGCGATAGACATCATCCATTCGCGTTTCGGTATTACTCAACGGGGTTTCACAACGCCAGCAATACGCCAAGACTCGGAAGCCTTCGTAGATCAAACCTTTGTCATGCAACGTCTTGAACGCCCACATCACACTTTCCATATAGGGAAGGTCGAGAGTCTTGTAGTCATTTTCGAAATCAACCCAACGCGCTTGTCGGTTGACATAACGTTCTCATTCGTTGGTGTAACGCAACACACTCTTGCGGCAGTAGTCATTGAATTTTTCAATACCAAATTCGGTGACTTCGGGATGACCAGAAATACCTAGTTGTTTTTCGGCTTCAACTTCTGCAGGTAAACCATGGCAGTCCCAGCCGAATCGACGATCAACACGTTGACCCTTCATGGTGCGATAACGCGGAATTGCGTCTTTCACATATCCGGTCAGTAGATGACCGTAGTGTGGCAACCCATTAGCAAATGGTGGACCATCGTAAAAGACAAATTCATTGGCACCATCTGGTCCCGCAGTCCGTTGATTGACCGATTCTTCAAAAGTGTGGTCGGTCTTCCAACGTTCAAGGACAGTCGCTTCAATCGCTGGGAATGAAGGCTGAGATTCA
>Ga0209297_1000671_pt1 | contig 21207 bp, 18 predicted proteins | sample S_130805_MF_Meta_FD_187322 | JGI IMG/M metagenome (GOLD analysis project Ga0209297, IMG submission 187322) | Freshwater microbial communities from Lake Simoncouche, Canada to study carbon cycling - S_130805_MF_MetaG (SPAdes) (version 2) | ecosystem: Environmental > Aquatic > Freshwater > Lake ...
GTTCACGCTGGGCCAGGCCGGCCTTCATGGGAAAATCGGTTTTCGGAAGATTGATCGTGTTTTTGTATCCGCTCATGAGAAGCGAAAACGATTATCAGTCGAAGATGAACGGGTCAACGCCGCCCAGCGCAGAAAGCCGCGCGATCAGGATGCCAATTCCTTTTAACCGAAGGCCAGTGTGGCAGGAAATCCCTCGGGAAGACGGATGGGTTTTCCGGCGGGCATCTGAACGAGTGCCAAAGCTTGGCGGCATTTGACGAGGAGGGCGGAATCCGAGGGACGGATGACTTCGAACTCCACCCAAAAACGGACACCGCTCCACTCGACGACGCGACCCTCAATGCGGAGGACATCTCCGAGTTTTGCCGGGCGTTTGTAGTCGATCTCCGTGCGACTAACGACGGCATGGATGCCCGTGCGCTCGATCTCCGCGAAGTCCATTCCCATTTGAATCGCGAGCAGCGTGCGGGCGGTTTCGATGAAGCGCAGATAGACAATGTTGTGCACAACACCACCTGCGTCGGTGTCGAAATACATGACGCGCACTTCGGTGGAGATGCGGCAATTGTCAGGGATGGGCTGTTCCATAGAGACGAGGGATGCCGGTTTATTTGATCTCGGAGATGCGTTTTTCGAGGTTTGCATCCGGCATGATGGCAAGGGCCTCTTGGAATTTTGCAAGAGCCAGTTTTTTGTCCTTCCCCGTGAGAAGAGTGTTACCCTCGTCGACGAGGGCTGAAAACTTGGCGATCTGGGCATCAGAATAGGTTTTGATGGTGACAAGAGCGGTTGTTGTTTTCGAACCGATCTGGCGTGCGGGTGCGCTGAGGGCATTGATGCCTTCGATGGCAGCCCTGTAGTCGCGCTCAGTGATACGCGCTTGGAGCGTAGGAAGCGCATTCTTGATCGCAACGCAGGCATCGAATGTGGAGGAAGGAAGCCAGATTCCTGCAGGAGGAGCTCCCGCATGGAAGACGGCGATTTTAGAGGTCAAAGCGTCAATCTGGGCAACTGTATCAGCGGGCACATCCGGCAGAGCACCTGTGGAGAGGGACTCCTCATTCCAGAGACTCTCAAAGCTCTGTTTCAGGGTATCGATGTCCTTGGTGAGTGCCGAGGCGACATCCCCTTGACGCAGCACGCTGGTCGTGCGCGGACTCGGGTCTGAAAGGGCCTTGAGTTGATCAAGCAGGAGAGCGGCGGCGCTGGGCGAGAGCGGCGACTGAAGTTTCGCCAAAATCGCATCCTGTTCTTCGCGCGAGACGAGCTTTGCGCACTCAAGTTTCATTGCATAAAGGCGGGCCTTGAGGGCGGCATCTGCTGCGGCGAGATCCGTCAGTTTGGCAAAATCGGCATTCGTATCTAGGTCGAAGTCTTTTTTGATTTTTGCCTCGGTCATGGCACGGCGGAGGCGGAATTCGATCTTCTGGATTTCCGATTGACGGTTTTTTTCACGGGTCTCCCATTTGTTGGGGCCAACCATGACCTCGTCCGCATCATATCGGGCGGCGGCGACCTGTAGTGGTTTTAGGTAGTCGTTAAGAGCGACCGCAGCTGCAGGCACGGCCGCAATAGCTGCCGTGATTTCATCGATGCTTTTTTGGAGTTCCCTGCGCTGGGAATCATCAACGAGCTCGGTCGGCATTTTTGGATTGAGAATGAGCTTCACAACACGGGCAGAGGGAATCTGCGTGGCCTTTCCGCTGGGTAAGCGAAGCACAAAATATCCGGCACCGGCCGAACCTCTGGCGGTGCGGTCGGTGAAGGCGGTGAATTTCACCACCTCGGATTCCGCAGGTTTCGACCAGGGTTGAGGTTTTACCAAAGCGATTCCGGAAGTCTGAACAATGGTGTTTCCATCCCGCTCCTGCGCATGGAGAGGAACAATCAATATGGCGGCACATAGAATGGCGATTCGTGAAAAAAGAGGCATGGGGCCAATTTGGCACTTTCAGTCAGAAAAGGGCAAGCCTTCGGGCATTTTCGGAGAGACGCAGGTCTCAGCGCAGACCTTCAATAGCACGACGAATATCCGCCTCCGTGACTGCATCGGATACAAACGCATCACCCAAGCGACGCAGGAGAACAAAGCGAATGCCTCCGGCTGCGAATTTTTTATCCTTCTTCAGCGCGGAAAAAATCGCTTCGGTTTCAATCGAGGCGTCGAGTTTCGATGGAAGCCTGTAAGTATCTAGGGCTGCGCAGACCCTTGCCGCTTCCTGTTCGGGAAGTCCGGATTTCTCCACCGAAATTCGGCAGGCAGCGCGAAGCCCCAGGCTGATCGCTTCGCCGTGGAGGAACTTGCCATAACCCGCAGCGGCCTCTATGCCGTGGCCGATGGTGTGTCCAAAGTTCAGCAGCGCGCGCAGGCCCTTGGTCTCGAACTCATCCTCCGCAACGATGGCGGCTTTGATGGCGACATTTCGCGCGATGAGGGCAGGAAGATCGTTGAGAGCATCCAGCATGGAAGGATCTCGAATGGCGGCGTGCTTAATCACCTCGGCGAAGCCTTCGTTGAATTCGCGCTCTGGCAGACTGCGCAGAGTGTCGGTATCAGCAATCACAAGCCTTGGCTGATGAAAAGACCCGATCAGATTTTTGCCCCCGGCGGCATTGACACCTGTTTTTCCACCAACCGAGCTGTCCACCTGCGAAACGATGGTGGTGGGAATTTGTATGTAAGGAATGCCCCGGTAATAGACGGCAGCCGCAAAACCTGCCAAGTCCCCGACAACTCCACCGCCGAGCGCCACGAGGAGTGACGAGCGGTCCAGACCGGCTTCGATCATGGCATCGCAGATGAATCCGACCTGTGTGAGCGACTTCGAGGACTCGCCGGCGGGAACCGTGACGCGCAGGGGTTGGAATCCAGCTTTTACCAGTGAATCCTCTACCGCCCGGGCATAGAGCGGGCCGACATTTGAATCTGTCACCACAACGCAACGCCCAGGCTTTGAAACGCGGGAAATCAACTCACCGCAGGAAGAAATTGCCCCGGCGCCGATGAGAACTTTGTAGGGTGCCCGGGATAGACCGACGCTGACTTCGAGGAATGCGCTCATGAGGCAACTCCCAAGCGGGCCAGCGCGCTTTGTTGATCGGAGGCTATGACGAACAATTGATCCAGCCGCACCAATTCGAAAAGGGTGGCCACTTTTTTCTCCAAGCCGAACAGCGCAAACTTGCCGCCGAATTTCGAGGATTCCTTGAGATACCCGATGAGAATAGCCAGCCCGCTGGAGTCGATATACCCGACGCGTTTGAAATCAAGGAGAAGCACGGGAGTGTGGTCATCCACACAAGACTTCAACTCCCACTTGAGCGGGCTGGAGGAGTGCAGGTCGATCTCGCCCGTCAGTTCCAGAACCGTGAATGCGGGCGACGAGAATTTCTCAATCGTCATGGCGCATTTCTAAACGCGCAGGAATTTTGTGAAAAGAACCGATTCGGCCTGATAAGGAAAAATCTGAATAATGTTGTCAGCGTCCAAGATTGTGGCAGGTTGGCAGCGGCAACATGCCTGGAAAGGAGGGGGAAAAATTAACATGAAATTCGCAACTATCGCTGCCGTGGCAGCTCTCGCGATCGCAGCTCTTGGATTGGGCGCTTGCGCCAGCAAGCCAAAGCCGGCACCTGCTCCGAGCAAAATCGGAACATCCAAATAAGAACGATCATTAAGGCCGGGTGGAACGCCGTTCCGCCCGGCCTTTTATTTTTTATGGACAAAACCGGCCCATGCCGGATTGCCAAGTAGAAAAACCCAACGCAATCTCTGCGTGTTGAATCCAATGAAATCCAAAAAGTCTAAAAAATCCCCACCCGTCGTCGGAGTCGTCATGGGCAGCCGTTCGGACTGGAGCACCATGGAGGAAACCTCGTTGCTCCTCGACAAACTCGGCATCGAGCACGAGTGCCGCATCGTCTCCGCGCACCGCACACCCGACCTGCTTGCGATTTATGCCAAGTCCGCAAGCGAGCGCGGACTTCGCTGTATCATCGCAGGAGCTGGAGGAGCCGCCCACCTGCCGGGTATGCTCGCCGCGCACACGCACTTGCCTGTGCTCGGAGTTCCGGTGGAAAGCCAGGCCCTGCGCGGTCAGGACTCGCTCCTCTCAATTGTTCAAATGCCTGCGGGCATTCCCGTGGCCACATTTGCCATCGGTGTCCCGGGGGCCAAAAATGCGGCTCTTTTTGCTGCGGCGATGCTCGCTTCGGAAATGCCCCATGTTGCCGAAAACCTCCTTGCCTTCCGCAAGCGCCAGACCCACGAGGTTCTCGAAGCATCCCTCGATTGAAAACCCGCATACTCAAGCCAGGCGAAGGAATTCCTGAAGCCGTAGCCCTGCTGCGGGCAGGACTTCCCGTCGGTCTCCCTACCGAAACCGTGTATGGGTTGGCGGCGGACGCACTCTCGCCAGAGGCCTGCGCCCGCATTTTCGAAGCCAAGGAACGCCCGCTCAGCGACCCGCTGATCGTCCACCTGCCCTCAATCGACTGGCTGTCGCGTGTTGCCGCTCCTTCCCCTCTGGCATTGGCGCTCGCCAAGACCTTCTGGCCCGGACCACTCACGCTCGTGCTTCCACGCCAATCGGTCATTCCAAATATTGTAACCGCCGGCCAGGACACCGTGGCGCTGCGCATGAGCGCGCACCCTGTTTTTCAGGAGGTCGTTCAAACATTCGACCGTCCCCTCGCCGCTCCCAGTGCGAACCGGTTTGGACGCATCAGCCCGACATGTGCGGCACATGTGATGAGCGAACTGGATGAACGCATTGGACTGATTGTCGATGGCGGCCCCTGCACGCACGGCATCGAATCAACCATCGTTCATGTCATGGAGGATCGGCTTCAAATCCTGCGTCCCGGGCCGGTCACGGAGGACGAGCTTCGCAAATTTGCGCCGGTTTTTCATGGACCGGCGGGAGTTGCCGCGCCTGGCGGACTCAAGAGCCACTACGCTCCTCGCACGAAGCTCGTCATCGAAGAACAACCGAGGCCAAGAGGCCCACGCAACGGTCTCCTCTCATGGTCACAGAGCGGTGAAGGATTTTTTCAAACAGAGTTTCTCAGCCGCACCAACGACCCTCGCGAAGCGGCTGCGAATCTCTATGGCGCCATGCGCCGCCTCGACGAAGCGGGTCTTGATCTCATCATTGCCGAGGCGCTGCCGGAATCCGGAATTGGGGCCGCCATTATGGAACGCCTGCGCAAGGCCGCCGCCTGATGAACGACGGAAAAAAACTTAATACCCGTGCCAGTGGCGTGATCGCCGCTGCAGTTATGCTAAGCCGCGTTCTTGGACTCGTGCGCGAAGTGCTTTTCAACGCCTTGTTCGGAACGGCCGCGATGGGACTTTTTCTCATCGCCTTCCGCTTGCCAAATCTCCTGCGCGACCTTTTTGCTGAAGGCGCGCTTTCGACAGCCTTTATCACAGTCTTTTCCCAGAAACTCGAAAAAGAAGGCTCGGCGTCGGCCTGGGCACTGGCTTCCAAAATGCTCACGCTGGCCACGATTTTTATGAGTGCGGTCAGTCTTCTGGGCATCATATTTGCCGAACCGCTCGTCAATCTCCTCGCACCGGGATTCGACCCGCAGGACGCCGCTTTCACCATAATGCTAACACGGATCATGTATCCGTTCATTTTAATGGTATCCCTCGCGGCGTTGGTCATGGGCATTTTGAATTCGCGTCAGGTTTTCACCGCGCCGGCGCTGGCCTCGAGCTTCTTCAATATTGGATCCATTGCGGGCGGCGTTCTTTTTGGTTGGTTCATCGATCCCTCGTTCGGCCCCAAGGCTCTCACGGGTCTGGCCATCGGAACACTCATCGGAGGATTTCTTCAATTCGCCATGCAACTCCCCAGCCTGCACCGGGCGGGATTCCGCTTCCGTCCCGACTTCAGGTGGAACGACTCGGGAATCAAACGCACCCTCATCCTCATGGTGCCATCCGTGATAGCAGCCAGTGCGGTGCAGGTGAATGTGCTCGTAAACTCCCGCTTTGCATCCTACGCCGGCGCGGAGGCCGTGACATGGCTGAATAGCGCCTTCCGTCTCATGCAACTCCCCCTTGGCGTTTTCGGGGTCGCGGTTGCCACGATCACACTGCCTGTCGTCTCGCGCATTGCGGCGGATACCGACACAAGCCGCTTCGGTCCCACGCTCGGACGGGCGATGCGCCTTGCGGCTTTTCTCACGCTGCCCTCCGCTGTTGGACTCTGGTTCCTTGCGGAACCAGTGATAGGCCTGATTTATGAGCACGGCCACTTTGTGAAGAATGACACTTTGCAAACGGCTTTTGCCCTCCAGTGCTACGCCATCGGCCTTGTCGCCTACTCCTGCATCAAAGTTCTTTCCCCGGCATTCTACGCCATTGATCGCAAATGGACGCCGATGCTCGTGAGTTTCGGCGCGGTGGGATTGAACCTCCTTTTGAACTACATTTTCATGTTTCGCCTCGACATGGGTCACAAAGGCCTCGCCCTCTCCACTTCGATCTGCGCCATCCTGAACTTCACCACTCTTTACCTTCAGATGCTCTCACCGGCAAAAAACCTCGAGAGCAAAAAATTCCTGAGCACGCTCATCCGTTGTGCGGCGGCCACGGTTCCACTCGCGCTGGCATGCCAGGCCGTTTTTACTTTTGGATCTCCCCTGCTTGGCAGCGGTGAACTCGCAGGACGGATTGTTCTTCTTTTGACAGCTATTCTCGCTGGATCGGCGGCCTATTTCGCGAGCTGCTTCGTTCTTCGCGTGGACGAAACATCTGCCGCATTCGCAATCATCAAACGAAAAGTCCTGAAAAAGTAGGACACCCTACAAAAGTTGAAGCCCGTCGCAGCGAGTGCTACAACGGGCTTCTGTTCCCCCCAGAACGAGATCAAATTAACATTGGCTCGCGGCGGTGCAAGAACTTTTTTAATTTTTTTTTGAGCCTCCTGTGGCCTCGATAAAAATCTGGTCTGTAAAAGGAGCTCTCTGCAAAATAGGACCCTTATGAATCCTGCCTTCCCTTCCGCCCTTCTTGAGAAAGTCCGCCAATCAAAAATCATCGCTGTTGTGGTCATCGACGATGCGAATGATGCCGCGCCTCTGGCTGAGGCCTTGCTGGCCGGCGGAATTTCGGCGATCGAACTGACCCTTCGCACTCCCACAGCTTTTGAATCCCTGCGCCGCATCCGCGAAGCCTATCCTGATATGATGACGGGCTTGGGCACGGTGCTTACGACTGAGCAAGTGGACAAGGCTATCGCCGCCGGGGCCGCATTTGCAGTCGCTCCAGGATTCAATGCGAATATCGTTCGTGCAGCGAAGTCGGCCGGTCTCGCCTTCGCGCCGGGCATTGTCACTCCCTCGGACATCGAAGGTGCCGCCGAGCTTGGCTGCAAGTTGCTCAAATTTTTCCCGGCCGAACCGAGTGGCGGCGTGGCCTACCTGAATTCCATGTCAGCCCCCTACGCGCACCTTGAACTCGAATACATCCCCCTCGGCGGCTTGGATGAGGGCAACTTTACCCGCTACCTGTCCCTGAAGAATGTGCCTGCGGTGGGAGGATCCTGGATCGCGCCGCGCGACCTGATTCAGAAAAAGGATTGGGCAACAATCACGGCCAACGCCCGCCGCGCCTTCCAAAAAATCTAAGGCCCGGCGGACAGCGGTTGGCAATTCAAGCGCTGAAGAGTTCCGCGCCGTGATGGTTCATCGCCGGCACCGGGAGAGGCTCTGGGTATTCGAAAATTTTGCCCTCGTAGTTGCGGATCACGATTTTTTCGGAATCGTGATAAACGACATAATTAGGGTTGATCGGCACCTTGCCGCCGCCGCCCGGCGCGTCGATGACATACTGGGGAATGGCGTAGCCACTGGTGAAGCCGCGCAGGGATTCGATGATTTCAATTCCTTTGGCGACCGATGTGCGCAGGTGGGAGGAACCGCGAATGAGATCGCATTGATAGAGGTAGTAGGGCCTGACACGGCACAGGAGCAGTTTGTGACTGAGCTGCTTCATGGTGTCCGGGTCGTCATTGACGCCCTTGAGGAGCACACTCTGATTGCCGAGAGGGATGCCGCTGTCCGAAAGGCGTCCCAAGGCCTCCCGCACCTCGCTGGTCAGTTCGCGCGGATGATTCACATGCACGCTCATCCACAGGGGATGATACTTGCGGAGCATAGTGCAGAGTTCAGGAGTGATGCGCTGCGGGAGGAAAATCGGGACGCGCGTGCCGATGCGAAGAAATTCGAGGTGGGGAATCGACCTCAGGCGCTGAAGGATCGCCTCCAGGCGCGAGTCTGAAAGCAAGAGCGCATCGCCGCCGGATAGCAAAACATCGCGAATGGTGGTGTTTTTTTCCAGATAACGAAAAGCCTCCTCGAAGTCGGTGACGAGTTCCTGCTCCCCCACCCCGCTGACCACGCGGCTTCGTGTGCAGTAGCGGCAATAGGACGCGCAGCGGTCGGTGACGAGAAACAAAACTCGGTCGGGGTAGCGGTGAACAAGTCCGGGAACCGGCATATGCGAGTCCTCCCCGCAGGGATCGGCCATGTCGTAGGGGGAATCGTAGCCCTCTTCGATTCGGGGGATGACTTGCCGCCGGATCGGGCAGTCGGGGTTGTCTTGTTCGATGAGGTTGAAATAGTGAGGAGTGACAGCGAGTGCGAGCTTCGTGCCTGCGAGAAGGACGCCGGCTCGTTCCTCGCTGTTGAGTTGGAGGTGCTGTTCCAACGCTGCCAAGGTGGTGACCCGGTTTCTCTGTTGCCATCGCCAGTCATCCCAATCTGAGGCTGGAACATTTTTCCAATAACCGGGGGAATGGGAAATGAAGCGCGAGGCAGGCGAGGGTTTCTTATCGGACATTTGAATTCGCAAAGGCTACGAGGATGAAATCGAGTGTCAACGCGGACATGGGCGGGGTGAAGTCCTCACACGAATCCTTGGAACACCGGGAAACGGCAGGCCGATGGCTACCAATCCGTTCCCAGATTGTAACGCGAGGCGGTTTCCAGTAGGTCCTTGCGCATGGGCCATTCGTCGACCCGCTCGCTGACCGCGTGGCGGTTACTGGCACCCTTGAGCTTCATGCAACCGGTGTTGTCGCCGATGCGGCGAACCTCATCGACCTCCTCGGGAGTGAAACGCACATCGGGCAAGGCGGCGAACTCGCGGATTTTGTCCTCAATCGGCCTGGCGGTTTCACCAGACTCTTGAATGAATGTCGGAACCGCACTTTCCACTCCGGGATGGCTGAGATTCCAGATCGCGGCGAACTGGAGCAGGGTGAGATGATATTTTTCGGCGAGGGGCCGCATACGCTCCGCCTTCTCCATGCCGTGCTGCACCCACCCCTCGGGGCGGTAGGTGCGGTGGTCGCCTGGCTTGAATTCATGGCCCGGGAGTCCGAGATCGCCGTGGAAAACGCCACCGTGATCGACGACGCGTGTCATGACTTTGACCCCGTGTTTTTCGCACGCGGGCAGGGTTAAACCGACCGGCCACGATTCGAGAGGATTCAAAATGAGCATGGCCCAGTCGATGAGGTCGCCGAAGCGCTCGAATGATCCAAGCAAATCGAGCGAAAATCCATTGGCCGGCCCGGGAGCGATGCCGAGCAAACGGGTCAATCCCTCGTCCTTCGCGGTTTTTAGCGCGCCCCAGACTGCCTCGGAGGTGTATCCGAGTTCATCGGGATTGTGCAGCATGAGGAGATCGAGGTGATCGACCCCGCAACGCTCCAATTCCTTGGCCACCGCCATGCGGACAAAGTCGGTGTAACCCTCGGGCCCTCGGAGCTTGGTATCGGTGAAGCGGGGGTAACCTTGGGAACCGAGGCGTTGTCCCTCGTAAAAATCATGTCCGATCATTCCCACCAGGCTGTAGGTAGAGCGGTCGATCCCGGCGAGGGCGCGTCCGAGCAACTCGTCGGCCTTGCCATTTCCATACACATCGGAGGTGACGAATGTTCGTATCCCGGCCTCGTAGGCGGTTTCGATACATTGGATGAAGCGATCCTCGCCGAGCGTCTCGCCGAAGTGCATGAACCGCCCTCCGCTCCATGTTCCATATGCTGTGGTTGTAGGATTCATAGTGATAAAAATTACTCCGCCGGATCAGGCGCGGTGTTTTTCATGCCAGTCCTTGTAGGCAAATGGCGAGATTTCGGAGGGTTTGATTTCGCTGCGTCCGCCCCAGAAGACATTGGTATATGAGACGGGGATGCCATCTTCGACGAGGTGAGCGTCGATGGCTGCTTTGAATTGCATAACGCGATCCTTCTCGGTGCCGTGGGAAACGGCCATGATGTTCACATTATTGAACTCGGGACCGCCCTCGCGCCAGTAGCAGTGCGTGAGACATTCGTGGCGACCGATCTGCGCGCCAACCTCTTCTTCACGACCGACTGGAACGGCCCAGTGGAAAAGTGCATTGAAACGAGTAACCCGCACGCCGGTCTGCGAGGGTTTGACATGTTCCAGAAAGGTGGAAAAACGGCCCAGCAACTTGCGTTGTTGGAGGGATTCGGCGACGGCGTAGAATTCTTCGAGCGTGACTCCTGCCTCTTCGGCGCGGGAATCCCATGCTGGCTCACGAATTTCCTCAGGTGCGAATTCTCGCTTGAGGGTCATCAGGACGCGCCATTCGTGATCGGTGAGATGGACGACGCCGGTTTTGAGCATACGGGCGAGACCTTCCGATTTGTCGCCCGGCTCAATGGACTTGCGGCGAACATGGCCAACGCCGAGAGCGAATATGCCCTTGGCAGGCATGAGGCGGTAGGCCTCCGCGCCGGTGAGGCTCATGAGAAGACGGCAATGCTCATCGAGCGACTGGCCGGCGGGAACCTTCAAAGTCGTCCAGAGTTTGTAGGCCTCGCCGGGGATTTTGGCATCCGTCGAGCGAATGACGACATGGCCGGAGAAGGGATCCTCGCGAAACATGAATTCAAAGGCAGCATCGAGCTTTTCGGCGGGAACCTTCCAAGCAACAAGGGCGCCCTCGGCGAGATTCGTGGCCAGAAGCGTCTGGCGGACGCGGCGGATCGTTCCTGCCTCGACCATGGCGCGGATGCGCTCCAAAACAACGGGCAACTCGACACCGCTCAGACGGGAAATTTCCTGAAACGGCTCGCGGGGAAAACCGGAAATCTTGTCTTCGGAGACGGCGAGGATGCGGGCGTTGACGGGGTCGTGGTGCTCAGTCGGAATCATTGGAAGTCGGGGATGATTGCCGCACGCACGCACTCTCTGCAAGGCGGGATGTTTTTTTGGCGGGGCGTTTCTTGCAATCAATCGACCGGACGCTATGCTTGCGGGCTCATTTTTTAAACGACATGAAAAGCATTCTGGATCCGGCCCGTGTGGAGAAAATCGACTTCAGCAACGACGAGGTGGCACGCTACTCGCGTCACCTCATCATGCCCGAGGTCACCATGGAAGGGCAGAAACGCCTCAAAGCCGCCAAGGTTCTTTGCATCGGCACCGGCGGACTTGGCTCTCCAATCGCCCTCTACCTCGCAGCGGCGGGCGTCGGCACACTTGGACTCGTGGATTTCGATGTCGTGGACTACTCGAACCTCCAGCGTCAGATTTTGCATGGAACGAAGGATGTAGGCCGCAAGAAGCTCAACAGCGCCCGCGACCGCATCAAGGAAATCAACCCGAATGTGCAGGTCAACCTGCACGACGCACTCTTCCAAGCCGAGAACGCACGCGAGATCGTCGAACCCTATGACATCGTGATCGACGGCACGGACAATTTCCCCACACGCTACCTGAGCAATGACATCTGTGTTTTTCTGAAAAAGCCGAATATCTACGGTTCTATCTTTCGCTTCGACGGACAGTGCACGGTTTTTGCCCCGCATCTCGGTGGCCCCTGCTACCGCTGCCTGTATCCCGAGCCTCCACCGCCAGGGATGGTTCCAAGCTGCGCCGAGGGCGGCGTGCTGGGCGTTTTGCCAGGCGTGATTGGGGTCATGCAGGCGATTGAAGCCATCAAACTCATCGTAGGCATCGGCGAACCGCTTATTGGCCGCCTTGTCCACTTCGACGCGCTGAAGATGAAATTCCGCGAGTTCAAAATCCGCAAGGACCCAAGCTGCCCCGTTTGCTCGGAAAACCCGACCATCACGGACTTGATCGATTATGAGACCTTCTGCGGCATTCCTCAGGCCAGGGCCGAAGAAGAGGCTGAACTACCTGTTCCTGAGATCACGGTGGAGGAGTTGAAATCCCGTATCGACCGCAATGACAAGTTTGTCCTGCTTGATGTGCGCGAACCCTTCGAATGGGACATCTCACGCATTCCCGGAGCCAAACTCATTCCGCTGGGCGAGCTCTCCTCGCGCATGAGCGAGCTCGATACAGCCGACGAAATCATCATCCACTGCAAAGTCGGGGGGCGCAGCGCGACAGCGGTGCGCCACCTGCAAAAGGCCGGATTCTCGAAACTCCTCAATGTCGCCGGCGGAATCCTTGCCTGGGCAGACCGAGTGGACACATCAATGCCGAAGTATTGAGATCATTGACGACAGGATTAACCACGGAGGACACGGAGAGCACGGAGGAGAAATTGGATAAGATTTATTGGAACCTTAAATTGCCTGCGAGACCAGATGAGCGATTCTAATACTGCGATCCAGGGCAATTTTATCTGCCCGCAAACGCGCAAAAACCTGCGCAAGGCGACGGACGGAGAACTGGCGGCGCTTCGAAAAATGCCGGCACTTACCGCGCTGGAAGCTGCTTGGGTAAGCACAGACTCCTCTGTAGCCTACCCCGTTCAAAACGGCATCCCGCAACTTATCCCATCCGCCGCCATTGCCATTCCAAAATTCCCTTCTTCCACTCCGTGAGCTCCGTGTCCTCCGTGGTAAAAAATCTTTAAAACCCGCCATTCCATGACTGAACTCGAACGTATCCGCCACTCCGCCGCCCATGTGCTTGCCACGGCAATTTTGAAAATCTGGCCCGAAGCCCAGTTCGCAGCAGGTCCACCAGTGGAAAACGGATTTTACTACGATCTCGAACTCGCCCACCGCATCTCGCCGGAGGATTTCGCCCGCATCGAGGAGGAGATGAAACGCGAGATCAAGGCCAACCATGTCTTCGAGCGCGTTGAGATTTCCCGGGCCGATGCCCTCGCCATGGCCGAGCGCGGTGAACTGGCCTCCCTCGCGCCGCGCGGTGTGGCATCCAAGTTCAAGCTCGATATCGTTCAGAACATCCCCGAGGACGAAACGATCACCCTCTACCGCAATGGCGAGTTCACCGACCTCTGCGCGGGACCCCATGTCATGCGCACTGGCAACATCGGCGCGTTCAAGCTCACGCATGTCGCCAGCGCCTACTACAAAGGCGACGAGCGGAATCCCCAACTCCAGCGCATTTATGGCACGGCGTTCAAAAACAAGACCGCCATGGAGGAGTATTTCACCATGCTCGAGGAGGCCAAAAAGCGCGACCACCGCAAGATCGGAGCCGAGATGGGACTCTATGCCATCGACTCCGAATTCGTCGGGCCAGGCATGCCACTCTGGCTGCCCAAGGGAACCGTGCTGGTCGAGGAACTCGAAAAACTCGCCAAAGAATCCGAATTCGCCGCCGGCTATGTGCGCGTCCGCAGCCCACACCTTGCGAAGGAAAAAATGTATAAAACCTCCGGCCACCTTCCCTACTACGCCGAGAGTATGTTTCCCCCGATGGAAATGGACGAGCACCGCGAGGAGCGCGCAAAAATCCTAAGTCGCATGGCCGAGTTGGAGCGCATCCTAACGCCGGAAGGCTGAGACATTCCTGTCACAAAACAACTCCTCTGGCGCAAGGCTTGCCGCAGGCGCGGATGGCAGGGATATTTGGCGGAATGTTTGTGAGAGTGCTACCTGACCAAGCCGCCGGGCGAATGCTGGATTACAGCGTTCCGGAGCCTATGAGTGCGGCGGTTGGGATTGGATCGAGGGTTCGCGTTCCGGTGCGGACACGGCTTTTGCCTGGCACGGTGATTGAGATTCTGGAGGAATCGGAATTCGCGAGGGTGCGAGACATTGCCGAACTGCTGGATGAGAAACCCATGATCCGTCCGTCGCTGTTGGAATTGGCGCGCTGGATGAGTGACTACTACTGCTGTCCGCTTGAAACGGCCGTCCGCAGCGTTTTGCCGGTGGCGGTGAGGGATGGAAAAGTCGGGGCCAAGAAGCAGAATACAGTGCGGGCTGTGAGGGTGTTCACCGAGGAGGATTTTGAAGCAATCGCCCGCCGTGCACCGCGTCAGGCGGATGCCCTGCGAGTGCTGACGGAGGAGCCAATCCTTGTCACCGAGGCTGCAAACAAAGCTGGCGTGCATGAGAGTGTCTTCCGCACCTTGGAAAAAAACGGCCTCATTGTTATTGAAGTCTCGGTTGTTTCCAGAAACCCCTACTCCGAGCGCTTTGTGGCTGGTGCCGAGTTGACTCTCAATGCCGAGCAGGAGGCGGCGATGAAGGTTGTGGTCGAAACCATGGCCAAACCCGAGAAGCCGATTCTGCTCTTCGGCGTGACCGGTTCAGGGAAAACAGAAATCTACCTGCGCGCCATCCGGCATGCGCTCGATACCGGCCGAACCGCTCTGGTGCTCGTTCCCGAGATCGCCCTCACTCCCCAGACGGTGGAGCGCTTCAAGTCACGCTTCGCCGAGATGCAGGACCAGATCGCTGTCCTTCATAGTCACCTCTCTGAGGGGGAGCGTCATGACGAATGGCACAAAATCCACAACGGGACAGCGAGGATTGTCATCGGCGCACGGAGTTCGATTTTTGCTCCGGTCGAGAACCCGGGAATCATCATCGTCGATGAGGAACATGAGAACTCCTACAAGCAAGATGAAGCCCCTCGCTACAATGCCCGCGATATGGCCGTGCTACGCGGAAAACGCGAAGGCGCGGCCGTTTTGCTGGGGAGCGCCACGCCATCCCTCGAAAGCTGGCACAATGCGCAGTCTGGAAAATATCAACTCGTGCGTCTGGACCAGCGAGTGGACGACAAAAGCATGCCGGTCGTGAGGGTCACGGATTTGCGGCGTCCCACGCGTAATGATCCAGAGGGCGGCATCCTCTCCCGGGCGCTGCGAGAGGCTGTGGAAGGGAGAATGGCCAAAGGCGAGCAGACGATTCTTTTTCTGAACCGGCGTGGTTTTTCCACCTCCATGATCTGCGAGGCATGCGGCCATGTGTGCCAATGCCCGGACTGCAGTGTTTCGCTCACCTACCACCGCGCGGCCGAACGATTGATGTGTCATATTTGCGGCCACAGCAGTCGAGCCCCGAAAGCCTGCCCGAAATGCTCAGACCCTAAGATCCGATACTCGGGAACCGGCACGCAAAAGATCGAAGAGGCCCTGAAGCGCATCTTTCCGAAAGCCCGCATCGCCCGCATGGATGCCGATTCCATGACGAGGAAGGAAGCCTACCGCGAGACACTCGGAGCTTTTAAAGAAGGGCGAATCGACATCCTTCTGGGCACGCAAATGATCGCGAAGGGACTCCATTTTCCCAATGTCACGCTGGTGGGCATCGTGAATGCCGACCTCGGCCTGCACATACCCGATTTTCGAGCTGGTGAGCGGACATTCCAGCTTCTCACGCAGGTGGCAGGACGCGCTGGCCGGGGGGAGATGGAGGGCGAGGTCTATGTGCAAACTTTCACGCCCTTCAGCCCGTCGATCCAGTTTGCCAGGCATCATGATTTCGAGGGCTTCATGGAGCAGGAAATGGAATTCCGGAAACGCTTCGACTACCCGCCGTTTGGCCGCATGGCCATGATCACACTTCGTGGAGCCATGCGGGAGCGTGTGGAGTTTTCCGCCCAAACGCTCTCCCGAAAACTCAAAGCTGCTGCGCCTGCCGGTGTTCTCGTGGGCGAAGGCGTGCCAGCGCCTCTGGAAAAAGCGAAGACCTACTATCGCTTCCAGGTCTCGCTGCGCGGCCCCTCCTCGCTCCAACTCTCCCGCCTTGCGAGGACCACGCTCGACGCGCTGCCTATGCCAGAGGATGTTTTTGTCGCGGTCGATGTCGATCCGTTGCACCTTATGTGACCGCCGAGATGAAGGTTCACCCGATTGTCTATTTTCTATTCAAGTCCACCGTGCGATTGGCGCTGGTGCTGATTTTCATAGGCATTCCTGCGGCGGCCTACTACCAGCGCGTTCACGGAATCGGATTCGGCGCCAAGGAGGCCCTTGGCAAGGCGCTGAGCAGTCCGACGCTCGAAGTCAGCATCGGCCACCTGTCCCTCAATCCCTTTATGGGACTTGTTGCGAGGGATGTTCGTATCAAGGAACGCGGCGACCACTCCAATACGCTAGCCTCCATCAACCAAGTCGCCATTTCGATCAGCCTTGGTGAACTCCTGCACCGGCGCATCATAGTGGATAGCCTTTCACTGAGATCAGCCGACGCATCTATTCCGCTTCCGAAATCACCCGATGGACGCCGCATCACCATCCAGAATATCAATGCAGAAATCATTCTTCTCGGAGACAGCCTCCGCTTGAGTTCCTTTGAAGCGGCAGTGGAAGGTATTCGCCTCCGTTTCGCCGGAGAGGTTCTCAATCCCTTCGCTCTGCAGATACCGGAGCATGCCAACAATCCCAATGCCCCTGGGCAGGATCCGCCATTTGAAAAAATCCTAGATGCACTGCGAGAGACATCCTTTCCCCGCGGAGAGTTGCTTATTCAAGGAAGCTTCGAAGTTGATGCAAGCAATCTCGAGTCGCTAAAGATCCCGGATTTTTCGATCACCTGCCCATTACTCAAGAGAGAGGAAATATCGTTTTCCGAAATCAAGATCCAAGGTGAATACAGCGACGGCAGACTTCGAGTGCCGATTATCCAAATAAAGGACACAAGCGGGATGCTTCAGGCTTCGGGCGAGTGGGAGAGGGGCACATCCCAGGCCAGGCTCTCCATCCGTTCCAATCTCAACCCTGTGCCCATCCTTAAAGCCTTCACCGGTTGGGATAAAAAGAAAGATGAACCCACCTTCCAAAGCGCCCCGCAGCTTGAATCCGAAGTCACAGCTGATTTCACGAAGCCCAATGCGGGACTGCGCGTCATCGGAAACTTTCTGGCACCGGGAATTACCTACAAAGGAATCGAACTTCGCGAGGTTGGCTGCAGTTTTGCCTGGGCCGATCAATGCCTGCATGTGCGGGACATTTCATTTCAGGCCAAACGAGGATCATTTGATGGCAACCTTTGGGTTGCACCGGGCGACTATCGTCTTCAGGCCCACACGACGATCCCCCCGACGGATTTAAGCCCTTTGGTGGATGGGCCCACACGCGAGTTCCTTGATAAGATGCAAATAGCCGACCTGCCGGAGATTTCCCTCTCACTGCGTGCGCCGAAGTTGGATTTTGCGGCAATGAAGGGAAAGGGACACCTGAAACTCGGTCGCACGGCGATGCGCGGAGCCTGGATCGACTCTGGCAATGCAGATCTGGAGATTGCCGACAGCTGCGTGAACTATAAAAATATTGTCATTCTAACCGGCCCCGGAAAAGGCACTGGAGCGTTTGCATATGATGTCGGCCGTCAGGAAGTGCGCCTCGAAAACATCCGCTCCACACTCATCCCCTATGATGTGTTGATGTGGATCGATCCGAAAATCGCCAAGACGATCAGCCCCTACCGCTTTCGCTCAAATCCGAATGTCTCCGTCCAAGGCAAGGTTCACATGCGACTGGCGACCAAGAATAACTTATCGATCCAAGTCGAGTCACCTGCCGGGATGGATTACGATCTGCTCGGCAAGACGCTCTCTTTCGGAAAAACCTCGGCAAAGGTTCTTGTGATCGGAAGCAAGGTCGATGCCCGAGTGACACGCGCTCCCCTGATGGGCGGGGAGGTGACACTGAAGGCGGATATCTCGATTGATCCGAAGTCTCCGTTTTTCACAGCCGATGTGCAATTGGAACGGGTGAACTTTTCCAAGCTCACGAAACTTTACTTCAACTACGACGACTCGAAAGGTGTGGTCAGCGGCAGGTATAATTTCAAAACCAAAATGGGAGAGGAGGAGTTCATGACAGGAAATGGGAGCATTCGCATCGAAGACGGGAATGTGTTTGCGATTCCCACGCTCGGCCCCTTTTCAAGCATCATTGGCGCCATTCTGCCCGGCGTGGCCTACAATACGGCCCGACTCGCAACGGCAGATTTCACAGTCGCCAACAAGAAGGTCAGCACGAAAAACATCGAAATTGTCGGCACCGGCTTCTCGATGTTCGGCGATGGCGACATCTATTTCCTCACAGGCAAACTCGACATGGACATGAGACTCAATGCGCAGGGCGTGCCTGGCATCGTGTTTTTTCCGGTGAGCAAACTTTTCGAATACCACTCGGACGGCACTTTTTCAGACCCGCGTTGGTCTCCAAAAATCATTCCACGCATTCCCGTTTTTGGTGGCGCAAAAAAGCCGGAGAACAAGACCCCATGAAGACCACAAGCACGAATGCCGCCAAGGACCTCTACAAGGAACTGCGCCGCCTTGGCTGGCAGCAAATATGGAGTAATCATGTGCCGGAGTTCAACCGCGAGACACCGGGTTCTAAAACAAGGAATGCCGGCCTCGTGCGCGCCGTGGGCGTTGTTTTCTTGGAAAGCGGCTCCCCATCTCAAAAAGCCGAAGTTGCGGCCTGGCTTCGGTCGCTCTTGAAGGACCCGGATGAAAAAATCCGCCGCTACGCCATGGCCGCACTTCCAAAGATCGGAGCGGAGGCACCGGACGAGGAAGCCTTGATCGAGCTGCTCCAGAGGGACAATCCCGCAGAGCGGGAGAGAAGATATCTGGCTCGCGCCTTGGATAAGATCGGCGGCAAAGCCACTTTGGATGTCGCTGACAAACTTCCGGTCCAAACCGCCTTGAAAGTGAAAGCCAGCATCGCCCGGGAAGAGTCGCCATCGACGATTCGTTTGGACGAAAAGATTGAGAAGGTTGCCGGTCTCCAAATCCAGTTGCGCAGCCGCCGGGGACTTGAGGGATTTATCAGGCAAGAGCTGGAATCATCGCCGAAAATGAAGGCGCTTTTCGAGGTCAAATCCTCTCGCCCGGGATTGGTGGAACTCTCCCCTCTCGCCGACTTCAGCCCCTCTGATTTACTTACCCTGCGGTGCTTTGGAACTCTGGCTTTTGTTCTCGGAAAGATTCTGAAACCTGATGCCGAGCCAATTGCAAAGGTTCTCGCCGCCTCCTCTCGTCTGCTTCAAACACTCACCCAGGGCAGCATCCGCTACCGTCTCGAGTTCCCATCCCTCGGCCACCAGCGGGCACTTGTTCGTGAGATCGCCAATCGCGCCTACGCGTTGTGTCCAGACCTTTTGAACGACGCCCGAAGCGCTCCCTGGGCGGTTGAGATTCACCCGTATGACGGCCAATTCCTTGTGGAACTCCGTCCGAGGCTTTCGCCCGACCCCCGTTTTTCCTATCGCAGGCTTGATGTTCCAGCGGCCTCGCATCCACCGCTTGCCGCCTGCATGGCGCGGCTGGCGGGAAATTCAGGCAAGGATGTCGTCTGGGATCCCTTCTGCGGATCGGGTTTGGAATTGATCGAACGCGGCCTACTCGGAGGCGTGCGGAAGCTCTTGGGGTCTGACCGGAGCGCCGCTGCGATTGATATCGCCAAGTCAAATCTTGCAGCCGCCACCCTTCGCGTGGAGGCGGATTTTTTCCATGGGGATTTCCGGGAAGCCGACCTCGCATCAAACTCGATAAGCCAGATCATTACGAATCCTCCTATGGGTCGCCGGGTTCCCATTCCCAACCTTGCCGGACTCATTGGCGATCTTTTGGAGACTGCCGCCAGAGTCCTCCAACCGGGAGGCGTTCTTGTTTTTGCAAATCCGCTCTCCATCCGCCCATCAGACGCCCAGCTCAAGCTCGACATGAAACAGCGCATCGATCTTGGAGGCTTCGATGTCCAACTTGAGCGCTATATCAAAACCCATCGGTGAGCTTTTTAAATTCCATTTCCAAACTCCTCTTCGCGGTGATGCTCGTATGGCCTGCGGGAGCATACGCTGGAGAACAGGCGGAGGTTTTTTATGCGATGGAAACCTCATCCCTTGGGCCGCGACGCACTCCGAATCCCGCAGTCGTGCGCCGAATGGTTGATAATCTAGTATGCGCAGCCACCGGCAAACCCACTCCGGCAGCTGCCTGGGCTTCCCTCGTGAAACCAAGCGAGCGGGTGGGTATAAAAGTCGCCGCCTCCGGTGGCCCTGTAAGCGGGACGCATCCAGCCGTGGTTAAAGCCATCGCCTCGGGGCTTGTTTCCGCTGGCGTCCAGCCCGCGAATATCATCGTCTGGGACCGCAACCTCGACGACCTCCTTGCCGCCGGCTACTCGCGAAATGATCCACTTTACTGTTTAAGATGGGTCGATACGGCGACAGGCTATGACAAGAAATCCCAGGTCACTGCACCCGTCATTGGCCGATTGATCTACGGCGACAGCTCATTTGGCGACCGCAAGGGTTCCCGCATGGAAGACCTCCTGATCGGCGGAGAGCAACTCAGCAGCACGAGCTACTACGCCAAGGTTCTAAGTCAGGAAGTGGACAAGGTCATCAATGTCCCCTCCCTCACAGACAGCTTTCTGACCGGCGTAAACGGGGCGCTGGCGAACATGACACTCCCGAATCTCGACAACTGGCGGCGCTTTACCCGCTCGCCGGATTTCGGCGATCCCTACATGGCGGAAATCTACGCGGATGCCATGATCCACGGCAAAGTCGTTCTCACGATCCTTGACGCGCTGGTGCTCCAATATGCCGGCGGACCATTCCCAAATCCTGGATTTCTCGTCGACCACCATACCATTTTTGTGAGCAAGGACCCCGTGGCAATTGATGCCACTGCCATGCGTTTGCTCAATGAAAACCGGACTCCCTCCCGGCTTCCCTCGCTCGATAAAATGACGCTTTGGCTCGAAAGCGCCTCTGCGATCCAACTTGGCAAGAACCGCGAGGAGGACATCAAACTCATCCGTGTCGGAGCGCGACCGGAGCCGCCTGCAGGCTTCAAGCCCTCCTCGCCGCAAAATCCCGCGCCACGCTGATGTGGAACTCCACCCCCGCGCAGATTCCCTTCGCCTCGCTGAACCTGCCGGATCTCTGGCAGCAAGATGCGGTGCGGCATCTGAAGGGCGGGAGTGATGTCATTATTGATGCCCCAACC
>Ga0209297_1000673_pt1 | contig 21166 bp, 3 predicted proteins | sample S_130805_MF_Meta_FD_187322 | JGI IMG/M metagenome (GOLD analysis project Ga0209297, IMG submission 187322) | Freshwater microbial communities from Lake Simoncouche, Canada to study carbon cycling - S_130805_MF_MetaG (SPAdes) (version 2) | ecosystem: Environmental > Aquatic > Freshwater > Lake ...
TGCTAAGATAAGGTTGGACTCTACAGCTATTACAGCCAAGTTAAGATCAGATTCAACAAAAATAAATACATCTTTAGTTGATAGTGCAAATGCATTAAATGGAAGAATTAATCAAAAGCTTAATGTAGCTGATACATCAGGTATGTTATCAAATAGGTTAAAAATTTCAGATACTTTAACTATGCTTTCTAATAGATTAAGGATAACTGATACGGCAACGATGCTTTCAAATAATTTAAGAAAGACGGATACATTAACAATGTTGTCAAATAGATTGAGAATTTCTGATACAGCAACAATGATGTCAAATAGTTTGAGAATATCTGATACGTTAACAATGTTATCTAATAGCTTAAGGATAACAGATACAAGTACAATGTTATCGGCTCGAATTGCGCGAGATACTGTAAGCTTATCTAATAGAATTAATAGATTAGGTGTTTCTGCTGGCGGAGCATTGGGCGATAGTATAGCAATGCTGAGAACTAAAATAAGGTTGGATTCAACAAATATTACAACTAAGTTAAGATCAGATTCAACAAAAATAAATACATCTTTAGTAGATAGCGCAAATGCATTAAATGGTAGAATCAATCAAAAGCTTAATGTAGCAGATACATCTAGTATGTTAACCAATAGATTAAAGATTTCAGATACTTTAACTATGCTTTCTAATAGATTAAGGATAACTGATACGGCAACTATGCTTTCTAATAGATTAAGGATAACTGATACGGCAACGATGCTTTCTAATAGTTTAAGAAAGACGGATACATTAACAATGTTATCAAATAGGTTGAGAATATCTGATACATTAACAATGTTATCTAATAGCTTAAGGATTACAGATACAAGTACAATGTTATCAGCAAGAATTGCGCGAGATACTGTAAGCTTATCTAATAGAATTAATAATTTAGGAACTTCTACTGGTGGGGCATTGGGCGATAGTATAGCAATTTTGAGAACTAAAATAAGGTTGGATTCGACAGCTATAACAGCCAAGTTAAGATCCGATTCAACCAAAATAAATACATCATTAGTAGATAGCGCAAATGCATTGAATGGCAGAATTAATCTAAAGCTTAATATAGCAGATACATCTAGTATGTTAACCAATAGATTAAAGATATCAGATACATTAACAATGCTTTCAAATAGGCTGAGAATTTCAGATTCAGCTACGATGATGTCGAATAGTTTAAGGATAACTGATACTTTAACCATGCTTTCAAATAGATTGAGGATTAGCGATACAAGTACAATGTTATCTGCAAGAATTGCCCGTGATACAGTAGGTTTATCTAATAGGATTAATACGAAATTGAATATTAGTGATACAGCTAGTTTTGCAGCCAGGGTAATTTCTGATGTAAATGCAGGTAGTACTAAAGTAAATACTTCTGATACGGCAGCTATGCTTACCAATAGAATTAAGAAGGATACTTCTTTCTTATTGCAAAAAAGAGATACAATTACTTTGTCTAATAGAATAGATTTAAAGTTAAATATCAGAGATACTATTGGTCTTTATGACTCTAAATTTGCGACATTACTTAGAATTACAGATACAACTAATATGTTATCTAATAGATTGAAAATATCTGACACAGCAACGATGATGTCGAATAGCTTAAGAAAGACAGATACTTTAACGATGCTTTCTAACAGGTTGAGAATATCAGATACATCAACAATGATGTCTAACAGCTTAAGAATATCTGATACCCTTACAATGTTGTCCAATAGATTGAGGATAACAGATTCTGCAACGATGATGTCTAATAGTGTAAGAAAAACAGATACTTTAACGATGTTGTCAAATAGGTTGAGGATTTCTGATACGAGTACAATGCTATCGACAAGATTTGCACGTGATACTGTAAGTTTATCTAATAGAATTAATAATTTAGGTACAGCATCTGGTGGGGCATTGGCCGATAGTATAGTCGGTATAAGAGCTAAAATAAGATTGGATTCAACAAATATTACAGCTAAACTAAGATCAGATTCAACGAAAATAAATACTTCGTTAGTAGATAGCTCAAATGCATTAAATGGCAGGATCAATATCAAATTAAATATTGATGATACTACTAATATGCTTTCAAATAGGTTGAAGATTTCTGATACTTCTACAATGCTCTCCAAAAGATTTGCACGTGATACAGTCAGTTTATCTAAAAGGATAAATGATTTAGGTACATCTGCAACAGGGTTGGTTTTAGATAGTACAAGTTACTTAAGGCTTAGGTTCTTAAATGATTCAGCCATTATTACCAGGTCTTTACTTGATAGTGTTACTAGCTTAACGACTAAGATAAATTTAAAAGTAAACATTGCGGATACGGGTACAATGTTATCAAATAGATTTGCACGTGATACAGTGAATTTGTCAAATAGGATTGATAATAAGTTTAGTATGAGTGATACTTCCAGTTTTAAAACTAATATCGTAAACTTAGTTAGTTCTGGTACCAACTTATTAAAAACTATAGATACTACTTTTATGTTGGGCTCTAGATTTAGACGAGATACGGCAAGTTTATCAGCAAGAATTGATGCGATTACTGATCCTTCAAATGGTAAATTAAATGTTGCTGATACAGCAACAATGCTTACAAGAAGACTAAGTAGAGATACTGCATTCTTATTGCAAAGACGAGATACATCTACCTTATCAAATAGGATAAATCTTAAAGTTAACTATACAGATACGTCTAGCATATTATCGAATTACTTAAGGCGAACAGATACGGCCTATATGGTATCCAACTATTTAAGGCGAACAGATACGGCAAATATGATATCAAACTACTTGAGGCGAACAGACACAGCCTATATGATGTCAAATAGCTTAAGGAAAACAGATACGGCCTATATGATGTCAAATAGCCTAAGGAAAACAGACACAGCGTATATGATGTCCAACAGCTTAAGGAAAACGGATACTGCCTATATGATGTCTAATAGTTTAAGGAAAACAGACACTGCATATATGCTGTCTAATAGATTAAGGATTAGTGATACTTCAACTATGTTAACTAATAGAATTAAAAAGGATACTTCCTATTTGCTTCAAAAGTCAGATACTGCTTCTTTTGCAGCTAGAATTATTGCAAATGCTATTAGAGATATAACCTTTGAGGTAACTTATTCAGGGTCAAGTAATGTATTTACTTTGACAACGCTGCCATCTGTAAACACGAAAATTAAAATGTTTGTAAATGGTGTTAGAATAAGTAATACGGCCTATGGATATGTATTAGTTGATGGAACTACTACTTCGGCTGTCCCAACATTATATATTAAGTATACTCCTGCAAACAATGGTGCGTATGTATTAGTGGCTGGAGATCGAATACAAATGGATTATTTTTATTAGAAACAAAATATTGTACTGAGGAATTATGAAATTTATAAAAAACACTTCTTTTAGCTTAAATCATAGATTTACTCTACTAGGCCGTGGTGTTTCTAAAATTTCAATATTTATTTTAATTACTTTATTTGTGCTTTTGCAGAAAGAAGCTATTTCTCAAACGCATTCAAATATTACTATAAGCACTTCAGCAAATAGTGGGGGTGCTTGGTCCGGAACTGGTACAATTTCTGATCCATATAAATTTACTCCTACAACTGCAACTTCCAATATTTTAAATACCGATTTGCAAACTAAATTAAATGCAAATGGGTATGTGCTAATTACAACTCAAATTAGTCCAACTGGAACAACTGTAGCGGGCACTGGAACAGTTATATTTTCTACTGCCATAACTGGTACATCAACAAATAGTTCGGAAAAAACATTTACAATTACTGCTAATTCTACTATTACTATTAATACAAGTAGTAATCTTATTATGACCACTAGTTCAGACGCTGCTAGTAGTCAAGCGAATTATTCATATAAAGTTACCAAATTAGACTTTACCTCTGCAACTGGAGATATAGTTATAAATGCGCCAATCAGTACCATTCCAGCTTCAACATCTTTTGCTGCAAATGGAGCTGCTGGTGGAAATATAACTTTAACAGCTGCAGGTATCATTAATGTGGCAGCAGCAGGATCCATTCAAACCAATGGTCAACAAAATACAAATGGGACCTACCATGATGTAGCTGGAGCTTCAAAGGCTTGGTCTGGGGGATATGGAGGAAATATAATATTAAATGGAACTGGAGGTATTACTATTGCAGGTCTTATTGAAGCTAAATCTGGAGCTGATGTCTTAGGTACTAGTGGCTATGAGTTTACTTATCCTGGTTCATTAACAGTAAATACAAATGCCATTACTGCCTTAAATGGGCAAACTACCAATACAAAAATGTCTGTAGGAAATTTTATTAAAAAGGGTACAGGTAATTTCCAAATATATAATGTGGGTTATGGAGGTAGAAGTTTAGCAAATGATTCTACGTATAATGCATATGATACTATATACAGCGGTAAACTTATTTTAATGGCTGCTAATGCTTTGACAACAACAAGTATAAGTGGTGCCAGTGTATTTGCAGATTTAGTAGTAACAAGCCCTGGTATTTTTGAATTAAATGGATTTAGTCAATCACTTGGAACCATATCAGGTAATGGAACCACAACAAGTTCTTCGGGAACTCCAACATTAACTTTAACCTATAATAATAATAAAAGAATAACAGCTGGATCAACATTATTCACAACATATTCTGGATTAATTTCAGGTTCTTTATCAATTAATAAAACCTTCACTCAAAATTCAAATGGTAATTACCAAGCTAGTGTACTTTTACTTACGGGTAATAATACTTATACAGGAACGACCACCATTTCACAAGGAATAATTAGAATTACCAATGCTGGGGCGTTAGGAACTTATGCAGCAGGGCAGGGAACAACAATTATGAATAGAGGTGTTTTAGAAATTTCTGGCGGATTAACAATTAACGAACCTCTAAATATTAGAGGAATTGGTGACAATGCGGATGCATTTGATGCAGCTTCCTATCCAGCCAATACAGGAGCTTTAAAAAATACTTCCGGAATTACAACCTTGCTTGGCGCCATTGTAATTGATAGTACTGCAAAAATTGGTTCCTATGGAACAGTGGCAGCTTCTGATTCATTAATTATAAATACAACTATCAATACAGGAGCTTCTACCAATTTTTTAAATATTGATGGAACTAGAGGTGTTGGAATTACAGGAATTATATCTGGATCAGGTGGACTTAGCATGCTAGGAGCATCCACATTAAAATTAACTGCTGCGAATACCTATATTGGAAAAACCACTGTAACTGCAGGTTCTCTATTATTAGGTGCTGCTGATAGAATTAGTAATTCAAGTGATTTGTATTTTAATGGAGGAAATTTTAATACAGGTGGTTTTGGAGAAACTTTAAATAATGTGTACGTTACTGCTGCTGGATCAACTTTGACATTTGGGTCGTCTGCATCACATATCTTGTTATTTGCTGGTTCTGATAATTCTTTTGTTGATAATTACGTAAAAATTATTGGGTGGACTGGTACCTATGCAAGTCCGGGATCAACCGGTACTGGAGGAAAAATTCAGTTCACGAATTTGCAAACTAATTTACAATTAGATCGTTTTGCATTTTATAGTGCATCAAATGAATACTATGCCCTTCAGATAAATTCAACAACTCCTTTCGAAATAGTCCCAGGTAATAACAAAACGACATCTACTCAACATACTAATATTAATATTTCAAGTTCAGCTTCATCAGGTGGTACATGGACTGGAAATGGAACAGTTGGTACTCCTTGGGTATTTACGCCTAATTCAGACAATGTAAATATCAAATTTGATGACATTCAAACTAAAATAATTGGATCGAATGGGTATGTTACTATTAAAACAAATTATGCTAGTGGTACAAAGTCAGGAGCCATATTTGTTAACAATGCAATCACTGCAACAAATATAGCTTATGCCAGTAGCAGGGTATTATCTTTTGAAGCAAAAAATTATATTTATGTAAACCAAGCTATAACGCTTAGTGCAAGCGGTGCTTCCAATTTGGTACCTGAATTAAATTTCACTGCAGACTCCGCAATCTTTATTAGTGCAGCAGTCACTGCCAATGCAACTGCAACTAATTCTGCATCAAAAGTTGCCAATGGAGGGGCAATTACATTGAATGCAACTGCTGGTATTGTGAAGGTAGCAACTACAGGCTCTCTAGAATCAAAAGGGGCAAATAACATTGGTGCTGGCAATGGTGGTGATGGAGGCGTTATTTCATTATTAGGATACAGAGGGGTAACAATTTTAGGGGGCATAAATACTAATAATGGCTATAGTAACAATACTGCTGCTACTTTAAATTTATCAAGACCTGGTACTTTCATTGTCAATACAAATAATGCAACTACGACAACAAGTGGTGGTATAAATGATGGACAAACTACTGGGCAGTTAGCTATTGGGAATTTGGTAAAAAATGGCGCAGGTACTTTCCCCATTATAAAAAGTGTTTGGGGTGGATCTACTGGTATCGGAACGACAAGTTATACTACATCCATTGATTCTGTTAATGCAGGTAAGCTAATTTTATTATCTACAAATGCTTTAAGTGATAGTGCTCATTTAGTTGTGGCATCTGGGGCAACTTTTGATTTGAATAATAATTCAGAAACAATTGGAATGATTGAAGGAGCTGGAACAATTACTAGTGCTGCTAATACAAACGTATTAACATTATCTGGTATTTTTACAGATAGTTTAAGTTCTACTTTTTCTGGTTCACTTGGTACAATAGCTTTAACAAAAGGGGGAATTGATACTTTAGTTTTATCTGGTGACAATGGAACTTCTTATACGGGTGTAACAACTATTACCAATGGAATTTTAAAAGTTGCCCATGCCAATGCACTGGGTACAACTGCAAGTAATACAATTGTTAATACAAATGGTACTTTACAAATTCAAGGTAATGGAGTAACGCTTGCGGAACCCATTACTATTTCAACTGCTGGTTTTAATGCAGGAGGTGCTTTACGAAATACGAGCGGTATCAATTATTATTCAGGAGCGATAACGGTATCAGGAGCATCTACCATAGTTTCAACGGGAACTTCAACTACTGGAGATTCCTTGGTAATAACGAGTGGGTTATTAACTTTAAATGCTTTGTTGACAGTTAATACTGTAATGGGAGTTAGAATAGGAAATAATGGAGCAACAGCGAACCAAGTAAATGGAGCAGGCGCTATAACAAAAACGGGTACAGATACATTGGTAATGGTGGGCTCTAATAATTACTCGGGAGTAACGACAGTTAGTGCAGGTGTAATAAGTATCAGAAATGCAAATGCATTGGGAGCGGGTGCTAATAATACTGTGGTTGCTAATGGTGCTGCATTATATATAGTGGGAACAGGATTTAATATAACAGAGGTTATACAAATAGATGGAACAGGTATAGGATCGAATGGAGCAATATGGATACCAAGTACAACTGGAGCAACTACTTTATCAGGTGCAATAACAACCAATACAGTAGCTGCAAGAATAAATAATGATGGCACTGGATTGTTAACAATAGGTACTGCTGCGTTTACTAATAATAGTGGTATCACTTTTGGATTGAAAGGAACTGGAAATATTTCGGTGACAAGTGCAATAGGTGGAAATGGTGCACTTATCAAAGATGGTAATGGAGCGGGTATGTTAATACTTGGAGGTGCCAATACCTATGCTGGTATAACAACAATTAGTACGGGTGTATTACAAGCAACAGATGGAACTGCTTTAGGAAACGCAACAGGAGCTACCAGTATTACAGATGGAGCTGCATTAGAAATAAATGGAGCAATAACTATTGCGGAACCTATCACCATCAATGGAACGGGCTTAGTAGCTACGCCAGGAGTAATAAGATTAATTAGTGGGTCAGGTGCTGCGACATTATCGGGAGCGATAACAGTTGCAACGGCATCAAGAATTAATAATGTAGGTACACAACTTTTGACATTACAAACAGGAGCAATAACAAATACAGGAGGTTTAACATTTGGGACTTCAAGCACAGGAAATATATCGGTGACAAGTGCAATAAGTGGAGTAGGCGGTATTACCAAAGATGGTTCTGGAACAGGTATATTAATATTAGGTGGTTCTAATACATACGCAGGTGCAACTTTAGTAAGTACAGGGGTAATACAAGTAACTGCGAATGATGCATTAGGAAGTGTAAGTGCAGGAGGCGCAGGAGCTTCAACAACCACTGTGAATACTGGAGCTGCTCTCGAAATAAATGGTTCAATAAGTGGAATACCAGAAGCCATTACAATAAATGGTACAGGTTTAGTGGCTTCACCGGGCGTAATTAGAATGGTGAGTGGATCAGCTGCTGCCACTATATCGGGAGTGGTAACAGCTGCAACAGCGTCAAGAATAAATAGCGATGCCGCTACTAATGCCTTAACATTTAGCACAGGAGGTATAGTAAATACTGGAGGGTTAACTTTTGGAATTTCTAACTCAGGCAACATAGCTGTTTCTGGTATAATAAGTGGCGTTGGAACTTTAACCAAAGATGGAACTGCTGCTGGAAGGTTAGTTTTAGGAGGCGCCAATACTTATCAAGGTGCTACAAGTATAACAGGGGGGTTTTTACAAATTACTTCTAGTGATGCATTGGGTAGTCAAACAGCAGGTACTTTGGGTTATTCTTCTACAACCATTAGTGATGGAGCTACATTGGAATTAAATGGTACAGCTGCTATCACTGTTCCTGAAATAATTAATGCAAATGGTAATGGAGTAACTGGGACACCTGGTGCAATTAGACAAATACATGCAACTAATAATGCTACTTTAAATGGAGCAATAACGGCGTTAACAGGAACAGCAACAAGTATCAATAATGATGCAAATGCACTTTTAACAATTGGTACTGGAGGTATAACGAATACAGGAGGTATTATATTTAGAACAACAGGAACAACAGGTGGAATAAATGTAACAGGAGTAATAAGTGGAGTGGGGGCTTTAACAAAAGATGGAGCTTTAGCTGGAACTGGAAGATTAGTTTTAAGTGCAGCGAATACTTATCAAGGAATAACAACGGTAACTAATGGAGTTTTGCAAGTAAAAAATAATGATGCTTTAGGTAGTTTAAATGCAGGTACAGGTACATCTTATACAACGGTATCAAGTCCAGCTGCAATAGAATTTAATGGAGCAAGTGCATTAACTATACCAGAAGATATTAGAATTAATGGAACAGGATTTTCAGAAGCGTCTACAGTAAATGGTGCACTAAGACAAATTAGTGGTGCATTCGCAACTACTTTAACAGGAGGGGTAACTACCTCTTCAGCAGCAAGAATAAATAGTGATGGAGCTAATTTACTTTTAATCAACACAGTGGGATTAACCAATACTGGGTTATTAACGGTAGGTGTTAATAGCACTGGCGATATAAATATATCGAGTGTTATAGCAGGTGCGGGTGGAATTACTAAAGATGGTAATGGAACTTTAATATTAAATGCAGATAATAGCGCTGGATATACTGGGGTAACTACAGTAAGTACAGGCATTTTAAAAGTTTCAAATGCAAACGCATTAGGATCAAGTGCAATAGGAAGTAATACAATAGTAACTGCGGGTACTGTTCAAGTAGATGGAACAGGATTTACTATACCAGAACCGTTTACTATTAGTGGAACTGGTTACACAAGTTTAGGCGCCATCAGAAATCCAAGTGGTGCTAATATAATATCGGGAGCAATTAGTTTAACAAACAGTTCAAGTGCTACTATAATTTCAACAAGTACAGGCGCTGATTTATTTGAATTAAGTGGAGCAATTAGTACAGGAACAAGCGCAACTTATATATTAACCTTTAATGGAACAGGAAACATTAAATCTAGCGGAGCTATTTCAGGTTTAGGAGGAATTACAAAATTAGGAACATCTACTTTAATAATAACTGGTAACAATGCATCCTATACAGGAGCTACTATTATAGGTGGCTTAACAGCAAACGGGGGAATTGTCAATATTCAAAATAACAATGCATTAGGTGCTACTTCGGCAGGTACTACTGTTTACAATGGATCTACTTTACAATTTCAAGGAGGGTTAACTGGTATAGCAGCAGAGCCTACCAATATCAGAGGTAATGGTTATGGAAGTATTGGAGCTATTAATAATATAAGTGGTTTGAATGTATTTGCAGGCCTTATTACTTTAGATAGTAATGCAAGAATTGTTTCTTCAGGAACTTCTACAGATTCTTTAAGACTTACTGGAAATATTGCATTAGGACTTAATCAACTGGTCATGGAAGCAGATGAGGGAATAAATTCAACGGGTGTTATATCTTCTTCATTAGCGACAGCTTCTTTAGCAAATTCATTAACAAAAGAAGGAGCTGCTTATTTAACATTAAATGGGGCTAATACGTATATAGGATCTACCACTGTTATAGAAGGTGTATTAAATTTAGGAGCTGCGGGTGTTATTGCAGATAGTTCTTCCTTGATAATGCATGGGGGGTCTTTGAATACCAATTATAATGAAACTATTAAGAAATTATTTTTAACTAATTCATCAACTTTTAATTTAGGCTCAAATGCTCATACTATTACATTTGTAAGCTTGGATAGTTTATTGTATAATAAACAATTAACCATTAATGGATGGCAAGGAAGCTATACAGATACAACTGATGCTAATACTGGTACAAGTGGAAAAATTTTATTTTCAAAAGATACGCTGTTAGGTTATCAATTAGACCAAATTCAATTTATCAATCCAACCAATTCACAGAATTATTATTCTGTTCAATATAAATCCAACAAATTCTTAGTTCCATTAAGAACTGCTTATGCAGGTGTTGATGGACTTGACAATTCAACTGCAACAGGATTTAGTAATGTGTATATTAGTACATCTAACTCTTCAGGTATATCATCTTCAGGTACAGGAACCGTAAGTGATCCAATAATTTATACTCCAACATCTGATAATGCGAATATTAAAATATCGGAAATAGTTACATCATTAAATGCTGGTTTAAATGTAAAAGTAATATCATCTAACACTGCAGGAAGACAATCGGGGACCATTGTTGTAAATGGTCTTTTAACAGCAGCAAACACGGCTAGTACTGCAAATACTTTGTCTTTATATGGAAGAGGTAATGTGGTAGTATATCAAAAAGTTACTTTAGCGAATGGCACTGGCAAACCTGTTCCTAATGTAGATTTTAATAGTGATTCAAGTGATGTAGTCATTCAAGCGGGTTTAGTTTTATCAGCTATAAACCAATCCGCAGCTTCACCTGCAACCGCATTTAATGGAGGCGTTGTTAATTTAACAGCGTATGAAAAAGTTAGAGTGTATGCCAATGGGTTTATTGAAAGTAAAGGAGCTAATAATACAAATACAGGTGCTGGAGGTAATGGAGGTCGTGTGAATTTAATTGGTAGAAATGGAGTTTCTATATTTGGGAATATTAATACGACTAATGGTTATAGTAACAATAATACTGCCACCTTAAATTTATCTAGACCAGGAACTTTAACTATATCCAATGATAATTCCGGTGCTTTTGATGGCCAATTTTTAGGCGTTGTTTCTGTTGGAAATATTATTAAACAAGGAACAGGTATATTTAGTTTAACCAATAGTTATTGGCCTGGAGGATCAGCCTCTACTGATATTTATAATAAATCATATGATACAGTAGCAGCAGGCACTTTATTATTGAATTCTGGAGCTGCATTAAGTGATAGTGCAACTGTTGTTGTGAATGCTGGAGCAACTTTGGATTTAAATGGTAAAGCTGAGACAATAGGAATGATTGCTGGTGCGGGATTGATAAAGGGCACTGGAGGCTCACTTACATTAAGTGGTCTTGCAACAACAGGGGCAAGCATCCCCATTAAAACAGAATTTTCGGGAAATTTATCTGGTTCATTCTCATTAATTAAAAATGGAGTAGATAGTTTAGTATTAAGTGGCGATGATTCGACAATAGCTACAACACCATTGGTTATTAATCCATATACAGGTGCGATTAGCTTATCAAATGGAGTCGTAAAAGTTAGTCACCTCAGAGCATTGGGAACAATGGCAGGTAATACAACAATTACTAGCACGGGAACATTATTAATTGATAGTAATAATTATACTATTACGGAACCATTTACCATAAGTGGTGTTGGTGTATCAACAAATCAAGGGGCGATAAGAAACTTAGGTAGAGTTACTACATTAGCAGGAAATATTACTTTAGGAGGGTCTGCGAGAATAGTATCTTCTGGATTCAATCCAAATACTTATACAATTTTAGATAGTTTGATTATAACAGGTGGTATAGACACATGGTATAGTGGATATAGTTTAACGGTAGATGCACTTCGTGGTGTTCGTATTGGCGGCATAATTTCAGGAACTAATGGAAACTTAATAAAAGAAGGAGCAGACACCTTAATTTTACAAAGTGCAAATACTTATGCAGGAGCTACAAATATTAATGTAGGTACAGTATTGATTGCGAATAAGGATGCTTTGGGAACAACCCAAACAGGAACAACCATTGGAGTTGCTGCTGGTACAGGTGCTACCTTAAGAGTTATTGGTACTAACGTTTCTACACTTTTATTACCTATTCCTGAAGCCATTACTATCAATGGTACAGGATCTATTGCCAACGAAGGTGCCATAAGAAATACAAGCGGGGCCAACTATTTTTCTGGAAACATCACTTTAGGAAGTGCTTCTACAATAGTATCAACGGGAGTTTACACAAATACAGATTCATTGGTTTTTATAAATGGAACTTTAAATACAAATGCTCTTATCCTTACAGTTAATACAACGATGGGGGCAAGAATTGGAAATAATATTACTGCACAAGTTTATGGAACTGGGGGGATTACAAAAACCGGATTGGATACATTAGTGATGCAAGGAAATAATACTTACACTGGATTAACCACCCTAAGTACTGGTGTAATAAGTATAAGAAACGCAAATGCATTAGGGGCAGGCGGTGCCACTGCGAATTATAATACGACTGTGTCTGATGGAGCTGCATTGAATATTGTTGGATCTGGATTTAATATACCCGAATACATAACAATCAACGGAACAGGTATTGCAAGCAACGGAGTTATATGGGTGCCAAGCACAAGTGGAGCAACAACTTTATCAGGTATTATCACAACAGCCACTGCGTCAAGAATAAATAATGACGGTGCAAGTTTATTAACATTAGGTACTGCGGGCTTCACCAACACCGGGGGTATCACTTTTGGAGTGAATGGTTCTGGAGGAATTACAGTTACATCAGCAATTAGTGGAACTAGTACTTCATTAAGTAATCTTACTAAAGATGGCATAGGCTCAGGTAAATTAATATTAGGAGCCATCAATTCATATATGGGAACTACCACCATTAATACTGGGGTAATTCAAATTACGGCAAGTGACGCATTGGGTTATACTGCTGGTTCTTTAGGTACTATTATTTCTAACGGAACTGCATTGGAATTAAATGGTTCTGCAGCAATAAGTTTTAATGAAAATATAACTGTTAATGGAAATGGAATTACTGGAGTGCCTGGCGCTATAAGACAAATTAGTAATACAGGCGCAGCAACCATGTCGGGCATATTAACTGTTGCAACAGCATCTAGAGTTAATAATGATGGTACTGCTTTATTTACCGCTGCTAATTTAGGTTTGGTAAATACAGGAGGTATTACATTTGGAACCACTACAACAGGAGGTATAACCGTTAATAATGTTATATCTGGAGCAGGAGATGTTACAAAAGATGGAGCAGGTACAGGTAGATTCATAGTAGGCGGTACAAATTCCTATACAGGGTTAACAACTATTAATGCAGGTGTCTTACAAGTAACAAATGCTAATGCATTAGGAAGCTCTCCTGCAGGTACTGGTGCTTCAATTACAACAGTAATTGATGGAGCAGCTTTAGAAATTAATGGAGCCATTACAATTCCAGAAGCTATCAATATAAATGGATTAGGATTCTCTGAATCAGGAACACAAAATGGGGCTATTAGAATGATAAGTGGTTCGAGTGCAGCGACAATATCTGGACTTATAACAGTTGCTTCTGCATCAAGAATAAATAGCGATGCTGCTACGAATGCATTAACAATTAGTACGGGAGGAATTACCAATACCAATGGAATAACTTTTGGAATAGCTAATACAGGTAATATAAATATTACAGGAGTCATAACTGGTGCAGGCTATGTAACTAAAGAGGGAGTTGGAGCAGGAAGATTAATTTTAGCAGGAGCTAATTTATATACGGGTATTACTACTGTTAGTGCCGGTGTTTTACAAGCTACTAATAATGATGCGTTAGGAAGTGCAAGTGCAGGAGGTGCTGGCTCATCTTATACAACAGTATCTAACAATGCTGCATTAGAAGTGTATAATGGTGTTTCAGCTATTACTTTACCAGAAGACATAACAATTAATGGAAATGGTTTTACAGAAACTACTGCTAACGGTGCTATAAGATTCCTTGCGGGTAGTACTAATGTAACTTTGAATGGAGTAATTACTGTATCCTCTGCTTCAAAAATTGCACATGATGGGGTAAGTATTTATTCGTTAAACATTGCTACAGGAGGTATTATTAATAATGGGGGTATCACATTCGCAGTTAATTATAATGGTAGTACAGGGAATATTAATGTTACTGGTATAATAAGTGGTGCTGGTTATGTTACTAAGGAAGGTACAGGAACAGGTAAATTAGTATTAAGTAATGCAAACATTTATACAGGTATAACAACAGTGAATGCAGGGGTAATGCAAATTACCAATAATGATGCTTTAGGAAGTGCAACAGCTGGAACTGGAACTTCTTATACAACTGTAACCAATTTAGCTTCTTTAGAATTAAATGGCACAGCAGCATTAACTATTCCTGAAGATATTAGAATAAATGGATTAGGTGTTGGAAGTATCAATGGTGCATTAAGACAAATTTATGGAGCAGCTGCATCAACATTGACTGGTGGTTTAACTTTATCAAGTGCAGCAAGATTAAATAACGATGCAACAACTTTACTTACAATTAGTACAGGAGGTATTACCAATTCAAATTTATTAACCGTTGGGGTAACAAGTACTGGAGATGTTAATATTTCAAGCGTTATAACTGGTAACGGCGGTATTACTAAAGACGGAACAGGAAACTTAATACTTAGTGCAAATAATAATACGGTGTATACTGGTGTAACTACTGTTAGTCAAGGCGTATTGAAAGTAAGTAATGCCTATGCATTAGGAGCCACTTCTGGTAATACGGTAGTTAATGGGGGTACTGTTTTATTAGATAGCGCAGGCTATACTATCAATGAGCCCTTTAATATTATTGGACTTGGATTTAATAATTTAGGCACCATAAGAAATTTAGGAAAGGTTTCTACATTAAATGGAGCCATTACACTTGCAGGTTCTGCAAGCATTGTTTCATCTGGAAGCAATACGACCACAAGTGCTGATAGTTTATTAATAACTGCAGCAGTAGATTTAGGTGCCACTGGTAATTATATTTTAACAACGGTAGTTGATAGGGGAATGAATATATCTGGAGTTATTTCTGGTAACACAGGCGGATTAACAAAAATGGGATTGGATACTTTACTAATAACTGGTACTGCGGCAAATACCTATAAAGGAGCCACGCTTTTGTCTTATGGTAAAATAAGAATTAAAAAAGCAGCAGCATTCGGTACTGTAGATGCAGGCACAACAATAAATATTGGAACTACAGTATTAATAGATTTAAATACATTCACAGTAACAGAGCCTTTCTCTATCAATGGTAGTGGAATATTGACGGGTGGTGTATATGAAGGAGCTATTAAAACTTTATATGGCATTAATTCAATAACAGGTACCATATCATTATTAGGTAATTCTAAAATAAATATGGGGGCCGCATACAGAGTTTCCAATTCAAGCGATTCATTAAGATTATCTGCTATTAATACAGGGACTGCCTCCGGTTTTGAATTAACACTTACGACCAATGTGGGCGCTAGAGTTCTTGGAGAAATTTCTGGTAAGGGATCTTTGATTAAAGAAGGGTTGGATACATTACTCTTAAGTGTTGTAAATACTTATGCGGGTGCTACTAAATTAACTGCTGGATGCTTAAGACTTGGCGCTAATTATGTATTACCATCAACTGCTACCAATTCAATTATATTTAACGGAGGTACATTTAGTAGTGGAGGTTTTACAGATACTTTGGGTATCATGAGCATAACCGAAAATTCTGGAATAGATATTCGTTACACCCCAACACATACTTTGTATTTTAGTGAAAAAGCAAATTTTGCTGCAGGCAAAACATTGATGATATATGGTTGGTCGGGATTGGTTGCGGAAACTATTACAAAATTCGGACAAAGTAAAGGGGGAGATTCAGTTTTAGTATTAAAAACATTATTAAAACGTTCAGGAGAAACAAGCACATCTAAAACCAATACAATGACTAAATATGGCCAAGAGATTACTGCTGCCATATTTACAAATTATCGTGGTAAATTATTTTTTACTGCAGCAACGCCATTTGTATCCACCTTATTGAATACCTATGAACTCAATAGAATATTATTCCATAATGATTTCTCAGGTACCGATTATGCTGCAAGCCAAAATGCTTCAACAAGGGAATTGGTTGCTGGAGATGCTTATGTGGCACCTACCGAAACTCAAATTGCACCTACTATAAGTGCAACAACAGTTACTATAGCAAGTGCTACCACTGCAACAGTAGGAGGAACTATAAGTGCAACAGGAGGCGTAACAATTAATTCAAGTGGAGTAGTATGGAGTACAAGTCCGGCACCATCAGTATTATTAAGTACGAAATCTACTAATGGAGGAACCGTGGCTGGCGCATTAGTTAGTAGTACAGCCAGTACTTTGGTTGCAGGTACCATATATTATGCTAGGGCCTATGCTTCATATACAATTGGAACCAAAACTGGAACGGCATACGGCCCTGAACAAAGTTTCTACATACCCAATGGTACTGCGAGTTTCCCTGGAACAAGTGCAGCACAACTTAAACTTTATGGTGTAAATACAGATGGTTGGTATTATATTAAAACTTCCACGATGGCTTCTGCTAAACAAGTGTATTGTAATATGACAGATGATGGCGGTGGATGGATGTTGGTAAGTTATCACCCACAAGCATCTACTTCAAATGATGGTGTTTATTATCCAAATACATGGAATGGTGGGGAAGGAAGTTTAACTTATAAAATGTCTGTCAATACAATGGATTTATGGTACAATAATGGTACAGTGCAAGCAACTTCTGTAATGAGAATGTCTAATAAATCAAATGCAATCACTCCATTACTTGCCAACATTACTATGGCTAGTAAAATTGTATATTCTAACCCTTCTAATTTAACATTATCAGTAACTAATCCAGTAGCCATTGTAAACAATACAACAATGAATGGAACTTGGTCCAATTTAAAAGGCTTTACTGTTAATGGTGGTTTAACTTTAGCAGGAGCCGTTGTTGGACCTGGTGATTGGTTGGTTACTGCAACCGATTATTGGCAGGTAAATAACCAGATTGGTAGTACAGGTACTAATGGAAGACAGCTTGCTCCACTTCAGGGTAATTCTGGCTTAACAAGATTTAGTGCTGCGCCTTCAGTAATATATGGTATGCAAGATATTCCATCAACTACTGGTGCAAGTGATGCTACTTGGGGCACTTATGCTGTATTTATTAAGTAAGGATGTATTATTGATACCTTCACTATTTCATCCATTTTCCCCTTAAATCAGCATTAAAAAAGCCCAAAATTCCTTAGATTGTAGTGGTAAATTTTAATAATTTAACTATTAATCTATGAATGCATTACTAGGCGTACTATTCCATTTTGTAGGCGGCTTTGCATCGGGCAGTTTTTATATGCCTTATAAAAAAGTGAAGGGCTGGAATTGGGAAAGTTTTTGGATAGTGGGTGGATTGTTTTCATGGCTCATTGTTCCACCACTCGCTGCTTATTTAACCATACCTGGATTTGTAGAAATTATTAAAAGCACCGGTGGCGCAGTCATCGGAGTCACTTATTTCTTTGGTGTTTTATGGGGCATTGGTGGTTTAACTTACGGCTTAGGCGTGCGCTATTTAGGCGTATCACTTGGTAGTAGTATTATACTTGGTTTATGTATGGTATTTGGGGCTGTAATTCCTGCTATCTATTATGATTTTCATCCAGTAGTGGGTAAAGATACTTTTAGTGGAATGTTGCATTCGGGTTGGGGTATCACCGTGCTTGTAGGTTTATTTATTTGTATTGTAGGAATAATAGTGAGTGGTAAAGCAGGCGTGATGAAAGAAGGGGAGTTAAGCAAAGAAGACGCTAATGCTTCCAACACAGAATATAAATTTGCTTTAGGCATGTTGGTGTCAATTGTTTCTGGCGTATTAAGTGCTTGCTTTAATTTTGGTTTAGAAGCTGGACAAGTAATGGGAACCATTGCCAATGATGCTTGGAAACTGGCGCATCCAGGACAAGGTGAATTTTTATATCGCAACAATGTTATTTATGTAGTGTTATTATGGGGCGGATTAACCACCAATTTTATTTGGTGTATGATTTTAAATGCACGCAATAAAACTTTTGGCGACTATACCAATAAACAAACTCCTTTATTAAAAAATTATATATTTTCTGCCTTAGCAGGCACTACTTGGTTTTTACAATTCTTTTTTTACGGCATGGGTGAAAGTAAATTAGGCAATGGCCCTAGTTCATGGATATTGCATATGGCCTTTATTATATTAGTTGCGAATATGTGGGGTTTGGTATTGAGAGAATGGAAGGGCGTAAGTAAAAAAACAAACACAACAATTATTGCAGGCATCGCTATTATTATCATCTCAGTTTTGGTAGTAGGCTATGGCAATAATAATCATCATTAAAAAATAGAATAGTATAATATTTGAATCATAATAAAAATTAAAGAGTGAAAGAGTTTAAAAATGTAAGTTATTTGTGGGAAGAGGAAAAAGCAGCAGCGCTGAAAGGAGATGAAGTAGCATTACTAGTTTACCGTTCTAATTTATTAGGAGCCGATTTGCGTTTAACCAATTATGGAGGGGGCAATACTTCTTGCAAAGCCATAGCCAAAGATCCTATAACAGGAGTCGATGTAGAAGTGATGTGGGTGAAGGGGAGTGGCGGAGACTTAGGTACGATGCAAAGAAATGGTTTAGCTGCATTGTATGTTGATAGATTGAGACGATTACAAAATAGATACAAAGGGTTGGCACATGAAGATGAAATGGTTGAATTATTTAATCATTGTATTTATGATTTAGCTTCCAAAGCGCCAAGTATTGATACGGCCTTGCATGGATTTTTACCTTTTAAACATATTGATCATTTACATCCTGACGCGGCAATTGCTATTGCAGCAGCAAAGGATGGCGAAAAAATTACCAAAGAATTATTTGGAGGAAAAATAGGATGGGTGCCCTGGCAAAAACCTGGTTTTGATTTAGGATTACAATTAAAAGAATGTTTGGATAAAAACTCAGGCATCATTGGTATTATGTTAGGTTCTCATGGATTATTTACTTGGGGTGACACTGCTTATGAAAGTTATGTAAACACTTTAGAAGTTATTGAAAAATGTGCCGACTATATTAATACACATGTGGCTAAAAAAGGAAATGTATTTGCAGGCCAAAAAATAAAATCTGCAGATGCAGCGCATAGATTACATCAAGCCGCAGCAATTGCACCTATACTAAGAGGTTTTTGTAGTTCTGCTACCAAGATGATTGGACATTTTACAGATGATGAGCGCGTATTAGCATTTATCAACTCCAATGATTTAGATAGATTGGCGCCATTAGGTACCAGCTGTCCAGATCATTTTTTAAGAACTAAGATATCTCCCTTGGTTTTGAATTTGTCAACAACAGAAGATGTAACAGATATAAAAGGGGTCAAAGAAAAAATAGAACCTTTGTTTGTAGCCTACAGGAAAATGTATGCCGATTATTATACTTCTTGCAAACATGCTAATAGTCCTGCGATGCGCGATGCTAATCCTGTGATAATATTGTATCCGGGAATTGGGATGTTTAGTTTTGCAAAAGATAAACAAACTGCAAGAGTCGCTTCGGAATTTTACATTAATGCGATTAATGTAATGAAGGGAGCAGAAGCCATTTCATCTTATACATCTTTACCACGCCAAGAAGCATTTAATATTGAATATTGGTTGTTGGAAGAAGCTAAATTGCAAAGAATGCCTAAGCCAAAAGCTTTAAGTGGTCGTATTGCACTTGTAACAGGAAGTGGCGGAGGAATTGGAAAAGCCATTGCTAAGAAGTTTGCTACCGAAGGAGCATGTGTAGTTTTGTCTGATAACCATGCCGAAAGATTGGAAGAAGCCAAGCAAGAATTTGTACAATTATTTGGGAAAGATGTGGTGGCTGCATGTATTTTAGATGTAACGAGCGCCTTAACGATACAAGAAACTGCCAAGCAAGCCGCACTTCATTTTGGGGGAGTAGACATTGTTGTAAATAATGCAGGTTTGTCTATTTCAAAAACCATCGAAGATCATACCGAACAGGATTGGGATTTATTATATGACGTATTGGTCAAAGGACAAATGTTGGTGACTCAAAATGCAGTAGGCATTATGAGAAAGCAAAATATGGGAGGTGATATTTTAAATATTGTAAGTAAAAATGCATTGGTGAGTGGCCCCAACAATGCAGGCTATGGTTCTGCGAAAGCGGCACAATTACATTTAAGCCGTTTAAATGCGGCCGAATTGGGTAAGGATAAAATAAGAGTGAATGTAATTAATCCAGATGCGGTGATTGCAGGTAGTAATATTTGGAGTGGTGGATGGGCCGAAGGCCGTGCAAAAGCTTATGGCATTAGCATTGAGCAATTGCCTGCTTATTATGCGGGAAGAACTTTATTGAATGAAATTATTTTACCAGAAGATATTGCGAACGCTTGCTTTGCTTATGTGGGTGGGTTGTTAAATAAATCTACCGGTAATGCTATTAATGTAGATGGTGGTATAGCGGCTTCTTTTGTAAGATAGAAATAGAATTAAAATGAAACAGATTGCAT